>Ga0209253_10002603_pt1 | contig 15987 bp, 12 predicted proteins | sample FrelakmetBRP12BR_FD_187145 | JGI IMG/M metagenome (GOLD analysis project Ga0209253, IMG submission 187145) | Freshwater lake sediment microbial communities from the University of Notre Dame, USA, for methane emissions studies - BRP12 BR (SPAdes)... | ecosystem: Environmental > Aquatic >...
ATGCGGACGAGGTCCCGGATCATGGACTCGACGTCCCGGCCGACGTAGCCGACCTCGGTGAACTTGCTGGCCTCGATCTTGAGGAAAGGCGAGGAGGTCAGCTTGGCCAGGCGCCGCGAGATCTCGGTCTTGCCGACCCCCGTGGGGCCGATCATGAGGATGTTCTTGGGCGCGATCTCGTCGGCCAGGTCGGGCGGGAGCCTGCGCCGGCGGTAACGGTTGCGCAGGGCGATGGCCACGGCCTTTTTGGCCGCCTTCTGGCCGATGATGTACTTGTCGAGCTCGGCGACGATCTCCCGGGGAGTGAGTTCGACGTCGGGGATCTCGGCCGCCGGCCGCTCGAGCGTTTCGGGCAAGATGATCGGCACTCAGAGCTCCTCGACGGTCGTCTCGCGGTTGGTGTACACGCAGATCCCGGCGGCGATCCCCAGGGCCTCCGCGGCGATCTCGCGGGCCCCGAGGTCCGTGTGCCGGATGAGGGCCCGGGCCGCAGCCAGGGCGAAAGGCCCGCCGGAGCCGATGGCGATGAGGCCGTCATCGGGTTCGACGACGTCCCCGGTCCCGGAGATGAGGAGCGCCGTCTCTTTGTTGGCCACGATGAGTAGGGCGTCGAGCAGGCGAAGGGATTTCTCCATGCGCCAGTCCTTGGCCAGCTCGATGGCCGCCCGGGCGAGGTTGCCCCGGAACTCCTCGAACTTCGTCTCGAAGCGGGCGAACAGGGCGAAGGCGTCCGATGTGGCCCCGGCGAACCCGGCTAGGACGTCCCCCTTGGCCAAGTGCCGGATCTTCTGGGCCTTCTCTTTGAGAATTGTCTGGCCCATGGTCACCTGGCCGTCGGCGGCCATGGCCGTTTTTCCCTTATGCCGGACGCAGATGACGGTCGTCGAACGGATCATGGGTCCACCTTCCGTCTTTTTATGATATAAGATAGGAACTGGTAAGTAAAGAAAGCCCGGCGAGCGAGGAGGCCCCATGTCGTCCTTGACCCTGGTCGTGATGGCGGCGGGGATCGGCAGCCGCTACGGCGGGCTGAAGCAGATCGACCCCGTCGGCCCGAGCGGAGAGGTGGTCCTCGATTACTCCGTGTTCGACGCCATCAGGGCCGGCTTCGGCCGGGTCGTCTTCATCATCCGCAGGGACATCGAAGAGGCCTTCCGGGAGAGGATCGGCCGGCGCATCGAGGGTGCGGCCGAGACCGCCTATGTCTTCCAATCTCCGGACGACCTCCCGCCGGGATTCGCCCTGCCCGAGGGCCGCAAAAAGCCCTGGGGGACGGCCCACGCCATCTTGTGCGCGAGGGATGCGGTCGAGGCGGCCTTCCTGGCCATCAACGCCGACGACTACTACGGCCGGACGGCCTTCGCGGCCATGGCCGATTTCCTCGGTCGCGACCCGGTGGACGGCGGCGGGGTCGAGTTCGCCATGGTCGGCTACCGCCTGGCCAACACCCTCTCCGAGCACGGCACGGTCGCCCGCGGCGTTTGCACGGCCACGGCGGACGGCTATCTCGTCGGCATCCGCGAGCTTCTCAAGATCCGCCGCTTCCCCGACGGCATCATGCACACGGAGAACGACGCCGAATGGACGCCGCTCGCGCCGGACAGCTGGACGTCCATGAACTGCTGGGGATTCACCCCGGCCCTCTTCGGCGAGCTCGAGCGCCGCTTCCCCGAGTTCCTGCGGGCCCGCGCGGCGGACATCGCCAAGGCGGAGTTCCTCATCCCCGAAGTCGTCGGCGAGCTCATCCGGGAGAAACGGGCCCGGGTCAAGATCCTCCCGACCCGGGAGCGCTGGTTCGGCGTCACCTACCCCGAAGACCGGCCGGCCTTCCGGCAGGCCATCCTCGGGCTCGTCGAGGCCGGCGTCTATCCCCGCGACCTCTGGGCCGGCCGGTGACCGGTCCTGCATGAACGAGGTCCGTCGCCGCCCGGGGACGGCGCGGCGGCCGCCGCCTGGGAGGCCCGCTGGATCCGGGAAACCAAATCCCGCGGCCGGGCGTATATCTTTACGGGTTTGCACATTTCGGGCCGAATTGCTATTCTCTTGATGGAAGACCCGGCGAAAACCCATGAAATGCCCACGCTGCCAGAACGATAATCCCGAGGGGACGCGCTATTGCGGCCGCTGCGGCCGGGAGCTGCCGGGAACCGGCGACACCGCGGCCTCGGGGACGGCGACCTTCCAGACGCCTTCCCGGGGCCTCGAGCGGGGCTCGACCTTCGCCCGCCGGTTCGAGATTATCGAGGAGATCGGCAAGGGCGGCATGGGCACGGTCTATAAGGCCTACGACAGCAAGATCCGCGAGATCGTCGCTCTCAAGCTCCTCAAGCCCGAGATCGCCTCGGACATCGAGATCATCGAGCGCTTCCGGAACGAGATCAAACTGGCCCGTCAGGTCTCTCACCGGCACGTCTGCCGGATGTACGACCTCGGCGAGGAGTGGCTCTCGATCTACATCTCCATGGAATACGTCCCCGGCGAGGACCTCAAGAGCTTCATCCGGCGCTCGGGACATCTCAACGAGGCCAAGGCCCTCGGCCTGACCCGGCAGATCCTCGAAGGCCTGGTCGAGGCCCACCGCCTCGGCGTCATCCACCGCGACCTCAAGCCGCAGAACATCATGATCGACCGGGACGGGAACGCCAAGATCATGGACTTCGGCATCGCCCGCTCGCTCCACACCAAGGGCGTGACGGGGACCGGGGTGATCATCGGGACGCCCGAGTACATGGCCCCCGAGCAGGCGGACGGCCGCGATGTCGACCATCGGGCCGACATCTACGCTCTGGGCGCCATCCTCTTCGAGATGGTCACGGGACGGGTCCCCTTCGAAGGCGAGACGCCGCTCAGCATCGTCCTCAAGCACCGGAGCGAGCCCCCGGAAGATCCCCAGACGCTCAACACGCAGATCTCGGCCGGCCTGAGCCGGATCATCCTCAGATGCCTCGAGAAAAAGCGCGAGCGGCGCTATCAGACTGCGGGCGAGGCCCTCGACGATCTGGCCGGGCTCGAGAAGGGCCTGCCGGCCACGCGCCAGGTCACGGTCAGGGCCAAGCCCCTCACGGCCCGCGAGATCACGGTCAAGTTCAGCCTCAAGAAGCTCCTCCTCCCGGCGATCCTCGTCGGCGCCCTGGTCATCGTCGGCGTCTTCTCGCTCATCAACAAGGGCGGCAACGACGAGGCCTCCCGCCGGGCGGGCCGCGTGTCCGTCTTCAGGAGGGCCGAGCCTGGCGGCCATATCCCGGACGCGCCCGCGATGGTAAAGGCGGCCCCGACCCCGCCGGCGACGGAGGGAGGGACCCGGAAGGACGCCCCGGCGGGCGGGACGTCAACCAGGATCCTCGGTTTCCTGGCCCCCCTGCTCAAAGACCCATCCAAATATCTCAATGAAAAGGACGCCCAGGAAGTCGAAAAGGTCCTGGCGGCGATCAAGGCGCAATATCCGAACGAAGCGGCGGCGTTCTCCCATTACTTCGACAATATCCAGGGCCGGATCAAGCAAGGCAACAAGGAGCGCGAGGCCGGCAACGTCGAGGCCTCGAAGCGGAGCTACGAGCGGGGCGAATCCGAGATGCGCAAGCTCCTGGCCCAGGTGAGCGAACGCGAACGGGCGGAGAAGGCTTTCCAGGACCTCCAGGACATGAAAACGAAGGTGGCCGCGTCGCCGCGGCGGGACCGGCCCAACCTGCTCAGTTGGATCGCCCTGGAGAAAGAGAAGGACGCCAACGACGCCTTCGCCAAGAACGATTTTTCCGGCGCCCGGATCCTGTTCACGATTCTCGCCAAGATCCACGCCCTGAGCCTGCGCGTCGAGGGCGAAGAGCCGGCTCTGGCTGCGCTCGAGGAGATGACGACCACGATCCGCCGGGAGGCCGAGCTGGCCCAGGCGCCGGAGAAGCAGTCCTGGCTCTTCGAGCGGGCCGTGGCCGAAGAGGACGGCGCCCGGGGACGGATCCAGGACGGCCTCGTCCCTCAAGCCGCCGAGCAGTACGTCCTGGCCGCCTTCCTCTTCGAGAAGGCCAAGGAGGTCGCGCTCGAGAGCTCCCAGGCCGGCCGCGATTGACCGTTCCTCCGATGAAAAAGAGAAAGAAACGCCTGCTCTTCGTCTGCTTCGGCAACATCTGCCGCAGCCCGATGGCCGAAGGCCTCGCTCGCAAGCGGTTCGGCGCGGCCGTCGAGGCCGCCAGCGCGGGCATCGGCGCCGCGGGAGGCCCGCCCTGCGAGGAGGCCGTCCTGGTCATGAAGCTCGTCTACGGGATCGACATCTCGGGCCACGTCGCCCGGCCCGTGGGCCTTTTCGACCTCGGGAGCTTCGACGCCGTCATCGCCATGGACGCGTCGATCTACCACCATCTCCGGGACATCTGGGGCGTCCCCGAAGCCGTCCTCTACGGCTGGGACATCGAGGACCCCCTGGGCGCGGATTACGAGACCTTCCGGCAGACGGCCCGGAAGATCGAGAGTCGTCTGGAGCAGTTCCTGGCCTCGACCGGCCTCGGGGCCTGATCGCTCTCCCCCGCCCTACTTGTCCATCAATCTCCCGATCGGCCGCAGCGCGGCCACGTTCTCGAAGACGATCCGGCCGGCCGTCAGCGCGGGCACGGCCAGGATCATCCCCGGGATCCCCCACAGCCAGGCGCCGAAGAAGAGGGAAAAAAGGACGAGGAGAGGAGACAGCTGGACCGTCTTGCCCATGAGGCGCCGCTCGAGGAGGCGCTGCAGGGCGATGTGGATCGCGGCGAGAAGGAGAAGGATGGCCGCGACCTTGAGGTTGAACGCCCCTTCGAGGAAGGTCGCGAGGAGGACGGGCAGGGCGACGGAGACGACGGCCCCGAGGGTCGGGACATAGTTGAGGAGGAAGGCCAGGACGCCGAAGAGGACCGCGAAGCGGACCCCGAAGATGCTCAGGACGGCCATGACGAGAAGCCCGATGAGGAGGTTCGTCAGGCTCTTGACCGCCGTGTATTTCTGGATCTCGGCGTCGATCCGGCAGGCCGTCCGGGTGATCATGTCGGACTGTTCGGGCGGGAAGGCCACGGAGAGCTTGCGGAGGACCCGGCCCCGTCCGCCCAGGACGAAGATCATGGCGACGAAGACCAGCAGGAGGTCGGACATGAAGCCGAGGAACGGACCGAGGGCGGCGACGAGAACGGCCCCGGCCTGGCCGACGTTGAAGCCCTGGATCCACTCCGTGAGGCCGACCTTGAGGCGCGGGTCGGGGACGATCTGGTCGATCCTCTCGAGGAACGACCGGATGATATCCGTGTAGGAGGGGAGCTCGGCGGCGAGCGTCTTGCCGCCGGCATAGAACACGGTGCCGATGAAATAGAGGAAGGCGAAGGCGAGGAGCAGGATGACGGTCAGGGCCAGGGACTTCGGCACCTTGCGCCGGACGAGGGCGTCGAGGGCCGGCGAGACGGCGAACACGAAGAGGAGGGCCATCGCGAACGGCACCAGGATCGGCCGGGCCAGCTTGAGGAAGACGCCGAGGACGAAGAGGACGACGACGCCCACGGCGATCCTGAGCCAGCGGTTCGTGTCCACGCGACCTCCCGTCCCCTCATCATAGCGAAAATCGCGGGCAAAAGGAATGGGCTTGTCTGTGTTCCGGCCGCAAAACGGTCTGATGGCTCGTCGTCAGAGAATCCGCCCTGCTACGCTCGGGGTATTCCTTCCGTCGGCCGCTCGCCGGCCCGGCGAGCCGGCTCGCTTCGTATCCGGGCCGGCGGGAAGCGGAGTCTTCGAAGCGGACCTGCAGAATGGGGCTGAGTGCTCGAAGCCTCCATTCTGCGAAATATCTTCGGCGAGTGCTTTTCTTAGGATATTCCTCAGAAGCGCTCCTCCGGGTCGCTCCGTCGCGCTTCTGATGGTCGCTCCCCAGGGTCCGCTCCCCGCCGCTCCTCCAGGAACACCCCTGCGCGGGGCGGATCCCCTGACGATGCGCCTCACCCGTTCTTACGCGGCCTCAGATCGTAGGCCTTCCGCTCGATTGCCTTCCCTCGATCCTTCTTTTTGTAGATAATAAGACGGCGGGAAGACGGGACGGAAGGAGAGGACGATGGCGCATCGCGTCGCAAGGACACTCGGGACGATCATGGCCGTGGCGTGCGTCGCCGCGGCGGCCGCGGGAGCGGCGGACCTCAGGACCGTCACGAAGGAGCTCTTCGCCGTTCCATCGACGACGGGGAACGAGCATGAGATGGCGGCGAAGATCCGCGGGTTCCTGCCGAAGAGCCTGGGTATCGAAGAGGACGGCCTGGGCACGGTGGCCGTCCGCCTCGGCGGCCCCGCCGGGCCGGTCCTTGTCCTGGCCGCGCTCGACGGCTACGGCCACATGGTCAGCGGCATCACGCCCGACGGCTACTTGACGGTGGACCGTCCGGTCGCCCCTCCCCACGCCCGGTTCGACGCTTATCTCCTCGGCCAGCCGGTCGTCATCTCGACGGCCAAGGGTCCGGTCCGGGGCGTCGTCTCCCAGCCGGCCCTGCATCTCCTGACCCAGGAGCGGCGAAAAACCCTCGTCGACGGCTTCTCGCTCGAGACGGCCTTCATCGATATCGGCGTCCGTTCGGACAAGGAGGCCCGGGCCAAGGGCGTGGAGCTCATCGACCCGGTGACGTACCCCGCGGTCCTGACGGAGCTCGCCGGAGATCAGTGGGCCGGTCCGTCCCTTGGCCTGAAGGCCGTCGCTGCCGTCCTGGTCGATATCGCGGCCGGGTCCGGCTCCGGGGCCGCCGGAGGAGAGACCGTCGTCGCCTGGGCCGCCCAGACCAAGTTCGCGGCTCGCGGCCGGGGCGCGCGGCCGGCCCTGGGAGCCGCCCGGGCCAAAGCGAGGTGGCAGCCTCAGAGGGCCGTCATCATCGACCTCGTCGCGGCCGGCAAGAGCGACGGCCCTGTTGCGGGCGGAGGTCCGGTCCTCATCCAGGCCAAGGACGAGCCGTCCCCCCTGCGCCAGGGCTTCATGAGGCTCGCGGCCGACCTGAAGATCCCCGTGCAATCCCTGACCGCGCCCGACTCGCCGCTCGCCCTCCCCTTCGCCGCCGCGCCTTCCGAAGTCCTGACGGTCGCCCTCCCCGTTCGCTTCCTCAACACCCCATCCGAGATCGTCGACCTCAAGGACCTCCAGGCTTTGCGCGATCTCCTAGCGGCGTTCCTGACGAAAGGAGCGGGGCGATGAACAAGCGGATCGCGATCTTCGCAATGGCCCTCGCCGTCTCCGTCTCGTCCGCCGGGGCCCAGTCCAAGGCCTGGGACATCCTCAGAGAGATCGTCCTTGTCCCCGGCGTTTCGGGGCACGAAGGTCCGGCGGCCGATTATATCCAGAAGATGTTGCCCGCAGGTCTGAAGGTCGAGCGGGACGCTATGCACAACGTCTGGTTCACGATCGGCTCGGGCCGTCCTCACATCCTTTTCGTCGCCCATTCGGACGAGCTTGGCTGGACGGTCGATAAGGTCACGCCCGAAGGGCGCGTCCGCGTCGAACAGGGCGGGGGCATCCTGCCCCAGACGGTCGAGGCCAGGCCCGTGCTCGTTTACACCGCCAAGGGGGTCGTCCCGGGGATCGTCGCGCCGCGGCCGGGCTACGACGCGCGCCCGGCCCAGGGCGAGACGCCGGAGGCCCTTTTCACCGCCGAGAGCTTCGACATCTATCTCGGTGTCGGGACCGAGGCCGAGGCCCGGGCGCTCGGCGTCGCCGAAGGCGACTCCGTCACGGCGAAAAAGATAGTCACCGACTTCGCCCCCGGCCTGATGGCTACGCGGGCCGTCGACGACCGGGCCGGCTGCGCCGCCCTGCTCGACGCCGCCCTCCGCCTGAAGCCGGGCGCCGTCAAGGGCAAGACGGTCACGTTCGCCTGGGACGTCCAGGAGGAGACCGGCCTGTTCGGGGCCGCGGAGCTGGCCAAGACCCTGAAGCCGGATTACGTCTTCGCCATCGACACGTTCGTTTCGACCGATTCCCCCCTCGAATCCAAGCGCCTGGCCTTCCTTCCCGTCGGAAAAGGCGCCGTCCTCCGGGCCGTCGACTCGAGCAATGTCACGCCCAAGACCGAGATCCGCCGGGTCCTGGCCATCGCGGAAAAGCACAAGATCCCCGTCCAGGTGGGCAACTCTCGGGGCGGCAACGACGGCTCGGTCTTCCTCACCGGCGGCGCCGTCGATATCCCTCTCTCCTGGCCCGGCTCCTACGCCCACTCGCTCATCGAGAAGATCGACCGCCGCGATCTCGAGGCGCTGACGGACCTCATCCTGGCCATCGTCACCGAATGGAAATAGCCTCTTGTTCGAACCCGGGTAACCGGTTGACGGACGGCCTGATCTTGGCGTATACTACCCCCTATTAGCGGGCAAGAAGAGGCGCTGATAGGGCTCAAGCGGCGAGGCTCAGAACACAAAAACGCATGGCCGGAAACGAACGAAACCGAGCTCGGAGCGGCTGATCATGGAGAAGAAGCCGGCGTCCTTCATCCGGGTCTATTGTCCGGAGCTCATGGATACGATCACGCCGGGAGAATGGACGGACTGCCCTTTTTATCGCGGCCAGAAGATCGACCTGTCGAATACGGAAGAGGCCCTCAAACAGATCTTTCGCTGCCACGTTCAGTGCGGCTGCCGGATCCTCTATCAGTATTATGAGGGGAGGGAGCTGGTCCAGAAGGCCGCGGATTCCATCGAGGACCCGGAGGGCCTCCGGAAGATCCTCTCCTTGGTCACGAAACAGGCCAAGACGGACGGCGGGACAAAGGGAAAGAGGATCTTCATCGTCGACGACGACGTCGATTTCCTGGAGATGCATTCGACCGTCCTGAAGAACCGGGGTTACGAGGTCACGACGGCCCAGAGCGCCAAGGAATGCCTGGAAAAGCTGGATACGGACAGGCCCGACCTGGTCGTCTTGGACGTCATGATGGAGAAGTTCGACGCCGGATTCGAAGTGACCAAGAAGATCAAGAAGAGATTCCCCCGCCTGCCCGTGATCCTCCTGACGTCCATCGGGATTCAGACGGGCCTGGAATTCTCCTCCAACGCCGACGTCCTGGAGATCACCGGAGCCGACATCCTCCTCGATAAGCCGGTCAGTCCCGATGACTTCGTCGCCGCGATCAAGAGATTGACCGAGGCCAAAGACTAGCGGCCAGCGAAAGCTGATTTTCATGGACATCCTCAGCATCTCCGAGACGAGATGCCGCGAGTGCTACCGGTGCGTGCGGGAGTGCCCCACCAATGCCCTGAAGATCGACCAGGGGAAGGTCAAGCTCATTTGGAGCCGGTGCATCCTGTGCGGGCTCTGCTACCGCCATTGCCCCCACGATGCGGTGGAGGTCCAGACCGGCGTCAACCGGGTCCTGAAACTGCTCGAGTCGGGCCAGAAGGTCGTCGCCTGCCTCGACCCGACGTTCCCCGCCGTCCTGGACAAAGGGACACCCGCCCAGCTCGTGACGGCGCTCAAGAAGCTCGGCTTCTCGGAGGTCTGGGAGGCCGCCGTCGGCGGGGACCTCGTGGCCGGGGACTACCGCTTTTGGCTCACCCAGAATTCGGAGTCGTCCTGGATCTCCTCGTTCTGCCCGTCGGTCGTTTACTATATCGAGAAGTACGCCCCCGACCTGGTTGACCGGCTCGTACCGCTCGTATCCCCGATCGTCGCCTGCGGCCTGGCGGTCAGGCGTCTCCGGGGACCGGAGACGAAGGTCGTCTATATCGGGTCCTGCATTTCCAGGATCTGGGAGCGGATGGACCGTTTCGGGAAGCAGGCCATCGATTATGTCCTGATCTATCACAACATCACCGGCCTCCTCGAGGCGAGGGGGATCGACCGTGAAGCCCAAGAGCCGTCGGAGTTCGACGGGCCGGCGAGCGGCCCGGGACGGGCCCTGGGCATATCCGGAGGCATGAGCCGCTGCGCCGGCTTTGACCATGGCCTCATGAGCGTGGACCACGTCATCGAGTCCGGGGCCGAGGAAGCCATCCGGGCCGTGAGACAGCTCCGCGAGGGAAAGATCCGATCCCAGTTCCTGGACCTTTTGTTCTGCCGGGGCTGCATCAATGGGCCCGTGACGGACAAAAGGATCTCGGGACCCAGCCGCAAGCAGATCATCGTGGACTATATCAAGGCCCAGGAGATGCCCCGGCCGGAAAGAGCAAAGACCGACCTCAAGGCGTTCACGGGATTGGATTTCACCCGGAGCTTCGCGGCCCGGGACGTCTCCGTGCCAACCCCCTCGGACGCCGAGATCGAGGCCGTCCTGGCCCAGATCGGCAAGTCCTATCCTGACCGCAACCTGGACTGCGGAGCCTGCGGCTATGGGTCCTGCTGGGAGAAAGCCAAGGCCGTCGTCCAGGGCTTGGCCGAGACGGAGATGTGCCACCATTACCTCTTGGAGAGCCAGCGGGGCCTCTATTCCCGCCTGGAGAAATCCCACGAACAGCTCAAAAGCTCCCACGAGGCGCTCGAGCGGGCCCAGCGTCAACTCATCCAGACCGAGAAGATGGCCTCCCTGGGCCAGCTGGCGGCCGGCGTCGCCCACGAGCTCAACAACCCTATCGGGACGATCATGATGTTCAGCCGGGTCATCCAGCGGGAGATGAGCCCGGAGGAGAGATGGCAGAAGGACATCGGCCTCGTCGTTCAGGAAGCTGACCGGGCGGCCAAGATCGTCAAGGACCTCCTGAGCTTCGCCAAGGAGACCAAGGTCCGGCCGGGGCTCGTGAACATCAACCGGATCATCGAGGAAACCCTCTCCCTCCTGACCAAGCAGTCGCTGTTCCACAATATCGAAGTCAGGTTCCATCTTGACGACGCTCTCCCGACGACCTTCGCCGACCCCGACCTTCTCAAGCAGGTTTTTTTCAACATCATCCTGAACGGCGCCCAGGCCATGGAAGGGAAAGGGGTCCTGACCGTCGAGAGCCGAAGCCGGGACGGCGGCCGCAGGATCGAGATCCGGATCGAGGATACGGGGATGGGCATCCCCGAGAAACATCTCCCCCGGCTCTTCGACCCGTTCTTCACGACCAAAGAGAAAGGGACCGGACTTGGCCTGGCCCTGGTTTACAACATCGTCTCCAAGCACCAGGGCGCGATCTCCGTCGAAAGCGAGCTGGGACGCGGGGCAGCGTTCATCATCCTCCTGCCTGTCCTCGGCCAGGACGAATGGCTCAAGAGCGAAGACCGTCCCGAGGAGCTGACCAAGCCTCCCCAAGGGGAAGACCATGAAAGCCGGCGGAAAGATCTTATTGGTTGACGACGACCCCGATTTCCTGGAGATGCATAAGGCCGTCCTCCTGAACCATGGCTACGAGGTTTTAACGGCGATGAGCGGGCGGGAGGGGCTTGAGCGCGTCCGGGCGGAGATGCCGGACCTCATCATCCTGGACCTGATGATGGAAAAGCATGACGCCGGTTTCTCCTTCAGCAAGACGCTGAAGACCGATCCGTTGTTCAAGAGGATCCCCATCCTCATGGTGACGTCCGTGGCCGAGGCCACAGGCTACCGGTTCTCCCTGGAGGAGGATGGGTACTGGATGAAGACCGACGATTTCCTGGATAAGCCGGTCCTGCCGTCGGTCCTCCTCGACACGGTCGGGAGACTCCTGGAAAAGAAGGACGAGAAACGGTGAGCACGCCGGCCCGTATCCTGGTCGTTGACGACGAACTGGGGATCCGGGAGGGGTGCCTGCGCGTCCTGGCCGAGGAGGGCTATGCCATCGAGCTGGCTGAGGACGGGATGGCGGGGCTCGCCAAGGTCCAGGAGAAGCCCTTCGATCTGATCCTGGTCGACCTCATGATGCCGGGCATCGGCGGCCTGGACCTGATCCAGAGGATCCATGAGCTCGACCCCGAGATCATCCTTGTCGTCATCACCGGATACGCGGCGATCGAGACGGCCGTCGAGGCGACCAAGCGGGGGGCCTACGAGTATCTTCCCAAGCCCTTCACCCCTGAGGCCCTGTCCGTCCTGGTCAGGCGGGGCATCGAGAAAAGAGATCTCCGGCTCGAAGCCCGCCGGCTCTATCAGGAGCGCGAGCAGAGGCTCCTCGAACTGGCCGGAGAGAAGAGCCGGCTGCGCAGCGTTATCGGCTGCATGGCTGACGGCGTTCTGGTCACCAATCTGGAGCATCAATTGGTCCTCTGGAACGCTTCGGCCGTGAGGATGTTGGAGCTCATCGGCACGGACGAACCGGGGAAGGCCATCGGCCATTATCTCCGCGACCCGGCCCTTGTCGATGCGCTCGAACGGATCATGAATGCGAAGGATGAAGGCTTCTCGATGATCAGCCAGGAGATCCGGACGGCCGACACGAGCTCGGTCTTGATGGCCCAGATGGCCCCGGTCAGGGACGAACAGGGGCGGATCCTGGGGGCCGTCACGGTCCTCCGGGATATCACCAAGCTCAAAGAGATCGACAAGGTCAAGTCCCAGTTCGTTTCGATGGTCGCCCACGAACTTCGCGCCCCCCTGGCCGCGATCGAAGGGTGGTTGGAGGTCGTCCTCTCCGGCGAGGCGGGCGGGAGCGAGGAGCAGAACAGGGCCTGGCTGCTGCGGGCGAAAGAACGGGCGAACTCCCTGCTGGCCCTGGTCCAGGACCTCCTCGAGATCAACAAGATCGAAGCCGGGAAGGTCGCCCAGAAGATGGAATCCGTCCAGCTGACCGACGTCCTCGCCAAGATCATCGAGTTCTTCCGGCCCGAAGCGGAGCGGCATCGCGTCTCGCTGCGGATGAAACCGTCCGCCGCGCCGCCGGCCGTTCAGGCCGACGTCCGGGACATGGAAAAGCTCTTCACGAATCTCGTCAGCAACGCCATCAAATACAACGTCGAGAACGGCTCCGTCACGATCGAGACGTCCCAGGATGCCCATTTCGTCGGGGTTCGCATCCGCGATACGGGCGTCGGGATCTCGTCGACCGATCTGCCGCGGATCTTCGACGACTTCTTCCGCGCCGAGACGAAGAAGAGGGACAAGGTCAGCGGGACCGGCCTCGGGCTGACGATCGCCAAGAAGATCGTGGATTCCCACCTCGGGCGCATCGAGGTCGAAAGCCGCGTGGGTCAAGGGAGCACGTTCTCAGTCTATCTCCCTTACAACAAATGAGCGGAAGTCCCCCCCCATTGAACGAGATCCTCAGGAAGCAGCCGCTGGCGCCGGGCATCGTGCTGTTCGAGATCGCCGCGCCGCTCGTCGCCCGGGCCGTCCGGGCCGGCCAGTTCGTCGTCGTCCGCGCGGACGATTACGCGGAGCGGATCCCCTTGACCGTCGCCGATCGGAGCGTCGAGCGCGGGACGATCACCCTGATCGTCCAGGTCATCGGCCTGTCCACGCGAAGAATGGACAAGCTCGAGGTCGGCGAGGCGTTCCTCGACGTCGTCGGCCCGCTGGGCAAGCCGACGGAGGTGAGGCGGGCCGGGACGGTTGTCTGCATCGGCGGGGGCGTCGGGGTGGCGCCGGTCTATCCCATCACCCGGGCCTTCCGCGAGGCCGGCAACCGGATCATCTCGATCATCGGCGCCAAGACGAAGGAGATGCTCATCCTGGAACAGGAGATGCGGGCCGCGAGCGACGAGCTCTTCGTGACCACGGACGACGGGTCGGCCGGCCGCCGCGGGTTCGTTTCGAACGAGCTGCAGCGGCTCCTGGACGAGAAGATCCCCATCGACCTGGCCGTCGCCGTCGGTCCCGGGGTCATGATGCGGGCCGTGTGCGACCTGACCAAGAAGGCCGGCATCCCGACGATCGTCAGCCTGAACTCCCTGATGGTGGACGGGACGGGGATGTGCGGATGCTGCCGGATCACCGTCGACGGCCAGACGAGATTCGTCTGCGTTGACGGCCCCGAGTTCGACGGCCACCTCGTCGATTTCCGGGAGCTCCTGAAGCGGTCGGAAATGTACAAACGCGAGGAGCACCGGGCCCTGTGGGACCACGAGTGCCGTCTCGCGGCCGCCGAGAAGATGCTGGCCAAGGCCAACAAGCGGGAGGCCATGCCGAAACAGGACCCCAAGCTCCGGGTCAAGAACTTCGACGAAGTGGCCTTGGGCTACACGAAGGAGAACGCGCTGCGCGAAGCGTCGCGCTGTCTGGCCTGCAAAAAGTCACCCTGTATCGCCGGCTGCCCCGTCGACATCGACATCCCGGCTTTCATCACCCTCATCCGCCAAGGCGATCTCATAGGCGCCATCCATAAGATCAAGGAGAAGAACAGCCTCCCGGCCATCTGCGGACGGGTCTGCCCCCAGGAAGTCCAGTGCGAGACCTCCTGTGTCCTGTCCAAGAAGGGCCAGCCGGTCGCCATCGGCCGTCTGGAGCGGTTCGTGGCCGATAATGAGTTCCAGCAGGGCGACGTCCGGATGCCGCCCAACGCCAGTCCGACGGGCAAAAAAGTCGCTATCATCGGGGCAGGCCCGGCGGGCCTGACGGCCGCGAGCGACCTCATCAAAATGGGGCACCGGGTGACGGTCTTCGAAGCCCTGCACAAGGCGGGCGGGGTCCTCGTCTACGGGATCCCCGAGTTCCGCCTGCCGAAGTGGATCGTCCAGCGCGAGGCCGAGTACATCGCCAAGCTGGGGGCCGAGATCCGGGTCAGTCAGGTCGTCGGGAAATCCTTCACCGTCGACGACCTTCTCCGGGACGGCTACGACGCCGTCTTCGTCGGCACCGGCGCCGGCCTGCCGTACTTCATGAATATCCCCGGCGAGAACCTCAACGGCGTCTACTCAGCCAATGAGTTCCTCACCCGTGTGAACCTCATGAAGGCCTACCTCTTTCCCGAATTCCATACGCCCGTCCATTACGGCCGGAACATCGCCGTCGTCGGCGGCGGGAACGTGGCCATGGATTCGGCCCGGACGTCGCTCCGCTTGGGCGCCGAGAACGTCACCCTCATCTACCGCCGGGCGCGGGAGCAGATGCCGGCCCGCGACGAGGAGATCGAGAACGCCTTCGAGGAGGGCGTTCAGCCGCGCCTCCTGACGACGCCCATCCGCATCCTGGGCAACGAGCGGGGCTGGGTCAAAGGGATCGAGTGCCTCGAGATGGAGCTGGGCGAGCCCGATGAATCGGGCCGGCGGCGGCCCATCCCCAAAAAGGGCTCGGAACACGTCATCGATGTCGACATGGTCATCATGGCCATCGGCCAGGGCCCCAATCCCCTGCTGACCTCGACGACGCCCGATCTGGCGCTCACCAAGTACGGCAACATCGTCGCTGATGAGGCCACGGGCAAGACTTCGAAGAAGGGCGTCTTTGCCGGCGGCGATATCGTCACCGGCGCGGCCACGGTCATCTTGGCCATGGGGGCGGGCAAGAAGGCGGCCCAAGCGATCGACGCTTACCTGAAGGATGGGCGGTGGTGACGCCGACGCCTTTGTCCGCGAGAGCGGCCGCCCGGGCCGCCGTCAGGCGAGCAGGTTAGCGTAGAAATCGTTGCCCTTATCGTCGACGATGATGAAGGCGGGGAAGTCCTTGACCGTGATCTTGTAGATGGCTTCCATGCCCAGCTCGGGATAGGCGACGACCTCCTGGCTGGTGATGCAGTCCTTGGCCAGCCGGGCGGCGGCCCCGCCGATCGAGCCGAGGTAGAAGCCGCCATAGGTCTTGCACGCGTCGGTCACAGCCTTGGAGCGGTTGCCTTTGGCCAGCATGATCAGGGACCCGCCCATCTTCTGGAAGAGGGCGACGTAGTCGTCCATGCGGCCGGCCGTGGTCGGCCCCAACGAACCCGAGGCGTACCCGGGCGGGGTCTTGGCCGGTCCGGCGTAGTAGATGACGTGGTCCTTGAAATAGGCCGGCAGGCCCTCCCCTTTGTCCACCTTCTCCTTGAGCCGGGCGTGGGCGATGTCCCGGGCGACGATGATCGGCCCGTCGAGGACAAGGCGCGTCGCGACGGGATACTTGCTGAGGGTCGCCCGGATCTCGCTCATCGGGCGGTTGAGGTCGATCCGGACGGCGGGCTCGGCCGAGGCCGCGGGGCCGGGGAGATACTTGGCCGGGT
>Ga0209253_10002604_pt1 | contig 15983 bp, 12 predicted proteins | sample FrelakmetBRP12BR_FD_187145 | JGI IMG/M metagenome (GOLD analysis project Ga0209253, IMG submission 187145) | Freshwater lake sediment microbial communities from the University of Notre Dame, USA, for methane emissions studies - BRP12 BR (SPAdes)... | ecosystem: Environmental > Aquatic >...
CGGGAATCCAGCTCCTTCAGGGCGCGTTCCGGCAACGTGATGTTGATCCTCTTCGCCTTCCCGGACAGTTTCGCGAGGTCCACGGGAACCAGTGCCCACACGCCATCCGAGTACCCGGGGTTTCGTCGGTGCGCGTCGATGGGCCCCGGGGAGGGCACACGTTCCCTGTCGATCAGCATCCCCTCGATGTGCGCGGCGATGGCTTCCCGCGCCGCTTCGAGAGCTTCCTGCATCGTCTCTCCGGCCGAAAAGCATCCCGGGAGATCCGGCACGCTGACCCCGTAATCGGTCCCTTCCCCTTTATGGATCACCACCGGGTACATCGCTTCATTCCCCCCAGGGCCAGCCGGCTTGGCGGAAGATGCTGCGGAGCGTCCCCGCCGGGAGGTCCCTTTTCGGGTGGGGGACGGTGATTTTCCCTTTCCTTTCCGGATGCTTGAACTGGTAATGGCTGCCTTTGACATGGTGCAATACCCACCCGTCGGATTTCAGTCGCCGGATCACCTCGGCGCTTCTCATCATGTGTATCATACACACTCCAGAGACGCAAGGGCGTGACAGCGCTCACAATGCCGATATGTTGGGGAGAATTGAAACAAGGTCCGTGCCGGCTGGCGAAGGACATCCGCGTCCCCTCGCGATGCGATCCACCAAGAAAAAAAGCGTTTCCCGGCATTCGATTTCCGGCATCCTTGTCCGCGAGCCCGGATTGTGGCACCATGATCCGAGATTGTGGTCACACAGGAGGGAACAATATGGCCAAGACGACCAGCCTCCAGTTCGTAGGGGTGCGGGAGTTCAAGGAAAAGCTCACCGGGTACCTGGGGAAGAAGAAAGAAGTCGTGGTTACCCGCCGCGGAAAGCCGATCGCGAGGATCATTCCCGTGGAAAAAGGGTCCCCCGAGGATCTGCTCCTGGAGATCGGAATGATCCTGAAGGAGGCGGGGGTTTCGAAGGAGGAGGCACTGCAGGCTCTCAAGATGGCCGGAAAAACCGTATATGGTTAAGGTCGTCATCGACGTGAACGTCCTGATCTCCGCCGCCTTCGGCGGAGCCCCTCTCGATGCGGTGAGCAAGGCGTTTTCCATCGGCAAGGTGTATCTCTCCCCGGATATCGTCGCGGAAGTCGAGACGACCGTTCATCGATTGGCGAAGAAGCTGGGAAACGACAAGACGAAACATTTGTTGGCCCTTTGGGGGAAATTCCAATCCCTTTGCGAGATTGTCGAGCCGACAAGGAAGGTGTCGGTCTGCAGGGACCCGAAAGACGACGCCTATCTGTCCCTGTGCGCAGGGGTCGGGGCGGACTATCTGATCACGGGCGACAAGGATCTCCTTGTCGTAGACCCTGCCCGGGCCAGGGCATTGCCGCATAATTTTAGAATTCTTACGCCCCGGCAATTCGTGGATCTCGAAGACTGATCCTCCCTCCCCGGCCCCTCGGGGAACCCCCATTTCCACTCGTCTTCGCGGCCGAAGATCCCGCGTCGGCGGGTCGGGCATTGACCTGTCCGGGCTATATCAAAAAATACTAATATAGTATTTCTATCGATTTCCATTAACATCTCGCCCCGCCCGTTCCGGATTTCAATAACGCCTAATGGGAATTCATGAATGAGAGAAATCCCGGGCGGTTCGCCGCCTCCGGCGAGGGGGGGGATCGATACCACCCGGGTAAATCCCTGAATATATTCGGTTGATCCAAATCCTCCGTCCCCGGCACGACGTATGCTTTTACGTCATGTAACTACAGACCCGGAGGAGAAAAGGATGAAACCGCTCGTCAAAGGAACTTTGGTCTTCCTGCTCGCTGGAACCATCCTCTTTGCGGCGACGCACCCCGCCGCGGCCGCCTTCTCCTGGTACGACTGGACCGGCGGCTACCAGGTGGTGCACGATTCCAGGAACCTCCCTCTCACCAACGGACAGGACATCCGCAACGCCTTCTACGCAGTGGACGACGGCTACCGGTATTTCCGCATGGAGTTGTACGGCAAGCCCAACCAGGGCGCCAACGGCTACGCCAACCTGTACGGCTTCTTCATCCAGACGGCCAGCGTGAACAATTATCCGGAGTTCTCTACCCCGCTGGGTTCCAACGTGGAAAGCTATCTCGCCACGTCCGTGAAGCCCAAGCTGGGCGGCGGCCTGAAGTTCACCCCGGACAGCGGCACGTTCAGCGGCGGGACGGAATACGCCTTCGACCTCAAGTATGAAAGGAACGGGAAATACCTGGACTGGGCGATCCCCAAGGACCAGCTCCCGGACAACTTCACCTGGCTCGCCGCCACGTTCCAGAAAGGCAGCTGGACACTCCTGAACGCGACCGCCCCCGTCGCGACCCCGATCCCCAGCGCCGCGCTGCTCCTGGGCACCGGGGTCGTCGGCCTGATCGGGTTGCGCAGAAGGAGCGCAGGGAAAGCGTAAGAACGGGTCCGGCTCGAACGAACGCCGAACAAAGGCAGGGTCGTCCTGACCCTGCCTTTGTTCTTTGTACGCAAGGCAGGGGAAACGAAGTTGCCGGAAAGTCCATAGAAGTTCCCACCCGAGGGCACCCCCCATGGGCGGTAGCCTGCCCGGAGCTGATGGAATCGACATGAAGGTGCTTTGATCCGAGGTGGAAAACATGAATGGCGCCTACCAAATATTCCCTGAAAAGCGTTGCCGCCTGATGTCCGATAGTGCCGCCAGCGGAATGGATATCAAGAAGATTGCCCAAGGGACGTTCTTTATTTTTTCGATTACATTTTTTGGTCTTGGGCTTAATTACCTGTATGGTATTTTTCTCGCGCGTTGGCTTGGGGCCGAACGGTTTGGACTGTACGCCTTGGGTCTTTCAGTATTTAATCTGCTGGCGTCCATTTCCTTAATGGGTCTGGACAACGCTGCGTTGCGCTTTATCCCGGGTGTTTCGATAGCAGGACATGTCCCATCAGTGAAAAATATGATTAGAAACATCCTTAAACTCGGCTGCCTTACAGGCGCCGGTGCCGCGATTCTCCTGGCAGTCTTCGGCCCCTACCTTTCCAACGGACTGTACAAAACACGCGACCTGGAACCGGTCTTTCTTGCATTTGCCGTTGCGATTCCCGCATATGTTTGTTCTTCCACCCTGCTTAGCATCCTGCAAGCGCTACAAAATGTGCGATGGCGGATGTTTGTGAGGTACGTTTCGGAACCGGTGGCCAGATTCATACTCACCACAATACTGCTTTTATTGGGATTGGCGCTGAAAGCAGCGCTTATCGGGTTCATCGTAGCCTTATGGGGCAGCGTAGTTTTTGGATATGTTGGATTGACCCTGATCATGAAAGAAATCGGTACACGCATGGACCCTGTCGGGCATTCCGAGCCCGGCAAGCCGGATCTTATGGGCTATGTGTTACCTCTTTTATTTGGCCTTCTATTTGGCGCGGTCGCAAGCCGTTCCGATGTTCTGCTATTAGGATATTTTAACGGTGCGAGGGATACCGGGATGTATGCTGCCTCCCTCATGACGGCTGCCATTATAGCCATCATCCTCCAATCGCTGGAATCTTTCATGGCCCCACTACTTTCGGAATCGCTTGCGTTGGGTATCAGGAAAAATACCCAGGATATATTCTCTTTTTCGCTTCGATGGGGGGTGTTGCTCGGCTTCCCCCTTCTGTTTTGCTTTTGCCTTTTTTCACGGGAAATTCTCGGTTTCTATGGGGAAGCTTTTCAGAGTGCGGCGCTCTGCCTGGTGCTGTTGACCGTAGGGCAATTCATAAATATTGCCACTGGATCAGCCAATAGTATTTTGCTGTTTTCGGGAAAATCCAAAGTCGTGATGATCAATGAGTTGTTCAAGAGCATCCTTCAAATCGTATTGAACATACTCCTCATCCCCATGTACGGCATTACCGGGGCAGCAATTTCTATGCTTGTTGCGCTGACGGCCATTAATGTCTTGAGGTTAATAGAGGTTTACAAGATGTTAGGAATACACCCGTACGAGCGGGAGCTTATGAAACCGGTGGTCGCTGCATCCACGATTTCATTACTTATAATTCTCGGAAAGGAATGGATTCCCGGGAACGCGGCGCTGGTCATGATCCCGGTTGGGACCGGACTTTATTTTCTTCTCTTAGTTTTGATGGGTCTAAAAGATCAGGACAAAAAAGCTGTAGAAGCAATTTTCAGGCGTGTATCCATTTGACAGTTTTAGTCACTTTGTTGATCGGTTCATTTATTATTAAAGATATTATTTTTATTAATGATCCATATATAATGAGGGGTATTTCGCAATTCCTGGGTTTAATTTGTGTGGGTGTTTGGGCTTTTTCTCGCTTTTTTTCTGTAAAGGTTTTGTTAAGATATTGGATGTTTTGGTGTTATGTTTTCGCTTCATTTATTTCCTCTTTATATTCAACAGATATAGTATTTGTGTTCATGCAGGTGACATCGTTGTCTGCAGTATTGTTATTTTTTGTTGCATATTATGAATATGGAAACAAATCAAATGTGCATTGCAACTACAATGTAAGTATATTTCATGCTTCTGCGTTAATAATAGGTTTAGTAACAGTCATTAGTCTGATTTTATATGTAATATATCCACGTTTGGTAATCGACATGCAGAATGATTTCAGGTTTCATGGTCTTTATGGTAAATCCGGGATGATGGCTTCTGCATCTTCCATATTAATTGGGATCGCTTTGCTAGGAAATTATAAAGTACCCGTAAAGATTTTAATATTATTCCCAAGTTTAGCATGTTTATTGTTAACGTTGTCGAGGACTTTTTGGATTGCTTCGGCAATTTCAATTGTTTCAGTATTGTATATATATAAATTAATTGCAAAAAAATATGTAATATTAGGAATATTATTAATAATTTTAAGTTCAGTTTGTTCATATGTAATGGATTTTGAATATGGAAAGATTTCAAAGCTGGCTCGGCCAGAATCCGTAGGTAATCTTACTGGTAGAGTTGCCTTGTGGAATAAGTCAATGAACGAATTTTATGAAAAACCTCTTTTTGGGAACGGATTGACAGCCGGATCTGAAGTTCTAAGTGGAAGGGGAGGTGTTTCCATATTTTCAAAGACAACGAATACGGGTCGTGAAATGAGTAGAAGAACTTCCCATAATGGTTATATCCAATCTTTGTTGGATACGGGGGTTTTTGGTTTTGTATTTTATTTTTCCATTATATTATATTCCATTGCAAACTATATAAAGTATGACAAGCGCAGGATATATCCTGTGGAGTTGTATATATTGATCTTGATGGCGATAGCAAATATTGGGGAAAGCATGATATACGCGGCTTCTTCTTATAGTGCAGTATTGTTTTGGGCAATGGCTGTAAAATCATTTCAGGTAAAGATGGCGATATAATACGAATGGATGACTGTTATTTTTTGGTCCATCGTTATGATGTACTTCAATGAGACCGAGAATTACTCCGTAAGGTATTGATATGGACTTTTTCATATGGATACGCGGGAAATTAATGAAAATTATCCTGTTTGCCGTGATGCTATTCACAGGAAAAGATGCCTATGGACTTTTACTCTATGTCTCCCCACGAGGCAATGATGGATGGAGTGGGAGTTACAGAGAAGGAAAGGGTACGGACGGGCCTGTTGCGACATTGGAGGGAGCCAGAAACCGGATCCGAAAAATCCGTGCCGAAAAAGGATGGCCGGCCGACGGGGTTGTCGTTCTCGTCATGCCTGGTGTTTACATGCCTTCACGTCCTCTTGTTCTTACGCAGCAGGACTCGGGAACCATGGAGGCCCCGGTCGTATACCAATCTCTTGTGAAAGGGGAGGCGCGGATCAATGGAGCCAAACCCCTCCGTGGATTCGAACTCGTTCGGGATAAAAATGTGTTGGACCGATTACCCGCCGTGGCCCGTGGAAAGGTGTATCAAGCCGACCTCCGCGCGCTGGGTATACGGGAGGCCGGTGTTTTTCTTCGACGCGGCTTCGGAGATCCGATCAACGGGTCGCACGCGGAACTGATCTTCGACCACAAACCGATGAAGGTGGCGCGTTGGCCAAACGAAGGGTTCCTGCGCATTACAGACGTACCCGAAGGAGAGAAGGGGCTTGCCTTCGGGTACATGGGCGAGAACCCCACGTGGTGGAACGGTGAAAAGGACATCTGGGCATTCGGGTACTGGTGCTGGGACTGGGCTGACAACTATGTGCCGATCGAAGGTATCGATACGGCGTCGATGGTTGCACGAATCAAGGCGCCGGCACCGAAGTATTGCCTTCGGAAGAACCAACGGTTTTACTTCCTGAACGTGTTGGCGGAACTGGACTCTCCCGGGGAGTGGTACCTGGACCGGGATACGGGAATTATCTATTTCTGGCCGCCGGATTCACTCGATGACAAGGAAGCGGAAATGACCTGGCTTCCCGAACTGGTGCATGCGAAGGAAGCCTCGAACGTGGAGTTCCGGGGGTTCGTATTCGAGAACGTCCAAGGCACGGCGTTGATCTTTGAAGGAGGCCAAAACAATCGTGTCTCCGAATGCACGATCCGCAACACCGGGAACCTTGCCGTGCGTATCACCGGGGTAAGGTCCGGCATATCGGATTGCGAGATTTTCGCCAACGGCGACGGCGGGATCGTGCTTGCGGGGGGAGACCGCAATACGCTGACGCCCGGTGGACTTTTCGCTGTCAACAACAGGATTCACGATTACAGCCGGTGGTCCAGGACAGTCCGGCCCGCGGTGCAGATTCGGGGGGTCGGGAATCGCGTCGTCCACAACCTGATCTACGATGCCCCGCATCAGGCGATCGCGTTCCAGGGAAACGACCATCGGATCGAGTACAACGAGATTTTCAAGGTCCTCAAGGAAACGAACGATGCCGGAGCCATATACACCGGACGCGACTGGACGTCCCTTGGAACAGTGATTCGCCGAAACTACCTTCACGACATTGACGGATTCGGAAAAGAGGTGATCGGCATCTACCTCGATGACCAGGCGAGCGGAACTACGATCGAAGGCAATATCTTTTTCCGGATGCGCTACGCAGCGTACATCGGCGGTGGGCGCGACAACCGGGTGGAGAACAACATCTTCGTGGATTGCGATCCTGCGGTCCACCTCGATGCCCGCGGACTGGGGTGGCAAAAAGGCGGGACCAACGACCCGGAAGGACCATTCCGGAAAAACCTGAAAGCCGTTCCGTATGACCGGCCACCTTACAAAACGCGTTACCCCGGGCTGGGGGACGTCCTGAAGGACGTGGGGACGCCGAAGCGAAACCGGATTGTTGGGAACATCTCTTATCGGGGGCGATGGGACGACATTGCCGCAACCGTCCGGAGCCTCCAGACCGTGGAAAGAAACTGGACGGAAGGCGATCCCGGGTTTCTGGATGTGTCGAGGTTCGCAGGTTCCCCGACCGCAACGGATTTTTCTTTTCGGACCTTCGCGCCCGCACTGTCGCAAGGGTTCCAACCCATTCCAGTTCATCGAATCGGACCCGTCCCCGACCCTTCCGAGGATCCTCCGTAATTGATTGTCACGGTTGTCCAGCGGGTTCTCCTCCATTACCGGAAACCTTTCTTCGAGTTACTGCGGGAAGAAATGGCGCGAAAAGGGATGGAACTCAGGCTTGTCTACGGGCACTACTCGGCGGCGGAGAAGGCCAAGGGAGATGAGATAGATATCCCTTGGGGACTCAAGGTTCAAAACAGGTACCTCGGCGCCGGGATCAGGTCTCTCGTATACCAGCCCTGCCTGCCCTATTGTCTTCGGTCGGATATCGTGGTTGTGGAACAGGCGTCCAGGTTTCTTCTGAACTATCTCTTGCAGGCGTCCTGCCCGGTTGTTGGGTCAAAGCTGGTTTTCTGGACCCATGGCAGGAGTTTCGAAGACCGTGCCGGGAGCGTTGTGGAGCGATTCAAAGCGTGGAACCGTCATGGTGTCTCCCGGTGGTTCGCCTACACGGACCTGTCAGCCGAGACACTGCAGGCGTCGGGGATTCCGAGGGATCGGATCACGGCATTGAACAACTCGGTCGACACGGAGGGGATAAGGGCTCAATACGAGGTTGTGACGGAAAAGGAAAAACAGGAACTACGGGCTCGGCTGGGGCTGGGGGAGGGGCCGGTCGGGATCTACTGCGGCAGTCTGTATCGGGGGAAGAGGATCGGCTTTCTCCTCGATGCCGCGCGAAGGGTCCACAGGCAGATTCCCGGGTTCCGCTTGATTATCGCTGGAAGCGGGCCGGAAAGGGAAACCTTGGAACGGGCTTCTTCTGAATGCGGGTTTCTCCGATATTTGGGGCAGGTCTATGGAAAGGACAAGGCGCTTCTCTTCGCCGTCGCGGATCTCAACCTAAACCCCGGTTCCATCGGATTGGGTATCCTCGACAGCTTTGTGTTCGAGGTCCCCGTAGTAACTACCACGAACCCGCACCACGGTCCGGAAATCTCCTATTTGGTTCCAGAGCAAAACGGGCTGCTCACGGGGGATGACCTTGACACCTACGTCGACGCCGTGGTCGGACTGCTGGGGGACCGGAAGAAACTTGGGACCCTCAAGGATGCCTGCCGGGAAGACCGCGGGAAGTACACGATCAGGAATATGGCGGACCGGTTTATCGAGGGGCTTACGCTCGTGGCGGGGGAGGGAAGGCCAGGCTGGTGAAGGTGATCCTCGCACACAACTATTACGGTTCGGCCGCTCCCTCGGGTGAGAACCAGGTTTTCGAAGACGAGCGGGATTTGCTGCGGCGACGCGGAAATGAAGTGCTGGAGTTTGGTCGACACAGCGATGATATTCGCTCGATGGGAATATTCGGGGAGGTACGGGGGGCGCTTAGTACCCCGTGGAACCCTTGCGCGGCGCGGGCGCTGCAGCGCTCGGTAGACGGCTTCCGTCCGGATGTGGTTCATGTGCACAACACGTTTCCGCTCATATCCCCGGCAATTTTCCACACTCTCAAAAAACAGGCGGCACGGGTGTTGACGGTGCATAACTACCGTCTGTTCTGCCCGGCGGCAATTCCCATCAGGGCAGGGAGTGTCTGCACGGAGTGTCTGGACACTCGATCTGTATGGCCAGCAATGCGATATGGCTGTTATCGCAACAGTCATTTATCGACATTCCCCTTGGCTTTCAGCGTCGCGCTGCATCGAAGCCTGGGAACTTGGACGAAGCATGTTGATGCCTTCATCGCTCTCACGGAATTCCAGCGTGCGCTCCTGGTAAAGGCAGGGTTGCCTGCGGGGCGGGTCCATGTGAAGCCGAATTTCATCTCTGATATTCCAGACCCGATTCCATGGGTGGATCGGGGAAACTATGCGGTTTTCGTGGGGCGCTTGAGTCTGGAAAAAGGGGTAAGGACGTTGCTTTCGGCTTGGCGTTCTGTCAGCGGAGTCCCGTTGAAAATATTGGGAGACGGGCCTCTCCGCGTGGAATTGGAGTCACAAGTGCGTACGCAGGGAATCAATGCCGAGTTTCTCGGGGGGGTGAATCGGGAAGAGGTTCTCGCGATTGTCCGCGGTGCCTGCCTTCTGGTTGTGCCATCCGAGTGTTACGAGGGATTCCCGATGGTGATCCTCGAAGCCTACGCCTGCGGAACTCCCGTGGTTGCCTCCCGCATCGGAAGCCTTGCCGAAATCGTCCTGGACGGGGAGACGGGGCTGCATTTCGAAGCCGGTGATCCGGGGAGTCTCGCGCAACGAGTCCATCACCTCGCAGAAAGACCGGACCTGGCACGTCGGATGGGGATGAAGGCGCATGAAATCTTCCTTGAGAAATACACAGCCGAAAAAAATCTGGACATGCTTGTGGGGATTTACAACAGGGCGCGGGAAGACTTGGAAAGGAGGGGTCGGCACTGAATGATACCGGAGAGAGTGGAAATATTCGGGTACTCGATTAGCGGGCGGGGATTGGAGCAGGATGTACAAGAGGCGTTCGGGTGGATCCGGGATCGCCATCGTGGCCGTTACATGGCCTGCGCGAATCCCCATTCGCTGGTGGTCGCCTCCCGGGATTCCGCATTTAGGGAAGCGTTGAAGGAAGCGGATGTTCTGATTCCGGATGGTGTCGGGATTCTGCTTGCCTCCAAGGCGATGAACATACCGATAAGGGACAGGGTTTCGGGGACCGAATACTTTATTCGAATGACTGAAATGGCGCAGAGCGGCGGGGGGTTGAAATATTACTTTCTTGGATCATCGGAAAATGTCCTGGTGCGGATCCGTTCACGATTGCAGAGGGAATATCCTTCGATCGAGGTATGTGGAACATATTCTCCCCCCTATAAAGATACCTTCTCGGACGCTGATAATGCCCGGATGCTGAGCGAGGTCAACAGGGCCAAACCCGATGTCCTATGGGTGGGAATGACCGCGCCGAAGCAGGAAAAATGGATTCATCAGAATCGCTCCAGACTGGACGTTCCATTTATTGGGGCCATCGGGGCGGTATTTGATTTCTATGCCGGTACCAAAGTGCGTTCATCGGAAATTTGGCAAAAGTATGGAATGGAATGGCTTCCAAGATTTTTACGGGAGCCCGGAAGGCTTTGGGAGCGGAACATGAAATCCACCCCCATATTCCTAAGCTGGATTGTCAGGGAAAAGATCCGTTGAATAATATCTGCTGAACAAACCTGTAAGAATCCTAAAAAAACCGAAGATGAGCGGCTGGCTGAATATTCCGGTCTACGGTGCCCTGTTGGGACTGCTGTACCATCAGGCGCTTGCCTACCTCTTGGGTATGTGGGGAAAGGAGGACTTCAACTACGGTTACGCCATCCTGCCCATCGTCCTTTATCTTCTCTGGGAGAAACGGGCCGAGCTGAAGCGATACCCTTCCGTTCCGTCCTGGAGGGGGCTGATCCCGATCGGGGTGGGGATCGTTCTTTACGCACTGGGGGAACTGGGCGGGGAGTATACGACCCTTTTCCTGTCCCTCTGGGTGGTGATCGTCGGGCTGTGCTGGCTGCATCTGGGGTGGGGGAAAATGAAGGTCATCGCATTCCCCCTCGCTTTCCTGCTGGTGATGTTCCCGCCGCCGCACCTGTTATACGCGAATCTCTCCATGAAACTGCAGCTCGTCTCCTCCTGGCTCGGCGTGCGGCTGATGCAGCTGGTCGGCATGGTCGCCTACAGGGAGGGGAATATCATAGACCTGGGCTTCACCCAGCTGCAGGTGGTGGAGGCCTGCAGCGGCCTCCGGTACCTTTTCCCCCTTATCGCCCTGGCCTGCCTGCTCGCGTACCATTTCCGGTACCGTTTCTGGAAAGGGGCGGTGCTGGTCCTCTTTGCGATCCCGGTGACGATCGTCACGAACAGCCTGCGGCTCGCCTCCGTCGGAGTCCTCTACCCGTTTTTCGGGCAGAAGATCGCGGAAGGGTTCTTCCACGCCTTCTCGGGGTGGCTCATCTTCGTGGCGAGCCTGGCGATTCTTCTCGTAGTCGTCTGGGGGTTGAACCGCCTGGCGCCCGAGGGTCCCCGTCCGGCCGAGGTGCAGCCGCCCAAGCCTGCGGGGCATCCCGTCCATCCCTACCATTCCTTGGTCGCTATCCTCCTCCTCCTGATCCCCCTGGCCGTATTCCAGGGTATGGAGTTCCGGGAAAATATCCCGATCAATCGGCCCCTGCGGGATCTGCCTTTGACGGTCGGGGAGTGGACGGGCGTCCCTTCCGTGATGGATTCACGAACCTTGGCGGTCCTGAACTTGAGCGACTACACGATCCTCGATTACCGGGACGGTCACGGGAAAGAGGTCAACGTATACGTGGCGTACAACGAGAGCCAGCAGAAAGGAAAATCCACGCATTCCCCCGACTCGTGTCTTCCGGGATCCGGGTGGATCTTCCGGGAATCCGGGACCTTGGACATGAAGGCCATCGGCGGGGCCGACCCTTCAATGCGCGTGAAGCGCGCTTACATGGAAAAAGACGGGGTGAAGCAGATCGGGTACTACTGGTTCCCCCAGCGGGGGCGGAACCTCACCAATATGTTCCAGTTGAAGGCCTACGCCTTCTGGGACGCCTTGACGCGGCGCAGGACCGACGGCGCCCTGGTGCGGCTGATCACGCCGGTATATGAACCGGAAAAGCCGGAAGACGCCGAGGCGAGGTTGCAGGGATTTGTGCAACAGATTGTCCCGATCCTGAATGAATATCTCCCCGGCCGGGGGCGGGAGTGATCTTCCTCTCCACACTTCTGATCTCGATCTTCATCACCGTCGGACTGATCCCCGTCCTGCAGACGCTCGCTTCGCGGATGAACCTGGTGGACAGCCCCGGGGCCCGGAAGGTCCATTCGGTGCCTATCCCGCGGGTCGGCGGGATCGCGATGGCCGCGGGGGCGTTCGTCCCCGTCGTCCTTTGGAACCACTCCGATCCCTTCGCCCGGGCCTACCTGGCCGGGGCCGCCATCATGGTCGCTTTCGGGATCATCGACGACATTCGGAACCTTAAGCCCAAGTGGAAGCTGCTGGGGCAGCTCGCCGCGGCCCTGGTCGTCGTCCTCTTTGGCGGTGTAAACGTCCATAATCTGGGAGCGCTGCTTCCGGAGAATACCGTCCTTCCAGGATGGGTCTGCCTCCCCTTGACGGTGCTGGTGATCGTGGGGGTGACCAACGCCGTAAACCTGGCCGACGGGCTGGACGGTCTGGCCGGCGGAATCTGCCTGCTCATCTTCGCCTGCATCGGGTACCTCGCCTGGCTGGAGGAGGACCTCGTCATCGGGTTGGTCGCCCTGGCGTTTGCCGGATCCATCTTCGGGTTCCTCCGGTTCAACACGCACCCTGCGACGGTCTTCATGGGGGACACGGGAAGCCAGCTGCTCGGGTTCTCCGCGGTTACTCTTTCGCTCGACCTGACACAGCGCGATAGCCCGATAAGCCCCCTGGTCCCCCTGGTCCTGCTTGGCCTGCCGGTCCTCGACACGCTGTCGGTGATGGCGATCCGTGTGGCGCGGCGGCGGTCGCTGTTCTCCGCCGACATGAACCACCTCCACCACAACCTGATGGCGTGCGGATTGCAGCAGGGGGAGTCCGTCGTTACGATTTACGTCCTCCAGATGTTCCTGGTGGTGTCCGCCTTCCTCTTCCGTTTCCACTCGGACTGGCTGCTGCTGGGCGGATATCTCGTATTCTCCGCCGTCACGATTCTCTTCATCACGGTAGCGAACCGGACGGGGTGGACCTTCCGGGCCGACGATAACGCCCCCACGGACTATTTCGGCTCCCGTCTCCTGAGGAAAGCGAAATCCGAGGGGATCGCCATCCGGAAACTGTTCCCGATCCTCGAACTCGGCCTCCCGTTCCTCCTGATCGTGATCTGCCTCGTCCCGACGAAGGTGCCCGGCTATGTTGCCTGGTGCGCGCTGGGATCCTTCGGGGGGATCCTCGCCGCCCGGTACTTCTGGAAGGAGAGGGTGGGGGACGTATTGCGGGTTGTGCTGTACATCATGATCCCCGTCGTCGTCTACGCGGGGTCGACCGCTCCGTCCGGGTGGATGAAGGGGGCCCCCCTTCGGCTCATCAACACGGTGTTTGTCGTGCTGGCGGTGCTGGACATCGTGGTCTCGAAACTGTCGAGACGCAGGGAGGGGTTCAACAGCACCCCGCTGGATTTCCTGGTCATCCTGCTTGCGGTCCTGGTCCCCAACCTCCCGGAGCGGAGCCTGCAGGAATACAACCTGGGGTTGGTGGCGACCAAGATCATCATCCTGTATTTCAGCTACGAAGTGCTGATCGCGGAGGTCCAGATGAAGCACGACCGTGTGATGGCGGGCACCCTTGGGGCGCTGGCGGTGGTCTTCCTGAAAGGGGTCGCGTGATGAAATGCGATATCCGAGGGGACGGGCGGATGAAGTCCCGGGTTCTGGTGCTGCTTCCCGTTCTCGTTGCCGCCCTGCTGTCGGCCTGCAGCGGGCCGGAAGAGAAGAAGATGAAGTTCTACAACCGCGGGGTGGACTATTACGGAAAGGCGGATTACGTCAAGGCGGGCCTCGAGTTCAAGAACGCCATCCAGATCGACCCCAAGTTCGACAACTCCTATTACATGCTCGGGATGACGCAGATGATGCGGGGGGACTTCGGCGGCGCCTACAAGAGTCTCGGCCGGGCCACGGAGCTGAACCCGAAGATGCTGCCGGCGCAGGTCCAGTTGGGGAAACTGCTCGTCAGCGCGGGCGAACGGGGCAAGGCGATGGAGCGGGCGGAGATCATCCTGCGGGAAGATCCCGGGAACGAGGACGCCCAGATCCTGAAAGCCGCCGTGTTCCTCGCGGGAAACGAGTACGGGAAGGCGCGCGACCACCTGGAAGGGTTGTTGAACCGGGGGGTCACGAAGCCGGACGTCTACATGCTCCTTGCCTCGTCGTACACCCGCGACAAGGAGTATCGCAGCGCGGAAGGGGTGCTGGTGAAGGGGCTGGAGGCCCACGGGAAGTTCCTCCCGATGCACCGCGGCCTCGCCGACGTCTACATGGCGACCGGAAGGACGGAGGAGACCGCCGCCGAGGTTCGCAAGGTCATCGAGCTGGAGCCGGAAAATTACGGGAACCGGATCACCCTGGCGGGATTGTACTGGGACACCGGCCAGCAGGCGAAAGGGCGGGAGGTCCTCGACAATCTTGTCGCGGCCCGGCCCGCCGACGAGGCGCGCCGGCTGGACGTCGCCGGGTTTTTCGTTTCCCGGGGCGCAGGGAAGGACGCGGAGCAGGCGCTTGTCGAGGGGATCCGGCAGAACGCGAAAAGTTACCGGCTTCGCTTTGTCCTGAGCGACCTCTACCGGGAAACCGGCAGGACCGACGCCGCGGTCGCCGTGCTGCGGGAGTGCCTGGCCCTCGACAAGGACCCGGCCAGCCCGGACATCCTCCAGGCGAAAGTCTCCCTGGCCCGGGTCCACGCGGCGCGGCAGGAACTCGACAAGGCGAGCGGGTACGTCGACGAGGTGATCAAGGAGAGCCCGAGGAACGTGGACGCCCACCTGCTCAAGGGGAACCTCTACCTGCTGAGGCAGGACGGGGCCGGGGCCGTGGCGGAGTTCCGCACGGTGGTCGACGAGAAGCCCCGGTTCGCACCCGGGTATGTCTTCCTGGCGGAGGCGCACCTGCTCAAGAACGAGAAGGGACTGGCGCAGGAGACGCTGCAGAGGGCCCTCAAAGTCGACCCGGGATCCAGGGACGTCCGCCGGGCGTTGGCGCGCGTCCACGCGATGAAGGAAGAATTCCCGAAGGCGGAGGAGTACCTGAAGAAAAACCTGGAGGAGCAGCCGGGGGACCTGCAGGCGATGGCCGACCTGGGGGACCTGTACCTCGCGGCGAAGGACTGGAAGCGGGCGGAGACGGCCTACGCCGACATCCAGCGGAAGGCCCCGCAGAGCGCGCTGGGATACATGCGGATGGGGGAATATCACGCCGCGCAGAAGAAATGGGACCACGCTGCCGAAGAATACGAGGAGGCGGTGAAGCGGGACCCGGGGCAGGACGCCCTGTTCACATCCCTGGTCCGGATCTACGCAGGGCAGAAGAAGTTCGGGCCCGCGATCTCCGCCTGCGAGGCCCGGACCCGGCGAAATCCCAAGGACGCGTACGCCTGGCACATGATGGGGCAGGTGTACGTCGGGCAGGGAGACTCCCCGAAGGCGGAGGAGGCGTTCCGGAAGGCGATGGACGCGGAGCCGGACAACCTGGCGAACTATCAATCGCTGGCCCGGCTCTACGCTTCGGGGAAGGATTACCCCAAGGCCGTGCAGATCTACGAGAAGGCGCTGTCGAAACAGCAGGACTTCTGGCCCGCGGCAAACGACCTGGCCGCCATCCTGAGCGACCACGGGAGGACGAAGGAAGACCTCGACCGGGCCCTGGCGCTGGCGCAGCGTACGGCCAGGAGTCGTCCCGAGGAGGGCGTTGTCCAGGACACCCTCGGCTGGGTGTATTACCGGAAGGGCGACACGAGGCGGGCGCTGGAGTACCTCCGGATCGCGCAGGGCAAGCTCCCCGAAAACCCC
>Ga0209253_10002605_pt1 | contig 15983 bp, 17 predicted proteins | sample FrelakmetBRP12BR_FD_187145 | JGI IMG/M metagenome (GOLD analysis project Ga0209253, IMG submission 187145) | Freshwater lake sediment microbial communities from the University of Notre Dame, USA, for methane emissions studies - BRP12 BR (SPAdes)... | ecosystem: Environmental > Aquatic >...
GCCAGGGTTTCGGCATTCACATGGTCAACCTCACCTTCAACGATGCGGGCGAGTTCTTTTTCATCGACCGTGTACTGAGCTCCCTGGTACGGATTTCCGGCAATGGCCGCGAACAGCCCCAGCACACCGAGCAGGATGGCAACGTAGTGAGTTCTGGCCAGACGGGTCATGACGCTTGTACCTCCTTGCGTTTTGCCATCATTTTCTCAACCCATGTGGCGCCGGCAAATCCGCCGACCGCCATAAGGATCGCCGCAAAGACCACAACACCATACGGTATGTTCATGATCTGTGGCAATGTCACCTGTCCCATCGGCGTGGCGGTATAGAAGTCCGAGATCAGCGGAAAGATTTCGCCGAAGAAGAGGATTCCCGCAAAGATGCCGAGCAGATTCACGAGCGCATCAATCTTTCCGGTGGCCAGACCGACGCATGCCGTGCCGGGGCAATAACCGCCGACAACAAACCCGACACCGAGAAGGAGACCGCCCACCACCTGCGGCAGCATAAAGGTCGGCGTGAGGTAGACCAGTGACAGGTCGAGAATGCCCATCCATCCAAGATAGAAGAGGCCGATCATCGCGGTAATGATGGCGGTGAACATCACTTTGAAGACGGCAAAATCGGTGAGGTAGAACTGCGCGGTCAATTTCCTGGCACTGCCTAAACCCGCGCGTTCGAGGAAGAACCCGAAGCCGATGCCGATGAAAACGGCGACGATAAGGCTGACATTGTCACCAAAAAGCCCGAATTTGAAGAAGGGTGCGTTCATAGCCACTGTCTCCTTACGAAATACGCCATTGCATATGCCCCGGCAAAAACACACATCATGAAGGCCCAGCTCCCTGTGTTCAAGAGTGCGCCGCCGGTCATTGCCTGTCCGCTGGTACAACCGCGGGCAAGTTTTGCACCGATGCCCATGATGCCGCCGCCGGCGAATGCATACACCAGCCGGATACGGTTGCTCACCGCCGGTCCGCGGTCAATTCCCCTGCGCGTGCGCCCCGCAAGGGTGCCGGAAATGAATCCGCCGATGAGAACCCCGATCACCTCAAATACCAGCCAGTCCATGAGAGGGTTCTGGGAACCGTCGCCCAGGTACTCCGCGTAGAACGGGTTCGCACGGGCGTGCTCGGGAGCAACGGCACCGACACCCGCGGCCACCACCGAGCTGAATGCGCCGGAAGCACCAAGCCCGCGGCCCATGATGACGAACGAAGCCAGCAACACGAGTCCCAACCCGAATCCGGCAACGTAGGGATTCCAGTATGGCTGGGCAGGACGTGCCGGGGTTGTCCGGCTCCCGCCGCCGGCCGCCCCGGCGGTCATTGTCGTTGTATCAGCAGACATAAGGAAGACTCCTTAATTCGTGAGGATCAACCGCGTCCAGTGACTGGACTGTCCGGCCGCAACGATCACAAATCGCAGTGCCAGCCCGCCCGCCACAACCAGGAGAGGTGCGAGGGGAGTGTGTGCAATCCGGTGACGCACGGCGAGAGATTGGATGAACAGAGGAATGACAATACCCAGACCGACGACGAACACCCAGAAGGCGGGTGCGTATGGACCCGTGAGCACCAGCATTGCGGCCTCCAGATGAACACGCGTGCTGCTCACCAGGCCGATGAGGAACAGCAGGATAAGCACTAGCTCAAGGGTGAGGAATGCGTTGTCCGCTTTCGCGAGGAGGATGGATTCGTCTTTGTTCCGTGAGATCATGTGAACGAACGCCGCGGCGGAGGAGAGTCCTGACGTCAGGAACAAAAGACCGAGAACGGCGCTGTTCCAGAGCGGTCGGGCTCCGAAGGCGCTGAGAAGAATACCGGTGTAGATGCCGAGCGCGATGCCGAGTGTGATGTTGGCGCTTCCGATGGCCGCAATGATTCCCGGGCGCACCTGGACGGCCCTTGACCAGCGGGCAAGAATCGGCAGCCACCGTTCCAGAGACGCCGGAACACGGATCAGAGCGTTGGCGAAAAGTGCCGGATACACCAGCAGAAGAATCCACGAACCCCAGGACATCGGCGATGCCGGCTGAAATGTGAGATACATCCGCCAGAAGTACCACCGGTGCTCCAGATCGAAGAACAGGGCGAGCATGCCGATACTCAGGAGCCCGATAGCGACCGGCGGAAGCGTCAGACAGGAACAGGTCATTTCTTTGTGCCGGCCTTTGAGCAGAAAATATCCGGAGATGATCATCATGCCGGCGACTATACCGCCGAGAAACAGATAGAGTGCAATCTCCCAGCCCCAGATATGGAGGCGGGGATCGATCATCGGGTTTGTGCGGGTGAGGACCAGTTCACGCATGGGTGTTCTCTTGTCTTCGTCTCTTGTTCATTCGAGGTAGAACAGCTGCGGCTTCGTTCCCGCATCCGTAAGGAGCGCGTGGTATTTGCGCGAATGCAACAGGCGGTTCACCGTGCTGTTGGGGTCGTCCAAATCTCCGAAGTGCATGCAGTGAGTCGGGCAGACTGCCACGCACGCCGGGTCTTTTCCCGCTTCCACACGATGGATGCATAATGTGCATTTGTCGGCGTACCCGTCCGGGTGGATGAAACGCGCGTCGTACGGACAGGCGGCGATGCATGCCTTGCAGCCGCTGCATTTTTCATGGTGTACCAGCACCACACCGCCCCGTTCATGGATATGGCTTGCCCCGCACGGGCAGCAGTAGACGCAGGGTGGATTGTCGCACTGGTTACAGCGCTCACTGCGGATCTCCGTATGCAGCGACGGGAACGTCCCGGTCGTCTCGTACGCGATCCAGTCCCGGTTGTATCCTTCGGGGACCCCGTTTTCAGTTTTGCAGGCGACAACGCAGTCCATGCATCCCACGCAGCGCACCGTATCGATAACCATTCCATAGCGCGCCATGGTTACGCCTCCGCCGGCTCAAAGGTGACGAAATTGACATTCATTGCGGTCCCGCCCATCAGGGCGTCGGTAGTGTAGCGGGTGATCATCTGTGCATCACTCGCACCCTTCCCGAAGGCATGCTTCAACCCTTTTGCCGTATGACCGAACCCGTGCACCATGTAGACACAGTCGGGCCGGATACGTTCGGTCACCTTCACCCGGATCCTGTTGCTTACAACGCCATCCTGGTTCTTCAGACGGATGTACTCTCCGTTGGTAAGTTCGTGGCGCAAAGCGGTGTTCGTGTTGACCCAGACTTCATTCTCGCTCATCATATCGGACAGAATCCGGTTGGAGTGTGTCCGGCTGAACGAATGCACCGGTGCGCGGCCGTAGAGAAGACGGTAGAAGCCTGGCGGGCCTTCGGCGGGCCGTTTGTATGCCGGCACGGGGTCAAACCCCGCCTGCTGGAGCTGCAGAGAATAGAATTCAATCTTGCCTGACGGAGTGGGGAACGCGGGTGTGAGTCCCTCCTCATAGTACACCGGTTGTTTTTTGCCGCGGATGATCCCGTCACGCTTGAGTTCTTCGTAGCTGAAACCGCCGGCCTCGAGACGATGGTGGAGGTACTCTTCGATATTCGCCCAGGGAAAGTAGCTACCCAGTCCGAGGCGCATCGCCAGTTGCTTTGCGATCCACCAGTTGGGCTTTTGTTCATGGGGGGCGTCCACCACGGGCTGGCGCAGGGCGATAAAGGGCTCACGAAACCACTCCACGTTCAGATCGTCGTGGCGCTCAAGGTAGATCGCTTCCGGAAGCACAACGTCAGCCCATCCGGCGATCTCGCTCGGTATGACATCGATGACCACCATCAGATCCAGATTCTGGATTGCCCGGATGGTCTCCTGTTCATTCGGCAGTGCATGCAGGAGGTTGGTGGCATACACCATCCACCCTTTGATCGGGTAGGGACTACCGCTGATCGTCGCCTCCCGGATACCGGTGGTAATGGTCTCATGGGCGAAGGGATACCGGTGCCCGGGATTGTCCGCTTTTCCCCTTACGGTTTTTGGATACTCGGGGTATGGATACGCCGGTACGTCCATACTCACGGGCGCGTAGAATCCCCCTTTGCGTCCCCAGCTCCCGAGAAGCGCGTTCAGCAGGGCAATGGCGCGGCTTCGTTGTGCATCGTCGCCGTACCAGGTCACGTGCCGGCCGGGGTGGACAAGGGTTGCGGGTTTGTAACGGGCCATCTCGCGGGCTGTGGCACGGATGAGTTCCGGATCAATGCCGGTTTCGGGATACGCCCATTCGGGGGTGAACGGGGCGAGGGTGGCGGCAAACTGCTCGAATCCGAAGCCATGCTCTGACACATACTCCCGGTCGTAGAGCTCTTCCTTGACAAGGATATGCATCCAGGCCAGCAGCAGTGCGATATCGGTGCCCGGTTTGACAGGAAGATAGTACTTTGCTTTCCCCGCGGCGATGGAAAAGCGGGGGTCGGCGACAATCACTGACGCACCATTGCCGACCGCATCGCTGAACTCCTGTACCTGCGTGTTGTGCATGTTTTCGCCGATATGGCTGCCGAGCAGGACGATGCACTTTGCATTGCGGATGTCGGTGCGTTCGGGCGAGCTGACATCTTCGCCGAAGGTGAGGCGGAAACCCACGTCGCGGGGGCCGCGGCATTGTGCGAAGGACGGTGCGGCGGCGTTGGGAGTGCCGTATGCCTTGAGCGTGTGTTTCAGGAAATTGCCGCCGATCCCGTGGCTGAAAAGCGCCATGGATTCCGGTCCGTACTCGGATTTTATCTTCTGCATCTTCCGGGCGATGAAATCGAGGGCCTCATCCCAGGTCACTTCCACCCAGACCTCTTCGCCGCGCTTGCGTTTACGTAATAGCGGAGCGCGAAGGCGGTCAGGGTCGGTGTGTGCGCCGACACCGCCCGTGCCGCGCGGACAGAGGCGGCCGTTGCTCAGGGGATCAAGAGGATTGCCCTCCACCTTCCAGAGCTTCCCGTCCCTGACGTAGGCAATCGTTCCGCACTTCCAGAAACAGATATCGCAATATGTCGGGACCGTGCGGACGCCGCGTTCGGGACCGGTGTTCCCGGCCCGTTGTGTGGCTTTCAGTGCGGCACTGCCTGCCGCCGCCACGCCGGCGGCGGCACCGGTGATCTTCAGGAACTTCCTGCGCGAAAGGGAATTCATGCTAGGTGCCCGGGGCGAGTGTATGATTGACGATCGTCTGTTTCAAAGTGTCGCAGTCTGCGGCATCGCGGTACACCGTACAGGTGCGGCAGAATGAGGAATTGCAGAACGGGGGACGGGCCTTGACCATCCAGCAGGGTGTCTCGCTGTTGGTGAATGCTGGGCAAGAGTCACGAATGTCGGGTGGGCACTGCTTAATGGTCCAGCAGGGAATCAGCGCGAGCAATCGGCGGATGCCGGCGATGCTGACCTTCTTGGTATTGATGGTTTCGCGGAGGCACCGGATTCTTTCCAGGTCCGATTGAGAATACAGGCGGTGCCGGGACGATTTCCGGCTTGGCAGGATGAGGCCCTCTCGTTCGTAGAGGCGAAGGGTTGGCACAGAAACGCCGAGTATGTCAGCTGCTTCGCCGATACGATAGAGCACTTCCCGGGGCGAACTCATGGCTTTGGCTGTCGTTGCGGCGGGTTTCATGAGAGTCATGAGGGTGAGCCTCAGGGTGAGCCTCAGGGTGAGCCTCACATGTCACAAAAATCTGCAGTTATGATTAGCAGATATTATGCCAGAGGAAAACTGCCCGGAATTGTAGGTTTTCGTGCGGCCAGGGTGATAAGAATTCCCAAGATTGGGAAAAAAGGATCAGGGGTACGGAAATACGGTACCCTGGACGTAGTAGGGGAAATCACGCATGATGCCATTCTTTGTCAGGAGACCCACCATGGAGAGTAGTGAGGAACAGATCCGGCGAGCTCTCAACGAGCAGAAGAAACATGAACTGGAGGAGCAATACGGTGCGGAGTTTGGTCCGATGGATTCCTCGCTTCCGGCGGATGTGGAGGGCGAGTGGCTTGAACAGGTTGCCGAATTCGAGCGTCAGTTTGCAGCGAAGGGGCGGACAACCGTGCGAGCTTTTGTCGGCAATCCACCGGTGCGTCCGCTGGCTTCCATTCCACCATCGGATCTGGAGTCGGAACTGGAGGAGCTGCTGGGTGTGCTCTTTGCCAACAATGTCGTAGTGCACTTCGGCCGTCCGGTCTCTGATGCCGAGGTCTACCGGTTCATCACTGAAGAGCTGCTGGATCAGGAGATCGATGACATCAGGATGGAGGCGATGACGCACAGTTTCCTGTATGAGGAATTCCATCCGGATGAAGCCGCCGATGCGCGATTGAGTGCGGAGGATTTCTTCATGGCGTTGTTCGCGCGTGACAGGCGCATCCTGTGGAGGGTTCTGTGCAAAGAGGAGGTACGCGATGCGGCGGGCGGGGAAAGCAGTCCGGAGCGGTTCATGAAGTGCCTTGAGGAGTTCTACACACGGATTGCCGGCTTCACGTCACATGGCACCGAGGTGACGAGTGTGGATATTGACGGAGCGTACGCGACAGTGCGTGCGATGGTTTCATGGTCAGGCCTGAACCGGTGCACGCTGGCTGTTGTGGGCGGGGCGGGTGAAGCTCAGCTTCTGCTGCGGCGCAGCGACGGTGGCGGATGGGACATTGTGCAGGTGCGTGTGCCCGGGTGGAGAGAAGAGCACCCATGAATCATTCCCGCCCCGCTATTCACCGGTAAGCAGTTTTTCGTATTCTGTGCGGTACTTTTTCACCGCCCGGAAGACTGCATCCGCGATTTTCTGTTGGCCCGCTGCAGATTTCAAAAACCGTTCGTCTTCCCGGTTGGAAAGGTACGCCGTTTCCAGGAGGATATTCGGCATTGCGGCGCCCACAAGCACATAGAAACCCGCCTGCAGAACACCCCGGTTCGGCAGGCCGGCGATATGTTTCATTTCTTTCTGGACAAGACCCGCCAGTACTTCACTCGACTTCATGTACGCACTTTGTGCCATCGTTACCAGAATGAAATTCTCGTCGGTTAACTCCTGATAGCGATCAGCGTACCCTTCTTCCAGCTCAATCACCGCGTTCTCCTGCTCGGCGATGGCGACAGCTTCTTCTGTGCGTCCGGGTCTGAGGAGATACACCGCGAAGCCGCGCATGGGGTGCGGTTTGTGCGGTGTCGAATTGCAGTGAATACTGACAAAGAGTTTTCCACCCGCTTCATTGGCGATTTGTCCGCGGCGGTACAATGGCACAAAAACGTCGGTCGAGCGTGTATACACCACCTTCACGCCCGGCATGTCGGCCGTGATCATCCTTCCGAGTTTAAGGGCGATGGCAAGCGTAATGTCTTTCTCCCTTACGCCGCTGACACCGATTGTCCCCGGATCACGGCCGCCGTGGCCGGGGTCCAGTACTATCAGGTCCAGGTCCCAGCGTTTCTTCCGGTCGGGTACGTCGGTGGGAGTCTCGTGAGGAGCCGTACGTTCTGCCTGCGGCTGCGGTAGCTTCTGCGGCACGTCCGGAGTCCGTATGGTCAGCAACAGATCATGGGATCCTTCGTCACGAAGGATCTCGGTCGCGGCGACTTTACCGGAGAGTTTGAAAGTCAACTGCACTGCCGTTGGCGACTGGATGGCCACGATGTTTCTGACGATCCCGGTGCCTTTCAGGGTATTGATCGCCTTGATATCCGCCTTGACGTCCACGAGCGTCACATACAGCCAGCCGTCCTGACGCAGCCAGCTCTCGAAGTCGTCCACTTTCTTCTTAAGGGGCAGACGAATCAGCATGCCGTTGTTCTTCGGTTCCAGTATCACTGTTGCGATATCCACCCCCGTCGCCGGGGGACCGGCGCCCAGGTGCAGGACGCCGGCCACCGGATCAAAGCGCGCCGACTTGTTGAACACCAGGCCGAAGTAGGGGACGAACGACTGCAGCGGGACGAAAAATGCGTTTGCGGCGAAAATGACATTGTTGGTCAACTGGTACACTGACTGACGCTGTGCCTGGTCGATAACAACGATAAACGGATTGCCGCCGGCGACTTTGATGCGGTAAGGTCCCTGTTTGAGTTCCATCTTCCCGACATCACGGTTCTCCGCGGGTGTCAGGGCGAACACCTGCGCGAGATCGGTCAAGGAGGCATAGAGCACTTTCTTTGCACGGAATGTACCGATGACCGTGTTCCGCTGTGGGTCCTGATCGAACACGATGCGCACGGTGTTCTCCTGTCCGGGCGAAGACACCGTGAACATACAGACGAGAACGGGAACAGAGAACAGGAATCGGAAACGTGACGGAAGAAGGGGAAAGCAGTGACTGTTCATGGGAGGTTGTGACTTTCTACTCAGAAAATGCTTCCGGCGAACACGATCTGCTGATACGCGGAGCCGTCCGGAGAATCCAACGACCACCTGCGGGAAACGAGAAGAGTCCGCCGGCGTATGCTCCGGTGCGTTCAGGCTCCGGGACAGCCCCTGATCAACGGAATCGCAGATGAAAAAAAGCATGGACGAAAATCTTCATCAGCTCCCAGCGCGGATGGGTGGTCTGGATCATGTATTGCTGCTGCACATCACGGCCGTCGACAGTGTCGCGTGTGCTGATCACCACAGAAAGGGGGAACATGCTCATGGTATGAACTCCGTCGAACGTGTGGTGATCCGGACGTTCCTCTTTGCGAGCTCGGTGATCATGCGGTCGCCCGGGACGCAGGCTTCCGGCATCAGCACCCCGCGTGCTGTGATGGTACCGTCGGCAAGCAGCAGTGCGGTAATGGATGTGGGGAAGGCCGTGGTACGCATCATGGCGGTTATGCGTGACTGTGCATCATACGAATCGATACACTCATACTCAAGTGTCCGGTGTTGTCCACGTGCTGTTCCCGAAAACGTCGCCCGGGCCAGTACGACATCCGGTTCGGCAAAGGAGAGTTTTCTCTTCAGGAGTTCGGTGAACAGCTCGCGCATGGTCCGGACTCCTGTGCCCGCGAAGACCGGTTCCGAAGCCGCAAAGCCGAGATCCAGCAGCGTCTTGAACTTGTCGCAATGCCCGGGATACCTGATGGTTTTATAGTCCAGCTGCCGGACTCTTCCCTTCAGCGTTCTGGCAAGGGTGGAAATCCCGCCGGATGTGTGAAACGCCTCCATGGTACCGTAGGGGGGTGGAAACAGGAGTGGCTCCAGGCCGGTCATCGATTCGACTTTGCGGATCTCACCGTCTTCGATGATTTCCGCCGGCTCGAGGTACTCGTTGATCAGTCCTTCGACGGAAAAGACGATTTGATAATTCAGCGGCGGCCGCGGTTGTTGGGGAAGGCCGCCGACGCGGAGATGTATTTCCTCGACGGTATCAAATTGCTGGACTCCGGTGGCAGCCAGGATATTGATCAATCCCGGGGCCAGTCCGCAGTTGGGGATGACGGTCACGCCGCGCGCCCGTGCTTCGGCATCCAGACGCGTCTGGCGGTCGACCACATCGTTGTTTCCTCCCAGGTCGCACATGTGAACACCCGCGGCGATTGCCGCCCGTGTTACCGTTTCGTTGACGGCGTAGGACACGGCGCTGATCACGACGGCCTTCCCTTGCAGCGCCGCTGTGAGTGCCTGCGGATCGCGCACATCGAGGCGCATCGGCCGGACACGGGGCCCGAGTGTCTGCGCAGCGGCAGCGGCGGCGTCCGGGTTGACGTCTGCGAGGACAACCTCGACGTCAGGTGACGCATGAAGAAGATCATACGCGACCGCGCTTCCCATCATTCCTGCACCGAGTACCAGATATCGCATAGAGGAGTGCTCCGGATTCATTTGCGGATTTCGCCCGTTTCCCTGCTCCAGAACAGCAGATCGAGTTCATCCAATGTGATCCCGACCGCCGTAGAGAAGAGAGCAAAGCGTTGTTCAATAGCCAGGTAGCGCTTGGGTGTGATCGATTGCGGGAGCGAGCGGAGCACACCGTGGCGCCGGAGGTTTCTGAGGATATGCCGGTCCAGAATGGCCAGGTTACGATAACCGATATTCCGCAGGAAATGAGACGCCTCTTTCCATCCCAGACCTTTCACGTTTGCCACAAGCCACTCCCGGAGTCGTGACGCATTGCGCCATGCGAAGTCCGGAGTGTTCCTGCTCTGCGCGAGTTCCCGTTCCACCAGCGGATAGAGATCGCGGATGGCCAGCAGGCGTCGCGCCTTCGTGTTGTGGAAGCGAATGTACTGGTCTCTTTGCCGCAGCAATGCGGTGGGATTGTCGCCCCGCTCCCGGAACGATACATGCTGAAGGGCACGGACCACACTTTCCGCACGCGCCGCGCTTGACTGCGGTGTCAGGAGGCAGTAGGCAAGTTCATAGAAATAGTGCCCGGCCGGCACGCGGGCAAAATCCTCGAGCCGGGCCCGGATGAGTTCGCACCGCTGTGCAAACTCGGCGTGCAGCGATTCGACTTCGCGGTACTTTTTTCCGGCTGCGCTCATGCGAGTCTGATACGGGTTGTTGTCAAACCACCATCACCTCTGACGGAAATCAGTCCGTCTCTCTCAAGGCTTGTGAGCAGCCCCAGGAGCCAGCGCCGGTTACGCGGGGAGAAGGCGGAAAAAATCGCCCTTCCCAGCATATCCATCCGGAGCGAACCGCCGCCCGGTACGGACCGGAGTTTTTCGACAATCCTGCCGCGGTAGATCCGGTGAGGCACTCCTGCGAAGGACAGTTCCGGGGAGCCGGCGGGAGCGGTCGTGCGGATCATGGACGTGCGTGAAGCACAGAGACCGGCGACAGGACAGCTCAGACAGCGCGGGGTGCGGGCCATGCAGATGGTTGCACCGACATCCATGAGTGCCTGGTTCCAGTCATATGCCGAGCGTGATGGCAGGATCTCGTGTGCAAGCGCCCAGATTTCGGCACTGCTCTGCAGTGAAGACGTTCCGGGCATCCGCCAGAACACGCGGGAGAGAAACCGCTGGACATTCACATCCACAACCGGAACCGCCATGCCGAACGCGGAGGAAAGCACCGCGCGCGCGGTATATGGTCCGATGCCGGGAAGAGCAAGCAATCTGTCATAGTCACCCGGAATACGGCCTGCATGCTCATCCACAACGGCCCTTGCAAGAGCAGAGAGCCGTACGGCGCGGTTATTGTATCCCATCCCTTGCCATGCACGGACGACATCCGACTGTCGTGCGGTCGCCAGGGAGCGAATCGTGGGGAAGGTATGGAGGAACGCCGCATATTTCTCCAGGACGCGGCTCACCTGCGTCTGCTGGAGCATGATTTCTGATACCAGAATGCGGTAGGGTTCTTTGATTCCCCTCCACGGCAGATGTCTGCCGTGCATCCTGTACCAGGACAGGACCAGTGTAACGCACTGGTTCCGGTTATCCTTCCCGCGCCTGCGGGTTTTCCCTGCCTCAGCCCCCAACCAGCTTGTTCACCACCTCTCTGTTCCCGTCCAGGATGTCCATCGTCAGCAATGTCTCCGGTTTCACCCAACGGATCTGTTCAAAAGCCATGTTTGCCGGGATCCCGGAGAACGAACGAATACTATAATAGTAGACACGAAAGGACAGGTCTCCGTAGTCCCATTCCTGTCGGAAGAATTCCGTCTCGGGCTCGACAGTGATGGAGAGTTCCTCTTGGAACTCGCGGACAAGTGCCTCGCGCGGGGATTCTCCGGGTTCGATCTTTCCCCCCGGAAACTCCCATTTCAGCGGGTAGGGTGCTGTTCTTTTGCGTTGGCAGGCGAGAACGAGGCCGTTCTGGATCAGAATCCCGACCGTAACTTCCTTCATTACTAAAAGTACGAAAAAGTGCCATCTTCTCCAACGAGATTTCGTCCTTGATTCTGGTTTGCTTTTGGGCTATGTTCTGTTCAGTTCATGTCGAAACCCCTGCTCGCATATTTCGTTTTCCTGGCCGGTACATTGACCTGGTGCATGCTGATTCTAGCGGCGCCGTTGCTGACCCATGCCGGCGGGAGTGCGGAGGCATGGGGAAGCGTGTTGTACGAGGGATTCCACAGGGTCTGTCATCAATACGATGTGCGGACCCTGCATATTGCCGGCGAACCCCTGGGGGTGTGCTCGCGATGTTCCGGCATTTACTTTGCCTTTCTTGCCGGGACACTCTGTTATCCGCTGTTGCGGGAGCTTCGCCGGCCCGTTGTGCCTTCCCGGGGTCTGTTGGTCGTTGCTCTTCTTCCGATGCTCATTGATGTCGGATTCGGGTTTGCAGGTTTGCACGATATCAGCACCACCACACGCCTGATCACCGGTGCAGTGTTCGGCGCATTGATTCCGTTCATTGTTCTTCCGGTGGCGCTCGGTGCAGTGATTGAACGAACATCTCCCTCCCTCCCACTTCATCCACAGAAAGGAACCGTCGATGCCTGAAAAACCGAACAAACTGATGCCCGCCCTGTATGGTGGTATCATTATGGGCGTGATCTCGGGAATTCCGTTCCTGAGCTTTGTCAACTGTCTGTGCTGTGCGGGGGTTATGTTCGGTGGTTTTATGGCTGTCTTCTTCTACAAGAAGGACCTGAAACCCGAGCATCCGCCGTTGACGAACAATGACGGCATTGCGCTCGGGGCGCTTGCCGGCGTGTTCGGGGCGGTCGTAGGGACGATCCTGAGCGCCCTTCTATTGTTCACCATCGGCAATGTTGCCGGCGAAGCAATGATGAAGCTGGTGTTGGGTTTCTACGAGTCAATGGGGATTCTGGATCAAATGCCACCGGAGGCACTCGAGCAGATGGAGCAGAGTATGGTGGATGGAGGTCTGTCACCGATGAGTGTGGTGATCTCCTTCATCATTGACCCGTTGTTTGGATTGATCGGTGGTATGATCGGTTATGCTGTGTTTAAACCGAAACCAGGAGCCACACCGCAGACGCCGGTTCAAGCCTAGCCCGCCAGACGTCGGCGTCCACCGTCAATACACACGTAGGAACGGGTTCCGGGTGTTCTTCCCGGGACCCGTTCCTGTCTTCAGACGGGGTCAAGCGGGTGTTCTGTGTAGTCAGTATCCAGCCGCCCCGCCGCCGGACCGGGGGTCGGCCATTCCGTACCAGGTTTTTCCGCGGCGTATGATCGAAGGAGCGATGGCCAGACGGTACACGTCTTTGGTGGCGTGTCCCATCGTCCGGAGTGCCTCAAGATCTTCCGGATGGAAGCCGGACTCTTCGAAGAAGATGGTATCCGGCAGGTGCTGGTGGTGGAAACGGGGTGCGGTAACAGCAGCGCTGATGTCCATGTCGAAATCAACAACGTTGGAGAGTACCTGGAAGACACCCGTGATGATGCGGGGGCCGCCACTGGCGCCTATGACAAGCAGGGGCGACCCGCTCCGGTCGAGAACGATTGTCGGGCTCATGGATGAGAGAATGCGTTTCCCCGGGGCGATGGCATTTGCTTCACCTTGAACAAGGCCGAACACGTTCGGACTGCCCGGTTTGGACGCGAAATCGTCCATTTCATTGTTCAGCAGAAAACCCGCACCGGCCACCGTGACAGCAGACCCGAAGGCGAGATTGATCGTGGTGGTCAGCGCCACCACATTTCCCGCGCTGTCCGCGGCAGAAAAGTGGGTCGTGTGCATGCTCTCATGGGGTGCGGTGGCAATGCCCGGAGCGACCTTGCGTGAGGGGGTAGCACGGTAGGGGTCGATGTCCGCCCGCCGCCGTGCTGCGTACGCAATGGAGAGCAGGGAGTCCTGAGGAATGGACACGAAGTCGGGATCTCCGAGAAGGGCATTTCTATCGGCGAAGGCGTGACGCATTGCCTCGACCACATGGTGTACATGTGCCGGTGAGTGCCAGCCCATCGCGTGCAGATCAACGTTCTCCAGCATGTGGGTGATGGAGGCAAGCGTGATGCCTCCTGAGGAAGGAGGCGGCATGGCAACAAGCCGGTATCCTCTGTATACCGTTTCGACCGGGTTGCGCCAGACCGCCGTGTACCGCTTCAGATCTTCCGCTGTTATCAATCCTGGTCCGCGTTTCATCTCCTTCAGAATCAGCTCCGCAGTCTCACCTTCATAGAATCCTGCCGGACCACGATCGGCGATACGGCGGAGTGTTGCAGCCAGATCCGGATTCCGCCAGAGTGTGCCGATGGCGGGCGTATGACCGTTGCCGAAGAAGAGGGCGGCCGATGCCGGGAATTGGATCAAGCGTGCAGAGTCTGCTTTGATGGACCCCTCAAGATCCCGGCTGACGGGGAATCCTCTTTCGGCCAGCCGTATTGCCGGTTCGACGAGACGTGTCCATGGCAGGCGGCCGAATTTCCGGTGGAGTTCCCAGAGTCCGGCAACGCTTCCGGGAACTCCTGCTGCGAGGTGTCCGGTGATCGAGCGGTCCGTCGGGCGTCCTGCGCTGTCCAGGTACATATCGCGCCGTGCCGTCATCGGGGCTTTCTCACGAAAATCCAGTGCGGCGGTTGTTTCGTCGGTCATCCGTACGACCAGGAAACCACCTCCGCCGATGTTGCCGGCTTCGGGCATGGTTACTGCGAGTGCAAAGGCGGTTGCCACGGCTGCATCCGCCGCATTGCCCCCCTCGCGCATCACATCGACACCCACGGTTGATGCGAGGGGTTCATCGCTGGCCACTGATCCATGTGCTGCAGGCGTGGCGCCACTGTCGGCACGGAAAGGCCATGCGGGAGGAACAGTTCCTTTGCCGGCCGTCTGCCGGTGTGCGGGGAGGCACCCCTGCACGGCGAGCAGCACGGCTGTAAGCGAACACACTGAGAGACAGGACACAAGACGAAGACGGGCCATAGAGGAAGTGCTCTGAAAGTCTGGTGGAACAACACACAGGGTCTGTTTCCAAGATAATTCAAAGAGTCTGTATCTGCAACACATCAGCGTTTGACTCGATTTTCAGGTGATGCAACGGGCACGCAGATTTCTCTTGTTGCCCTCATCTTCGTTCCGACGCTTTTCCGTGAGGCAGTGCAAGCCGGTGCGTTCCGTTCGGGGTGGTGGCGGTTCAACCGGGTTCTGTCTCTCCGGTCGCTGCCGAGGGCAATCGCGCAGCAGTATCTTGCATGATGGACAACATCTGGGTATCTTCAAAGAGAAGACCATGAGCACAATCGGTTCCTATCCGTTCGAGCTGAAAACCTATGAGCTCGATCAGCGGGGGCGCATGCCCCTGGGCATTCTGTACCGCAACCTGCAGGAAGCGGCGGAGAGGAATGCCGTCGACCTCGGGTTTGGTGCGGAAACCATGATACAGAACGGATTGACCTGGGTTCTTGCACGTCTCCAGCTGCGTGTTACGGCTTTTCCCGAAGGGCGCCGCACCATCACCGCAGAAACCTGGCCGGCTGCGGTGGAGAGCCGTTTCGCCATGCGCGATTTTCGGTTTCGGTACGGCGATGATCAAGCGTGTTTCGCTGTTGCCTCCAGTGCCTGGTTGTTGATCGACATCGCCAGGCAACGTCCGGTGACCGTGGCTCAACATCTCCGGCTCGAGCACGTTTCCACCATCGAACGGATGGTGACCGAACCCTTTCCGACGATCCAGACCAACGGCGAGCCCGCGTGCGTCACGGAATTCCGTGTTCGCCGGTCCGATCTGGACATCAATGACCATGTCAATAATCTGCACTACGTGGAGTGGCTTGCGGAGTCTGTTCCGGAAGATCTCTGGCGACGCGGGAATGTGCGGTTGATGGACATCGAATACAAGCGCGCGGTGGGCTACGGGGCGACCGTACGGGTGGACAGCTTCCGCGTTGCGGACAACACGTATGACCACCGGATGGTTGTGGACGGCGTTGCCGGGGACGTGCTGAGGGCCCGGACGGTCTGGACGGAGTGAATGCAGGACTGCGCAAAGGCGTTCATGAATATCGGGCAGACGATCGCACATTATCGTATCACCGGCAAACCGGCGGCCGGGGCGGCGGACCCGAAGTTGTTTGCACGGGATGCCGAGGAGCGCATCTTCGAGATCTCCGCCGGCATTCCACGCCTGGTCAACATTGTCTGCGACAACGCCCTGGTCATCGGCTACGCGCTGGGCAAGAAGCGCATCGGCGCCGATGTGGTGAACGAAGCGGCGGCGGAT
>Ga0209253_10002606_pt1 | contig 15979 bp, 9 predicted proteins | sample FrelakmetBRP12BR_FD_187145 | JGI IMG/M metagenome (GOLD analysis project Ga0209253, IMG submission 187145) | Freshwater lake sediment microbial communities from the University of Notre Dame, USA, for methane emissions studies - BRP12 BR (SPAdes)... | ecosystem: Environmental > Aquatic >...
TACAACGGGACCCGCCAGTTTTATCGTCGTGGATCCTGACGGAAATCCAATCCTTTTTGATCAACATATCTAAGCCGGATCTCGCTTTGTCTTCACCATTGAGGTGGATGATGTAGATGCTATGTGTGTAGAGCTAACCGCACGCAGAGTGGAATGGCTGAACGGCCCAATGGATCGACCCTGGGGGATACGAACCGCCAGCTTCATCGATCCCGGTGGTCATATCTGGGAGATCGCGAAGAAACACTGCTACCTGGACTCAACCACAACCGTGGATGCAGCGAGGTCGCAAATCATACTTGGTACGGGAGCAGACACTACTTCCAAACCTGAGCGTTCAACATAATTTGGAGCAGCCCAACAAAGGGTTCTCAGAAACAAACAATTTGCTACCATCACATTGATGAGGTAAAGCGAGCTAATGCCTGCCCAAAAGGCAGTGGACGATGGAGATGCATCGCGTCAAGTTATTTTTTGGCTTCGAGTTTTTTCTGCTCCTAAACATTTTCCAAGCCCGACTTCACATCGCTTACGATAACCATTGGTAACATATATAATCTAGATAGATTTATCGCTTCTTTCACAAATTGGTGAATTGGTTGGTATGTTTTTTCTGGTAAAAACAGGATATCGAGATAGTGATTTGGTCAATACTCTGGAGGAGATCAATCGGTTATTGGAGAAGGATGAGAAATCAAAGCCAGATGGTCCTGCATAGGTTTGCAATAGATCTATTGTCAAAGTGATGGCCGATTTTGGTTTCTGTTAATCATGAATGAAAAGTATATCAATGGCTAAATTGTTTCGGGTGGCCCGGCTACAATTCTTGATTTGCGGAATGGCTCTTTTCGCATTTGGGGCTTTATGGGCATTATTATTAGGAGCGCCTTTTTCCCTGTCAAGGATACTGTTTGGTTACCTGGTCCTTCTTCCCGCCCATCTTTCCGTTTCCTACAGTAACGACTACTTCGACGTGGAGGTAGATAAGTACGACAAACCCACCTTATTCAGCGGAGGCAGCGGTGTTCTGGTGGATCATCCGGATTTGAGAAAACCTGCCAAATGGACTGCGATAACCCTGATCTTGTGTTCCCTAGCACTCGGAATTGTGTTTCAAATTGTGTACACGTTTCCTATCTGGTTCTTGGGTTTCGTTGTATTGGGCAATCTATTCGGCTGGTTTTATTCCGCGCCACCTATCAGGCTTGCATATCGTGGATTAGGTGAATTATCGATGGCCATTTCGATCGGCCTGCTGATCCCGGGATTTGGATATCTGGTTATAAGTGGGCAGATGAATCAGGAAGGTTTGCTTTTTATCGTACCCCTGATGCTGTATGGTTTAGCATTCATTCTAACTGTAGAGATACCGGATATGGAATCGGACCGTTTGGGCAACAAGCGGACATGGGTAGCTCGCAGAGGTCGGGGATTTGCCTTCGCTGTGATAGCTGCGTCGTTTCTCCTGGCAACATTATTCTTCTTATGTATTCCGTGGATGACATCCCGGATCTATCCATTAGATTTTCGTATTCTAACCATCCTGTCTCTATTGCCTCTCGGAGCAGGGTGCATTGGTCTACTAAGGAGACCTATCGAGAAACAATCGGCGACCCAGGTTGTCAACGGAATCTTGATCACGATTGCAGCTTTCTGTTTCCTGGTAGATGGCTATATGGTTTATCTGGTCTTAAGCTAAATGTTGTAAGTGAGGATAAAGAGAAACGCGATAGCCTGAGGGACTCGACCGACCCGATAATCATCAGCAACGAGAAAAGAACGTGAACAGTCAGGCTTTCCATCATGAACACGCTGCTTAATCACCCGCTCCAGCAGACGGGGAGATTTCTTCCAAGGGACATTCCCATGTGCCGTGGAATAGGGAATATTCGGAAGCGAAAATTTATGCAGGATCCAGGATTAACTGGACTAGAGTCTCTTTCTCCAACTCCTGCCGATCGAAGATCATGGGATGGTAGCCACGAGTGAACCAGGGTTTTATCTGGTCAGCATAATGCTTGCTGAGCGGATGCCCGGACTGACCGGGGGTGAGTAGTCCAAGGCAATGATCCAGGTCTCCGAGGTCAGCGATGAAACGAAATGGTGGACCGACCACTATGTCGGAAGTCAAGTCGTGGTAACTGGTGCCTGTGTTCCAAATGGTATTGGAATCGCCTCCCACTGGGTAAGGACCGCGGTTGAACAGCATATCCAATGGTTTTACACTCCCCAGGACGTGAGAAAATCTGATCTTATGCAATTTCTTCCATTCCCATCGATCCACAGAGGAGCCGAATCGGGTCTTTAACTCGTCCACGGTCTGACGTAATGCTATGCGCATAAGATCATCCCGGTTTGATCCAGCTTCACTTTGGAACCAGGCAGAATCCTGATCGTTCAGGATCTTCAATAACCATTCAAAGGCACGTTCACCGAACAGGCTGGTCTCTGCCAGCAAGGGGACGGGACCTTTGCCAAGATAGCGGATCGCCAGGTCACCCAGCTTGGTAGTGGTCAGCAGCAGGATCATACGGCGGGAAAAGATTTCGTAAAGAGATGCATCAGGGCTATCCGAGGCAAGCTTGCCATCCCATTTCTGCATGCGGTCGACGATCATCTTTAATTCTGGATCATCAGTTTCCAGCTTCCCCAGGATTCCAGCCATGGCCCGCGCGTGAGGTGAAACCTGGTCGAAATGCATATCCTGAAGGTAAGCGATATCGATTTTTGGATTGGCTACAATTAACTCCTTGATGCGGCGAGCGCGGTTGGCAGAGACATAGTCATTTCCAAGGAAGTGCGGGTAACTACGATCTGCTACGCGATTGTTGGCAGTGGCTATGTATCCCTGGGGAGGGTTATAGAGCTGAGGAAGCTGTTCAAAAGGAATAACTCCAGTCCACTCGTATTCACCGGTCCAACCGGGGACTGGGATGCGTCCATCCCCTTTGGCTCGCACCGGCACTCTCCCGGTCAGGTTATAGGCGATATTGCCCCCTGTGTCAGCATATACTGTGTTCTGGGATGGAGTGCCCCAATAACGCAGAGCCTCCTTGAATTCCAGACAATTTTGGGCACGGTTCATATGGTATAAAGCCAGAAATAACAGCTCGGGGTCATAGGCTGTCCAGCGTAAGGCTAAAGGTGTTTCTCCGCTAAAATCAGGAGTCAATTGGTTGATGATCGGCCCATGGCGGGTAATGATCACTTCTTGATAAACCGTCTTCCCTCCTTTCACCTGGATCGGTTCTTGGAGTACCTCGGCATCCATCCATTGGCCCTGATATTCGTATTGAACCTGCCCTTGATCGGTGCGTGACAGATGCTCCATGTACAGGTCCTGGACATCAGGAAAACCGTTGGTAAAGCCCCAGGCGACATGCTGGTTGTGCCCAGCGATAATCCCAAGCACACCAGGGAAAGACACCCCGGAGAGGTTCAAGTCACCACCAACCAGGTGATTCTCATACCAGATGGCTGGGATACCCATGAGCAGGTGCATATCATTCGCCAGGAGGGGTTTACCAGACGCGGTGTGCGAACCGGAGAGCACCCAATTGTTGCTGCCCAGCCCTTCCTTGGCAGCTGGTCCAGTAAAAGGGCGGGCTGCTTCAGCCCGTTGAGAAGCGGTATTGCCGATGGTGGAATAGTCTGTGCTAGGTGGGATGATATACGGCTCATCTGCGGATGTATCCGGTTCCAGCTCAGCAGCCATTTCAGGTCCCAGCCGGGCGATCAGTTGGGCGCGCAGGAGCTCGGCTTCCCAGTTCGCCGAGAGCGTCCAGGCCATCATCTTTCCCCAGGAGAGTGAATCGACAACCGTCCAGGGTTCAGGTTGATAGCGTAACAGGCTGAACTCCAATGGATAGTGTCCCAGTGCAATGCAGGCATTGACACCCGCTGTGTATGCTTCAATAGGAGCCTGGGCATCCGGTGGGATGATTGAGGCATCTCTCTCCGCAGCCCGGCGCATGCCCAGGATGCGCATCCAACGATCATTCTGGAGAGCCACCTCGCCCAGAACCTCAGACAGGCGACCTGCCACCACGCGCCTTTGGAAATCCATCTGCCACAAGCGATCCTGGGCATGGACAAATCCCTGAGCAAACATCAGATCCCTTTCATTCCGGGCGTAAATATGGGGTATACCCAATTGGTCACGGATAATCTCAACCGGGGAGATCAATCCCTTAATTTTCAAATTACCCGTGGTCTGCGGCAGGAATCTACTCTTCAAGAAATAATAACCAGTGCCTGCTATGCCAGCCAGTGCGCCAAATACCAAACCGATCTTAAGCCATTGCCTGTCCATATTCCCCTCCTTATGCGATTATTTTTTTGGGTGATGAATCAATTATAGTGATAATGTTATCAAATGCAAGCGGATATCCCACACTCACACGGAATTTTTCCGTAAAGCCTCCTTTACCAACACCTTCCTCAATTCTCCAACCCATGGATTATTGTATGGCTGTGGGAATTGCATGGAAGATGGTAGGGTTGCTCTCAGACCATAATACACTAATTTTGTCTCGAAACCCTCATATAAATAATACAGTCTATCACCTCCCAAGTCCTTATTATGAATACATTGCCCTTATATACACGATTACCGGGACAAGGAAAATCATATGGGGCGATCTAGAAGCTCAAGTTATTACCTGGATAGGAAAGATATATACTAAAATTGGTTAGTCAGTTATTTATTAAGACGGCATCCTTTTATTGGATTTGAAATAAGGAAGGGAAATGTCCATGTCAGCAGCTTTTAAACTTCCTCACAGTACCCCCGATGCGCAGGGTATCTCGTCGGTGGCCATTGCTGATTTTGTGGCCACTGTTGAGAAAACGATCAACAGTTTGCACAGCTTCATGCTACTGCGCCATGGCATTGTTGTAGCCGAAGGTTGGTGGTACCCCTGGCGACCTGATGCACCCCACATGCTGTTCTCGCTCAGTAAGAGTTTCACCTGCACAGCAGTGGGATTGGCAATAGCCGAAGGGCGGCTGACCGTTGAAGACTCGGTGCTCTCCTTCTTCCCCACCGATGCGCCTAAAAAGGTCAGCAAAAACCTGGTGGAAATGAAGGTTCACCACCTCCTCTCGATGTCCACCGGGCACGACCAGGACACGACCGAGTGTGTTTTTCGCTCCCGCAACCCATTTACGGGATTTCTATCGCTGCCAGTGGAGCACATCCCTGGTACGCACTTCGTATACAATACCGCAGCCAGTTTCATGCTGGCAGCCATCGTGCAAAGACTCACCGGGCAGACCCTGATTGAGTACCTGACACCGCGACTTTTCAATCCATTGGGTATTGAGGGGGCTACATGGGAAAGCCACCCGAACGGCGTCAACTTTGGCGGTTGGGGGTTGAATATCAAGACTGAAGATATAGCACGTTTTGGGCAGCTTTACCTGCAAAAAGGGCAATGGAAAGACCAGCGTATCTTGTCGGAGTCGTGGGTGGAGGCAGCTACAACGAAACAAGTTTCAAACGGTGATGATCCTGATAGCGACTGGAACCAGGGTTATGGCTACCATTTCTGGCGCTGTGGCCATAATATCTACCGTGGCGATGGCGCCTTCGGGCAATATTGCATCGTCATGCCGGACCAAGGGGCTGTACTGGCGATCACTGCTGGCGTTGCCGACCTGCAGGCGGTTTTGAATGTGGTGTGGGAAAAGCTTCTGCCAGCAATGGGGCAGGATCTGTCACCCAACCGTCAGGCAACCGTCGCGGGGCTTGAGGACAAGCTTAAAAACCTGGCCATTAACCCCCCTCAAGGGCAAGCCACATCCCCAATAATGTCGAAGCTATCCGGGAGAATCTACGCCTTCGAGCCTAACTATGAAACTCTACGCAGCCTTCGCTTCGATTTCGTTAAGGATACTGGTACGCTAACCTACCACCTGCTGGGTGGAGGCAATCGGCGCGGTAAGCATCTCTTAACATTCGGGTACAGTGCCTGGCAGGAGGGAGTGTCATTCTTAGGTGGGCTTATACCACAACGGGTGGCAACGAGTGGCGTATGGACAACTAACGATACATTTATGTTGACCCTGTGCCAGTATGAGACGCCTTTTATTCTCACTATCACTTGCCGGTTTGAAGGCGATCGGTTATTCTACGATTTCAAGTTTAATGTCTCCTTCGGACCGCTGGAACGCCCGCAACTCGTAGGAATAGCCGAAGCACACACTTTCTCGAATGAATTGAGTGGGAAGGCATAGCTGAGTCTTGCCTCTATTTAGGCTTTAGCCACCGCATCAATACTTTTCTAACTGTCTTTAAAATCATGAAAATTGATAAGGAATCATGTTATGGCTGGAATAATTACCACCCTTGGTCTTAAGAGTTCTTCCGAGTTGGGGGCGATTTTGCCCCATGAACACATCTTTGTAGATCTTCGAACCTGGGACACCCCCGGTTATGCCCAGGCTGATGTTGAAGAAGTTGTTCAGCTAATGGTCCCGGAAATAAAAAGGGCACAAAAAGCCGGTGTGACCGCCATTGTGGAATGTAGTACAGTAGGCGTCGGACGTCGGGCCGATATTGATCGAGCCGTATCTGAGGCTGCTGATCTACCCCTGGTAATTCCAACCGGTATTTATCGTGAACCCTGGATCCCTGATTGGGCTCATGCTGCCAGCGAGGCAGAATTATCCGATTGGATGCTGGGCGAATTGCAAGGTGAAATTGAAGCGAGCAGTGTGCAAGCCGGTTGGATCAAGTTGAGCGCAGGCGACGACGGATTAACTGCATGTGAGACCAAAATATTACGGGCGGCTGCAACTGCTGGCCACAACACGAATGCTGTGATAGGCAGTCATACCATCCGTGGATGGGTTGTTCGGGAGCAGCTCGATATCATCGAGTCGCTGGGATATTCTGCAGAACGATTCATCTGGATCCATACCCAAGCAGAGCCGGATTTCGAGCTCCACCTTGAGATAGCCCGGCGCGGAGCCTGGCTTGAGTATGACGCGATTGGTAATATGGATGGTGAAAATGATGAGTACTATTTGCAACGCATTCAACGCCTAATAGATGCTGGCCTAGGGGGTAAATTGCTGTTGAGCCAGGACCGGGGATGGTATGATCCGGCTTTAGCGGGTGGTGGCATTCCCAAATCATACTCATATCTCGCTGAACAGTTCCTGCCAAAGCTGAGGGCAATCGGAGTGGACAAGGAAACGATCCATCAACTAACTCACCTCAATCCCTTTCGGGCATTTGCCCGTTGATCCTTGATATAGAAACCTGACCTCGGCTTCCACCCGATACCGCTTCGTGATACGCATGATGCCGATGTTGAGACCAAGATATTTTATAGATAATCTACCCTTATCGATGGCACGATATGGCATCAGGTCATAGAATCAATCGTTGGGCTGCATGATAAGGGAGCAGAAGTGAATTGAAAACAGGAGATCAGGCAGATGAACCAATTGAATAGTAGCCTAACAAACCGCATGCTGGGATATCCGGATGATGCGCGTCTATTGATCATCAACGCAGACGATTTTGGGATGTGCAATTCTGTTAATGAAGCCATCTTTCGAACGTTGAAGGAAGGCGTGGTCCGTTCCACGAGCTTGATGGTCACATGTCCGTGGGCGTTACACGCCATGCATTTCCTTGCCGATCATCCCGAAATCCCCTTCGGCGTTCACCTGACCGCCATCTGCGATTCGGACGATTACAGCTGGGGACCGCTAACATCCAAGGAAAAAGTACCATCCCTTGTTGATCAAAGGGGACAATTCTACAGGCCGGACCGCTTCCCAGAATTTCTGGATTTGGCCAGTATGGATGAGCTGGAAATGGAATTCAGGGCGCAGATCGAAACTGTGCTGGCAGCCGGGTTCAAGCCAACTCATCTGGATTGGCATTATCTGCGGATCGAGCGTAGAGGTGATATCTCTGACCTGATGCTGGGGTTGGCAAAAGAATATGGAATGGCGTTCCGTGTTACTGGACGATCTTTTATCCAAAAAGTACAAGGCCGGGGCTTGCCCACCAACGATCACGACATGCTGGACAGCTACTTCATTGATCCGATCAATAAATCAGCTCGTTATGCTCAGTTGTTGCACGAGTTGCCGGTTGGTCTGAGTGAGTGGGCGGTACATCCCGGTCTCAATACTCCTGAGTTGCTGGCTATGGAACCCGATGGTTATCATTTTCGCCAGACAGACTATGATTTCTTTATCTCTCAACAAGCAAAAGATCTCGTGAAACAAGCAGGGATCATCCTTATCGATTATCGGGCTTTACAAGAAGCATGGAGTGGAAGGTGATTTTCTTCTGAGGTACAGGATCGCACAAGACAGCAACCAATGGATCGCATGGATTCTCCTGAGAATCAGTTTTCAACCTACTACTCGACACAATCTCGTTTCGACAGCAAGTCTACCTCACACACACTGACAAATGGGATGCAAGTTCATCCAGAATGCTAGCACCAATGTTTTTCTTCAATATATTGTTGTCCAGGTCATCCTGCTCATCAAATACAGTATGGGTATAGCCTTCGAAGGTAACGTAGTCAAGTTACATTACGACTCATTATGCAGAATCATCAACCCGTTGTTCTTGCATGCGAGGATTACAACCCCTCATGATAATTGCTCTTTTTTTTAGGAAACGCAACCCTTTACCTTACCCAGGTAATTACCAGAAAGGGGAAAAAACCACTGTATCCTACTCATTGCCATCGACTCGTATAAGTGCAATAGTATTATTTAGATGAAGATTTTTAGGTATCTCTCAGATCATAAGGAGGGAGTATGTTTCACCTACTATTACTGTGCCGTTGTACTCTCTAATGCGATCTCTGCGCCTAGGCGAACCACATTTACGATCAGTAGATCGAAATCAGAGCGTTGGCTGCGGTGGTTGGTGATACAGACCCGCAGGCAGTAGCGCCCCTCCAGGGTGGTGTAGGAGGGAGCAGCGATCCCACTTTCGTGCAGGCGGATGAGCAGCTCCTCGTTGAGGGCATTCAGGGCGGAATTGTCCAACTCACCCGGGTTATAACGAAAACAGACGATATTGAGCTGCACTGGCGCCAGGCGCTCCAGGCATGGGTGTGAGTCAACCAGCCTGGCCAGATATTGTGCCTGATTCATATTTTGCACCACCATGCGACCGAATTTTTGTACCCCATGCTCCTTGAGCGACATCCATACTTTCAGAGCGCGGAAACCGCGCGAAAGCTGCACACCGTAATCACTGAACCATAAGCTGCCGCCCGCCAGGCCTCGTTCAGCATGCGCCAGGTATTCCGGGGTAAGCGAGAACGCCCGGCGGTGGTCATCCTTGCTGCGCACCATCACGCATCCTGCTTCGAAGGGCATGTACAGCCACTTGTGCAGGTCGAGAGCCAGCGAATCAGCCAGCTGCATGCCTTCCACGCATGCCTCCACCTGTGGGGACAGGGCAGCAAAGGCACCAAAAGCCCCGTCCACGTGGAACCACATTCCTTCCCGATGGCAAATTTCTGCTAAACCTTGCAGATCGTCGATTGCGCCAGTATTGACCGTACCAGCAGTGCCCACCACACAGAAAGGATTTAGCCCTTTCTGACGGTCATCTGCAATGGTGGATTCGAGCATTGAAAGATCCATCTCATAAGCATCATTCACCGGGATCAGCCTGAGCGCCTGGCTGCCTAAGCCAAGCAGCTCGACCGCTTTCTGTACGCAAGAATGGACCTCCTGAGACGCGTAGAGTACCATCCTTTTGGGTGCTGCCCCCAGACCCAGTTTGCGCACGTCATAACCAGCGCAGGTGTTACGCGCCACAGTCAAGCCTACCAGGTTAGCCATGGAAGCCCCGCTAACCAGCAGCCCGCTGGCTTGAGCAGGGAAATGGAACATTTCCTTCAACCATTCGATCACCTGCGCCTCAACATAGTTGGCAACATGGTCCCCACCACCCAGATTAGGGTTCATACCAGCTGCGAGCATCTCAGCCAGCATGGCGAAAGGTGTGCCGTTGCCCATCACCCAACCCCAAAACCGGGGGTGGATGTTACCCATCGGATAGGGCAGGATGTTCTCTACAAAATCCTGGTATACCTGGGAATGAGACTGGGGCGCCTGCGGTACGGGTTGATGTAAGAAATTTTTGACATCCTGGGGGACGGGCTGCCAGACAGGACGTTGGCGGACATTCTGTTGATAATCCAGCATATCATCGAGCATTTGGTGGGCTAGCTGGCGAAAGCTGTCCCAATTCTGGGGATCAAGGGTTTCTTCAATGGTAGAGGGTGTTGGCAACATGGGATTCTCCTGGAGATGGCTATGGATATATAATAAATTTGATAAATATTATCCATTAATATCATACTCCTTTTCCATGCTAGGTCAAGGCTTGATCAGGGTGAAATTTCCGGTGAATGATTTTACGTCGCTTTCGATCTACTACCTTGGCAACCCACCACAACTCAACCAGGTCACCCACCATTTGACCTGGCATATGTACGTGGCTATAATCCATATACCGTCTAAATACCAAATCGATCATAAATGGAGGAAAAATATGGCAGAACCCCTTGATGTAATTATGGCATTCCATAATGCCTTCCGGCACGATATGAGCATCATCGACACTGCAGCACTCGAAACAGCACGCGGTAAACCTGGCCTCATGCCTGCTATCGAGCGATTCCGGTTTTTCAACGAAGTCCTGGTTTGGCATGCTCAAGGAGAGGAAATAGCCATCTTCCCAGCAGTTGAAGTTGTTGCGCCTTCGGTCGCCGAGGCGTACGAGAGAGATCATAAGGGACTTGACGCGGCATTCGATGCCCTGAACCTGGCAGCGTCTGCAGGTGACGTATTGGAAACGGCGCGCAGCTCTGCTGCATTCAAGTTTCACCTCGACATCCACCTCGGAAAGGAAGATGCCCACCTGTATCGTCTGGTGAGAGAGCGCGTACCCATGCCCGAACAAATAAAGGCACTTGGTATCATGTCTGGCGTCGCACCACAGGACCGTTTCCCAGAGGTGGTCATATGGCTATATTCTTTGATTGGTCCTGACGATCGTGAGAACATGACCCGCATCTGGCAAATGGTGATGCCGCCACCTGTGTTTGAACAAGTCAAGCTGCTCATCCAGAAGGCGATTGGCAATGACTGGGCAGAACTGGTGCGGCGAATCCCTACACTAGCCTGAGGTGTAACCGGACAGGCTGAATTATCAGTACACATAATAAATTCTCGAGGATTGGCACAGGCTTAGAAAAAATCACAGAGCAGAGATCTGCATCTCTGCCCTGGTTATAGCCGTTCATTTCGAAGTACTGAGCAGCTTATTTACGACTGTATCGTGAACCAACTAAAGTGGACCTGTCCTCCGGATCTTGGAAGGGGGGAAAAGGATGCTCTGATCATTTCCGTCCCACCAGTGGTGTAAATAGCGGGTAGGCGATGTTAATCTGCACCTGGGCCTTCACGGAGATACCATAACTATCGGTGGCAGTCAGGGTGATGATGTGTGTCCCGGATTCCAGGGTGTTGAGCGCCACCGAAGGACCAACGCCAAGCTCGCCCTGGCGGTCGCTGCTCCACACCAGGCTGCTTTCTGGCAGGCTACCATCCTCCATATCCATAGCAGTGCCCATTAGCACAACCAACCCACCCGGTATCGTATAGGAGCCATTGGACGGGTTTATGATCGTAGGCACAGGTGGTTGGTTGGGGATGGTAATCGCCTGATCGGTCTCATCGACGGCAGTGTTGATGCCATCTGTCACGACAACGCGGAAGCGTACGTCGCTCCCACCAGCCATGCTGTTCACATCCACTATATAAGACGGCGTGGTCAAATCTCCCTGCAGCAGGATCCAATCGGCGCCGCCATTGTTGCTGTAGAAGAGGGTGTAAACCAACGGATCATTGTCCAGGTCCAGCCCTTGCCAGGAAACCATGTGAGTTTCACCCATGTTCCAGGTCTCTGCCCCAGAAGGGCTGGTGATTAGCACCTGGGGTGGGTTGTTGCTCACCAGGCGCTGGTCGAGTAGATTCCCCTGATGTACCAGGGAAACCGAGTAAGTACCATCCGCCCAGGGGACAATAAATGATACGTCGACTTTGGAGGTTGGATCAGGTGGGAAGGGTGGGTCGCCTTCCGTCTGATTCGGCGATCCAGTGTGAGCGGCCGGGTCAGGTCCGTACTCGCTTTGAAAATCAACGATGAAGGGATAGCTCGCCAATAAGGCGCCATCAACGTTGCGTAGCTCGATGGCATAATCTCCAGTCGGTAGGGTATAAGCCACACCACCCTCAGTACGGTAAAGCTCACCCAGTGCCCCTGGAATTTCCGGATTCAAGTCTGGGTTATACACTGTGGCGTTGATCACCAGCGATTCGCCAGCTGCGGTTGTATGCATGATATACGTCTGGTTATTGGTGTCTGTTTGGGTGGAATAACGGCTTAATGCCAAGTCGTTGAACATCTTGTTCCAGGTGAAAGGAGCGATCCAGCCCAGCCTGCTACCACCCGAAGGGCAGTAGCTCATCAGGTCGTGGGTATTGGAGGGATTATAAATTTTGCCAGTAAGCGGATTGAAACCAACTTCCTGGATGCTTGATGTGCTGTAAGGAAAATCTGAGTTCCCATCATTCGAGCCACAAGCGTCGGCAGTATTCGTGTGGTATATGTTGTAATCATGAACCAGCTCGTGTCCAAAGATCAGGGCGCCTCCGCCGGGGTCATCCGTGCTGGTCCCTGGACGGTCAGTCCCTATACCCACCACACCGAAACCGCCAGCGTGCGGGTAGATCGGCATATCCGCATGACCACCGGTATAACCAGCATTGGGTGCCCAGCCGTAAACATGGTCCGCACCCGTGAAGGCTCCAGAAAACCAAAAGGAGAAGGCATTTTCCAGAATCCATTGGGCATTGAGTGCCGAGATGAGGTTATGTTGACCATCCCCGCTGCCGAGTGAGCCAGTCCAATCGAGATAACCACTCTTTACCACATAGTTAATCCCGTTATTGCGAATGGGTAGTAGCTGTTCGAACCAATCTCCTGCGCCGCCGTTCACTGCCCAGCCGCTTGCGTACTGCTCGCCGCTGTAACCTGAGGGGTGATAGCGCAGGCGCTGCCCGACAATCTTCAAATTATCGCGTGTGCGAAAGTTCAGGGTGAGGTAGCCCACAGCGGGGTAGCGATTGTTGCTTTCATCTGTCTCGGCGATAACATTGTTTGGATCAACAATGGCGTAAAAATCTACGCTGACATCGTTCGAGAAGTTGACATTAAAGTAGATGTTCGCGCTGTCAGATTTGGTTTGGTCGATGCTGCCAGTAGCCTTTCCGCTGGCATCAGCCTGGTACCAAACCCCTGCGGCGCGGATGAATAGGCGCACCGGCACATTACTCTGGCTTCCCCCAAACAGGCTGGAAAACTTGAGATAGATGCGGGCGGAGGTTTCTTTCTTGTTTACTATTGGCATGGAGTTGTTAGAGCAAGTCGCCAGACCCCTGGATGCGTCAAAACACTGGATTCCCTGGGTGATTTCGAAGCCGTGGATCGACAAGTCGGCGTTGTATACGATAGGGGCTAAGGGGATCAATGGATATATGTAGGGATACATCGGCACCACCGGGGTGGGCGTGGGGCTTGGACCGGGGAGAGGAGTGCTTGTGGGCACAGGTGTCCAGGTGGGCAGGGGCGCCCGGGTAGGCGGGATTCCCCGGCGGGGTGCAAAATACAGGTCATCGATCGACTCAGATAGCGGGGTCTTGCCATAATCCAGGCTGACAGAGATGATCCTTCCGTCGGGGTCGTAGAAGCCCATGAAAGAGGTATGAGGTTCTGGGACAATTGGCAGACGCATCTGGCATATTACTCCCCCGGCAACATCATAAGCCGTCAGCAAGGCGGTGATCTGGACAGTCTCTCCATTACCGACAAAGAAGCCCACATGCGTCTTTGGTTCATCAAAAACGATACGCATGGGCACACCCTCACTATTGCCAGGTGGGATAGCGTCGTTGATGGCAACATTGGGTATCGAATGGGCTTTGTCAGGCTCGAGGCCGTAGGCTATCGCCCGGGTCAGCTGTCCGTCTTCAAAAGTGACTCCAAAGGTCGGTTTGTAGTGTTCGCCGATCACCGTGGCTTCGGGCAGGTCATCGAAATTGATCAAAACAGGGGCTGGGATGCCGGACGGATCGGTTAAGGCTATGCAGGCTTGTTGTGCACTGGCGACCGAAGGGCTTTGCCCAGAGTTCACTACGTCAATTGCCGGTAATGTTATAAATAACAAGGCTGCCATAACCGGTAAGGCGAGCAAAAGTGTTTTCAAGCGGTGATCCTTCATAGAACGACCTCCTAAACAGATTTGATTTAAACAGTGAGTGGACAGATTGGCAAACGAAAATAGATATAGTTGATAAATAATACTATATTTATCTAATTATAGCAAGGGGCAATTGGTATTTTCAGGGCATTTCTTTTTACGGGTGGTGATAATTGGAGAATCCCCCTAAGGGCAGTACTGCTGGCTGTCTTAATCGGTGACAATCGCTCGGGGACAGAGCTGGAAGGGTTTATTTCACTTATCACTTAAGATTCAAATCAATTCAATAAATGCAAGATGGTAGCATGGAAACCGCTACTGCTTGGAGGCATAATGAGTGTTGGGAACCACAGCTTAAACAGCCGGTAATCTCAGAGCACCTTCAATGCCTTGTTTTGCATCCTGTCCAAATTCATGCCTGATCTTTAGAAACAGAGTATTGACATTTGTAAAATGTTTGCTATACTAACTATGTAAGTCCATTGAACTAACAAAGCTGCCAATTTTGTTCATAGGTTAACACCCATGAAAAAAGCTACCCGCCAACATACCAAGGAACATAACCGTAACCTGGTGTTGAAAACGATCTTCGCACAAGACAGCATCAGTCGGGCTGAGATTGCACGTGTCACCAGCCTGACTCGAACCACTGTCTCTGACATCGTAACAGATTTGCTCGAAGAAGGTTTGGTCAGCGAAATCGGTGTTGGCTCATCTCTTGGCGGTAAATCCCCTATTCTGCTGAGCCTTGTAGAAGACTCGCGATATCTCATCGGTCTCGATCTTGCGCGCAACCAGTTTCGAGGCGCAATTGTGAACCTGCGCGGCAAAACTCGTGAAATCGTCACCTTGCCCGTGAACAGCATCAATGGGGGCGAATCATTGGCTCTAGTTTATGAAATCCTAGACCAGCTCATGAAAGCGTCCTGTTTTCCGTTGGTGGGCATCGGGATAGGCACCCCGGGTTTGGTGAACATCACCGAAGGGGCAGTGATTAATTCCGTGAATCTCGATTGGAAAGATTTGCCATTATCCCGTTTAATGGAAGAGCGCTACCATCTGCCGGTATATATTCTCAACGATAGCCAAGCAGCCGCGATGGGTGAATACACATTTGGTAAAGACCATTCAACCGACAGCAATCTGATCGTTATCAATGCCAGGCATGGCATCAGTGCAGGAATTGTTATCAATGGGCGGCTGTTTCAAGGGGATGGAGGTGCTGCGGGAGCGCGGCTGGCCCGAGGCGATCGTCCGCGGCGTCGGGGCCCACGCCTTCTACACCGGCATCGAGCGGGTGACGCCGATGGAGAAGGCGATCCTGGCGGCCGACGAGCTCTCGGGCTTCGTGGGGGCCTGCGCGCTGGTGCGCCCCTCGAAGCGGATCGCCGACGTGCCCGTCGAGTCGGTGCTGAGGCGGATGAAGGAGAAGGCGTTCGCGCGGAGCGTGGACCGGAGCTACATCGTCCGCGGCGCGGAGGAGTGGGGCGTGCCGCTTCCCGACCTCGTCGCCCGGGTCCTGCGCGCCCAGGCGCCGATCGCCGCCGCCCTCGGGCTCGACGGCGCGCCGCCGGGCGACCTCCCGGACGCGCCGCCGCCCCCGGTCCCCGCGGCGCCGTAGGGCGCGGAGACGACCGGGCCCGGGCTCCGGCAGG
>Ga0209253_10002607_pt1 | contig 15978 bp, 14 predicted proteins | sample FrelakmetBRP12BR_FD_187145 | JGI IMG/M metagenome (GOLD analysis project Ga0209253, IMG submission 187145) | Freshwater lake sediment microbial communities from the University of Notre Dame, USA, for methane emissions studies - BRP12 BR (SPAdes)... | ecosystem: Environmental > Aquatic >...
GGCTTTCAGCGTCTTGTAGACGAACGCATCGGCCAGGCCATTGGGCACATTGAGATTTTCCCACTTGTCCTGCTTCTGGTCATACAGGGACAGGCCGCCGCCGTATGTGCCCGCGGCGATCCTATCACCCAGCTTGCCGACGTGGAAAATACCATTGGAAAGCAGGCCGTTGGTCACGTTGAACATGCGGTATTCGTCGGTGCCGGTATCATAGCGAATCACGCCGCCCGAGGTGCCGACCCAAACGACTTTGCCGTCAATGAATATCGACTTGACGTTGCTGTTGCCGACACGAAAATGCGTGAACTTGGCGTTCGGATCCATCTTCACTTTTCCAGCTTCCTGACCAAGTGGCGGATGGCCGGCAGGCAACCCAGACCCTTGTTGGGCCGCTGCTTCTGGCTTTGGTTGGTCTGCCTGTTTCGAGCTCATTGTGTAGATTCCCGCTACTACGCCAACCGTAACGACCGTGATTGCTGCTACTAGTTTAATATTCAGTTGCATTTAATAATCCCCTTGATTGCCGATGTCCGTTTGTTTTTTAGTTAAATTAACAAAGATGCTGCTTATCTTCCGATGCGTGTCACGCCGCGCCGGGAGCCGGCCCAAACGTCTCCGTTGGGTGCCACGGCCAGCGCATAGACATGGTTTTCGAGCAGGCCAGTCTCCTTCGTGTAGTTGTGCCAGTTTTTTCCGTCATAACGGCTGATTCCCCCGCTGGTGCCGAACCACAGCACGCCATTGGGTTCTTGGGCGATGCTGTATACGATATCTCCCGCCAAGCCATCTTTGGTGGTGTAGTTGTGCCAACTGGTGCCGTCGAAGTGGCCTACCCCGCCACCCCATGTTCCAGCCCAGACTGACTGATCTTGTGCTACGTGGATGCAGAACGTATAGTTGGGATTGTAAGTATACTTTCCATCTCCCGAGAACATGCTCAAATCATGACGCATACGTGTTCCTAGGCCGGTATTCGTGCTTGCGGGCAGATTATCCGTGTTAGGCGCGCCGAGGCCGTCCTTGTGATTCCATGAGTGCCAGGTCTTGCCGTCAAACATCGAAACACCGCCTTCAGTGCCGAACCACACTCGATCTTTTTTATCTACTGCGATACCGTACACCCACTCGTTTATCAATTCCTTTACGTAGGTAGTAAATTTCATCGTCTTTAAATCGACTCGATTTACCCCGGCCCAAGTGCCTATCCACAAGTCACCGTTTCCTTGGCTGGCAAATGAATAAACCCAGTAGTCGGCCAGTCCGTGCATCGGGAAATAAGTCTTCCATGTCCCGTCACGATAGCGCGAGACGCCGCCGGCGTTGGTACCGAACCATTTGTAATCTTCTGCGTCCACGCTGACTGCAAACACATATTCGTTTGCCAACCCGCTGTCGCGGGTAAAGGTGTTGCGCACGTTGAAAGTAGTAAGGTCTATCTCGTTCACGCCGACGGAAGTACCTACCCAGAGTGCATTTTTTTTTGGCTCTATCGTGAGAGCGCGTACATTCACGTATTCGCCTACTTCGAATTTTTCGATCACGCGCGGAAGAGGGACGTTTTCGGGTTTGGATTCAGCGCATGCGGCGCTAAGGCAAGCGAGAAAAAAAGTGAAGAGTAATCTAACGGTGGGGCTGTTCATAAGTTCAGGAGGGTGGATTGTGTTTAGGCGGGCTTGGGACACGCACCTTGTGATCACGGTGCGTATCAGTTCAGGGCCTCAACGGGCCGCCGTTTTCAAGGGTGCGCAAGTAGGCGATCACATCCAGGATCTCGGGATCTTTCAATAATCCCTGATAGCCAGGCATGGCATTTTTTCCTTCCTTGATGGCGGTCAGAATGTACACATCGGGGCGTAACAGACCTTCGCTATGTGCGAAATTTGGAGCGTCGGGCATGACGTTGACTCCGTCCGCCCCGTGACACGTGACGCAATGCCTGGCATAAAGCCTGCTGCCCTTGACGATATCCGCAGCGTAAGAGTTTCCTGCTCCGCATGCCAATAGTATGGTCATGAGCAGTCCTGGTACAACACCACAGAATCTAGGCGTCGCAGTTCGAGATGTCATCTTGATTGTCCTTTCCCGGCTTTTTTTGCTGCCGCTGCTTCATCGTCCGCTTTCTTGCGGGCCGCTGCTTTTTCCTCTGCCGCTTTCTTGAATGCGGCTAACTTTTCATCGTCCGCCTTCTTTCGGGCTTCTTCGACCGGGATCATCCTAGCTTTCCAGTATTCAGCCTGCTTGAGGTCGACTGTCACTGGCAGGCCAGTATTGGCTGGATTCCGATATGCACTTTCCAGCGCCTTCATGCCATTCAAAGAATTTTTTTCTGCCGCGAACTTGAACCAGTATAACGCTTGATTAGGATCTTTCTTTATGCCCTCACCAGCGAGATACATTTTACCCAGAAAATATGCCCCTTCTGCATCACCTTGAAAGGCGGCCATGATATACCAGCCGACTGCTTCTTCGTCTGATTCAGTATAATCCAGCAACTCCCCGATGCGCGTCTGGGCCGGCACGTAGTTTTGCAAAGCAAGTTTCTTGAAAATTACGGCGGCATCCATCATTTCCATGTTGTTGTAATGAGCATCCGCGCGTGCCATTTCCTCTGCAGTATCCGCCAGCGCGAGAGACGACGATATGCAGAAAGCCAAAATGCCGATTCGAAATGTTCGTTTATGTCTCGCTTCCATCGTTACACTCTCCAGATCGATATCTTTATATGACGGTGTGTTCAGGCCTGAAATGGTTAGCACAATTCTAGCAGTGGCGGCGTCAGGCTGCAATAGCATGTGCCTTGCCAATACACGCTTTATGCGCTTTGTTTGTGTGTGGAAAATGAACAATACGAGTGCCAAATGGAGGCCGCGCCATAGCCAAGCCGAAGATCTAACTTGTCGAAAACAACGGTTATAATCATCAGTCCATCCGATTTTCGATTTGGCTATCGAGGTCTTCCGGCTGCAGCCTAGTGCCATCGAATTCTTCCAGTTTACGATACAGACTGGACAAGCCGATGTCGAGTTTCTGCGCTGCGGCGCGGCGATCACCACCCGTTTCTTCCACAGTTTTGAGAATGAGGGCTACCTCGAACTTTCGTATTTGCTCGCGCAATGTGCCGGAAAGTTTTAGCCCGAGCACTGGTGCGGAAGGCTGGCTGATCTTGGTAATTTGCTGGGGAAGATCGGCAAGCGTGATGCGGCCACTGTCTGCCATGACCAGTACGCGGTCGATGACATTTTCCAATTCACGCACATTTCCAGGCCAATCATAATTCACCAGCAGTTCTTCGACACCCGGATCGAGTGATACCTGGGCTGCACCGCTGCCCATGCGCCGTGTGTTGCGCTGGAGCAAAAATTTTATCAGGGCGGCGAGGTCCTGGCGCCGTTCCCGTAGCGGCGGGACGTGGATGTGAAAGACACTGAGCCGGAAATAGAGGTCCTCGCGGAACTTGCCTTGGGCGGCCATTTCCTCCAGGTTGCGATTGGTGGCCGCGATGATCCTGACATCCACCGGTCGCGACTGTTCGCTGCCCACCGCGCGCACCTCCTTTTGCTCGATCACGTGCAACAATTTCACCTGCAGGGAGAGGGGTAGCTCACCAATCTCGTCGAGGAAGATAGTGCCGCCGTCCGCTTCCTGGAACAAACCTTTCCTGACCTTGTCCGCGCCAGTGAAGGCGCCCTTGGTGTGGCCGAAAAACTCGCTCTCCACCAGGTTTTCCGGGATCGCACCGCAGTTGACCGGGATGAAAGGGCCGTCAGCGCGCGGACTCTGCTGGTGGATCAGACGCGCGACCACCCCCTTGCCGGTGCCGCTTTCGCCGGTGACGAGTACCGTGCTGTTGGTGCGCGCCACCTTGGCGGCCATGTGTTCCATCTCGCGCATGGCCGGGGAGTTGAAGCCGAATACTTCCTGGTTTACACCCAGCACCAATCTGCGCAGCACCCGGTTTTCCGCGCGCAATCCGCGCAGGTCGCCGACCTTGGTCAGGCGGTGCAACAATTCTTCATTGTTGAGGGGCTTGATCATGTAATCGGCCGCCCCTGCCTTGATGGCCTCAATCGCCGTATCCACGGAAGCAAAGGCTGTCATCATTATGAATGCCGTATCTATCCCGGACGCGCGTGCCTGACGCAATATCTCGATGCCACTCAAGCCTGGCATCTTGATGTCGCACAGGACGATATCCACATCACCTTTGGCAAGCCTTTCCATGGCCGCTTCACCGCTACCCACCTGCTCAACGGTATGTCCCGCTTTACGCAATTGTGATGTCACCACTTGGCGTATGGCCGGTTCATCGTCAACGACAAGCACCTGCAGAGGTGTCATAACGTATCGCCCTCCTCATTGGCGGGCAAGGGAAGGTTCACCTGCACTTGAGTACCCTCGCCAGGAATCGAATCGATTTCTATCGTGCCATCATGCCCGGTGATGATGGAATAACAGAGTGATAAACCCAGCCCGTTGCCTTTGCGTTTGGTGGTAAAAAAGGCCTCAAAAACGCGACTGAGTGTGTCCTTGTCCATACCGCAACCGTTGTCCGCAACGGTAAGTCGCACATTCCCGCCGACTACCTCGGTGTGCAGGGTGATTTCCTGTTCACGCCCGTTCGAAGTCTCAAGAGCATCGGCAGCGTTGATCAGCAGGTTCATGATCACTTGCGTGAGCTGATCGGCCACACCGTAGATCGCCGGTAACTGACTATCCAGATTAAGTCGCAAGTTAACACGCCGCATTCTCTTGTCGTAACCCATCAGGCCGGCCGTGGTTCGCACCAGCCCGTTCAGGTCCAGCAATTGGCGCTCCACCGGTTGGGGTGCGGCAAATTCCGATATTTCCCGGGTGATCGCAGAAAGCCGATGGATATGTGACTGAAGCATTGCCAGCTTGCTGCCCTCTGCCAATTTGCGCTTGCCTGTCGATTGTTCGTGGACCATTTCCTGTAGCACACCCGACATCGCCGCGATGGGATTGCCGATTTCATGCGCTACTCCAGCTGCCAGCGCTCCAACCGCAGCCATCTTTTCCTGATGGAAATATTTCTGGCGCGCAATCACCAATTCCTTTTCTCGTTCGTCCAGGGCTTTCGCCATCTGATTCACCGCTTGCATCAGTTCACCCACTTCGTCATTGCGTGTCACCGGTGTCAGGACGTTGCGCTCGCCCTTGATGATGTCCAGTGCCCTGGCCTTCAGTGTGTGCAGGTCGTGGGTAAGCCGCGTGAAAAATAATCCGATGATCGCGCCCAGCAGCAACAGGCCGATCAATCCGAATAACAGCGAGGCGAGAGCTGCCGAATCCCATTGCATGTGGAAATGTTCGGCGGTTGCGATTTGTTCACGCCTCGATTCATCGATCCGCTGGGTGACTTCGATCTTTACCTTGAGCAATTCCGAATTCATCGCGGCCAATGCCGCTGCGGAAGGGTGCGCGGTAGCTTGCCCCAATGCTTGCTCAACGCCGGCAAGGTTAACGCTGGCGTAAGGATAATTCATCGTCAGTTCGGCATTTTTTCTTTTGAGCAATTCGAAATTGGACTGAAAGCGTTGCACTACCGAATTCTGGTCATCCCTGTCCGAATTGATGAAGACTGCCATGACGACATGAAAGGCGGTTGCGTCCACCTGTCTTAGCTGCTCCTCGATCTTGTACAGATTCTGCAGTCGCTCAAACTCGTCCACTAATTCAGCCTTCTTGTTGAAAGTAAATGTGGTGAGGAGTACTGCGTAGACGACCACTGCAGCGAATGCCAGAAACCCTTTGACGCGTAGAGGGACTTCGGAAACTGTACGCCCGGGCACCGCGAGTGCGGGGGGATGCCCTTCGTTGACGCCGGACAAGCCGGCGTTCTCAGCCATCGAGGCGTTCATTCGTATGCCCGGCCAAGAACTTTTCGGCGCGTGCTTCTTGGAAAGAAGATTTTCATAGACAAATTGTACGCTGCAATTGCCCGACGGGCTATCGTTTGCCAAGCTACTGAGCGGTAAGTGGCATACGGTTGTCAGTCAAGGCGTTATTTGATACAGACAGGGCTAACCTTGAGCATGTTCAGTGAAACTCCTGCCGGGAATTGAAATAGGATCTCAAAATTCTGGACCCGTTACTCGACACTGAGTATTTTTCGACTGCAGCGAAATGCAAGCTGTTCCAGCGTGTCAGCCAAACAATATTTGACCATGCCATTCCCGGAAATTGCATGTATCAATGACATGCCCCGGCACAGTCAGTTTTAATCCAATTGCCGCTAGGTTTAAAGTTCAATACGCCCAGAAGAGCTCCTCTGTAGTATGGCCCATTACTATAACCAGCAGGAATAGTGGCGGCAACTTGTGTGCCTTTCGGGACATTCTGTCCGTTGGACAGTGTGACGGGGCCTGGTGCGGTCTCACCGCCGATCGCAGTTATTTCAGGGCCAAGGTCATAGAGATTGGCCAGAAATGCCTTGTTTTTCCAGCCGTGAGCCGTTCCGGTGTGGCACATGGTGCAGCGGTAAGAGCCGTTTTGTGACGCAGGCCAAGAAGGAGCTAACGGCATACCCCCTTGCGTAGTGTAGAAAGCATGCCTCTGATGAAGATTGATGACTGGTTGACCCCATGCATCGACGCCGCTTCCGCCGAAACCGCTGTTCAATGCGGACGCGGGTGCTCCGCTCGCATCAGCGTATTGATGCTCTTCGTGACAACGGAAACACAGGATGTTCGACCCGACGTTATGAGACGCACCGGTATCCCATGTGCCCTTTAGCAGGAAATTTTCAGTGCTGCCGTGCGGCCCCCAGGAATTCCCGTCCTCCCCCCCGAGGGGGTTTACGCCATCGGCAAGATTGGTGCTCGAGCCATGGCAATCGCTGCAATACATGGTCTGGTTGCCGACGGCACTAACGAGGGTGGATGCGGTTGGGCCGTCGACATTGGATCCGTTCCAGGGGCTGCGCCAGGTGTTCGGGCTAGCCGAGCCGGGCAGGGTGTTCGTGCGTCCAGTATTACCCATCACCGGGTGCCAGGAGCGGTGATTGTTGGAGGAGTAAGCTGAAGATGCGCCAGAGTCTAAAGTGCTGGCGGGAGTACCCTTGTGAGTGGCAGGCGCCTGGAACTCCATCGCATTGTCGGAGTAATAGAGCAAGCCATTCACACCGGTGAGCGTGCCGCCACTATATCCCAATCTCAATAAGGTGGTGAGATCGGATTCGTCGTACGCGTAAGTAGAGTGACATTTTAGGCAGACCTGGTACTCACGCGTTACATAAGAACTGGACACGGCAGTGAAAGAATTGTTCCCGCCATCCCCGCGTTTCACCTCATAGCTGAAAGGGTGGGAACCAAATTCGGCGGAAAGATACTGCGGCTCCACTCCAAAAGTACCGCGCAGCGAGCCGGAAGCAAGATTGTCATGGGCGGCGGTGTCGCCGGCGACTATGTCATGCTTGTGAGTGCCGCTGTCTGATGGAAAGATCGGGTCGCTGTTGAACAAGCGGTTTTTGGTCGCGCGGTGTGGGTTATGGCAATCGGTGCATTCTGCGTGGCGATTGTTGAGTGAGCCGCCAACGCTTATCTTGCCCAGCGTCGCTTGCGACTCCATGAAGTCCTTGCCGCATCTGCTACCGCTGACATTGCAGCGCGCATCTGTGCCACCGGCAATACTGTCATCAAAACTTCCGCCGATATTGTGTGCTTCTGGCTGCCGGGAGATGGGCATGCGTATGGGCAGGTTGAAATCGGTCTTGATGTCGGGCACATTTGCCAAGGTGGCGAGGATACTGGTCCCGAAAGTACTGTGGCACTGGTAACATGTTTCTTCTGTGGCTGGGTTACCGCCGCTTTTCGGAACAGTCATGCTGTCGGTGCCTTCCCGCAGCAGACGCTTCGTGCCCTGTACAGTATGTGTGTCGTGACAGTTGAGGCAGGAGGCCTTCCATACCGGCGTATCGACCGGGAAGTCGCGCTCTGCTGCAGCTGCTTGGAGATAGGTTTCATCGGCTACAACCCTGTTGGAGTGAGCTGAATAGGCCCATAAAGCTGACTCTTTGTCATGGCAGACCAGACACATGATATCGCTGTTCCCGTTAAAGGCGCCCCCCAAAGGCTGTATTTCCTGGAGACGATTGCCGCGAAGAAACTTGTGATTGCCCTTGCTTGGGTCAGTTTCCCAAGTATGTGGGTCGTGGCAGGTGTTGCATTGCATCTGATTGTTGTCTAACGGGTAAAGCGGCTTGGGAATAATCCCGGCGGTGCGATTGCCGACGACAGGGATGCCCGCTATGACGACGGGAGGAATGCGCAATTCTCCGTCATTGTAGGCGAGGGCGGCATCATAAGTGAACGAAATGGGATGATCGTTGGATAGGTCAATGCCAATATCTCGTGTATAACCAGTGAGTTCGCCTGAGCCGGTGGGCATGGCGCCCGAGCTTGTGCCGGTCATGGCAATGGTGACCGGTCCCTTGTTGTTTAGTACGCCAACCGTTCCAATCGCCAGGGTGCCGTCATGGCATGACAAGCACAGCTTTGAGGCACCGCCGGGTTGCTGCGTGACGGCATCCATGGATGCAGAAGTGTAGGTAGTGTAGGTCAGGCTTGAGAGCTCGCGATTCCAGAGCGGTGCTGTAACTTTCATGTTAGCGTTATGTGGGGTATGGCAAAACACACAGATCTGGTTTTCGCTGGTCGATTTGACGGGGCCGGGGCCGCTTGCGGAAAGATTATGCTTGGTGTTCGCCACTTTCGTCACAATCGCTGCAAGAGAAATACCGCCTGTCCCCAGTAACAGGGTGGTGCTAAGCAGTATTGGCCATCCTAGCCGAGGCAGGTGATGATGTATGTTCATTGCGACCCTCCAAAAAACTGCAAGACCGTGATTCTGCCGTTAAACATGTCAGCTATATAGATTTGATCATGGCTGTCGGTCCAGACACCTGACGGCAGATAAAATTCCCCAGCCTCTTTGCCGGTGCCGCCCAGAGCCAGCAAAGTGCGCCCCTTGTTGTCAAAAACAAGCAAATTATCGTAAAGTGATTCTACCACGTAAATATTGCCTTCATTGTCTACCGCCACACCCTTGGGACGCACCAAATTGCCCACATACAGACCGCGCTGGCCGAATTTTGTTATCATTTTCCCATGCTCGTCCAGTATCTGGATACGCGAGTTCAGTGTGTCAGTCACATAGAGTTTGTCGAAGGCGAAGGCCAAGTGGGTTGGCGAATTGAATTCGCCCGCACCCTCTCCGCGCTGTCCGATCACTTCAAGTAGTTTGCCATCGTCCGCGAAGACCTTGATGTCATGGGCGTGAGTATCAGCCACGTAGATACGCCCGCGCTGCGGATCGCGCGCCAATCCAGTGGGCCGCTTCAGTACATCATGGCCGAACTCGCCAACCGGGTTACCCTTGCGATCCAGCCGGAACACACTGTGCAGTTCGGCATCCGCGACTAGTATTTCACCCTGCGCGCCCAGTGCAATGCCTATCGGGCTTACGAACCGGGTGCTTGCGCTTGCCCTGTCCCATACTTCGAGGCGTGCGTCAGGTTTGTCGAACACATATACCGCTGCACGGCTAATATCGGTGACAAAAATACTGCCCTCGGCATCCACGACGCCGCACTGTGGGCGGCGCAGCACGACCTGTTCTGGACTATCTCCGGTGAGTCCGGTCAGCCACTCGAACAACTTTGTTGCAGTACTGCGGGTATCCAGGTTTTCGGGGCGAAAATTACCCTCTCCGGTCAGTTCCCCGAGGTATCCGAAACGAGGTTTCTCCGGAGCTGACGGCCATACCTTGGCAGTCGCTTGGTTAGAATTGACGAGGCGGAATACATTTGGTGTTTCCGCGCAACCGGAGACAAGTAGGGTAATACCAATAAATGCCACGGATATCCGGATTGGTGGAAACATAATAACTTCTCCTTAGAATACTTCACTCACAGGTTAGCAGCCTGTTGGACTTAAAGGAAATTGGCTGAAAATCCGTTTGATTGGTACATATTGTGTCGCATTTCTCGTTCATAGAATTACAATTGAACCGCAATAACAAATGGGGTAAGTTAGGCATCTATCCGAACGGCGAAGAATCAAGTTTCCCTGACTTTGCAGGTTTGTTCTTGCAGGCATACCTGATTTGTCTGCTAGACCTGCGCCAAGATTCTTTAAGTCCTTTTGGCTGCCATGCGAGTCGGCTATCTGCGGTATAACTGCCCTACTTTCTTCGAAGGGCAAATTGACTGGGGTGAGCGCATTTTCAGGAGTAAATGAAAACAAAGCTCACCACCTACCTGGTCCTCCTGTGGTAGCTCCACCGCGTACACCGCTTTCCAATCCGGGGAGTCCAGAATGACATATGGGGCAATTCTCTGGACCCCAGGCGATCTTGTTGTTATGGCACTTGCCGCAAAATCTGCCGTCAATGATGTCTGACATGAGAATGTTGTTGGAACCGGCGCGCATCTCGAAACCGACTTCGGTATGACATACTCTGCAGCGGAAGCGGATGCGATGGAACCAGTGCGGGAAAATCACCGGGCGCATGCCAGCTTTTTCCGCCCGATTGTTCAGCACCACATCGCCGTACTCAGCCGAGGCGGGAAGAGAGGTAAACAGAGTGATCAGTGCCAGCATGATCATGATTCCGGGCAAATAGTGCCGAGCCGTTCGTAGCTGGTGCGTATGCGGTCGGGAGAATGTCATTTGTGGAGCTCGAGCTCTTTTACTGGTGTTTTTAGTTCCGAGCGCCTCACACTGTGGCAGTAGAAGCACTCGGTCAGCGGAAACGCCACCGCACCGTGACAACGACCGCAGTACTCGCCGGCCAGTACATCGAACATCCCGAACCGTGTGGCGCCACGTTTGGACTTGAACAGCCACTCGTGGCAGTTGCCGCATTCCAGCCATTCGGTGTGTTTCTTGTGCGGGAATAGCACCATCGGCAATTCTGCAGTTCTGGTTCGCATCACATCAAGGTCGAGCACCTGCATCTGATAATCATTGTCCAGAATGCTGGGGAGCGGCTCTATATATCCCTCCTGTATTGCTTCGACCCACCTCACTTTATTCCCGGAAAATGCGCTGGGCAGATAAAAGAGCGCTTCGGCTGGATTCTGCAACTGGTTCACGGCGGGCCCGGCGGGGTCGTGCAGGCCGTCAGCCTTAATCGGCAACCACTGACCAGGCCCCTCGGGTGCGAAAACCTCTTCGACCGCCGGCACGGTCTGAGCGACCCACAGACCGATAAATGCGGCGAGCACTCGTTCAGCGATACGGCGTTTCATGGCCTTTTTGTCCCGGACAAAATATCCATTATTCCGGCACCTCCAGCCCGATTGTGCGCAGAGCCGTCTGCAGACGCTTGGTCGCTTCCTGCAGAGTAGTTATGGCGGCAGGATGGTCGCCGCCTGCGGCCTGTTTTTCAGCAATGCCATGGGTCGATAGGGCATCCTGCACATAACGTTCGCTTAATTTGAGTGTGCCTGCATCGGGTTTGAATTGGGCGCGGGCGATCGGTATCAGCTCCTCATAGCTGTGGTAGCGCGCCATCTCGTATTCGAATTCCTCGGCTGGTGATTTGAACTTGTTGTCGTAGACAAAGGCTGTCGATGCCAACAATTTGTTAAGTACGGAAATATACACGGCATGTACATTTTCCAGCTGTTCGCATGCATCCGGATATTTATTGTCGCGCATCAATGCCTGTGCGCGGTTGATCATGTCTCGGGTGCTTGCGATTTCAGCATCATACGTTTTAGCATCTTTCGCCGACAGGCCTTTGCGTACGTCCAGGTAAGTGGCATCGAAGGCACGCACATCTTCCAGTAGTTCGGCATAGCGCGAGCGCTGCTTTGTTTCCACCTGAAGGGGATCTGACGCCATGCGGGCAGCATCTTCGATCACGCTCAACGCTTCGTCCAAGAATGCGCCAGCCCACACCATGTTACCGGAGTTGTAAGCATCATTTGCACGGTTATAAAGAGTGCGAGCCAATTCCAGCGGTTGCTTGGCCTGGTTATCGCCGCTGCGCTGGGCGAGGGGTGAGCTGGTCAGCAGCATTTTGACCAGTTGCATTTCCTGCTGAATTTCTGTACGAGAGGGTTCGGCAACGCCTTGGTCCGCCAGCACCGGGGGTGCGGCAATCAGCACAAAAAGTGACAGCCACAGCATGATCACTGCTATCTTCAATTCTATGCCTCCGGAAATGTCAACCGCATATCGGGCGGACTAGATAACAAATTGCCGGCTTCAAGTGGATTACTGATCAAACTAAAAACCATTCGCTCGTTGGAACGACTAGCCAATCCACCAAACCACCCTATAACTGGGAACAAGTTGATGGTTGTGGTGAAAATAGCCGATTGCGGGATGTGGTGCGATGCGGCCATTCCCGCCCCGGAAGTTGCACAGCGTTGCGTCATGGCTTTACTGGCGCTCCCACGGGCCCACCCCCGTTGACCGCTACCTTTTTCGGTTGGGAATGACAGCGCTTGCATTCAGAAACCGGGAAGGCGACCTTGCCGTGGCACACGCCGCACTTCTGACCGAGCAATATCGCTGCCATATTGATCTGGTTGGCGCCTTTACGCGGAATAAATATGTCGGGATGGCAATTTGAGCAGGCCAGCCACAGGGTGTGTTGCCGGTGAGGGAACACTACGTCCGGCATCGAGCTTTTTGGCACGCGCAAAATGTTCATATCCATGACCATCGGTTCTGCAGTTGGATCGGTGCGCTCCCAGCGCGGTTTGAGGCTGCCATCGTCCAATGCCTTGACCCAATTCACTCCGTTGCCGAGGCCGCTCTCTGTCTGGGGCAGTCCTTCATAGGCATCCAGTGGCTGCTGCAGAATCATGGTTCCCTCATTGGTGGGATCGTGGATTTCGTCTTCGCTCGCAGGCATGTGTGGGCGGCGCGAGACCTTCAGCAACCTGTTGAACGGGTTGGCACCTCCCGCAACTGCTGTACGAGTTGGATACTGATATAGCGGGGCAGGGGGTGTCGTACTAGACCCAACTGCCGGCGCTGCACCGGCCTCCGGTAAAGGCGCTGTTGCGGCGGTCGCTGCAGGCGCAGCGGCGGTCGCCTCAGTCTTGACAGGTGCGGAAGCAGGTTTGGTTTTTGCGGATCCCGACTTCTTCTTGGTGCTTGCCGATTTGCTCTTGGCTGGCGGGGTGGCTTCGGCTGGCGGGGCAGCGTCAGTTGGCTGGGTGGCTCCGGTCGGCGGGGCAGCGTCAGTTGGCTGGGTGGCTCCGGTTGCGGAAATCATAAGCGTACTCATCAGAGTGGCCAACAATGAGCAGAGCATCAATTTGGGTAGACGGTTCATGTAGCCTCCTATTTTTTGTTAGTCAATGAGTTGACTGGGATGGCCAGTTCCTGCATCGTGCTTTCGTGTATCTGGATCGGTGTTCCGGGCTTACCAGAATGGCACAAGATGCAGTTTTTTACCGACCAGGCGACATTGCCGTTGTGGCACGCACCACAGAATTTGCCTTCGATGATTTTATACATGTTTATATCATTTCCACCGGCCTTGAACTTGAAGCCGATGTCGGCATGGCACACTTTACAGCGGAAGCGAATGCGATGGAACCAGTGAGGGAACACTACCGGGCGCATACCCGCGGCATCCGAGTAATTGTTGATGACCACATCGCCGTACTCCGCCATCGCGGGACTCGGGTCGGCGAAGATAGCGACAATGACCAGCGACCAGACGAACAGCATCCGGCCCATGAAGGTGCGTCTAATCAAGGATGGCATTTGCTTCCCTTTCTATTTGTTGACAAAAATCTCTTGATCAAAAATCCGCGCTCAGTGTTGCCATTGAAGGCGGTTCGGCGTAGCTCATATTCATCGCGAAGAATACCTCAAGCAGTGCATACAATCCAAGCATTTTATGTGCCTTGAGTGCTATCAATCGGATAGTCTCGGCGCCGTGATGAGTTTGCCTTCAGCAAGAAAGTTGTCTGGGCGTATCCGCATCGTCGACTGGAAAGAAGCAACAGAAAGTCCAGTCGAAATTCACTGTTGTCCCCCAAAACAGCTGGGGGTTGCTCTGGAAGAGCCTTGCGTTCAGCCAAGTGCTGGGCAATACTAAGTCCACCGATAGGTGAGCCAAAAGCAGGCAGTCGACTAGCCCGGCTAGTCGAACGCCGAGTTGGCAGCCTAGCAGCTTCGCCGCCATCCTTTAGCAGAAATATCTGTGGCGTCAACATCAGAAATACCTTTTGATGGAGAACGCGATCAGGGAATGTGTCGTACCGTCGCCTTCTCTCCCCAGATTTAACTTGAAATCCGTAACGAGGCGTCCGAGGGAATAGGTCAAGGAGTTTTCCCAGGTGACAGGCCCCTGCTCTTTAGGTGAGGCAGCGAAGACCGGCATGGGTGCCTGGCTGTAAGCCCGCAAGCTGGAATCAAAGACCAATCGGCGAACATTGAATGCACGCTGATTCATGTATTGCACGGTCGCATTGGAGTTGGTGTAAACGACCCCGAACGGCGTGGTGGGGTTTAGCTGGCGTGTTGTCTGGATTGACAGATTGAAATTCAGCCTTGAGTCGCGGCTGATTTCCTCGTTGGATGTTGCAGTTAACATGATGCTCTGGTAAGTATCCTGGGTGCTGTTCAGGGAGCGGGAATCACGTAAACTCAGTGACAAGGAATTGCTGTTGCCGCCTTGCGTCTTGTTCCAAGCCGCCAGGATAGAATCAATTAGTCTCACGAAGGCTTTGCTGCGAGTAGAATCACCAATCTGCAGTGACTGGTCAAACCTCAGTCCCAGCTTTCCACCACCGAAGCTCAGGCTGCGGGTCAAGCTTTGGCTCGGAGTTAGAGATGCGCTCTGCATGCTGCCAAAGCGGTCGGTACGATTGGTTAAGTTGCCCGAAACTCGGCTGTTGTAGCGGTAGACATCCAGGTCGAAAGCAGCCAACGGGTAATTTGCAATGGCGCTCTGCGTGGTAGTCGAGTCACGTTTTCGTTCCGAATTGGTTTCAGTCATATTGACATTGCCTCCGGCCGACAAGGTAATATATTGAGACGGTCTGTAATGGCCGCTTAGATTTGCATTGGCAGAGCGGGTATATATCGAGCTTAGGCCGAAGCTGTTTTCAAGGGTATTCACTCGTGCGGCGCCAAGCAAAGAGTAAGGCGATTGGTTTGGCTGGAGAGAAAAGGTGCTGGTCAGTTCCCGGTTTCTGGTGTCGCCAGAAAAATACGGTGACTTTTCGAATCTGTCAATCGAGTAAAAGTTGCTCTCCCCAAATAGCTCGTTGTCTGGCCGGTATTTGTGTTTGATCCGTACATTGTTTTCCATCCTGCTAACGTCGTAGTTAACGCGAATATCCCTATCGTGGGTTGCCTCTACTTCGATCGTCTGGCTCTTAAAACGGTACGAATCCATGCTGAAGGTCGCGCCGTTCTGCCTGAATAATTCAGGACCCAATGCCTCGGTCTCGCTGAGGTAGTAACCTAATTGATACCTTTCTTTTTTGTCCTTGGGAGTGAAACGCTGGTTCAGGTCGAATCGGTTGGTTTGAAAAATCTTGGAGCCTAAGCCGGGCCCCGTGTTATTTTGATTCCTGGTAAAAAGTGCCTCAAACGGGAAGCGGCTGTAGGGCAACAGATACAGCCCGGCTTTACCTGTCAAAGAATTGTATTGCCAGCTGTTGTCATTCGTCCTTATCTTGCTGGCACTTAAGTCAAGATCGCCAACTACTTTTGCTATCCAGGGCTGAGAGATGAAGCTGCGGGCTTTGCCATGCAGGTTAAGCATTAACCTTTGCTGCAGCGTTGGATTGTCCGCGCCGGTGCTGCGTTGCTCAATGTCATAACCGATGTCACCATTCAGTAGTGTGGAGATAGGGGCGAACCGCAGCGATGAAGCAGGTTTGTTAACAGGGGCCGCAGCTACGGGTGCGGCGGCCGTGCCCAGATAGGTCACCGCCTCTGCAGGTTGGCTGTCAGCGGTAGGGTCATCCTTGCTCTG
>Ga0209253_10002608_pt1 | contig 15975 bp, 18 predicted proteins | sample FrelakmetBRP12BR_FD_187145 | JGI IMG/M metagenome (GOLD analysis project Ga0209253, IMG submission 187145) | Freshwater lake sediment microbial communities from the University of Notre Dame, USA, for methane emissions studies - BRP12 BR (SPAdes)... | ecosystem: Environmental > Aquatic >...
CGCTGAGCCTCTCAGCGCCCCGTTTCTTTATTGCGCGCCTTGCCTCGCTAGAATCGTCCGCCAAGCCTCGCTATCCGCGCCGCCATGCTCCTGGTCGACATCGCCGATTTCCTGCTGCAAACGGTCGCGGTAATCCTCGGCGTGACCCTGCTTGCACGCGCCTACATGAACTACCTGGGGATGCCGACGCGCAACCCGCTGGCTCAGTTCGCCATCGCACTGACGGACTGGCTGGTGCGACCGCTGCGTCGCCTCGTACCCGCGGTCGGCCGTATCGACGCTGCCACGCTGGTGGCCGCGCTGTTAGTGGCGGCCGTATTTGTGGGACTGCGGTTTCTGCTCAAGGGCGTGGGAATGAACAGCTGGCCGTGGTCAGGCCTGCTGCTTATGGCGTTGCTTCAACTGCTCTACTGGGTGCTTTACCTCGTGCTCTGGCTGACCTTGCTGCACGTCGTGCTGAGCTGGGTGAATCCGCACGCGCCGATCGCACCGGCGGTATCGATGCTGGTGCGTCCATTCCTGGTCCCGTTCCAGCGGGCCCTGCCGCTCGTTGGCGGCATCGATCTTTCGCCGGTCGTGGTGATCCTGATCGTCAACGTGATGCTGATCGTGCTGGGCCGCAGCGGACTCTAGCTGCCGCGTCTACCAGGGGCGGAAGCCGAAGGACTCGCTGAAGCGGTCGGCGATCTCGTCGCGCGAGGCGGTGTGGTTCTGCGCGCCGCTCTGTTCGATCTTCAACGCACCCATTACCGCGGCCAGCCGTCCGGTCGTGTCCCAGTCCATGCCGTTTGCGAGGCCGTAAAGCAACCCGGCGCGGTAGGCGTCGCCGCAGCCGGTGGGATCGACGAGGCGACGCGTTCGCGCCACCGGGATGTGCAGCAACCGCCCACCGACAAAGATGTCCGAGCCCTGGCCGCCCCGCGTGACGATCAGCGCACTGACTTTCTGCGCCAGCGTGTCGATCGTCTTGCCGGTCTTGTCGACGACCAGCTGTGCTTCGTAGTCGTTGAGCACGGCATAAGTGGACTGGGCCAGAAAGGTGTCGAGTTCGGAAGCGTCGAACATCGGCAGTCCCTGTCCGGGATCGAATATGAACGGGATGCCGTGCTCGGCGAACTGTGTTGCATGCGCGATCATCCCTTCGCGTCCGTCCGGTGCAACGATGCCCAGCCGAATCGAGCCATCGCCGGGCACCTCGTTCAGGTGCGAAAGCGACATCGCGCCGGGGTGGAAGGCCGTGATCTGGTTGTCATCGAGGTCGGTGGTGATGAAGGCCTGCGCCGTATAGCTGTCGGGGACCTCGCGCAGGTGGGCTCGGTCGATGCCGAATCCTTCGAAGCGCTGCAGATACGCCGCGGCGTCGTTGCCGACCGTCGCCATTGGCAGTGCATTTCCGCCGAGCAGCTTGAGGCTGTAGGCGATGTTGCCGGCGGTCCCTCCGTATTCGCGCCGAAGCTGCGGCACGAGGAAGGCGACGTTCAGGATATGGACCTGATCCGGAAGGATGTGGTCCTTGAACCGGCCGCGGAACACCATGATCGAATCAAAGGCGATCGAACCGCAGATAAGTGTGCTCATCGGAATTGCTTGTCCTGGTGCCGAGTCGCCTGAAGCGCGGCATGGCCGCCCATGGCGCACGGCGGGGTGTGCATCAGAGATAGAAGGGATAGACGACGAATCCTGCGGCATTCAGGCCGCGGGCCTCGAATGCAATCCTGACTGTCAGGTCGGCGCCCGGCTCCAGGCCGGCCAGCAGACGTGCCTGCGGGTCGCTTTCGCCGGCCAGGTAGTCGGTCGGCGAAAAGACCTTGCGGGCGACGGTCCGGTTCATCGTGTCCGACAGCGTCAGCTCGATCGCCGGCAGCGCCAGTGTCATGCTGCCGCGATTGCGAACGACGGCGGTCAGCTCGAACGCGCTGGTGCCCGGCAGCGCCTGCAGTTCACTGCCAACCACGGCCAGCAGATCGCCGCGCGCCGGCCAGTTGACGGTGCAGCGGAAGACCTTGCACAGTTGACCGAGCGCCGGCCGCACCTGCGGGAACTGCACGAGGATTTCGGCCCGGAAAGCGACGGCAAGCTGTGCCAGCAGCAGAGCCGCGAGCAGGATCACGCCGCTCAGGTAGAAGATCGAGCGCGTGCGCTTCTTCTGTGCGCCACCCTCGCGCAGGAACGCCGGCGCTACGGGCTCCGGGGCGGGAATCGTCTCGTCGGCGACCTCCGAAGGCTCGGCTCGCGTCTCTTCCGCCTCGGCTTGCTCCGGCGGCAAGATGACGGCGGCATCGCTGCCGCCGACTCCCGCAGCTGAACCCGGGAGGTCGGCGCCAGCGGGCATCGCCGCCTCCGCCGAAGTGTCCGCAAGGGCCGGCACTTCCACCGGCGCCTGTGTCGCGGTGGTTGGCTCTGCTTCCGGCTGCTCCTCCTGGACCCCAGGTTCGGTGACGGCCGGCGCTGGCGCAAGTCCGGCCGAGCCATGAATCGACAGGGTCTCGCTGACGGTCGACTCGGCCTTCCTGATCGCCGCGATCACCGCTCCCACCGCTGGGGCTGGCGCCTGCGCTGACTTCGACAGAGTCGCATCGTCGATGTAACTGAGCGTGCCGGTCGCGTCGAAAACATGCCGACAGGCGCCGCAGCGAACCAAGCCACCGCGCAGCTTCAGCTGGTCGGCGGCCACGCGAAACAGTGCGTGGCAGTTCGGGCAACGTGTGGCAAGCGCCATCCTGGGCCAGTCAGAGAGCGATCGGGCCGGCGCGGCGTCCGGCAAGGCATGCCCAGCCGTCCTCCATAGCCCAGACTTCGAGCGGCACCGCGCGATCGGCCTGCGCGTAAGCGGCGATCAGTTCGTCGGCCTGTCGCCGCAGCACGCCGGAGAGCACTAGCGCTCCGCCCTGCGCCACGCGCGCCAGTAGCATGGGCGCAAGAAGTCGGAGGGGGTTGGCGAGGATGTTGGCGAGCACGACGTCGAAGTGTCCGGTCGGAAGCTGGCCCGGCGCAGTGTACAGAGCGTCGACTGAATTGCGCGCGCTGTTGGCGCGTGCCGCGGCGAGCGCCTGCTCGTCGATGTCAGTGCCGAACACTTCGCGGGCGCCGAGTTTCGCCGCCGCGATCGCGAGGACCCCAGAGCCGCAGCCGTAGTCGAGCACGCGCGCGCCGCTTGGCAGGTTGCGCAGCAGCCAGGCCAAGCATAGGCGCGTGGTCGGATGGGTGCCGGTGCCGAAGGCCACGCCGGGATCGAGACGGATGTTGATGGCCGCCGGATCAGGAGGCTCGTGCCAGGTCGGCACGATCCACAGGTCATTGCCAATCCGGGTGGGAGGAAACTGCGCCTGGGTCAGCCGAACCCAGTCTGCATCCGCCACCTCTCGCTCGGCGCAGACTCGCGGCGGCGTGATCGAAATGGTCTCGCAGACCGCAGCAAGAAGCTGCGCCGGGTCGGTGCCCGCCGGCAGCAGCACGGACATCCTGTTGTGCGGCCAGGCGGCACGGTCGGGCTCTCCACCCGGCTCGCCGTACAGTGGCTCCTCGTCTGCCGTGTCGGCATCCGCGTCTTCGACCGACACGGACAGCGCGCCGCCATCGAGCAACGCATCCGACAACGCATCGGCCGATGTCGCGTCGGCCAGCAGCGTGATTTCGCGCAGCATCAGGGGGTGCTCAAGTCAGCAGAAGCGAAGCCGCGCGCAGGCGGAATTGAAAGCCAAGCCGTGCCGATCGACGCCACTCGGTTGACCGGCTCAACCGGCCTTGGGCAGCCTTGCCGCGAGGCGCTTCTCCAGGTAGTGGATGCTGGTGCCGCCCTGGACGAACTTCTCGTCGACCATCAGTTCCCGGTGCAGGGCAATGTTGGTCTGGATCCCCTCGACGACCATCTCCGACAGCGCTACCGTCATGCGGGCGATCGCCTGCGCGCGCGTGTCCCCGTAGCAGATCAGCTTGCCGATCATCGAGTCATAGTGGGGCGGCACGAAGTAGCCGCTGTAGGCGTGCGAATCGACCCGGACCCCAGGTCCACCGGGAGCATGCCAGGCGGTGATTCGGCCCGGGCTCGGCGTGAACCGGTACGGATCCTCGGCGTTGATCCGGCACTCGATCGCCGCGCCGCGCACGCTGATGTCGCGCTGGCGGAAGGCAAGCTTCTGGCCCGCGGCGACGCGGATCTGCTGCTGCACCAGGTCGATGCCGGTGACCATTTCGGTGACCGGATGCTCGACCTGCAGCCGGGTGTTCATCTCTATGAAGAAGAACTCGCCGTTCTCGTACAGGAACTCGAAGGTGCCGGCGCCGCGGTAGCCGATCTTGCGGCACGCATCGGCGCAGCGGTCACCGATGCGCTCGATCAACTTGCGCGGGATGCCCGGCGCAGGCGATTCTTCAATGATCTTCTGGTGCCGGCGCTGCATCGAGCAGTCGCGTTCGCCGAGCCACACCGCATTTCGGTACTGGTCGGCCAGCACCTGGATCTCGATGTGGCGCGGGTTCTCGAGGAACTTCTCCATATAGACGGCCGGATTGCCGAACGCCGCCTGTGCCTCCTGCCGGGTGAGGTTCACCGCCCCGATCAACGCCGCTTCGGTGTTAACCACCCGCATGCCTCGTCCGCCGCCGCCGCCGGCCGCCTTGATGATCACCGGATAGCCGATCGAGCGAGCGATGCGAACGATCTCGCGCGCATCCTCCGGAAGCGCGCCCGCCGAGCCCGGTACGGTCGGCACGCCGGCATCGAACATGGCCTGCTTGGCGGAGACCTTGTCGCCCATCAGCCGGATCGACTCGGGCCGCGGCCCGATGAACACGAAACCGCTCTTTTCGACCCGCTCGGCGAAGTCGGCATTCTCGGACAGGAAGCCGTAGCCGGGGTGGATCGCTTCGGCGTCGGTGACCTCTGCCGCGCTGATGATCGCCGGAATGTTGAGGTAGCTTTCCTTTGACGGCGCCGGCCCGATGCACACCGATTCGTCGGCGAGCTTCACGTACTTGGCGTCGGCGTCCGCCTGCGAGTGCACGACCACCGTCGTGATGCCCATCTCGCGGCAGGCGCGCTGGATGCGCAGCGCGATCTCGCCGCGGTTGGCAATGAGGATCTTTCCGAACATCTTTGGATTCGTTGCGGCGCGAATCAGCGGCGCTGGCGCGGCCCGCCGCGCTAGCCGATCACGAACAGGGGCTGGCCGTATTCAACCGGCTGGCCGTTCTCGACCAGGATCTCCTTCACTTCGCCGGCGACCTCGGCCTCGATCTCGTTGAGCAGCTTCATCGCTTCGATGATGCACAGCGTGTCGCCCGGCTTGACCGCCTGGCCGACCTCAATGAACGCTTTCGCCCCGGGGCTGGGTGAACGGTAGAACGTGCCAACCATCGGCGACTTGACCACGTTGCCTTTCGGCGGCTCGGGTACGGCGGGCTCTGCCACCGCCGGCGCGGCCGAAGGCGCCGTCGCCCCTGCCGCTGGGGCGGTCGTCATGACCGTCTGCACGGGTGGCGGCGGTGCCGCGGCGACGACTGTCGGCGCATGCTTGACGATCCTGACCTTGTCCTCACCCTCCGTGACCTCGATCTCGGCAATCTCGGACTCGGCGACGAGGTCGATCAGGGTCTTCAACTTGCGCAAATCCATGCATCCTCCAGGGCTGCGGCGGCCGCGGCTGCCCGCTCAGCGTCGGTCAAAGTCGAGCGCGTACTGCAGCGCAAAGCGGTACCCGGCCGCGCCGAGTCCGGCGACAACGCCTACGGCAAGGTCCGCCAGGAAGGACCTATGGCGGAAATCCTCGCGTCGGTACACGTTGGACAGGTGCACTTCGATGAACGGAATCCCCACGGCCGCAAGCGCGTCGCGCAGGGCGACGCTGGTGTGTGTCAGGGCGCCGGCGTTGATGATGATGAAGTCGACGGCCTCGCCCCGGGCCGCCTGGAGGCGATCGACAAGCGATCCTTCGTGATTGCTCTGATAAAGCGCAACCTTGGCCTGGCGACTCGCGGCCTGAGCAATCAGGTCCCGCTCGATGTCCGCCAGGGTCGTCGAACCATAGATCTGCGGTTCACGGATACCGAGCAAATTCAGGTTTGGGCCGTTCAGGACAAGGATGTTCTGTGCCATCGTTCGGCCGAATTTGGGCGGGAAAAGGCGCGGTTAGCCAAAAATGACGAGCGATTGTCGTCTTTTCGCGGACTCCTGTCCAGGCAACCGACCTAACCGCGGGGCAGTGCCGAATCGATCCATCGGCGCAACTGCTCCGGTTTCACCTGGCCCAAATGCCGCTCGCGGATGCGGCCATCGGCGCCGATAAGGACGGTGTAGGGGAGAGCGCCGCTGCTGTTTCCAAGCGAACGGTTGAGATCGCTGCCGCCCACGCCCGCGACCAGTAACGGTAGCGTGAGCTGGTGCTTGTCGCGGAAAGATGCAATCTTGGCGGCGTTATCGATGCCGATCCCGATGACCTCGATTCCCCGGCCGCTGTAGGCATCGCGTACCTGCTGCAGGTCCGGCATTTCCTCCACGCACGGCGGGCACCAGGTCGCCCAGAAATTCACCACCAGCGGCCGCCCGCGCCATTGCGCCAGCGGCTGGGGCCGACCGTCCACATCGGGGAATGTCGCCGCGAAAAACGTGGCCGTCGCCCCGGCGGCGACTGGCGCCGGTTCGGTGCGCCACCAGTTGATGGCCAGACCAAGCCCGGCGGCCAGCGCGCCGGTGACCAGAGTTATCAGCCCTGTGCGCCTGTTCATCCGGCGCCGCCCGGCCCGGCCAGCAGCGCCCGCAGTGCCGCAAGGTTGGCGCGGCCAGACTGCTCGATCGGTGACAGCGAGGGGTCGGAGGAGCGGTAGCGGGAGCCAACCCGAACCGCATCGGTGGGCAGCACGCTGAGCACCGCGCCGAGGCCGGATGTTCGCGCAGTCAGCAGCCGGCGCGGCACCTGCAGATGAATGCATTCGAGCGCGCCGGTCGGCTCATTCGCCTCTTCGACGGTGAAACGAACAGCATCGTTCAGCAGGAAGATCTCGACGTCCTTGGCGCTGTCGGTAAACAGGTGCAAGTGCACAGCCGAGTGCTCGGTCGCGGTCCCGTTGAGGGCTGCGCCGACCAGGTGCGGGTTGAAGGGCGCCAGGTACTCCATCAACGCAAGCGCGACCGTTCGCAGTTCGCCGATCAGGGCCGCGTGCCGTTCTCCGCCGAAGGTGCGCAGGTAGCGGCGCAGCTCTGACTCGACCAGGTCGTTTTCCGGCAGCCGGCCTCTGGCACCGGCTGATTCGCCGAGGACAAGTTGCACCGCCTTGCGCTTCGCGGTGGCGTAGTCGCAGCCATCCTCGGCGATCAGGCGCGCCGCCGTCGCTGCCAGTTCGAGCGTCAGGTTTTCACGGCTTCCTGCTGCGGCTGCACTACGGATCATGCGCCGAGTCTAACCAACGAGGACCCTTAGACTCTCACTCTTTCGGCCGTTCGGAACACGCTTTGCACGTTCACATCCTTGGCATCTGCGGCACCTTCATGGGGGGCGTCGCCCAGTTGGCGACCGCGGCGGGACATCGTGTCACCGGCTGCGATGCCAATGTCTATCCGCCGATGAGCGACCTGCTGCGTTCGGCGGGCATTGAGGTGATCGAGGGCTATAGTGCCGATCAGCTCGGTCTCTCGCCCGATCTGTATGTGATTGGCAACGTGGTCACGCGAGGCAACCCGCTGATGGAGGCGATCCTCGAGTCCGGGGCGCGGTTCATCTCGGGTCCGCAGTGGGTCGGCGAGAACCTGCTGCGCGGGCGCTGGGTGCTGGCCGTGGCCGGCACCCACGGCAAGACGACCGTCGCGGCGCTGCTGGCGGCGATCCTGGAACATGCAGGACTGGCGCCGGGCTTCCTGATAGGTGGCGTGCCGACCGACTTCGGCATTTCCGCAAGGCCCGGCGACTCGCCGTTCTTCGTCATCGAGGCCGATGAGTACGACACGGCGTTCTTCGACAAGCGCAGCAAGTTCGTTCACTACTTTCCGCGCACCGCCGTGCTCAACAACCTCGAGTACGACCACGCCGACATCTTCGCCGACCTGGCAGCGATCGAGACCCAGTTCCACCACCTCGTGCGTGGCGTGCCTGGACGCGGCCGCCTGATCGTCAATGGCGCCGACGCAGCGCTGGCGCGGGTGCTTGGCCGCGGCTGCTGGTCTGAACTCGAGAAGTTCGACTTCGAGGACGGTTGGCACGCGCTGGCCATCGACGAGGGGGAGGAGCACGCCTTCGAAGTTGCTTTCGGAGCCGAGTCGTTTGGCCGCCTGCGATTGCCGCTGGCCGGCCGGCACAACCGCAGCAACTCGCTGGCGGCCATCGCGGCCGCGCGGCATGCGGGCGTTGCCCCGGCGGCAGCGATCGAGGCATTGCAGCGCTTCGGCGGAGTCCGGCGACGGCTCGAGGTGCGCGGCGTCGCGGGCGCGGTCGTGGTCTACGATGACTTCGCGCATCACCCGACCGCAATCGAAACGACGCTGTCCGGACTGCGCCGCCGGATCGGCAACGCGCGCATCCTCGCCGTGCTCGAACCGCGCTCGAACACGATGAAGCTCGGCACGATGAGCGCGCTCCTGCCAGCCAGCCTGCAGGCGGCGGACCTGGTGTTCTGCTACGGTGCGCGCAGCGGCAGGAACGAACTCGGCTGGGATCCGGCGCAGGCGCTGGCGCCGATGGGGGCGCGGGCGCGAAGCTTCGACGACCTGGACGCACTTGTCCGATCGGTAGCCGCCGCGGCACGCCCCGGGGATCACGTGCTGGTGATGAGCAACGGCGGCTTCGGCGGCGTGCACGACAAGCTGCTGTCAGCACTCGCGGCGGTGCCGATGCAGGAGCGCGCGGCGTGATCCTCTACCTGCACGGTTTCCGTTCGTCGCCGCAGTCGAAGAAGGCGCAGATGGTTCGGGAGGCGATGGCGGCGCGCGGACGGGCCGACGATTTCCTGTGTCCGCCGCTGCCCGCTTCGCCGAGGGCGGCGGCACAGCTGATCGAGGCGGCGGCGCGGCTGGAGGATCCGCAGCAACTGGCGCTGATCGGCTCGTCGCTGGGCGGCTACTACGCGACCTGGCTTGCGGAGCGCATCGGCTGCCGCGCGGCGCTGCTCAACCCGGCGATCAGCCCCTACGACGACCTGCGTTCGCATGTCGGCACACAGCCGGTCTTCTTCTCCGAGCAGACCATCGAGGTGAAGCCGGAATACATGGACGAGCTGCGCACGCTCGACACAGCTTGCATCACTCGGCCGGAGCGCTACTTCCTGCTCGCCGCGACCGGCGACGAGGTGATCGACTGGCGCACGATGGCGGCCAAGTACGCGGGCTGCCGGCAGCGGATCATCGAGGGCTCGAACCATGAGATCAGCGACTTCGCCGCGTACCTCGACGAGGTGCTCGCGTTCTGCGGTATGGCCTAGGCAAAGGACGGCATCAGATGCGCCTTAGAGGAAAAATCTCGATCATCACCGGCGGCGCGCAGGGCATCGGACTGGCCACGGCACGGAAGTTCGCCGCCGAGGGAGCGATCGTCGCCATCGCCGACCAGAAGCGAGAGCCGGTCGAGGAGGCGGTGCGGGAGTTGCGCGGCGGCGGCGCGACGGCCGATGGCTTCACGGTGGACGTGACGCGACGCGACCAGATCGACGCCATGGTGCAGCAGCTGAAAGCGCGCTTCGGCCGCATCGACGTGCTGGTCAACAACGCCGGCATCACGCTCGATGCGCGGCTGCAGAAGATGACCGATGCGCAGTTCGACAAAGTGATCGCGGTCAACCTGAAGGGCACCTACAACTGCGCGCAGGCGGTCATCGAGACGATGATCGAGCAGGGCAGCGGGGTGATCCTCAACGCGTCGAGCGTGGTCGGCATCTACGGCAACTACGGGCAGAGCAATTACGCGGCGAGCAAGTTCGGCGTGATCGGCTTGGCCAAGACCTGGGCGCGCGAACTCGGGCCGAAGGGGATCCGTTGCAACGCAGTCTGTCCTGGCTTCATCGCCACGCCGATCCTGAAGACGATTCCGGACCGGGTGATGGCACAGATGACCGAGCGCGTGCCGATGAAGCGGCTCGGCCGGCCGGAGGAGGTTGCCGACGTCTACGCCTACCTGGCGTCCGACGAGGCGAGCTACATCAACGGTGCGGTGATCGAGGTCGCCGGCGGTCTGACCGTCTGATGTCGGCGACGTCTCCAGCGCTGCCCGCCTCGGCACAGCGTGTGCAGAACGCGCTCGCGCGGCTGGGCATCGACAGCCGGGTGATCGAACTGCCGGTGGCAGCGCGCACTTCGCAGCAGGCGGCCGATGCGCTCGGCGTCGAGGTCGGGCGGATCGCCAAGTCGCTGGTCTTTCGCGCCAGCCACTCGTCGCGCGCCGTGCTCGTCATCGCCGCCGGCGACCGGCGCGTCGACGAAAAGCGCGTGGCAGAGGCACTCGGCGAGCCGATCGAGCGTGCGACGCCCGACTTCGTGCGCGAACACACTGGGTTTGCGATCGGCGGCGTCGCGCCCGTTGGCCATCCGCTGCCGCTCGCGACATTCGTCGATGCGTCGCTGCGCCGTTTCGAAGCCATCTGGGCGGCTGGCGGCACGCCGCACTGTGTCTTTCCCATCGCCCCGGACGCGCTGATCGCTGCCGGCGGTGGCCGCGAGATCGAGATCGGCTGATGGACGAGAGCTTTGTTTCCGCTGTCGTGCTGCTGCTGATCGTCTGCGATCCCTTCGGCAACATCCCGATCTTCATCAGTGCGCTGCAAGACGTGCCGCGCGAGCGGCGGCGGGCGATCATCCTGCGCGAGTGCCTGATCGCCTTCGCCGTGCTGGTGGCCTTCGTGTTCATCGGCGATCCCTTCCTGCGCCTGCTCGGTCTGTCCGAGCTGAGCCTGCAGATCGGCGGCGGTGTGGTGCTGATGCTGGTCGCGCTGCGCATGGTGTTCCCGACGCCCGAAGGCGTCTTCGGCCAGAGCCCGGGCGGCGAGCCGTTCATCGTGCCGCTTGCAGTGCCCGCGCTGGCCGGCCCATCGGCGCTGGCGACCGTGCTGCTGCTGGTGTCTCGCGATCCTGCCCGCCTGTGGCAGTGGGTGGCGGCGATTGCGGTGGTCATGGCGGTGAGCGCGATCGTGCTGGGGTTTTCCGAGAGGATCATGCGGTTCCTGGGCGAGCGTGTCACGCTGGCATTCGAGCGCCTGCTCGGCCTGGTGCTGGCGGCGATCGCAGTCGAGCAGATGCTGCGAGGCATCAAGACCTTCATCGCCAGTCTGTAGCGGGCAGACCAGTGCATCTGCTTTTCGACGACGACGGAAGCTTCAAGGCAGGCACCGTGCTTGCTGCCACCGACTCGTCTTTTCAGGTCGAGACGGCCAGCGGCAAGCGCACCAAGGTGCGTGCCTCGCACGTGCTGCTGCGCTTCGAAACGCCGGCGCCCGTTGCGCTGCTGCAGCAGGCGCAGCGCCAGGCCGAGGCGATCGACATCGACTTCCTCTGGGAATGTGCGCCTCAGCAGGAGTTCGGCTTCGATGAGATGGCGCGCGAATATCACGGTCATGCGCCATCGGCAGTCGAGGCGGCGGCGATCCTGCTGCGACTGCATGGCGCGCCGGTGCACTTCCACCGCAAAGGCCGCGGGCGCTTCCGTCCGGCACCGCCGGAGATCCTGAAGCAGGCGCTGGCCGCGGTCGAGCGTCGTCGCGTCCAGGAGCAGCAGAAGCAGCAGTGTGTGGAGATGCTCAAGGCCGGCGAGCTTCCGCCGGCGATCGCCGCTCAGGGCGTGGCGCTGCTGGTGAAGCCGGACAAGAACGGCATCGAATACAAGGCGCTCGAGCAGGCGGCCAGCGATCTGCACCTGTCGCCGCTGCGCCTGCTGCTGGCCCGCGGTGCGATCGCCTCGCCTTACCGCTGGCATCGCGACAGTTTCCTGGTGGCCACTTTCCCGCACGGCGCGAGCTTCCCCGCCAGCCTGCCGCCGCCGGGCCCGGCGGGTGACGAGCTGCCGCTGGCACCCGTGGCGGCGTTCTCGATCGACGATTCGGCCACCACCGAGATCGACGACGCCTTCTCGGTGCAGTTCATGGACGATCGCGTGCGGGTCGGCATCCACATCGCGGCGCCGGCCACTGCGATCGCCCGTGGGGATGCGCTCGACCAGGCGGCGCGCGGGCGGATGTCGACGATCTACGCACCGGGCCTGAAGATCACGATGCTGCCGGAGCCGTGGATCGCGCGGTTTTCCCTCGCCGCCGGCAAGGTGCTGCCGGTGCTGTCGCTGTACGTCGACGTCGAGCGCGACACGTTGCGTGCGCTCAGCCACGAGACGCGGCTGGAGCGGATCCATGTCGAAGCCAACCTGCGCCACGACCTGCTCGACGAGCAGGTCACCGAAATGCATGTGGCAGCCGGCACGGTCGATGTGCCGCACGGCCGCGAACTGGTGTTTCTCTGGCACTTTGCCCGCGCGCTGCTGGCCGAGCGGGAGATCGCCCGCGGCAGGCCTGAGCCGGCCGGCAAGATCGACTACACGTTCGTGCTCGACGGCGAGGACGAAGACGCACGGGTGACCATCCGTCCGCGTCGGCGCGGCGCGCCGCTGGACCTGATCGTCGCCGAGTTGATGATCCTGGCCAACAGTCATTGGGCCGGCTGGCTGGCCGAACTGAAGCGCGCCGGCATCTATCGCTCGCAGAGCCTGCAACGGGTCGGCGGTCGCTGGCTTCCGGGCCGTGTGCGGATGAGCACCGTGCCGGCGCCGCACGAGAGCATGGGTGTGCCGCACTACACCTGGTGCACGTCGCCCCTGCGCCGCTACGTCGATCTGGTCAACCAGCAGCAGCTGATCGCTGCCGTGCGCGGCGACGCGCCGCCCTATCCGGCCAACGATGCCGACCTGTACGGCATTGTTTCGTCTTTCGATGCGGCCTACACCTTGTACGCCGAATTCCAGGAGCGGCTCGAGCGCTACTGGTGCCTGCGCTGGCTGCGACAGAAGGGCGTGTCCCGCGTCGGTGCCACCGTTCTGAAGCCGGACCTGATGCGGCTCGACGACATGCCACTGATGACCAGAGTCGTCGGCCTGCCGATGCTCGACCGTGGCCAGCGTGTCGAGCTCGACGTGCTTGGCATCGACGAGGTCGACCTGACCGTCGAACTGAGGCTGCACCGGATACTGCAGGAAGCTGCCGGACGGGTCGACGAGCTCGACGAGGAAAGCACGGCATTTGCCGAGACCAACGGCGAGGCGTCCGCCGCCGCCCCTTCACCCGATCTACCGCAAGGGGGCTAGCATTCCTGCGGCGCCTGCAGACGCCGTCGATACAATCGGCCGGCGATTTTTCCAGTGAAGGCGCGCGCCGTCGACGGCGAGAAGATGCAGCCCCTGCCGCAAAAGAACCGCATTCTGGTCGTCGCGCTCGGCGTGTCGCTCGCCGTGCACGTGCTCGCGCTCGCGGTCCGCTTCGTCGATCCCGAGTTGCTGCGGCTGCGCTCCACCGATCCGTCGCTGGAGATAATCCTCGTCAACGCGCGCTCGCAGGCCCGCCCGAGTCAGCCCGAAGCCTACGCCCAAGCGAACCTCGACGGCGGTGGCGCAAATGATGCTGGTCGGCGCAGCTCGCCACTGCCGAACATGATGCAGCAACGCGATGGCGAAACCCTTGAAAGTGCACAGGCACGGGCCGAGCGGATCAGGCAGCAGCCGCAGAAGCTGGCGCTGCAGGACAGCGGCGATCTGACGGTGTCGAATACCGAGAGACCGGCGCCGGCGGAGCAGCCGTTTGCCGGAACCGCGGACAGCACGCTCGATGTGCTGGCGCGCATGCAGGCGGAGATCTCCAAGCGTATCTCCGACTACCAGAAACGGCCGCGGCGGCACCATTTCATGCCGAGCACCTCGGAGTACCGCTATGCCCGCTATGTCGAGGACTGGCGGGCCTGGGTGGAACGAATCGGCAATGAGCACTATCCTGAAGAGGCACGCGGGCGCATCTACGGCGCATTGCGGATGACGGTGGTCATCGGCGCGGACGGCAGGCTGGTGCAGGCGGTGATCGAGGAGTCTTCGGGCTCCGCGGTGCTCGATCGCGCGGCCAGGCACATCGTCAAGCTGTCGGCACCGTTCCCGCCGTTGCCGCCGGAGATCGCCCGCGACACCGACATACTGGAAATCACGCGTACGTGGATCTTCACCAATGACAAGTTCGCCACCCGCAGCGGCGATCGACCGGCTGTGCCCTGAGCGATGAAGCAACCCGACAAGTACGCCGTGGTCGGCAACCCGATCGCGCATAGCAAGAGCCCGGAGATCCACCGGCTGTTCGCGCAGCACACGCATCAGTCGATCAGCTACGAGCGGCTGCAAGCGCCGCTCGACGGCTTCGAGGAGTTCGCGCTCGGCCTGCGCGAGGCCGGCTACCGCGGCCTGAACGTGACGATCCCGTTCAAGCTCGACGCCGCCAAGCTGGCCGACCGGCTGACGCCGCGGGCGCGGCTTGCCGGCGCGGTGAACACCCTGCAGTTCGATGGCGACGCAATCACCGGCGACAACACCGATGGCATCGGCTTCGTCCGCGATGTCACGCAGCGTCTGAAGTTCCACATCCAGGACTCGTCCATCCTCGTGCTCGGCGCCGGCGGCGGCGTGCGCGGCCTGATCGGCTCGCTGCTCGAGGAGAAGCCGAAGTGGATCGCGGTGGCCAACCGCACCCACGACCGGGCGCAGGAACTTGCCGACGAATTCGGCGTGCTCGCGCTGAGCTTCGATGAGGTGCCTGCAGAGCACTTCGACTTGGTGATCAACGGCACCGCGACCAGTCTCAGCCACACCACGCCGCCGATCGACGCCGAGACCTTCGACGACTGCATGCTCGCCTATGACCTGCTGTACGCAGCGGCGCCAACGCCGTTCATGCAGCTGGCCAGCCGCGGTGGCGCGCGCAAGGTGAGCGACGGTCTCGGCATGCTGATCGAACAGGCGGCCGAATCGTTCCATCTCTGGCGCGGCGTGCGGCCCGACACGGCGCCGGTGTTCAAGGAACTGCGCCGGCTGCTGAACACCGAAGCGTCGTCGGAGAGTGCCGCGGCGCGATGAGCGCCGCCCGGCCGCTCCGAAGGCGCCCGCTCCCCCTTGGGGGGACAGCCCGCAGGGCGAAGGGGGTTCGATGAGCCTCGCCCGGGCCGGCCGCTGGCTGTGGCGGCTGGTGCTGCTTGCTGTCGCGGCGGTGCTGCTGCTGCAGCTCTGGTACCTTGGCTGGATCGCGCTGTATCGGTGGGTCAACCCAGCGGAGACGGCTTTCATGTCGCGCGAGCGCGCGCGCATCGAGAGCGCCCGCCCGGGCGCTGCACTCAAGCACGTGTGGGTCGACTACCGCGCCATCTCGCCGCACCTGAAGCGCGCCGTCATCGCCGCCGAGGATGCGCGCTTCATCGAGCACGAAGGGGTCGACTGGGACGCCATCCAGAAGGCGCTCGAAGCCAACCGCAAGCGCGGTCGTCCCGCGCGCGGCGGCAGCACGATCTCGCAGCAGCTGGCCAAGAACCTGTTCCTGTCGCCGGAGCGCAGCTATGTGCGGAAGGCGCAGGAACTGGTGATCACCTACATGATCGAAGCGCTCTGGGACAAGCGGCGCATCCTGGAGGTGTACCTGAACGTCGCCGAATGGGGCGACGGCGTCTTCGGCGCCGAAGCGGCGGCGCGCCACTACTTTGGCACCTCGGCGTCCCGGCTGGGGCCGGAGGAGTCGGCGCGGCTGGCGGTGATGCTGCCGCGGCCGAAGTTCTACGACCGCAACCGGGGTTCCGAGTATCTCGCCGGGCGCGCCAGCGCGATCCTGCGCTACATGGGCGACGCGTCGATTCCCTGACGCCCTTTGTCGTGGAGTCGGCTGGCCGGGATCAGGATGCACGCTGGCGGGCTGCACGTGAAGCCTAGAATCCGCCCGCGATGAACGAGGCACTGCTCGACAAGGCGTCCACCGAGACGTCACGTCCCGCGCGCGATCCCG
>Ga0209253_10002609_pt1 | contig 15968 bp, 13 predicted proteins | sample FrelakmetBRP12BR_FD_187145 | JGI IMG/M metagenome (GOLD analysis project Ga0209253, IMG submission 187145) | Freshwater lake sediment microbial communities from the University of Notre Dame, USA, for methane emissions studies - BRP12 BR (SPAdes)... | ecosystem: Environmental > Aquatic >...
GTGCTCGATCTGAGCGGGTTCACCAGCATCCTGAGCGTCTTCGATACGGTGGACGACGCGGTCGCGAGCTTCGGATGACCACCCCACAGCCTCCGGGAACGACCACGCAGGCGTCCGACAGCGCTCCGGCGCGAGTGCTGGTCGTGGGCGACACCGCCGTCGACCGCGACACCCTCAGTCGTCACGTGCAGCGAGAAGGGTATGTCGTGGACACGGCCGGACGGGGTGGCGAGGCCCTCGAGAAGCTCCGGGCCGAGCCGTTCGACCTGGTGCTGACGGACGTGCATCTGCCCGATATGGACGGCCCGCGATTCCTGGAGGCGCTCCGGAGCGACGCCGAGCTCGCGCGTGTCCCGGTCATCGTGGTGTCGGCCGAGGACGACGTCGATGTCCTCGTGCGGTGCCTCGAGCTGGGCGCCGACGACTATCTCCCGAAGGTGTTCAGGCCGGCCATGCTGCGGGCCCGTCTGAGCGCCGCGCTGGACCGCACGCGCCTGCGTGACGCCGAGAGCCTCACGCGCGAGATGGCCGTGGCTCGGAGCATCCAGCGGGACTTCCTCCCCGAATCGCTCCCTCTCGCGAGGGGGGTACAGCTCGAGGCCGCGCTGCATCCGGCCCGCCAGGTCTCCGGCGACTTCTACGACGCCTTCACGCTGGCGCCATCCGGCACCATCGTCCTCGTCGTCGGAGACGTGTGCGACAAGGGGTTCGGCGCGGCGCTGTTCATGGCCCTGTTCCGCAGCCTCATCCGCGCCTCGGCCGATCCCGTCGGGGGCGGTGCGATCCAGATGATCGGCGGCCGTCGCACCATCGTCCGCCAGTCGCTGGAAGCCGCCACGCCGGCCGACCTGCTGACGCGCGTCGCGGGCTTCACCAACGACTACATCGCCCGGCTGCATGGACGCACCAACATGTTCGCCACGGTCTTCCTGGCGGCGCTCGATCCCATGACCGGGCGATTCGACTACGTCAACGCCGGTCACGAGCCGGCCCTTGTCGTCGCCCCGGACGGCACCACCCGGGAGTTGCGACCCACGGGTCCCGCCCTGGGACTCCTTCCCGACGTGGCGTTCGGTGCGGGCGAGGGAACGCTGGAACGCGGCCACTGCCTGTTCGCGTTCACCGACGGGCTGGTGGAGGCGCGGGGCCCGGCCGGTGCGGCCTTCGGCACCGAGCGTCTGCGGGACGCCCTTCGGGCGAACAACACCTCCGCCTCCGATCTCGTCCGGGGTGTCATTGAAGCGCTCCATGCGTTCACCGGACAGGCCGAACCGCACGACGACGTGACGCTCCTCGCCGCGACGCGCACGAACGGTTGACGAGTCGAGCGGGGGCGCCGGATAGGGACTCCGCCGCAGCAGCAGAACACCGGACATTGTTGCCGTTGCCGGACTTCGCCGGGAAGAACGGCAACCGTGACGGCCACGAAGGGAGCGGCCGACCGGCCCCAGGGGGTGGCATCACGATGCTGACGTCCCGCTTGGCCGCGTTCGCGGTCCTCTACGCGTTCTTCGACCTCGCACCCTCCTTCCTCACGTACGACGTGAGCCATCGCCTCACCTCGGGCGACATCCTCAACTTCTTCATGCCGCTCGCCGTGCTGCCCCCGCTCTGGCTCGTGCTGGTCCCGCTGTGGGCCGACGCTCCCGCGGACCGGCGCCGGATGGCGATGACGCTGATCTTCGTGGCGACGATCTTCATCGCCGACGGCCACGGGATGAACCTCGCGGCCAACGCCGTCGCCCGGCAGTTGAGGGGCCACGAGGGGACGGGCGCCTGGATCCTGGACTACTTCTTCGACGAGGACATGGGGCACCTGCTGGCGCACGGCGGCCTGCTGCTGGCCACCTATGGCCTGCTGCTGGTGGCGGACAGTGCGCGGGCGCAGCCGGCGGACTGGCGGTCGCTGGCCGCGGCGCCGCTCTTCGGGTTCGCCTACTTCTGCGACGGGGTCGAGGGCCAGACCGTGTTCCTGCTGCTGCCGGGAGCGGCGATCGGCGCGCTGTGGGCGGCTGCCGCCGCGCGCCACCAGGGCGCGGGCGTCCTGCGCCACAGCGTGCGGAGCTTCCTCCTCCTGGCCTACGCCACGGCGCTGATCCTCTTCGCCGTCTGGGGCATCTGGCACCGGGGCTTCCCGGAGTTCAGCGCCCTTGGCTGGATCTGAGCACCACGGGCCGCCCGCGCGCCGGCCGCGCCACCAACCGCCGCTCAGTCCCGCGCGATGACCGACATCTCCTGGCCGCCGCGCCCGACGCGCGGTATAGGTGACCGCATGACTCCTCACCTTGGCGCCGGCCTCGTCGCCGCGGTGCTCGTGACCGCCGCCGTGTCGGCGGCCGCGTGCGCGCGCGGCCAGCATTCCCGGACCGCCGGCGCGACGGCCGGTTCCTGGCACACCCTCGCGGGCGAGCCGCGCGACGCCGCCGCGGCCGACTCGCTGATCGCGGGACTGCTGGTCGAGCACAGGCTCCAGGCGCTCTCCGCCGCCGTGGTCATGGAATCGGCCGCACCCCACAGACCCCTCCCGGGCCCCGGACTACCTAGCCGCCAGGCCCGCCGGACCGTATCGTAGACCCGCTCCCACACCCGAGCCGTCGCCGTGACCGACACCCTCGCACAGCTGCAGGACGCCCTCCAGGACCGCTACCGCATCGAACGGAGCGCGGCCACCGTGGGACTTCGACGGCTCACCCCATTCACCTGCACACGCTACCGCCGCCGTAGTTCCGGGGGGCCGCCGGCTTCTTCCCCACCGGCGGCGCTCTGAGAGGAGGTTCCCGAGCCATGGGCCACATCGCCGACTATCTCGCGAACCTGATGGGGCTGCAGACTCGGCTGCACAAGGCGGCCGGCGGCGGGGACGAGCCGACGGTGGCGCGCCTCCTCGCCGAGGGCGCGGACGTGCGTGCGGAGGGACCCGAAGGGGAGACACCGCTGCACGTCGCGGCGGTTCGGGGGCGCCAGGCCGTGGTGGAGCAGCTGTTGGCGAAGGGCGCCGACGTGCGCGCCAAGACCAAGAGGGGCGACACGCCGCTCCACCTGGCGGCGAGCGAGGGACACCGGGAGATCGCGGCGCTGCTGCTGGAACGCGGCTCCGACGTCCGCGCGAAGGACCTGCGCGGCCTGACGCCGCTTCACGCCGCGGTGTTCAGCGGACACCGGCCGGTGGTGGAACTGCTGCTCGCGCACGGCGCCGACGTCCACGAGAAGGACGGTACCATGGGCCTCGAGCCGCTGCACTGGGCGGCGCAGCAGGGCCACCTGGGCGTGGTGGAGCTGCTGCTGGCGAAGGGCGCCGCGGTGCAGGGGCACCGCCCCGACACCACCCCACTGCACTACGCGGCGGGCCATGGGCGCGTGGAGGTGGCGGAGCGTCTGCTGGCGCACGGCGCCGACGTGCACGCGAAGAACGAGCGGGGCCGGACACCGCTCCACTTGGCGGCGCAATGCGGCCACCTCCCGACGGTGGAACTGCTGCTCTCGAGCGGCTCCGACGTGAACGCGAAGGACGTCCCCGGCTTCACGCCGCTGGTCTGGGCGAAGGACCAGCGGCACTCGGACGTCGTGGAGCTGCTGCGCAGGTCGGGGGCGACAGGGTAGGCCGGCGACGGAGGGGCGAGGCTTGGCCCGGGTCGCTCGGCCACCTCCCCTCCCGCCTGGCCGTCGCGCCCGTCCAGCCTCGTATGTGGTCGTCACGGCCACGCGCGCTCGGCCTTGGGGTCCGCCCAGCACACGGAGACTCTCATGGTCCCTCGCTCCGCGCTCGTCGCTGCCGTGCTCCTGCTCGCCTTCACGGCGTGCGGTGAGCGGCAGCCCGATCTTCGACCCGGCGAGACGGCCCGGGGCGCGCTCGAGGAGGGCGACCCCGTCGTGCGCGGATCGTACCAGGACCGCTGGCGCTTCGACCTCGGGGCGGGCGATCGCGTCCGCATCGAGTTGCGGGCGGACAGCTTCGACGCCTACCTCGCTCTCATGCGTCGCGGTGAGTCGCTGGCCACCAATGACGACGCGCTCGGGCGCGATGCAGCGCTGACGTACCGCGCCCAGGCCGCGGGCCGGTACACGGCCCTGGTGCGGAGCGTCGGCGACCGGCCCGCGCACGGCAGCTATGCCCTCGCGCTGGAGCGGCTGGCGGATTCCGTCGCCAGCCCGGGCGAGGCCGTGACTCTCGCGGTCGGGGCCTCGACCATGAGTGTGCTCGAGATCGCGGGTGTGCTCGAGACCGGGGACGCTCTCACAGGCACGCTCAGTCCGTGGTCCCGCCGGGGCCTCGTGGACTACATCGAGTTCCGGGCCAACAGGAGCGCCTTGGTGGACGTCACGCTGACGTCCCCGCACTTCGACGCCTTCCTGGGCATGGCAGGGATTGCCGCGACCGAGGCAAGGGTCGAACAGATGTTCGGGAATGATGACGGGGCTGGGGGCCGAAACGCCAAGCTGACTTACCGAGTCGAAGCCGGCCGTCGCTACCGGATCGCCGCGGCGAGCTACTTCGCCGACGCGGGGAGCGGCCTGTACCGCCTCTCGCTCACCGTGCGGCCGGAGAGCTGGGAGCAACTCTCGTGGGAATGGGTCGACGAGCGGTTCCTCACCCTGCCGTCGGAGGCTGCCCGGCTGTGCAGGGGCAAGGCCATCCCGTACGCCGCACCCTACGACAGCACCAGCGATGTGCTCCACCCAACGGTGGCGGATGCAGCCGATACGCAGGGGTGGACGCTGGATGATCAATCGCGACTGAACTCCGTCATGCACGAGTGGAGGCCGGACGATCCCAAGCGACTCGAGCTGGTCCTGTGCCTGTTGCACACCAAGACGGTCCTCCAATGGTGCCCCTACTGGAACCCGGCATTGAACATGAGCTCGATCTCCAATCGCGTCCGGCACCAGTGGGTCGGACAGCTTCGCGAGGCCCGTACCGCGCGGCTCGTCGCCGAGACGGGGAGGCTGCAGGGAGACGTGCCGCCGGCTTGCCCGAGGCGCGCGACGGTCGAACTCAGCCAGATCGGCCTCGGCAATCTGCACGGATCGCTGTCGCATCCGTCTGACGCCGCCGACGCGATGCGCCCTCAGCTGGCGCACTGGGTGGACCCTTCGGGCGGGCGGGCCAATCGGCCGGCGATCCGGCGGTAGACGTCTGATACAGGGGCAGGCCTGCCAAGGAGGTCATCAGGCCCAACATCCATCCGGGGGTCGCAGACATTGGATGCAGACGTCATCGTGATCGGCTCGGGCATGGGCGGCCTCGCGGCCGGGGCGATCCTGGCCCGAGTCGCGGGCAAGCGGGTGCTGGTCCTCGAGCGCCACTGGCGGGCGGGCGGCTTCACCCACGATTTCGCCCGGCCGGGCGGTTGGCGCTGGGACGTGGGCCTGCACTACATCGGGGCCGAAGCGGCGCGACCAGGCCTCGCGGCCGACGTGTTCCGGGTCACGACAGGCGGGACGCTGGAGTGGATCCGGATGCCGGACCCGTTCGAGCGGCTGGTCTTCCCGGGCTTCGAGTTCGCGGTCCAGCCCACGGAAGACCGCTTCGCCGAGGACCTCTGCGCCGAGTTCCCTGCGGAGCGGAACGCCATCCGCGCCTACCTCCGGGACGTGAAACGGGCGGCGAGCCTCTCCCTGGCTCTCGCCCTGCGCGGCACGACTCCGGCCCCGATCGCCGCGGCGGTCCGGCTCCTCTACGCGCGCCGCGCCCGGCTCGGCCGGCGCACCACCCGCGAGGTCCTCGAGGCTCGTTTCCGGGATGAGCGGCTCCGTGCGGTGCTGGGGGCACGCTGGCTCGACCACGGCCTCCCGCCCAGCCTGGGCGCCTTCTTCACCCACGCCGTCATCACCGCCCACTACTTCAACGGCGCCTACTACCCGGCCGGCGGGGCCGGGGAGATCGCCAAAGGGGCGAAGCGGGTCATCGCGGCCGCGGGCGGCGCGGTCCGGGTGCGGACGCCGGTCGAGCAGGTCCTCGTGCGGGGCGGACGGGCCGCGGGCGTGCGGCTCGCCGACGGCGAGGAACTCTCGGCCCCGGTGGTGATCTCCGACGCCGGCGCGCGAGCCACGTTCCTCCGGCTCCTCCCGCCGGACGTGCCGATCCCGTTCCGCGGAGCGATCGAGCGCGCCGGGCGCGGGATGGCCCACGTGTCGCTCTACCTCGGCCTCTCCGGCTCGCCGGCGAGCCTGGGGGTCCGGGGCGAGAACTTCTGGATCCACGACGAGCTCGACCAGGACGCGCCCTGGCGCCGGCGCGGCGAGGTCGTGCAGGGGAGGATCTCCTGCGTCTACCTCTCCTTCCCGTCGCTGAAGGACCCTCGGGCGAAGGCCCACACCGCCGAGGTCCTCGCCGCCGTGGACGCCGCCGACTTCGCCCGCTGGGCGGGCACCGCCTGGAAGAAGCGCGGCGCCGACTACGAGGCGCTGAAGGAGCGCATCTCCGACGCCTTGCTCGACGTGGTGGAGCAGCGGCTCCCGGGGTTCCGGGCGCTGGTCGCCTACCGCGAACTCTCCACCCCGCTCTCCACCGAGCACTTCACCGGGCACCCGGGCGGGGAGATCTACGGCATCCCCTTCACTCCGGACCAGCTCGACGCCCCCTTCCGCCGGCCGCGGACACCCGTGCCGGGCCTCTTCCTCACCGGCGCCGACTCGCAGGTGCTCGGCATCACCGGGGGCGCCATGGCCGGGCTCACGACCGCCGCGGCGATCCTCGGACCCTCGACGTTCGGGCGAGTCCGGGCGGCGGCCCGCACCCTGCCGTCCGAGCCGGTCGCTGCGCCAGGCTGAGAGGTCGTCGCGGCGCCCGGCCTGATGAAGGGGCAGGCTCCGGAAGCTCCCGTCCGCTGCCGCCGAGGCCGCCTACGGTCTGGTGTCCCAGGCGAACCGGCACATCGCGCGGACGTTGGCCTCCGGGGTGTCACGCGTCAGCTCGCAGCCTGCGCCCACGACATACCTCGGCCCCGCCGCGCGGTGACACGCCGCCAGCGCCGCCGTGACATCCTCCGGCGTGCCGCTGCGCAGCACGCCGGCCGGCTCGAGGTTGCCGAGGAGGAGTTGGTCCGGCATCAGCGCCCGAGCCCGCACCATATCCACGGGGTAGTCCAGGTCCACGATCTCGCAGCCGAGCCGGCCCATGCCGTCGAGGATGGCGTTCGTGTCGCCGCAGATGTGCAGGCGGACCCTGGCGCCCATCGCGTGGACGGCGTCCACCAGCCGCTTCTCGTAGGGCCAGACAAACCGGTCGTAGAACTTCGGCCCCACCAGCGAGGCCGCGGCGTCGCCGATGCCGATGAGATCGACGCCGGCGTCGACCTGCGCCCGCGCGAACCGGCTCCCCAGCTCCGTGACGAACTCGAACAGGTCCGCGAGGAACGGCGGGTCCTCGAAGAGGTCGAGCATGATGGTGTTGATGCCGCGCAGGTCGGCGCCCTCGGCCATCGGGCCCTCGATCCAACCCTCGATGACCTTGTCGCCGCCGACCTCCTGCTTGAACAGCGCGGCGGCCCGGACCCGGTCGGTCATGCGACCGCCACCGAGCGGATCGGGGAGCTTCAGCGTGGCGAGCGTCGTCTTCTCGGCGAGCAGGGCGCGCGCCTCGTCGAATGCCGGCGGCTGGTCGTCGAAGAACACCACGTCCGCGCCGCAGTCCGCCGCCTCACGGGCCGGGTCGGAGATGCAGGAGACGTAGTCGAAGCCGTACCGCTCCACCGTGTGCAGTTGCGCCTCGACCAGCGTGCGGTGGTCCGTGGCGTACTGCCGGTACGGCACGCCGATGGTGGCGGCGGCGAACTGCATCGTGATGGGCATGAGCGGCAGGCGGTCCACCGGCCGGCCGGCGATATGGGCGAGCACGCGTTCGCGGCTGTTCATGGCGGCGCGATCTCCGTTCGCCCGAGAACGTAGCGGCGCCGCGTCGTCGAGCCAAGCGGCCGGCGGGGAGCGCCTCGCGCGCGGCGCTTGCGACGCCACGGGCGCCGCGGGACATTGGTGGCATGAGCCACTTCCCGCCGCCCGCACGCGTCGCACGACGGCTCGCCCTCCGCGCCGTCGCCCTGGTGGCCGCCGTGGTCGCCGGGGCTCCCTCCGGTCAGGCCCAGCAGGCCCCCCGGGCGCCGTCGCGCTGGGAGGGCGAGATCGTCTACCACGTCTTCCCGCGCAGCTACCGGGACAGCGACGGCGATCGGATCGGCGATTTCCGCGGCATCACCGCGGCCCTCGCCACCATCGACAGTCTCGGGTGCACGGCGATCCTGCTGGCCCCGGTCGTCGACGCGCGGGTCTACCACAACTACTTCGCGGACGATTTCTTCGCGGTGGACCGGTCGTTCGGCTCGCTCGACGACTTCCGTACGATGGTGCGCGAGGCCCACGGGCGCGGCCTGAAGGTCCTCCTCGACATGGAGCCGCAGTACGTCGCGGATGGACACCCGTGGCTGCGGCCGGCGCCTGCCGGCGCGGCGTCCCTGTTCGCCGACCACCTGTGGAGAGGCGGCCCGCTCTACGGCGACTCCTTCGTCTGGTACGACCGGAGGCACATCGGCATCGCGCCGGTCGATCTCCGCAACGCCGACGTGCGGGCCTACGTCGGCCGGGTCTTCCGGTTCTGGGCGGAACAGGGTGTCGACGGATTCCGGATCGATCACATGATGGACGACCTCGACCGGCAGGGGGTGCAGACGGGCCTCCTGGCGCGCCTGTGGGATCCGCTCGAGCGCGACCTGCGACGGGACTACCCGCGCGCGTTCTTCGTCGGCGAGCAGGGCGACTGGGGCACGGGCCGGGACATCCTCCGGGGCACCGCGACCGACGCGGTCTTCGCGTTCCAGTTGATGGGCGCGCTCCGGAGCCTCGACAAGGCGCAGCTCGAAGCGGCGTTGGACTCGATGGCCGCCGTGACGCCGGCCGGGAAGACCCAGCTGACGTTCCTCGAGAACCACGACATGGACCGGTTCGCCAGCGTCGAGCCCGACGCCCGGAAGCAGCGGCTCGCCGTGGCACTGCTGTTCACGCTGAAGGGCACGCCCTCGATCTACTACGGGCAGGAGCTGGGGATGCGGGGCCGGATCGGCGATTGGGGCGGCGACGGCAACCACATCCCCGTCCGGCTGGCGTACCGATGGACGCGCACGCTCGACGGCCCCGGCACGGCCACGTGGTACCGGGACACCGGTCCGTGGTGGAGCCCGACCTGGTCCCGCGACGGGGACGGCATCAGCCTCGAGGAAGAGGCGCAGGACTCGGCGTCGCTGCTGCGGGTCTATCGGCGGCTCGGGCAGCTGCGGCGTGCCACTCCGGCGCTGCGGACCGGTTCGCAGACGATCGTGCCGGTCGCGAGCCCTCGTGTCCTCGCCTTCGAGCGACGGGAGGGCTCCAGCCGGGTCATCGTCCTCGCCAATCTCGGGGCCGCGGACGAGAGCGCCGTCGTTCCCGGCACCGGCCGGCTCCGCGACCTCTGGTCGGGTTCGGACTACGCTGCGGGCCACCCGGTCGCGCTGGGACCGTACGGGTTCCGGATCCTCGAGGCATCCCGTCGCAGCACGGCAGGAGTCCGGCGGTGATGGCGCCGGGGCCGGCATTTCACGCGCTGCCGCTCGGAGCGGTGCGGCCGCTTGGCTGGCTGCGGGCCCAGCTTCGGCGGGACCTCGACAGCGGCTTCGCCGCGCGCCTGGACCGGCTCACGGCCCATGCCGCGCACGACCTGTTTCGCGAGCGCATCCCCTCCTCCGGCGACCCGAGGGCGTGGTGGGACGCCGAGACCCGCGGCAATTGGCTGTGGGGCTATGTGATGATGGCCCGTCTCGCCGGCGCCCCGGAGCACGAGGCGAGGGCCGCGGCGCTGATGGCCGGACTGCTGGCCACCCAGGACGCGGACGGGTACCTCGGCATCTACGCACCGGAAGCGCGATACCGTCACGCCGACGGCGAGAACGGCGAGCTCTGGGCCCAGAGCCGGGCCCTGCTGCCCTTGATCGCCCACCACGAAGGGACCGGCGACCGACGCGTGCTGACCGCGATTCGGCGCGCCGCGGATCTCACGCTCCAGAACTACAGCGCAGCCAACCCCTGCTTCCGGCGCGGCAACCAAGCCGGGCGCGACGCGCTGACCGGACTGACGCACGGCCTCTGTTACCTGGACGTGCTGGAGTGGCTGCACGACAACACGGGGGAGCCAGCCTACGCACAGGCCGGCACCCGGCTCTACGATGAGTTCTCCGGCATGCCGCGGCCGTTTCCCAACGACGATCTCGCCTTGCCGAATCTCGCCGACGCCAAGCGACCGTTCAGCGGGCACGCGGTTCACACGGCCGAGCACCTGCGCGCCCTGCTGTGGGTGAGCCGCCTGTCGCCGGATCGTGTGCCTCCGGAGCTGGTCGAGAGTGCTCTCGGTCGCCTGCGACTCTTCCGCCTGCCCAGCGGCGCCCTGCTCGGCGACGAGAACCTGCACGGCCTGCCGATGCCCGAGGCGGCATATGAGTTCTGCACGTTGGCCGAGCTCTCGTTCAGCCTGAGCAGCGCCATCCAGAAGCTGGGGCGCAGCAGCTTGGCCGACTGGCTGGAGACACTCGCCTTCAACGCGGTCCAGGGAGCGCGCCTGCCCGACGGCCGCGCCATCGCCTACCTGTCCGTCGACACGCGCCTGCTGGCTACCGCGCAGCGCCAGGACAGTTACTCCAGCGGCGCCCCGGGTCGGCGCTTCACGTACTCTCCCACGCACGACGACGTCGCCTGTTGCTGCAACCCGAACGCGGTGCGCTTCCTGCCTCAATTCGTCAGCCGCATGTGGATGCGGCTGCCTTCCGACGGCGGATTCACTGCGGTCGCCTACGGCCCGTGCGAGCTGAAGGCCTCCCTCGGCAACGTGGGCGTCACGATTCTCGAAGAGACCGACTACCCGTTCTCGGACAGCATCGACTTCGTCGTCTCACCGGAGCGTGCCGTCGAGTTCTCGCTCGTGCTCCGCAGGCCGGACTGGGCGGGAGACATGGATGTTGCCGCACCCGGCGCCGACGCCGTGTGCGCGGACGGCTGGTACCGCATCCGGAAGACGTGGCGGGCGGGAGACCGCGTGCGCGTGACGTTCGCCTGGAAGGTGCGGAGCGAGCCCTACGGGAACTGCGAGGTGGCGGTGTTGCGGGGACCCCTGCAGTACGCGGTTCCGCTGGACCACCGGCTGGACATCATCAGGGGGTACGAGGTCGAGGGGTTCCACGACTACGATGTGTATCCCGTGGACATGGCGCAGGGATACCGCATTCCGGTGCTCGACTCGCAAGCACCCGAACTCGGCCTGACGTTCGAAGCCCGCGCCGGCGGAGATCGGAGTCACCCGTGGGATGAAACGCCGTTTCTGCTCCGGAGCGGCGAAGCGACGCTTGCCCCCCTCGGCTGTACCCTGCTGCGCCGCGCCGCGTTTCCGATCCGCTGACAAGCGCAACGCGGGCGAGCCGCCCTGGCAGCTGAAGGGCTTCGACCGCCTTCGCGCAGTGGGATGCCACGGCGAATGGTTGGGTTGTCGGCCCCGGTGCCTGTCGGATCGGCGTTGGGGATTCCTCGGCCAACCTCCCGCTGCCCGCCCATGTCACGCCAAGGCCGGGTCCGGTGGGGACGGGCGAGTGACCCGGCCGCGGTTCGGTCGTGGCCGGACCCCGACGCGGGCCGGTCCCTCTCAAGTGCGGGTCGGGGCCGGCAATCAGCGACTGTGGGGCGTTCACCACCACCACGATGTCCGGGCCCACGCCGTGGCCTTCGATGGGCCGCCGGCCGCCCACGCTGGCGAACCCGGACTCCGGCACGTTCACCTGTCCGCCGTCGATCAGCGGCCCGTGGCTGGTGTGGCTGCCTGGCATTGCCTTTCGGAGTCGGGACGGTGGGATTCGAACCCGCGACCCCCTGACCCCATTCAGGGGTCAGGCAAGACGCAAAACGACTAGATGCCGGATTTCCAAGGAGTTCCGAGCGTCGGTGCCGGACTCGGAAGCCCGGGGTGACGTAGTTTGCCGGGAGTTACGTCACCCATTACGTCACCTCTCCATCGAAGAACATCAATGTGACGTCTGCGGCCGAGTGACGATTCGCACCTATTCACGGCCGTCTGGGCGCGTATGCCGAAGAGGGCAGCCAACGGTCTTGCCGGACACGCGAACGGGGCGCTGCGAGGCGCCCCGTCGTGCATCGGGTCATCGCGGCGTGCCTGCCGCCTCGCTGGGGCGGCCCGACCGGAACTCACGGTGAGCCCATGACCCGCACCGGCGACGTGCCGAAGTTGAAGCCCCAGCAGTACGCGCGCCCGCCGCTCACGAGGCCGCAGGTGCGATCGACGCCAGCGGCGAGTTGCGTGAACGTCAGCCCGCCGCTGACGGGCACCGGCGACGTGCGACTCAGCGGCGTTCCGTCCCCGATCCTCGTTGCGTCCCCGAGCCTTCCCAGCTGACGGTCGCCCCAGCAGTACGCGAGGCCACCGCTCGCAAGGCCGCAGGTGTGGAGGCTCTCCGCAGTGAGCTCGGTGAACGTGAGGTCGCCAGAGACGGGCACCGGCGAGGTGCGATCACGATACGTTCCGTCGCCGAGTTCGCCGTAGCTGTTCCCTCCCCAGCAGTACGCGCGGCCGCTGCCGACGAGACCGCAGGTGTTGCCGCCCCCCGCAGTGAGTTGGGTGAACCTCAGGCCGCCCCTGACGGCCACTGGCGACCTGCGCTCGGCCCTCGTTCCGTCGCCAAGCTCGCCCGCGCTGTTGCTCCCCCAGCAGTACGCGCGGCCGCTGCCGACGAGGCCGCAGGTGTGGAGGGCTCCCGCAGTAAGGTGGGTGAACCGCAGGCCGCCGCTGACGGCCACTGGTGACCTGCGCTTGGCCCTCGTTCCGTCGCCGAGCTGGCCGTCGCGGTTCTCCCCCCAGCAGTACGCGCGGCCGCCGCTGACGAGGCCGCAGGTGTGTCGCTGGCCAGCGGTGAACTGGGTGAACACTAGGCCGGAGCCGACGGCCACCGGCGACGCGCGGTTGACGGGCGTTCCATCGCGTGGCTCTCCGTCGAACTTCAAGCCCCAGCAGTACGCGCGCCCGCCGCTCACGAGACCGCAGGTGAACCCATTGCCGGCGGCGAGCTCGGTGAACGTCAGCCCCCCGCTGACGGCCACCGGTGAGGTAGGGTTCCGGTTCCATGTCGTTCCGTCACCGAGTTGGCCGGACTCGTTGGCGCCCCAGCAGTACGCGCGCCCGTCGCCTACGAGTCCGCAGGTGTGCCGCGCGCCGCCCGCCAGTTCGGTGAACGTCAGCTCGTCCTGGCGGGATCGCGCCGCGCTGTCCGGCTTGGGCGATGGGACCTGGGCACCGGCGACTTCCAGTCGTGCCGAAAGCACTGCAAACGACAGCGCGATCGATGCCAGACGGAGAGACGAACTCATCCTTACCTCCACGAGGCTCAGGCTCCGAACATGCCGGGGGACGCCGACGCACGTGGTCCCTCCTCGCCGCGCTTTGCCCGGCGCGCGGGGTACCGCGAACCGAACCGCGGAGCCGTCGCGCCCGCACGAGGCCGCAACAGGTCAGTGAGGAGGTCTCGGGCGGGTCAACGGCACGCGCATACTGTCGCAAGCCGGCTGGCTCCCGCCTTCGCACGCTCTCTGGAAGAACTTGACCGCGAGCGTATCGTTCTGTGCCACGCCACGGCCCCCACGGTACATCGAACCGAGCAACAAGCACCCGTTCATCAGCCCGCCGTCGCAGGCTCGCCGGTAGAGCTGGACCGCGAGCGTGTCGTTCCGCGCCACTCCCAAGCCCATTTCGTACGCCATCCCAGTCATGCCGCAGGCTGCCATGTCGCCGGCATTGCATCTCCGATGCAGGGCCTGGATCCCGGGGGTCTGGGCGACAGCGGAGTGCACACCGAGAACGAGGCCGAGAACAACGACTCCCCGAGTGAACATGGTATCCCCCCTGTAGCGCCTGGTCGTCGACCAGAGGGATGTGCGGGCCGTCCGTCCGCTGGCGGTGTCGTCGGCGGGGTGCTCTCCGAGGAGGGCATCACTGGCGGCAAGCCGTCGGGGCCATCGGCATCCATCTGCAGAGACCCTGGACGCTCACATCCTAATGCGGCGTCGGCAGACGAGTGTCAAGCGAACGCCACACGCGAGGGGGATGTTCTCGTCGGCGTGGCGCGTGGTCGTGTCCCTTCGGCGCGCCGGCGGAGCTCTGCTGCGGCTCTTGCGGGTTGCGTGCGACCCGTGCATATGCTGCCATCGGGTGCCGTCGCGGGGGTCCGCGAAGCAGGGCCACGACCGACCAGTCCGACGAGGAGCCTCAATGACAAGATCCGCAGCGGTGCTCGCCGTTATCGCGGCCGTCTCCGCCGCTTCGCTCGTCGCCCAGCAACGCCCAGATAGCGGCTCGGTCCGCATCCTCGCCGCCGCACGTCAGGACTCCGCCCTGCTCGCCGGGCGGACCAGGCCGCGGACTGTCACGGGGCCGTTCCTCGCCGTCGTGGTGTCCCTGCGCCCGCCCTCAGACGGCCTTGAGGGGGCCGCCGTGTACGTTGCGGGTCGCGGCATCGCCGGGGAGGGTCACGCCCTCGGGTTGCGCAGTGATACGCTGGTGCGTGCCCAGGCCGCGTATTGGGAAGCGCAGCCGATGTTGGCCCAGCAGATGACAAACAAGGGCGGCACGGTCACGCTCAGCGTCAGGCCCCGCGGCCCTACCGAGCTCTCCCTGAACGCGCCGAACGTGTTCGGCCTCCTCTTCGCGCTCGACAGTACCGGCACCGTCGGCCCGCTGGTCCTCCACGTCGGCGAGCTGACGGCCGCCGTGCGGCTCGCAGGTACTGCCCGCCGGCGGCGGTGACCAGCGCGGGGTCGCGTGGCCGCGGCGCGTACGTTCGACGGGGAGAGATCAGACGCGCTCTCCCGTGAAGGCCCCTCGATCTCCAGGCGGGCCAGAGCCCAACGCTGAAGCGGAAGGCAAGGAGGTATCTGTGACAACGACCAATGCAGCCACGTGCCCAGGCTGTGGGAAGACGGGAGTCGCTGCGGTACCCACCACGATCGACGGCCGCACTGGGAAGGAGGCGGTTGGATTGGGAACGCTGCTGTTTGGGATAGGACTTTTGGCGGTCGCTGCTCTGACGCTGGTCATCGTTGTTGTCATGTGGAACGATCGCATGGCTCCGGGCCGGAAGTACATGTACCTGCCAATCGTGTTTCTTGTTGGTGGTGGTCCGATAGTCTACCGATACCTGAGAGAAGACAGGGTTCGGAAGATGATGTACAAGTGCGCCTCATGTGCGAGGGTCTTTGAGATCGGTGGCCCCGTGCCGCCTGTTGCCGCTGCCGAGCCGGCACCGGCTTCCGCGTCCGACTTGTCCTCGCTGCGCCAAGGGCTCCTCTCGGCGGATCCGACAGTCCGCCACCGTTGCGCGACCGCCATTGGGGACCTGGGCGCCGCCGGCGGTGACGCACTGCCCGACCTCGAGAAACTCCGGGGGGATCCATCGCGGCACGTCAGCAACCGGGCCACCTGGGCTATCGAGACGATTCAGGAGAAGCTCCGCAAGGCGCATAGGTCCTGAGTCGCTGTCGCCAGAGCGACGACGACGACGGAAGACCGCACCTAACGCATCGGGCGTGGGTCGGGCTGGCGGTGGCGACCAAAGCGCGACGGAACCGAAAGACGACGGGGCGCCTCGCAGCGCCCCGTTGGCGCACTTGACCCCATTCAGGCGTCGCATCCCCCCAGAAACGGCAGAAAGTCGGACTTCCAGGGAGTTCCGTGCGTAGGTGCCGGAGTGCGCAAGTGACGCCGCCACGGTCTTCGCCTTCTATCTGTCCCTCTTCCCCCACGGCAGAAACGCGAAGATCAGCAGCAGGATGAGCCAGTCCACAGCGACCTGCCTTGGCTACTACCCCGCCCCCAGCACCCTCCTCATCAGCTCCCTCACCGCCGGCGGCTCGACGACCTCGGCGTCGGCGCCGTACTGCAGGATGTGCCGCACCAGCCA
>Ga0209253_10002611_pt1 | contig 15962 bp, 10 predicted proteins | sample FrelakmetBRP12BR_FD_187145 | JGI IMG/M metagenome (GOLD analysis project Ga0209253, IMG submission 187145) | Freshwater lake sediment microbial communities from the University of Notre Dame, USA, for methane emissions studies - BRP12 BR (SPAdes)... | ecosystem: Environmental > Aquatic >...
TACCTTCAGCCCCTCCTCCATTAAAAAAGCGAGCTGTGGACAATTATATTTCCTCCCATTCCACTCTCGCTACTTAGTGTTCGAACGAAAACCCCTGTTTTGGCTCTATTGTCATTTCGACTGAAAGGAGAAATCTCTGAATTAGCATGAGATTTCTCAGTCGCTTCGCTCCTTCGAAATGACAACGATGTAGTGTGAAAGGGGTTTTGTTCAGCCGCTACTTAGGTCGTTTATCAATACTGCCTTTTTCTCTCTCACCAGTTCTTTCTAATGGCTCGATCTAACTACTACATCACTATCTACTCTTCCTTGTCAATCCAGAAAATTAAGGTTCCACTTGGAAGCACATCAAATTGAACAGGGTCAAGGGTGTGTTCTTTCCCATTGAAGGTGAGGGTTGAAGATAGCTCTACTCCCGCAATAGGGGTAAATAAGGTCCACTTATCCCAGTTAAAGGTAGCGTCGAGTGATACATTGCCCGCATAGTGATCAGGCAGCGCAACGGGGAATTCGATATTCACAACATCTTGGGGAAGAGTAAGGGAGTAATCGAAAGAGCCCGAGATAGTGGGATTGGTGACTGTTGCCTCACCCGAGCTATTCCCCTGGAGTGAAAACTCAATGTCAAATGGCCCTTCTGCTATGTATTCATCAAAGGCTGTCTCGGGTGCAAAGAGTGCTAAGAGTTGAAGTAGTTCCTTGCGTTCGATGCTGATGGTGAGGTTAGTATTGCTCACGATGGTGGATTTGACCATACCATTTGCTACCGAGAGATAGACAGCGATTTCAGATTCCTCTATATCAGGTGAAGGCCACCCGGAGACAGTGAGGTAGTGGAGCCCAAACGATCCATAGGGCACGGGGATTTCGAGTGGGTCGCCTACCACGGGAGTTATCAAGAGCGTATTATAGTTATTAACATCATCATGTTCACTAAGGGAGAGTTCTACCACACCGAAGAAGTCGATAGGCTGTGCTGATTCGGTAACGGTGAGGTTAAAGAGAGGAAGGGGAATGAGTAGTGCGGTTGAAAAGGCAATGCTGCCGGAGTCTGAGGTTCCATTAATCCAGAGCAGTGCGTTAGTCGTGGTAGGTGCTATCAGTAGAAACATTCCCATAAAAACAGCGATAGTTTTTATACCAGATATCTTTTTCATGTAATTTCTCCTCCAGTTTTTTAAAAAGTATGAATAGCGTATCGGAATCTGGTCCTAAAACTTTAGTAAGCCGTATCGTGAAAAATAGGTGCACTCGAAGCGTGATAAATTTAATCTGTAGAATAGGTGAAGGGGAAATAGATAGGGTGCAAAGGAAAGGATGACTGAATGGAATTTTAATACTATTCTTTTTCTTCCAGTTCTTCTTTGTCTTGTTTTTCTTTCTCCTCTTCTTTTCTTATCTTAGGTTCTTTCTTTTTTTCTCTCTCATAGTATTTTTTATAGGAGACCGTGAAGTAGGTGGGAGTGATAAGGGAAAATTCGTATTTGGGGAAGGGGAAGGTGAGAAGATCATACATCCCCGCACCGAGCCTCCAGAAGGTATACACACTACCTGTGCAAAAGCCTTCCAGCGCAGCTGAGGCTGTTTCGATGCCGTAGGGTGAATTTTCATACGCATGTTTGGAGAGCAGATACATATGATTTGGCAGCTCACAAGGTGAGCTTATCAGATTAATTGCACCTCTTCCTAGCTTCATAAAGGGTTTGAAGAAAGAAGCTCTCACCGGAATCTCTTCGGCGAAACAGAGCAAGGGAGTTAGGAACATAAGAATGATCATTGCCTGAATCGTCATACCTTTCTTCACGGACGTTCTCCTTTGGTAAGGTGAGGGTTGCTATTTTTATATCAACATACGCGTTACTACACAAGAAAAATATTTGGGAGAGGCAGAAAGATATTTCTATTGCAAAGAGCGTGGTGGTTGTGCTTTGATACTACAGAATTATCAGCGATACGTTTACAACAATAGACATCAGGTACATGGTCAGAATCATTTTATTTCAGTGGAAGTTTTCTGATATCATCCCTGCACTCATAGTGTTCGTATCCCTGGTCTTAGCTTCGGGAACGAAGGAAGCTCTGTATGCTGCGCAGAATAATGCTCCCAGTCAAGAGCTGGTGCGCTTATTTCAACAAGGGGATGAGTATGGTGGTTTTACCAAATCAGATGGCCCGACTTATTACACCCCTCAGAACCTCTTTGAATATATAAACGGTGGGGCTGAACTTTTTCTTAGCTACGGGTTTAAGGAACTACTGGTGGTGGTGTTTACGGAAGATACACAGCCTCTTTACCGCGCTACCTTGGAAGTCTATAATATGGGCACACGTGAAAATGCTTTTGGTACTTTTAAAGCTGAAGCAGGAGGTGCAGTATATCAATTAGCAGGCGGGTCCGAGGGTAGACTCACCCAGGGGTTCCTTCAGTTTTATAAGGGAACGTTTTATGTAAAGGTTTTTCTCTCTCCACCGTTGCATGAGGATCACAAGGTGATTGAGGAAATTGCCAAGAGAGTAGAGATGAGAATTGAAGGGTCGTTTTCTTATCCTGACTTCTTTCAGCTCTTACCTAAGAAAGGCAGGGTCGCAGGGAGTGAACACTACACGGCTAAGGATTTTTTAGGGCAACCCTTTTTTCAAGAAATTGCCTCTGCAAAGTTTAAAGAAGCAAAGGAAACGTATACTATTTTTATCTCGATTAAGCCTGATCGCAAGGAAGCAGAGAAAGTTCTACAAGACTATAAAAACTATTTAATGGGTGAGAAAGCTTTTGAAGGTGAGTTGCGAGGGGGGTTAAAGGGACTTATAGGACAAGACCCTTACTATGGCACCTGTCGCATTGCGATTGTTAAGGGACGGATGGTGGGTGTGCTGGGGAATCCTAAGAATGGAGAATCTATTTTAAAAGGTTTTTAGGGAGGATAGGTTATGGGAGAGGAAGCCCGTTACACGAGAAGAGAATTTATCAAAAGTTCAGCGGTGGGATTGGCAATGGCGGGTCTTCCCGCACTTACCCCTTCATCTTTTTTGCTCTCGTCTAAAACTAATGAGCCGATTGGGTACCGGACATTGGGGCGGACGGGCATTAAGGTGAGTGTGGTGAGCTTTGGGGTGATGCGTGCAGATAACCCAGGCTTGATCGCTAAGGCAATCCGGATGGGGATAAACCACTTCGATACTGCCAATGCCTACCAAAATGGAAACAATGAGAAGATGGTGGGAGAGGTTGTCAAAAAAGAGGGGGCAAGGGATAAGTTGATTATTGCTACCAAGGTATTACTCCCCAGGGATAAAAAAGTGGGCAGGTTCACTCACGACGCCACTAAGGATAGTTTTATAAAGATGTGTGATGAGGGGTTGAGGCGTCTTCAAATGGAGTATGTAGATATTCTCTATGTGCATAGTATCGTTTCGCCTCAGATGGTTTTTTATGAGCCTGCCCTGGAGGGACTTACCCAGCTCAAGAAACAGGGAAAAGTGCGGTTTACAGGGATTTCTGTACACGAGAGAGAGGAGGAGATTATTCAGGAAGCGCTTAAAAGGGATTTTTATGATGTGATTCTCACCGCCTACAATTTCAAAAAAGATAACCGGGAAGCTGTTAAGAAAGCAATTGCCTCGGCGAATCAGAAGGGGATTGGCATCATTGCCATGAAAACTCAGGTGGGAGGGTTTGAGGGGTCATCACCGGGGATTAGCCCCTTCCAGGCCTGTCTCAAGTGGGTATTAGATGATACCCATGTGGCGTGTGCGATACCGGGTATCACCAATGTGCAGCAGCTTGAAGAAAATTGTGCGGTGATGAAACATCTTTCCCTGACTGCTCAAGAGGTGAATCAGCTTACTCTGTATTCGAAATTTCTTGACGGACGCTACTGCCATGGGTGTAAAGAGTGTGTGGGACGTTGCCCTCAGCAACTGGATATCCCAGAATACATGAGGGCCTATATGTATTTGGTGGGATACAAGGATCATGACCGTGCGTTAGAAGCTTTAAGAGAGGTAGTGCGTTACTCTCCCGCAACCGTGTGTGAGTTCTGTGAATCGTGTAGTACCTGGTGTTCACATGGAATTGATGTCAAGGGTCGAATTTCACAGCTTCGTACGCTTGTACCCTTTGCTTGAAAGAATCTATTTTAATTTCAGACACATCTTTTGGTTTACGTATTGACTTGATAGCCTACATGCAGTAACATTTTGATAAATTTAAAGGATTATCAGGGCATCTCTTAAAAAAAAAGAAAAGGCGATGGCATCTTCTGAGAAAACATCGAGGGTAAAAAGAGAAATTGTCGCGGTAAGCTGTCTTTTCCTGGCAGTCTTTATCGGATGTTGTCTCGTTTCTTATAACCCTTCAGATCCTTCTTATAATACGGTGAGGTCTTCTGGTATCAGGGGGATACATAATTGGGGTGGGATAGTAGGGTCTTATCTAGCCGATGCCTTTTTTCAGCTTATTGGTTTGAGTGCCTTGCTGGTGCCGATGATGCTTTTGTGGATTGCTCTTAAGCTCTTTTTCACCACCAAGCTTCGACCTGACTATGTTGCAATGGTGAGTTGTGGTTTCCTGATGCTTTCACTCTCGGGCTTGATGAGTCTGGGGTGGGGAGAGCTCAAAATAACCTTGGCATCTTTTAGCTATGCGCTCAATGGGGGTGGGGTGGTGGGCAGCCAGCTCGCAACCCTTTCCCTCAATTATCTTAATCAGGTGGGAAGCTATACCCTCTTTTCTCTTGTGGGCATTGTTTCTTTGATTGCCATTACTCATATTTCTCTTCTGTCGTTAGTGCACTACGGTAAAAAGTTTTTTAGCTGGTGGATACGAGGGATAATGTGTTTACCTGCGCGGTGGGTGCGCATGAGGGAGGTGGCGAGCGCACTTTACCGTGGTATCGTAAAAGGGGTTGGTGCCGCAGAAGGGGCGTTGAGCCACTGGAGAATGAAATATTTTTCACACCAGGAAGAACCTCACGCTCAGCCTGATATGCAGCCGGTGTCTTTAGTAGAAGGACCCGAGAGGAAACCAAGGAAGAAGGTTTCTTCTCCCCCCACGAAATCGCAGGGTGCAGAGGGCACTTACTCATCCGGTGAATACCAGGTTTCCCCGCTCTCGCTTTTAGATAATCCTCCCCCGCGGGTGACTAAAAACGATAAGGAAACAATAAGGGAAAACTCCAGGGTTCTTGAAAATAAGTTGGGAGATTTCGGGGTGCAGGGAAAGGTGACTGAGGTGCACCCTGGTCCTGTGATCACCCGATATGAGTTTGAACCAGCTTCCGGGGTGAGGATTAGTAAAATATTGGGTTTGACAGATGATCTTGCGCTGGCGCTGAAGGCGTTCGGTATCCGGATACTAGCGCCCGTTCCTGGGAAGGCGGTGGTAGGCATCGAGATACCTAACGTGGTAAGGGAAATCGTGCACTTTAAGGAAATTGTGGGGAGGGAGGAGTTTTTAAATGCCCAGTCAAAGTTGACCCTTGCGCTGGGAAAGGATATTGCGGGGAAACCCATTATTACCGACTTGGCGAAGATGCCGCACCTTTTGATCGCTGGTTCCACGGGTTCCGGAAAGAGCGTGCTGATCAATGCCCTGATCTGCAGCATCCTCTACAAGGCTAATCCCAGCGAGGTGAAATTTTTACTGATCGATCCTAAGAGGCTGGAACTCTCTTTTTATGAGGATATCCCCCACCTCCTGCACCCCGTGGTAATTGATCCAAAGAAAGCGTCGGTGGCTCTGCGGTGGACGGTAGGTGAGATGGAGAGAAGGTATCAGATGTTAGCCGAGAAGGGGGTAAGGGATATTGATGGCTATAACCGGGCGATTGATACAGAAAAGGGCAGTGCAAAAAAGCGGGAGAGGGAGGAAGGTGAAGATAAACTGATGGAGAAGAAGCTTCCCTATATTCTGGTAGTGATTGATGAGTTGGCAGATTTAATGATGGTTTCCTCTCGTGAAGTTGAAAGTTCTATCACCCGATTGGCCCAAATGGCACGGGCTGCGGGCATCCATCTTCTGGTTGCTACCCAGAGGCCCTCAGTAGATGTGCTCACCGGTACTATTAAGGTAAATTTTCCTGCGCGCATTTCCTTCCAGGTGTCCTCCAAAGTTGACTCCCGTACTATTCTGGATACCATTGGTGCCGAGAGGTTGCTCGGGAGGGGAGATATGTTATTTCTGCCTCCGGGAACTTCTATGCTGGTGAGGGTTCATGGAACCTACCTTTCTGAGGAAGAGATTAAGCGTATTACCGATTTTTTAAAGAAACAAGGTACCCCCGAGTATAATCAGAGTATTTTGGAAACGAGGGAGGAGAGTGTGGTTGAGGGAGATGAAGAGTATGATGAGAGGTATGACGATGCGGTAGCACTGGTGGCTCAGACGAGGATGGCGTCCATCTCCATGATTCAAAGGAGACTGAGGATAGGATACAATAGGGCAGCGCGTATTATCGAGCGCATGGAGAAGGAGGGTATCGTTGGCCCCAGTGATGGGGTTAAGCCGAGAGAGGTATTGGTAAGGAGGTAGTGAATGGTGAATAAGGGAATGACTGCCAAATATACAATGAAGGTAGCTGAGATAAAGAACACACTCACACATCTGGTATCTAGTAGCAAGTATCCACTATCCGGTATATTTCGTTTTGCATCTTGCATCCTGCATTCTGCATCCTGTGTCCTGTATCTTGTGGTATTTCTTTGGATGATTCCCTTGCAGGCAGATGTATCGTATGGGGACGAGATCGATACAATTGTCGCACGCATTCAGCTCACCTATGATGCGGTCAAAGATTTTAAGGCCCAGTTCGTTCAGGAGTCTATGGTAAAATCCTGGCAGGCGGCGCAGGTACAGAAGGCAGAGGGAGTGGTCTACTTCAAAAAAGGGGGGAAGATGTGCTGGGAGTACCAACATCCTATTTCACAAAAGATTATCAGCAATGGAAAGAAGCTGTGGTTTTATGAACCAGAGGATAAACAGGTGACGGTGGGTGAGGTGGGCAAAGGCTTACAATCCCAGATTTCTGCAGACCTGCTCAACGGGAAGGCGAATCTTACGAGGGATTTTGAGGTTAAGCTGATGACCTCAATGGAAGATGACTATCAGGGTAAACTGGTATTGGAACTTACTCCCAAGGTATCCCAGTCGAATCTCACCAGGGTGATGCTCAAGCTTGATAAAAGCAATTTTCATATTTATCAAACTGAGGTCTATGACCTCTTTGATAACATTACCCGTATTACCTTCTCTCAGATGGCAATGAACACAAGTCTTCCTGATACCCTATTTACCTTTACTCCTCCCAAGGGAGTTGAAATCTTAACTCCACCATCGCTTTCTCTGCCCCACTAGAAGCACCAGAAGAGGGTTAGGGTAGAGTTCTTAAGTATGTCGAACGTAGTAAATGAGCGCGCCTATTATGCCGATGTTCCACCGATCCTTTCTCAGCTGATCGAGCGACTGGGATCGGGAGTGGGCAGGGTAGGAATCAGTGGACTGAAGGGTTCATCTCCCTCGTTTCTCCTCTCTCTCCTGCGACGAAAGGTGGATCAGCATTTTCTCCTCATTACACCTACCGTGAGAGAAGCTGAAGAGTGCTACCAGGAGCTTCTCTTTTTTCTAGGGGATGCATTAGGATTGAGGTGTGGTAGTGAGAAGGAGAAACTGGTGTATCTCTACCCGTCAGGAGAGGAGATTCCTTTTGAAAATCTCTCCAGGAATCCTGAACTCACCAGCCAGAGGATAGAGGTACTCCATCATCTTCTGAGAGGTGGTAAGCGGTTGGTGGTGGTTTCCCCTCTTCAGGCAGTGGTTAAGAAAATCATTCCTCGATCAATTTTGAAAAAATATACCAGGCAGCTTAAGGTTGGTGAGGAGAGGGAGCGGGAGGAACTCACCAGTTTATTTGTAAAAAGTGGATACCTTAAGGTGAGTTTAGTTGAGGACAGGGGCGACTATGGTGTGCGGGGAAGTATTGTAGATGTATTTCCTCCTGGCTATTCCGCCCCTTTAAGGATTGAGTTCTATGGGGATATGATTGAATCCATTCGCCAGTTTGAGGTGCCCTCACAGAGATCTTGTGGTGAGCTTTCAGAGGTATGGATCACACCGGTGTGTGAAGCTATTCTTGAGGAAGAGGACCTCCCCCAGATTGCAGAACGCATTAAAGAGCAGGCAGGGCAGGCACTGCTTCCCCTGCACCTGGCAGGAGAGCTTATTGAGTCCCTACGACAGTTTCAGGTACATGCCGAGACTGAATGTTTCTTTCCCTACCTGTATCCTCGCTTAGAAACGCTGTTTGATTATCTTCCATTGGAGAGTGGTATTTACCTTAAAGACAGTGAAGAGATACAGAGAGCGCATGAAGACGTTGAGGTGCATGCAGAGGAGCGTTATGAGCAGCGGAGGGAACAGATGAAATTTACTCCCCTGGTAGCGGACTGTTACCTGTCGACTGCAGAGCGTAAGGCATTACTGAGTAGCTTTCACACGGTGTATCTTGATAAGATGAATACCTCCCTTCCTGAGCACGAGGTACTTTCTCTTGCGACGTGTTCTAACGAGGATATTCGTCAGGAGTTGATTAACGTTACCTCACCTCAGGGGATGCTTTCACCCTTGGTGGAGCGGATCCAGGAGTGGCAGGAAGAGGGGAACCGGATTCTTCTCATTTGTCATTCCTTAAGCGAGGCCCAGAAACACATCCAGCTACTTGAGGAGTATGGTGTAGCTTCTACACTCCTCCCCGAGGACCATTTTAGCAGCGTCAGGTCGTTGCCCTCTCCTGAGGTGGCGCAGATACAGGTTGCCAGTTTCAATGAAGGTTTTCGTTTCCCTCTCTTTCGTCTGATCATTATTACGGAAGAGGAGATCTTTGGTGAGAAAAAAAGGAGGGCCTTACCTAAGCTCAAGAGTGGCTTTTTCATCTCTGACTTCAGTGATTTGAAGAATGGCGATTGTGTGGTGCACACGGATCATGGAGTGGGGATTTATCAAGGTTTAAAAAGGTTAGAGGTGGAAGGTGAAGGTGGCGATTATCTGCTGATTGAGTATCTGGAAAATGATAAGCTCTACCTTCCTGTTGACCGGATCAGGGTAGTGCAAAAGTATGTGGGAACCGATGGGCATACTCCCAAGATTGATCGGCTCGGGGGAACGTCCTGGAAGAGAACCAAGAAGAAGGTAAAGGCTTCCATTAAAGAGATGGCTAATGAATTACTGGAACTCTATGCATCGCGAAAGCTACTGCAAGGTGTTGCCTTTTCTCCTATTGATCACTACTACCGGGAGTTTCAGGAGAATTTTCCCTATGAGGAAACCCCGGATCAGTTAGCCGCGATTGAGGATGTGATGAGGGATATGAGCGAGGCGAAACCCATGGACCGTCTCATCTGTGGTGATGTGGGATATGGGAAGACAGAGGTGGCATTGCGCTCATCATTCCGTGCTGCCATGGATGGAAAGCAGGTTGCGGTGTTAGTTCCCACCACCGTCCTTGCCCAGCAACACTACCAGACATTTTGTGAAAGGCTGAAGCCCTATCCCTTGAGGGTTGAAATGCTCAGTCGCTTCAGAACTCGCACAGAACAGAAGGGTATCCTTAAAGAACTTGGGGAGGGGAAAATCGATATTATTATCGGAACCCATCGGCTCATTCAAAATGATGTGCACTTTAAAGAGTTGGGTTTACTGGTACTCGATGAGGAGCAGAGGTTTGGCGTAGCCCATAAGGAGAAACTTAAGAAGATGAGGAACGTGGTGGATGTGCTTACCCTCACCGCTACCCCTATTCCCAGAACACTCCAGATGTCTCTGGTCGGGATCCGGGAGATGAGTGTCATCAACACCCCCCCGGAAGACCGGCTGTCTATTAAAACCTTTATCAACCGATTTGAATCCTCGGTGATACGTGAGGCAGTGGTGCGAGAGTTGAGGAGAGGAGGGCAGATCTTTTTCGTACACGATCGGGTACGATCTATCCCCGCGATGGCGCGGTTTTTAAGCGAACTGGTTCCCGAGGCAAAAATTGCCATTGCGCACGGACAGATGTCAGAGCGACAGCTTGAGAAGGTGATGCTCTCCTTTATTGAGAAAGAGGTTAACCTTCTTCTCACCACTACCATTATTGAATCAGGGTTAGACTTTCCCTCTGCCAATACCATTATTATTAATCGGGCAGACAAGCTAGGTCTTGCGCAACTCTACCAGTTGCGGGGGAGGGTGGGAAGATCAAAGTATCGGGCATATTGCTACTTACTTATCCCCGGTGAGTCAGTGCTTTCCCGGGAAGCTCAAGAGAGGCTTCAGGCTATCTTTGAGTTCAGCGAGCTGGGGTCAAGTTTTCGGCTGGCAACGCGCGACCTGGAGATCAGGGGAGCGGGAAACCTCTTAGGCGCTTCACAGTCAGGACACATTGCGGCGATAGGACTTGATTTATATACACAACTCATGGAAGAAACGATAGCGGAATTGAAGGGGGAAGAGCGCACTCCCGAAATTGATCCAGAGATACATCTCCCCCTTCCTGCCTTTATACCGGAAGACTATATTGGGGATGTTAATCAGAGACTGGTGGTCTATAAGAGGTTGGCTTACTGTAGCAAGGATGAGGAGGTTGAGGTACTACGAGACGAGTTGACTGACCGCTATGGAAAGGTACCGCTGGTGGTGGATAATCTCTTGCGCGTTATTACGTTTAAGAATTTTTTAAGGCAGCTCCTGGTGAGTAGAATAGATTATAATGGGAGCACAATTATCCTTACCTTCCATCCCCGTGCTGAAGGTGCTTTAGAAAAGGTTTTGGCGTTAATTGCAAGAGATTCTAGAAGGTATAGGCTTTCACCTGAGATGAAGCTGAGCATTGCCTTCTCTGCAGACGGTGGGGGAGAAGTGATCGATGAGGTGAAAAAACTCTTGCAATAAGTGGGAGAGCTGTAGTAAGTGATTTTCTATGAGTAACGCGGGGATACTACGTACCATCGATAAGGAGAGGTGAGAGAGAATGAAAAGAACTATCTTTGGCAGGTTTGTACTCTTCCCTCTGGTGGGAATAGTAGCGCTGTCTTGTAGTAGCGGTGAGAGCGAGGCAGTGATCATCGACAGGATTGTGGCGGTGGTGAATGAGGATATTATTACCCTCTCTCAGCTTAAAGAGATAACCGTTCCCTACCTGGAGAAGATGAAGGCGAAGTACTCTATGGAGTACAATGAGGAACAGGTTAAGGAAACCGAGATGAGAATACTCGACCAGCTCATTGATGAAAAGCTCGTCGATCAGGAAGCAAAACGATTGCAGATTGTCATTACCGAAAAGGAAGTTGATCTAGGGATCAGAGACGTAAGGGAGAATAATAAGCTCTCTGATGAGCAGTTTAAACAGGTTCTCGAAGGGGAGGGAATGACGTTCGAGCGCTATCGGGAAGAATTAAAGAATCAGATGCAAAAAATGAGGCTCCTCGATCAGGAGATAAAGTCAAAAGTTCAGGTGAGAGAGGAAGAGATTGAGGAGTACTATACCCAGCACACTCAAGATTTTAATACACCGCCGGAGGTGAAACTGCAGCAAATCCTACTGATGATTCCCCCTCAGTCAAGTGAGCAGGACATCAGCCAGCTCAGGCAAAAAGCTGAAGGGCTATTAAAAAGGATTAAGGACGGTGAGGACTTCGATAGCTTAGCTGCCCTGCATTCTCAAGATGCTTCTGCCGCGAGCGGTGGCACTATCGGTTTTTTCAAAAAGGGCGAATTGATGCCACTTTTAAATGACGTTGCCTTTAGTCTCACCGCCGGTCAGGTAAGTCAGGTTATTCAGACCCCTCAGGGCTTCCACATTATAAAGGTGCTAGAAAAGAGGGAGAGGGAAAAGATGACTAAAGAAGAGCTGCATAAGGAGATTCAAGGTATTCTCTATAACCAGAAACTTGATGAGAAATTCAAACAGTGGCTTAAGGACCTACGGAAGAAATCCTACCTTAGTGTTAATCTGTAAACCTTTGCGCACGATTTTCTAAAGCCGTTCTTCTTGTACTGCCGGTGAAAATCTACTCATACTGTAGGGGCTAATCTTGTATTCAAAAGTGGCGAGGATATTCAGTCGGAAGATATGCAGCCGTTCGGGCAGGGGATAATAGGGGGCTGCTCCTCTCACTGCATTGAGTGCTTCGTCATCGAGGAGAGAATGCCCGGAGGAACTGAGCAACTCAAGTTTTTCCAACTGTCCATCACGTGCAATGGAAAAGCAGAGTGCAAGCCTACCCTGTAGTCCCATCTGTTGGGCACTCTCTGGATACTGCCAGCGGGGCTCAATCCTTTTTTTAATGCTACTTAAGTACGAGACATATTTTAACTCCATGCTGTCAAGCGAGACAGTTGCCTCAGACTCACCTGGTGGAGAGGTGGTGGCGTGTAGCTCAGGTGACGACGCACGCGGGTAATCGCTTTGAGCCACGAGGGAAGTGGGGTAGGGTGCTGAAGTGCCTTTTATCCCCGGTGAAGGTTCAGCGCTATTGCTTTCATGGTGACCACCTCTCTCTAACGCTTCAGGTTTTGCTGCAGGGGTTTCATCGAGGGCTAAGGGCACATCGAGGAGTTCTACTAAAAAAGGTTGATCACTTTTTTCTTGTGCAATGATATCCCAATTGTATGAAAACGCAAAGGCGGTTACGTGAGCAAGAAGAGCAAGGGTGAGCGACACCACCATGGATCTCGAGAGCAGGGTACAGCTTATAAGTGTGGAGGAAAAAGCAACGGTATACATTGGTAGCGGCCAGCGTAAGGAATGTCCTTAAAAACATGTATGGTATCGGACATTTTTAAAATAAAAATTAGCACTTTTAATAAAATTATTGAACACTCACCGGCGATGGGTTCACCCTAAAGAAGGTGCGTAGCTGCATACTACCACTTTCAGAGGTGGCTTGACAACGATTATGTTTTTCTCTCTCGCAGGTGGTGTAACTATTCTTTTGACGTTTTGACTACTTTTATGTTGCTTGTGGCATTCACTAGTTGCTTTTCTTGACAACCCACCGTAGACATGATAGAAACTAACGAGTTTGGAGGGTTTTTTCTTATTGGCAGATGGGAGAAAGGGTTAAAGAAATCAAAATGGCTATTGAAATGTTAAGTAAGGTGTATGAGCCACAGGAGGTGGAGCAGAAGTGGTATCAGTATTGGGTGGAGAAGAAGTTCTTCAGAGCAGATGAAAATGGTTCGAGTAACACCTTTTGTATCGTGATTCCCCCTCCCAATGTGACTGGCTTGCTCCACATGGGTCATGCCTTGAATAATACCTTACAGGATATTCTCATCCGGTATAAGCGCATGAGTGGTTGTAATACCCTGTGGATGCCTGGTACTGATCATGCGGGTATTGCAACTCAGAATGTGGTTGAGAAACAGCTCCAGAGCGAGGGGTTACGCAGGCACGATGTGGGGAGAAAAGAATTTGTGAAGCGGGTGTGGCAGTGGAGAGAAAAGTATGGGGGGATAATTATTCAACAGCTCAAGAGACTGGGAGCGTCCTGTGACTGGGATCGAGAGCGGTTTACCATGGATGAAGGGTTATCATGCGCGGTGCGTGAGGTGTTTGTGCAGCTCTATGAAGAAGGACTCATTTACCAGGGTGATTACATTATCAACTGGTGCCCCCGTTGTCATACGGCCCTCTCAGATTTAGAGGTGGAACACGAGGAGGTTGAGGGAAGGCTCTATTTTGTCAGATACCCTCTGGTGGGGAGTAAAGGATTCATGGTAGTTGCTACCACCCGACCGGAAACTATGCTGGGTGATACCGCGGTTGCGGTACACCCCGAGGATCCACGCTATCAACCATTGGTAGGCAAAAGAGTTCTTCTTCCCCTTGTACACAAAGAAATCTCGGTCATCGCCGACGAGTATGTGGATATCCATTTTGGCACGGGTGCCTTAAAGATTACGCCTGCCCATGATCCCAACGATTTTGAGATTGGCAACGCTCATGGACTTGAACGGGTAAAGGTAATTGATGATGATGGGGTGATGAGTGAACAGGCTGGTCCCTATAAGGGATTAGATCGATTTCGTTGTCGTGAGAAAATCCTTCACGACCTTGAGAAGATGGATCTCATTGAAAAGATAGAGAAGTACCACCACCAGGTTGGTCACTGCTATCGTTGCAAAACGGTAGTTGAACCACTGGTGTCCACCCAGTGGTTTGTGCGGGTTAAACCCTTAGCGGAGCGGGCAATGGAAGCAGTTGAGAAGGGAGAGACAGTGATTGTCCCCAAAGCGTGGGAAAAGACCTATTTCGAATGGATGAACAACATTCGCGACTGGTGTATCTCCCGCCAAATCTGGTGGGGTCACCAAATCCCTGCCTGGACCTGTAATGCCTGTGGTAAGATCACCGTGGCACGCCAGGATCCTGACCGGTGTGCCCACTGTGGGAGTGCAGATCTCACCCAGGAAGAGGATGTGTTGGATACCTGGTTTAGCTCTGCGCTCTGGCCTTTCTCGACCCTGGGGTGGCCTGAGGAGACTAAAGAGCTCACCCTCTATTATCCTACCTCGGTATTGGTGACTGCCTTTGATATCCTCTTTTTCTGGGTTGCGCGCATGATGATGATGGGACTTAAGTTTATGGGGAAAGTTCCCTTTCGGGAGGTCTATATCCACGCCCTGGTGAGGGATGTGGAAGGCCAGAAGATGAGTAAGTCAAAGGGAAATGTAATTGATCCCCTACTGGTGATGGATAAGTACGGTACGGATGCGTTTCGCTTTACCTTAGCGGCCCTCTCCGTACAGGGTAGAGACATTCGTCTCGCCGAGGAGAGAATCATCGGGTATCGCAACTTTGCCAATAAAATCTGGAATGCATCCCGCTTTGTCTTAATGAATCTGGAAGAGGATGATGCTCACCCGGGTGATACCACCACGGTGTCTCCCTCGCTGGTTGAGCGGTGGATTGTAAGTCGTCTCCATCGAGTAGTGAAAGAAGTGGAAGAGGCATTTCGTGAGTATAAGTTTAATGAGTTGTCTCACCATATTTACCAGTTTATCTGGCATGAGTTCTGCGATTGGTATCTTGAGTTGATTAAGCCTGCCTTGTATCAGAAAGATGATACGGTAGCGAAAAGGTCAACCCAACACACCATGGTAGAGGTACTCGCTGCCTCTCTGCAACTGCTTCATCCCCTCATGCCCTTTATCACCGAGGAGATATGGCAGAAACTTCCCTCAACCCAGGGAAGTATCATGGTGTCCTCTTATCCTCGGTATAATCCGGAAAAGATTGATGAAGATGCTGAGGCTACAATGTCATTACTCATTGAAGTGGTGAATAGTGTACGTAACATTCGCTGGGAAATGAATGTTTCCCCTTCTCAAATGGTTGAGGTGGTCCTCCTTTCACACAATAGCGCACGCCTTGAGATTCTCGCTCAGTATAGGATGTATATTGAGCATCTCGCGAGAGCTAATCGTATTACCATAACTCAGCGGGGAGAGAGACCGCGCGCCGCTGCTACTGCCGTTGCGCAGGATGTGGAGATATTTCTCCCCCTGGAAGGCATTATTGATTTTACCGAGGAGGAAAAGAGATTACAGAAAGAAATTGCTAAAATAGATGAGGAATTGGTCTTGCTCACTAAGAAACTTGCAAACGAGGATTTTCTGAGTAGGGCACCTGAGGCTATTATTGAGAAGGAGAGGCTTAAGACAAGGGCATTAAGGGAGAAACGAGACACGTTGGAAGAGGGGCTTAATCGGATTAAAAAATTCATCCTCGAAACACGATGAATTGATTATTGAGAAGCCTTGCCTCCTTCGGAACTTACTCTGACTAAATACTAGCCAAACACTCATGCCCCACGGGGCGCCACGAAGCATGAAAATAGTAAGGGAACTTCTCATTTCCGTCATTCCCCGACTTGATCGGGGAATCCAGATAGTTGATTTTCCTAGATTCCCGCTTCCGCGGGAATGA
>Ga0209253_10002613_pt1 | contig 15956 bp, 15 predicted proteins | sample FrelakmetBRP12BR_FD_187145 | JGI IMG/M metagenome (GOLD analysis project Ga0209253, IMG submission 187145) | Freshwater lake sediment microbial communities from the University of Notre Dame, USA, for methane emissions studies - BRP12 BR (SPAdes)... | ecosystem: Environmental > Aquatic >...
CCGCTTGTGGGCGGGCAGGCGGGAGTACGACGGGAACGCCGTGTGGGCCGCCTCGATGGCCTGGTCCACCATCTCCCGGGACGCCACCGGGACGGTCGCAAACGTCTCCCCGGTGTATTTATCGATGACCGGGAGGGACTCCTTCCCTTTCACCCACTTCCCGTCGATGTACAGCCGGGCGTTCTTCTCCTTCGTCCCCATGGGAATGATCTCCTTTCCTTTCTTATTGGAGGCTACCACAGCCGCATGGACTCCTCGACGATCCGGGTCAGGTCGGCCTTCGTCACCGGCCGGGGGCTTCCCACGAGAAGCCGCTGCTGCTTCAGCCCCCCCTCGACCAGCGCGGGGATGTCCGCGTCCGCGTAGCCGATCGCGGAAAGCCCGTTCGGGGCGTCGATGTCCCTCATCAGCTCGATGAACGCGTCCGGGAGCCTCTTCGCCGCCTCCGTCTCCGACAACCCCGCCGTGTTCACCCCCAGCAGTCCGGCGATCCGGGCGTGTTTCCCCGGGTTGCTGGGCGCCGTGAACCGGAAGTTCGCCGCCGCGGTGAGAGCGACGGACAGCCCGTGGGGCACCATCGGCTCCGTCGTGTCGTACCCCGGGGGGACCCACCCCTTGACCATTCCCGCGATCGGGTACGCCAGCGCGTGGGGGATGTGCACCCCCGCGTTCCCGAACCCGATGCCGGCGAACGTGGCCGCCATGGCCATGTGGCTCTTCGCCTCCACGTCCGTGCCGTTGTAGTACGCCCGCCGCAGGTATTTCCCCACCCACTCGATGGCCTTTTCGCTCCAGAGGTCTGCGATCGGGTTGGAGCCGATGTACGGGGGCCGCAGGGACGGGTCTTTCGGCTTCGGGCGCACGTCGTACGGCTTGATGGTGAACGATTCCGCCGCGTGCGTGAGGACGTCCAGGCCGGTCCCCGCCGTCACCGTCGGCGGGGCCGAGAGGGAGTTCAGCGGGTCCACAAGGGCCACCGCCGGGCGGATGTGCTGGTGCGAGATGCCGGTCTTCAGGTGGAGGTCCAGGAAATCCATGACGATGACGGTGGTCGTCTCGCTGCCGGAGCCCGAGGTCGTCGGCAGGGCGATCAGCGGCCGGAGGGGGCCCGGGACGGGCTTCCCCTTCCCGATCGGAGCGTTGACGTACTCCAGCAGGTCGGCCGGCCAGGTGCGGTAGAGGTTGACCGCCTTCGCGGTGTCGAGGGTGCTCCCGCCGCCCAGCGCCACGATGGCGTCGAACTCGATCCCCGCCGCCCGGTCGATCGCCTTGCGCATCGACCGGTCCGTGGGCTCGCAGCGCACCTCGTCGAAGACGGTCAGGACGAGCTTCTCCCCCTCGATGATCCCCTTCACCCGGTCGACCAGGCCGTGCTCCCGCAGGCGCCGGTCCGTCACCAGCAGGACCTTTTTCGCCCCCAGGATCCGGAGCTCGTACCCCAGCTCCTCCGTCGCCCCGATGCCGAATTTCAGCTTCGCCATCGTCAGGGGGATGATGGTTTCCAGCTCGACACCCATGACACGCCTCCCCCCCGGCCTATACGGCCAGGTACTTTTTCTGGACCGACTCGTCCCGCAGGAACCCCGCGACGTCGTTCCGGTACCGGATCAACCCGTGGTCGATGATGAAGACCCGGTCCGACACCTTGGTCGCGAACTTGACGTTCTGCTCGGAGAGGAGGATCGTCGTCCCCATCCCCCGGAGGCGAAGGATCATTTCCTTCAGCGCCAGCACGATGACCGGGGCGAGCCCCTCGGTGGGCTCGTCGAGCAGGATCAGCGCCGGATTCCCCATGAGCGTCCGGGCGATGGTCAGCATCTGCTGCTCCCCTCCGGAAAGCTGCCCGCCGGGCTTGTCGTCGTATTTCCTCAGGACCGGGAACAGGTCGTAGACCCGCTCGGCGTCCCACCCCCCGGCGACCTTCCTCCCCGAGGCCCGGCCGATCTCCAGGTTCTCCCGGACGGTGAGGTTGGGGAAGATCTGGCGGTCCTCGGGGACGTACCCGATCCCGAGGCGGGCGAGCCGGTGCGGCTTCTTCCCCTGGATCTCCTCCCCCTGGAACCGGATGCTCCCCGACCGCGGCGGGGTGAGGCCCATGATCGAGCGGAAGGTCGTGCTCTTCCCCGCCCCGTTCCGGCCCATCAGGCAGACCGTCTCCCCCGGCGAGACGTCGAGGGAGACCCCGAAGAGGACGTGGCTGGTCCCGTAGAACGCGTGGACGTCCCGCATCTCCAGGATCATTCGACGATCTCCTCGCCGAGGTACGCCGTGATCACCAGCCGGTTCTTCGAGATCTCCTCCGGCGTCCCCTCCGCCAGGAGCATTCCCTGGTTCAGGACCCGGATCCACTGGGAGATCCCGAAGACCACGTCCATGTCGTGCTCGATGAACAGGAGCGTCAGGGACCGCTCCTTCCAGATCCGGCGGATCAGGTCCACCGTGACCGCCCGCTCCTCGGGGGACATCCCCGCCATCGGCTCGTCCAGGAGGACCAGTTCCGGGTTCAGGGCCAGCGCCACGGCGATGTCGAGCCGCTTCTGGTCCCCGTGGGGGAGCGAGCCGGCCTTCGCGTCCGCCTTCCCCTCGAGGTGGAGCATGGCCAGCAGCCCCGTCGCCTCCTCCACCGCCTCGCCACAGGCGCCGGCCCGCCGGAAGAGCCGGTCCGTCAACCCCCGCCGTGCCAGGACCGCCACGAGAACGTTCTCGTGCGCCGTCCGCTCCGGAAAGACGCTCGTGACCTGGAACGCCCGGCCGATCCCGCGCCGGGCGATCTCCGGGGTCGGCAGCCCGTCGATCCGCTCCCCTTTGAAGAGGATCTCCCCCCCGTCGGGGGAGAGCTTCCCCGTGATCAGGTTGAACAGGGTCGTCTTCCCGGCGCCGTTGGGGCCGATGATCGCGCTGAGCTCCCCCGGCCGCACGGAGAAGCTGACGTCGTGGGAGACCTTCAGCCCCCCGAAGGCCTTCGAGAGCTTCCGGACCTCGAGGACGGGCGGCCGCGCTTCAGGCGCCGACATGGCCCCTCCAGCGCCTGACCCAGCCGTCGAACGTCCCGATGACGCCGCGGGGGAAGAAGATGACGATGGCGAGCATGATCCCGCCGATCCAGATCTCCCAGAACTCGGTGTACTTCCCGATCATGTCCTCGATGAAGAGGATCACCCCGGCGCCCACGAGGGGGCCGAAGAAGGAGGAGACCCCGCCGAGGATGCTCATGAGGATCACCTCCCCGGACTTGGTCCAGTGGAGCATGTTCGGGTGGATCGAACGCTGGAACCCCGCGAAGAGGCCGCCCGCGAGCCCCGCGAAGGCCCCCGAGATCACCATGGCCGCCAGCTGGTACCGCCGGATCCGGATCCCCAGGAAGCCGGTCCGCTCCGGGTTCTCCCGGATGGACTGGAGGACCGCCCCGAAGGGGGACTCCACCACCCTGCGGAGCGCGGCGAAGCACGGGAAGGCGATCGCCAGGGTGAAGTAGTAGTACCGGACCGGGTCGTGGAGGGAGGCGGGCGTGGGGATCCCCTGGATCCCGTTGTCCCCCCCGGTGAAACCGTACCATTTGAAGACGATTCCCCAGACCAGCTCGGCGAAGGCCAGGGTGAGCATCGTGAAGTAGACCCCGCTCAGCCGGATGCACAGGGGGCCCAGGATCAATGCCAGGAGGGCGCCGGCCACGGGGGAAAGCAGGAGGGCCGCCGGGTACGGGAGGATCCCCTTGCCGAGCAGGAGCCCCACGGTGTACGCACCGACGCCATAGAATGCCGCCTGCCCGAAGGAGAGCATCCCGGTCACGCCGTACAGCAGGTTGAAGGACATGGCGAAGAGCCCCATGATCAGGATCTCGTTCGCCATCTGGACGAAGAAGGATCTGCCCGACAGGGGAACCAGGGCGAAGAAGAGGAGCGCCGCTCCCCACTGGGCGACGTGCCCCGGGCCGGACGCCCGCGTTCCGTCCTTCCCGCCCGTCAAGAGGCCCCCCTGCGGGCCAGGAGCCCCTCCGGCCGGAAGACCAGGACCAGCGCCATGACGATGTAGCTGAACAGGACCGCCCACTGCGGGAGGAAGAGGATCCCGAAGGCGGTGACCTCCCCGATGACGATGGCCCCCACCAGGGCGCCCCAGAAGTTCCCCAGCCCCCCGATGACCACCACGATCAGGGAGCCGATGATGACCTCGATCCCCGCGCCGGGGGTCACGGTCCGGACCGGGGCCGACAGGGCGCCGCTCAATCCCCCCATCGCCGTGGCCAGCCCGAAGACCAGGCTCAAGGTGAGCGGCACGTTCACCCCCAGGGAGGAGGCCATCTCCCGGTTCGCGGAGATCGCCCGGAGGTTCCGCCCGAAGGGGGTCTTCCGGATGACCCACCACATCCCGACGGCCACCAGGAGGCCCGCCGCGATGACCGCCAGGTCGTAGGCGGGGAACGCGACCTCCCCGAAGGAGATCTGTCCGCTCAGGGATTCCGGTCGCTCGATCGACTTGTAGTCGGTCCCCCAGATCATCTTCACCACGTCGTCCAGGATCAGGATGAAGCTGTAGGTCAGGAGGATCTGGAACCCGGCCTCTCCGGCCCGCCCGTAGATCCGGCGCAGGAAGACGAACTCCATGACCACGCCGGCGACGCCGGCGCCCAGGGAGGCCAGGAGGACGCCCGGCCAGAACCCCACGCCCGAGACGGCGACGACCTGGTAGGCGAAGTACGCCCCCAGCAGGTAGAACGAGCCGTGCGCGAAGTTGAAGACGTTGACCACGCCGAAGATCAGGGTGAGCCCGGACGCCACGAGAAACAGCGTCATCGCCGACGTCAGGCCGCTGATGAGCTGGCTGAGGATCAGGCTGCTGTCCAAGGGCCTCCCCCGGGCCGGGCCGAGATGGGGCCGGCCCCCGGGAACCCCGGGGGCCGGCGAACGCCTGCCGCGCCTACTTCTTCTGGGCCGCCGCCTTCCGGGCCGCCAGGATCTCCTCCTCCGACGGGATGATCTCCTCGGCCTTGTAGACCTTCCAGTTCCCCAGCATCATGGTCGCCGGCGGGAAGCTCTGGTTCGGCACGGTCTCGCCGATCGCCTGGACCTGGACGATCTGGTGGTCGATGGGCCGCATGTAGGAGGTGAACCCCTCCGGGTCCTCGGGAAGCTTGAACTTCATCTTCTCCATCACCGCGACCAGCTTGTCCGGGTCCTCCGCCGTCCCGGCCTGCCGTACTCCCTCGGCGATGAAGTAGACCCCCGCGTAGGCCCCCTCGGCCGCATAGGACGGGTACCGGCCGGCCTTCGCCTTGAACTTCGCGACGAACTCCTGGTTCTGCTTCGTGTCCGGCCAGTTCAGGTGGTGCCGGGCGCTCAGCACCAGCCCCTTGGGCATGTCCTTGCCCAGCGCCTCGAGGACCTCGTAGTTCCCGCCCGCGTCGTAGTTGAAGAACGTCATCTTTTCGAAGAGCTTGTACGGCAGCGCCTGCTTGATGAAGGCCACCGTGTCCCCGCCCCAGAAGGAGGTCACCAGGACGTCCGGCTTGGCCTTGAGGATCGCCGTGATGAAGGGGGTGTAGTCGGGCTCGTACAGCTTGGGCCACGCCTGCCCGACCATTTCGACGTCTTTCCGCCGCTTCTGCAGGAGCGTCCAGAAGTCCTCCCACACCCGGTGGCCGTACTCGTAGTCGGGGCCGATCACGTAGTACTTCTTCCACTCCTTCTTGTCGGCGGCGTACATGGCCGCGGCGGCGGCGGACTGGTAGGTGTTGTTCGACACCCGGAAGTAGTACGGCTGGAACTTCTCCATCGTGAGCCCCGTGGAGGCGTGGTCCGTCCCCACGAAGATCACCTTGTTCTCTTTGGAGACCTCGGTCACCGCCAGCCCGACGGCGCTGCTCACCACGCCCATCAGGAAGTTGACCTTGTCCTCCTTGATGTACCGGTTGGCGACCTTGACCGCGTACGACGGGTTCGACTTGGAATCCGTGAAGATCAGGTCGATCATCCGCCCGTTGACCCCGCCCTTCGCGTTGATCTCGTCCGCGGCGATTTCCGCGGCCGCCACCGAGTCGAGGCCGTACCGCCCGCCCCGCCCGGTCATCGGGTACATCCCCCCGATGACGATCTTCTCCGCCGCCATGGCCAGGTCCGCCGCGCAGAGCAGCAGCGCCATCCCGAGAGCCAATCCCTTCCCCCACATCATGCCCCTTCGACCCATGTTCCCCCTCCTCGTCGCGTGGTTAGTGACCTTCCTTTTTCCTCGCTGCCGGTCCCTTGATCCCGATCACCTTCTTCGCCGCCTCCGCCTTGGCCGGGAGGTCCGCCTGGCGCAGCATCACGATCCGCTGCGCCTGCGGGGAACCCGCGCCGTGGAGCGCCTCGACCAGCGTCCCCACGGAGGTCATGTTCTCGATGTAGCGGCACAGCTTCCGCTTGTCCTCCGTCGAGAACCCGTCCTTCCCCTTGAAATATTTCTCCAGGAGCCCCCCGATCTCCTCGTTCCGGAAGTCGGCGTCGGAGGGCAGGGTGGAGAGGAGCCCGCCGCCCAGGTCGTGGGTCAGCCGGGCGACCTGGTACACGAACCGGGTCACGTTCTGCTTCACCGTGTTCGCCAGCAGGGGGTCGACCAGCCAGTTCCCCGACGGGAGCTTCGTCGCCAGCGCCGAGGAGCCCACGGCGCCCGCGAAGACCGACTCGACGAGGTGGACGATCTCCGTGAGCTTGTCCTTGACCATCGGGTTCTTCACGGTGCCCAGGATCTCCGTGAGGAGGGCCGTCGCCCCCAGGAGGACGTCGGCGTTCCCCGCCTTGCAGCCGCCGTAGTTGGCCCGGTGCCAGGAGGCGAACCGCTCCACGAGCCCCCCGGCGAACTCCCCCTCCCCCGCCATGAAAACTCGCCCGGCGGGGACGAAGACGTCCTCGAAGATCAGCGTCGCCTCCCCGCCCACCACGCCGTAAGGCGTCCCGCAGTCGAACATCCCCTCCTCCGCCTTCCGCTCGTCGTTGGTCTGCCGGCCGAAGACCAGCGTCAGGCCCGGGGTATCCAGGGGCACCGCGCAGACGACGGCGTAGTCGGACCCCTCGGGCGGAAGCCCCAGGGTGGGCATCACGAGGACCTCGTGGGAGTTGACGGCCCCCGTGATGTGGGTCTTCGCCCCGCGGATCACGACCCCGTCGGCCCGGCGCTCCACGATCCGGACGAACATGTCCGGGTCGGTCTGCTGCCACGGCGGCAGGGAGCGATCCCCCTTCACGTCGGTCATGGCGCCGCACGACATCCGGTCCTCCCGCTGGAGCCCCTCGAGGAACTTCCGGAACCGCTTGTGGTAGTCCGTCCCCTTCGCGGCGTCGATCTCCCATGTGGTCGCCCAGATCGCGTTGATCCCGTCCAGCCCCACGCACCGCTGGAAGCAGGTCCCCACCTCCCGGCCGATCACCCGGAGCATGGCGATCTTCTTCACCAGGTCGTCCACGCTCCAGAAGAGGTGGGTGAACCGGGAGATCCGCTCCCCGGTGAGGTTCGATATGGCGGTCATCAGGTCGGCGTGCTTCGGGTCCCGGGCGAGGTCGTAGGTCATCGCCGCCGTGCGGACGTGGGGCGCGATCGCGGGGTGGTCGTACGGTTTCTTAAGGCGCTCCCCCCGAAAGAAGATCCGGGGCTTCATCGCCTTCAGGCTCTCGACGTACTGCGTTCCGTTCATCATCGGGCATCCTCCCGGGAGCGGCTCTCCCATTCCCTGCGAAGTTCCTTCTTGAGCACTTTTCCCCCGGGGTTCCGGGGGATCCGGTCCGCGATCTCCACCCGGACCGGCACCTTGTAGTCCGCGAGGCGGGTGCGGCAGAAAGCCCGCACCTTCTCCGGGTCGATCGTCTCCCCGGGCAGGGGAACCAGCCGGGCCGCCGGCACCTCGCCGAACACGCGGTGGGGGATGCCGAACACCGCCGCCTCCGCCACTCCCGGGTACGTGTAGAGGACGTTCTCCACTTCGAGGCTGTAGATCTTCTCCCCGCCCCGGTTGATCATATCCTTGGCACGGTCCAGGATGTAGACAAAGCCGTCCGCGTCGATCCGGGCCACGTCGCCGGTCCCGAGCCACCCGTCCCGGATCGCCTCCTGCGTCTTCTCCGGCGCGTTGAAGTATCCTCGCACGATGTGCGGCCCCTGGAGGTGCAGTTCCCCGATCTCCCCGGGGGGGAGAGCTCTCCCGTCCGGCCCGCGGACTTCCGCGAGGGTCCCCGGCACCGGCCGACCCACCGACTCGGCGTGCGTCAGGGCGTTTTCCGCCGGGAGGACCGTCCCGAGGGAGCTGCACTCCGTGAGCCCGTAGCAGTTGTGAAACTCCCCGGGGAGGATGCGGCCCAGGGCCACGATCGTCTCCGGCGCCATCGGCGCCCCCCCGTAGGCCGCCACCCGGGCCGAGGAGAGGTCGAACCGGTCGAGATCGTGCCGGAGGGTGATCAGCTTGTAGATGGCCGGGACGAAGAACAGCGCCGTCGCGCGGTGCCGGGTCAGCAGCTCCAGCATCCGGGTGGTGTCGTACTCCTTCTGGAGCACCACCGTCCCGCCGCACGCCAGCAGGGCCACCAGCTGCGAGTTGAGCCCGGTGACGTGGAACAGGGGAAGCGACAGCAGGCCGACGTCGTCCTCCCGGTAGGAGAGGGTCGCCCGGCAGGAGGAGACGTTGAAGAGGGTGTTCCGGTGGGAGAGCATCGCCCCCTTGGGGAACCCCGTGGTCCCGGAAGTGTACAGGAGGACCGCCACGTCGTCGGGGTCGACCTTCGCCGGCCCCGGCACGGGGTCCCGGTCGAGGGTTTCCGCGAAGGGGAAGGTCCCGGGGAAATCGTCGCCGACGAGGACCCAGGTGGAGACGGAAGCTCCCTGCCTTTCCCTGACGAGTTTCCCGTACTGCTCCCCGGTCGTGACCACCACCGAGGCGGAGCAGTCGGAGAGGATGTACCCCACCTCCGGGGGAGAGAGCCGGTAGTTGACCGGCACCGCGAGGCACCCGGCGCCGATCGACCCGAAGTAGGCCACGACGAACTCGGAAACGTTCTGAAGGAGGATGGCCACCCGGTCTCCCGGGATGGCCCCCCGGGCGAACAGGAAGGCGGCGAACCGGCGGGATCGGTCGTCGAGGTCCGCGTAGGACAGGGGGTCGTCCGGATACGCGTGGACGGCCGTCTTCTTCCCCCGTCGCCGTCCGTGGAAGAACGGGATGTCCGCGATGCTCCGGAAGGCCGGCACCTCCTTCGGATCGCCCGCCATGCCCCGCGCCCCCCCCTTCACCAGATGGTCCACCCGCCGTCGACGTAGATCGTCTGCCCCGTGATGAAGTCCGAGGCTTTCGAGGCGAGGAAGATCACGGTCCCCTCGAGCTCCTCCGGTTGTCCCCAGCGGCCCATGGGCGTCCGCTCGTTGATGAACCGGAAGCGCTCCGGGTCGTCCCGCAGCGTCGCCACGAGGGGGGTCTCGAAGTACGTGGGCCCGATGGCGTTCACGTGGATGTTGTGCGGGGCCCACTCGATGGCCATCACCTTGGTCATCTGGACGATCCCGCCCTTGCTGCAGGCGTAGGCGAGCTGGTTGTTCATCCCCACGGCGCCGAAGATCGACGAGACGTTGACGACCTTGCCGCTCCCCTTGCGGATCATGTGGGGCGCCACCGCCTGCGCCACGAGGAAGTACCCTTTCAGGTTGGTGTCGAGGACACGGTCCCACTCCTCCTCGGACAGCTCGAGGGTGGTCTTCCGCACGTTCACCCCGGCGTTGTTCACGAGGACGTCGATCTTCCCGAAGGACGCCGCGACGGCCTCCACCGCGTCCCGGACGCTCCCCTTCCGCAGGACGTCCATGGCGAAAGTCTCCGCGCGGACGCCCAGCCTCTCCGCCGACCCCAGGGTATCCCGGAGCCCGTCCGCGTCCCGGGCGCACAGGGCGAGGTCGCAACCGGCTTTCGCCAGCCCCAGCGCCATCGCGCGCCCCAGCCCCTTCGAGGCGCCCGTGACCAGGGCCACCTTCCCCGTCAGGTCGAACAGGTTCGTGCCCAGGTTTTTCACCTCACACCACGAGATACTTCCGGATCACGGCCTCGTCGTTCCAGATCCCCTCCATGGTCCCCTCGAACTGGATGCGCCCTCTCTCGAGGATGTATCCCCGGCCGCACACCTTCCGGCAGAACTTGAGGTTCTGGTCCGCCAGCAGGATCGTGACGCCGTGCTCCCGGATCCGCCCGAGCACCTCGACGAGGTTGGCCACCACCAGGGGCGCAAGCCCCTCGGAAGGCTCGTCGAGAAGAATCAGGGAGGGGTTCGCCATGAGGGTTCGCCCGATCCCGAGCATCTTCTTCTCCCCGCCCGAGAGGTTGATCCCCTTCGTCTTGAGCAGGTCCGAGAGCTTCGGGAACAGCTCCGTGACCCGCTCGAGGTTCCAGTGCCCGGTCCGGCCGGAGAGGCGCCGGGCGATCTCCAGGTTCTCCTCCACCGTCAGGTCGGGGAACACCCGGTAGTCGTCCGGGGAGTACGCCATCCCCAGCCTGGCGATCTCGTGCGGCGGGAGCCCCCCGATCGCGCGCCCCCGGAACCGGATCTCCCCCCGCCTCGGGGGGGACAGCCCCATGATGGACCGCAGGGTCGTCGTCTTCCCCACCCCGTTGCGGCCCAGGAGGGCGAGGACCTCCCCTTCCCCCACGGAGAGGGAGACCTCCTGGAGGATGTGGCTCGTCCCGTAGTAGGTGTCGATCCCGACGACCTCGAGGATCACGGCTCGCCGGACTCCTTCGAATATCGGAACAGGTCGGACACGTCGTCCCCCAGGTAGACCTCCCGGACCCGGGGGTTGTCCCGGGTCTCCTCCGGGGTCCCGTCCCCGATCACGACCCCCCGGTGCAGGACGACGATCCGCTCGGACAGGGAGAAGACCACGTCCATGTCGTGCTCCACGATGACGAAGGTCGTGCGCCCCTCCCGCGAGAGACGCCGGATGTTCTCCAGCAGGCGGACCCGCTCCACCGGGTTCATCCCGGCCGTGGGCTCGTCGAGGAACAGCAGCTCCGGACGCGCCGCGAGGGCCACCCCGACTTCCAGCAGCCGCTGGTCCCCGTGGGACAGGGAGCTGGCCGGCGTGTCCCGGACCGGAAGGAGCCCCACCCTCTCGAGGACTCCTTCCGCCTCGGCGGCGGACGGCCCTTCCCGGGCGACCCGGGAGAAGAGGCGGCGGGACCGCCCCCCCAGGGTCAGCACCGGGATCATCACGTTCTCGAAGACCGTCAGGCTCGGGAAGACGTTCACGATCTGGAACGACCGGCAGATCCCCATCCGGACGCGGGCGTGGATCGGAAGCCTCGTGATCTCCCTCCCGCGCAGGAAGACCTGCCCGGACTGGACGGGCAGGTGCCCCGTGAGGAGGTTGATCAGGGTGGACTTCCCCGCCCCGTTGGGGCCGATGATCGAGGTGAGCACCCCCTCGTCGATGCGGACGTCCAGATTGTCCGCCGTGCAGACCATGCCGAAGTGGTTCGACAGCTTCCGCGTCGTGAGGAGCGCCTCGCCCACGTCAGCCCTCCCCTCCCGGCGGGCGGCCCTTGAGCAGCCCTTCCGCCACCCCGACGATCCCCCCGCGGAACCCCATGATGACGACGAGCAGGACGATCCCGAACCAGAGCATCCAGTTCTCCGTGAACCGCTGGATGACCTCCCGCATGCCGACGAAGAACGCGCTCCCGACGAGGGGCCCTGCGAAGGTGGAGATTCCCCCCAGCAGGCTGACGAGGATCGGCTCGGCCGAGTGGGTCCAGTGGGCCATGAACGGGCGGGCGTTGCTCTCCAGGAGCGCCTCCAGGCTCCCCGAGAGGCCCGCGAAGGCTCCGCTGATCACGAAGACGGACAGGCGGTACCTCCGCACCGGGAGCCCCGCGAACTCCGTCCTCCGGGCGTTCTCCCGGATCCCCGACAGGACCAGCCCGTACGGGGAGGTCCGGATCCGGTGCACCACGAACACCGCGAGGGCGAAAAAAAGCAGGACGAAATAGTAGAACTGGAAGTCGGTCCCGATGGGGATCTTCCCCAGCCCCGGCAGCGCCACGGGGTTGCGCATGATCCCCACCAGGCCGTCGTCCCCGCCGGTGACTTCCCGGGCGTTCCAGATGAGGGAGAAGACCATCATCCCGAACGCCAGCGTCAGCATGGAGAAATAGATCTCCGTGTGGCGGACGCAGAAGAACCCGACCAGCAGGGCCAGCAGGGCCGCCGCCGCGACGCCCGCGACGATCCCGGCCAGGGGGTGCCCGGACAGGTGGAGCCAGCAGAAGCCCAGGCCGTAGGCCCCGGCGGCGTAGAACGCCCCATGTCCGAAGGAGAGGAGCCCGGTCTGCCCCAGGAGAAGGTTGTACCCGAGGGCGAAGATCCCCAGGAGCATGACCCGGATCAGGAGGTAGACCGTGAACTTCCCCGCGACGGCGGGCACCGCGCACAGGGCCAGGAGGACCCCCGCGAAAAGGATCGCCCCCGTCTTCCCCTTCATCGCCCCCTCACCGCGCCCCGCCGAAGAGGCCCTCCGGCCTCACCAGAAGGACCCCCGCCATCAGGATGAAGATGAGGAACATGTCGAAGGTCGGAAAGAACCGGGTCCCGAAGGCGGACATGACGCCGATGACCAGGGCCCCCACGAAGGCCCCCTTCAGGCTGCCCAGGCCCCCGATCACGGCCACGATGAACGCCTCGATGATGATCGTCTCCCCCATGCCGGGGGTGAGGAGCCCCACGTAGGGGACCGCCAGGCCGCCCCCCAGGGCCCCCAGCCAGGTGCCGAAGACGAAGACCCCGGTGAACAGGGCCGGCACCCGGACGCCGATGGCGGACGCCATCTCGCGGTCCGAGGAGGCCGCCCGGACGATCCGGCCCGACCACGTCCGTTCCAGGAGGAGGTAGAGCCCCAGGGCCACCGCGGGCCCCACGGCGATGATGAACAGGTTGTAGACGGGATATTTCCGCCCCAGGACCTGGATCGACCCGCCCAGGAAAGCAAGGGAGGGGGCCGAGAGAGCGCCCCCCCCCCAGACGATCTTCACCAGGTTGTCGAAGATCAGGACGAATGCGAACGTGAGCAGAAGCTGGTACGGCAGCGCGATCCGGTAGACGTGGCGCAGGAAGAACCGCTCCACCACGAATCCCGCCGCGCAGACCGCCAGGGGACCCAGCAGGAGCCCCGCCCAGTACCCCGCCCCGAGGTGCTTGAGGACGGTGAAGCAGCAGTACGCCCCCAGCATGTAGAAGCTGCCGTGGGCGAAGTTCAGCACCCCGAGGACCCCGAAGATCAGCGTCAGCCCGCTGGCCACCAGCCAGATGAACATCCCGTTGGACAGGCCCGCGAGGCAGACGTGGACGAACGACTGCATCACTTGAAGGGCGGACTGGTCCCCGGTCCCTCGAAGGGCGGCCGGTTGAAGTACTCCTTCGCGGGGATGACCTTGGTCTCCCCCATGACCTTGAACGGGTATTTCGGGTCCGTCTTCGTCTTTCCCCAGGGGACGTCGTAGATCGCCTGGTGGTCCTCCTTCCGGAAGACCCGGCGGCCCGCCGGGGAGTCCATCTCCATCCCCTCGAGGGCGGCGACGACCGCCTTGGTGTCCTTGGACCCTGCCTTCTCCACCGCCGCCTTGTAGGCGTAGATGGCGGAGTAGCCGGTCTCGGAGACGTAGGCGGGGTAGTGGTTCCATCTCTTGTAGAAACGCGCCACCCAGTCGGTGTTCTCCTTGCTGTTCGGGTACTGGAAGAAGTAGCGGGCAGAGATCCAGATGTTGTCGGGCATGTCCTTCCCGAGCCCCTCCAGGACGTCCATGGCCGCCCCGACCGGGAGCATGACGTATTGGACCTTCTCGAAGAGGCCCGCCTCCTTCGCCTGCTTCACGAAGGAGATCAGTTCCCCCGCCCACTCGGTGGAGTAGAGCCCGTCGGGCTTGGCGTCCATGATCGTGTTGATGTGGGAGCGGAAGTCCGTGGTGCCGAAGGGGGCCCACGACTCGGCGACGAACTGCGCGTCCGGCTTCACCTTCTTCAGCGTTTCCTGGAACATCTTCCAGCAGGTGAAGCCGTATTCGTACTTCGGGCTCACGGTGGACCACTTCACGGCGGGGAAGTCCTTCGCGATGAACGCCGCGGCGTTCCCGTCGTTGTAGGTGGGCATGCAGATCCGGAATATCTGCTTGACCCCCTGCTTGTACACGAAGTCCTCGGTCAGCTTCTCGGTGGCGGCGTGGGTCACCATCAGGACCCGGTCGAGCTGGGCCATCACCGGGGCCAGCGCCAGCGCCTGGCCCGAGGAGTCGATGCCCCCAAGGTAGTCGGCCCCCCAGCTGTCCACGAAGTAGCGGGCGTTCTTGATCGCCTCGTCCGCCTTCGTGGTCGAGTCGCGGAACTCCATCTCGACCTTCTGCCCGGCGATCCCGCCCTTGGCGTTGATCTCCTCCACCGCCATGACGACCCCCAGCTTGTGGAACTCCCCGTACCCGGCCAGGGTCCCGGAGAGGATCGCCTGGTACCCGATCTTGATCGGTCCCTTCACGGCGGGGGTGGCCCCCCACACCCACTTCGGCGACGCGATCGCGCCCCCGAGCCCTCCCGCGGCCACGGCCAGGGAACCGCTTCCGGCGATTTTCAGGAACTGGCGACGGCTGAACCGCTTCTTCCCCATAAACCCCTCCTATGTGTGGAGTGCCTGCGTCGGAGACGGCCCCATTGTAACAGAAAGAACCGGCGTCACCGGTTCCGGACGACCCCCTTTTCCCGCAGCGCGGCGATCTCTCCCGCCGCGTATCCCAGGCCGGCGAGGATCTCGTCGTCGTGCTCCCCGAGGGTGGGCGCCCGCGCGGGATTTCGCTCCGCCTCCCCCACCGTCTTGACGGGAAGGCCGAGCTGGCGGTCCCTCCCGCCGAGGGGGGACTCCACGTCGATGACCATGCGACGCGCGGCGGCGTTCGGGCCCCCGAGCGCCTCCGCAAGGGAAAGGACGGGGGAGATGCAGACGTCGACCCCCTCGAAGAAGCGGACCCACTCGTCCCGGCTTTTCCCCGCGAAGATCGCCTGCAGCTCCCCCTTCACCTGCGCCCCCTCTTCTCCCATCGCGTACTGCCGGTCCCGGAGGTCCTCCCGCCCGAAGCGGGAAACGAGGTTCTTCCAGAACCACGGCTCGAGGGCGCCCAGGCTCACGTATTTGCCGCACGCGCAACGGTACGTCTCGTAGCACGGGAACATGCCCGCCAGGGGCAGCTCCCCCCGCCCCTGGGGCATCTTTCCCCCGAGCCAGGCGGACGCCGGGATCGCAAGGGACGCCATCGTGCCGTCGGTCATGGAAACGTCGAGCCACGCCCCCTTCCCCGTCCTCTGCTTCGAGAGAAGCGCCATCAGGATCCCGGAGAGGGCCATCATGGAGCCGCCGTAGACGTCCCCCAACTGGACCGGCAGCAACTCCGGGGGCCCGTCCTTGCGGCCCGAAAGCCCGAGGACCCCGGCATAGGAGAGGTAGTTCACGTCGTGCCCCGGCACCTCGGCCATCGGCCCCGTCTGCCCGTACCCCGAGATGGAGCAGTAGACGATGCGCGGGTTGACGGCGGAGACAGCGTCGTAGTCGATGCCGAGGCGCTTCACCACGCCCGGCCGGAACCCCTCCACCACGACGTCCGCGGTGGCCGCCAGCTTCCGGAAGATCTCCTTCCCCTCGTCTGCCTTGAGGTTCAGCGTGACGCTTTTCTTCCCGCGGTTCAGGTACCGGTCCAGCGGCCCGGTGCCCGGGTCTTCGGCGGCGAACGGGTTGCGGACCCGGGGTTGCGGCTCGTCCACCTTGATCACGTCCGCCCCGTAATCCGCCATCATCATCGTGCAGAAGGGGCCCGGAAGCTGGAGCGACAGGTCCAGCACCCGGATCCCGGCCAGGAGCGCCATCGCGGGACCTCCGTCGGAATCTGTTGTGCTATCTTAATATCTCTTATGGAAAAAGGG
>Ga0209253_10002614_pt1 | contig 15955 bp, 19 predicted proteins | sample FrelakmetBRP12BR_FD_187145 | JGI IMG/M metagenome (GOLD analysis project Ga0209253, IMG submission 187145) | Freshwater lake sediment microbial communities from the University of Notre Dame, USA, for methane emissions studies - BRP12 BR (SPAdes)... | ecosystem: Environmental > Aquatic >...
GCCGCCCTACGTCTTCGAGAGCAAGAGCGCCGGGGCCCCGGTGTGGGAGCCGACGTCCTTCAGCGACAAGCAGTGGGAGAGCTACGAGACGCCCTCGTTCATCCGCCGGACGAAGCACGCGTCCTTGAGAAAATCGCCCCATGACATCAGCTGACCTGGTCGTCGCCGGCTGCCGCGAGCTCCTGACCTGCGGCGGCGGCCTGCCCAAGCGCGGGCGGGCCCTCGGCGACGTCGGGCTCGTCGAGAACGGCTGGGTGGCCGCGTCCAAGGGCGTCATCGTCTACGCCGGGAACGAAGAAGGCTTCCTGGCCGGCATCGCCCCCGAGCCCGGCGCGATTACGGTGGACGGCCGGGGCCTCGTCGCGCTGCCCGGGTTCGTCGACGCCCATACCCACCTCCCCTTCGCCGGGGACCGGGCCCGGGAGTTCGGCCTGAGGATCCGGGGCTGGACCTACCAGCAGCTGGCCGAGCGGGGCATGGGCATCCAGACGACGGTCAAAGCGACGCGGGCGGCCAGCCTCGACGATCTCGTCGCCCTGTCGCTCAAGCGGCTCGACCGCATGCTCCTCGGCGGCACGACGACCGTCGAGGCCAAGAGCGGCTACGGTCTCAACCTCGAGGACGAGACGAAACAGCTCGAGGCCCTACGCGACGCGGCGGCCATTCACCCCGTCGACGTCGTCCCGACGTTCATGGGCGCCCACGAGGTCCCGCCGGAGTACCGGGATAAGCGGGAGGACTATATCGGCCTCCTCATCGATACGATCATCCCCGAAGTGAAGGCGCGCGGGCTGGCCGAGTTCTTCGACATCTTTTCCGAGCCCGGCGTCTTCTCGATCGAGGAGACGCGGCGGCTCGTCGAGGCGGCCAAGGCGGCGGGCTTCAAGATCAAGGTCCATGCCGACGAGTTCGTCTCCCAAGGCGGGGCCGAGCTCGCGGCCGAGGTCGGGGCCGTCTCGGCCGAGCACCTCATCGCCGTCTCCGACCAGGGGATCGCGCGCCTCGCCGCGAGCGACACGGCGGCCGTCCTTCTCCCGGGCGTCTCGTTCTTCCTGATGATGACCAAGCGCGCCCCGGCCCGGCGCCTCATCGACGCAGGGGCGGCCGTCGCCCTGTCCACGGATTACAATCCGGGAAGCTCCCACCTGTGCTCGATGCCTTTCGTCCTCCAGCTCGGCGTCTTTATGCTGGGGATGACGGTCGAGGAAGCCGTCAACGCCTGCACCGGGAACGCCGCTTATGCCGTCCGGCGCCATGAGACGGTCGGGAGCCTCGAAACCGGGAAAAAGATGGACCTGCTCCTCTGCGACGTCCCCGACCACGTGTCGCTGGCGTACGAGGCCGGGCGGAACCCCGTCCGGACCGTGATCAAGAACGGGCAGGTCGTCGTCGAGGACGGCCGAAGGATCGCCGCCCGCTGATGTCGCCCCGCCTCAATCCCCGCCTTTATGTCGTCCGTCTCGCCTGGCTCGGCCGGCGGGCCGTCTATTTCACCGTGGCGATCAATCCCCGCCCGGATCGAGGGCGAGCTTCCAGAGGCCGCTGGCCTCGTCCTTCATCCTGGCGATCTCGTCCCTGAAGCGGAGCAGGCTCGGCCGTCTTGTTTCTCTCTTCTGTTGCTGTTATCATAACCTCGTGAATATCAAGGACATCCTGACGAAGATCGCTACGACCAAGGCCCCCTTGGCCCGCCAGATGTTGATGACGGGTCTCATCACCCGCGGCCTCGCGGACAGGGGCAAGCCGGCCCCGGTCCTCATCGGGGGCCTCGCCCTCGCCTATTATACGCGCGAAGTCTATTTCACCGCCGACATCGATCTGGCCTATGCCGACCGGGAGGCCTTGGACGAGGTTCTCTCAGAGCTGGGATTCGAAAAAAAAGGCCGCTATTGGGTCCATCCCGAAACGGACCTAGCCGTGGAGGTCCCCGCTTCGACCTTGGCCGGCGAGGAAGCGCCGCGCGAGACGGTCGAGCTCGAGGAGGGGCTTTTTTGCGTCGTCATCGGGCTCGAAGACCTGATCATCGACCGGATGAACGCCTGCAAGCATTGGAAGTCTGAGGTCGATTGCGAGATGGCCGAACTCCTGATCGCGCGCTACGGGGGGGAGATCGATCGGGCCTATATCGAAAAGAAAGCCGCACTCCCCGAGAACGATACCCTGGCCGAGCTCCGAGAGCTCATGGGCAGGAAACGGCCATGAAGACGGCCGCCAAGCGCCCCCCGACGTCCCCGCTCGAGATGCTTCTCCTCCGAGATCGCTTGGGGCTCCGGAGATATTGGAAGACGGCCCGGCGAGATCCCGAGAAAAGGAAGCTCCTCCTGGAGCTGGCCCTCGAGAGGATCGCGAAGGCAGAAGCTTCCGATTACGTCGCCGTCGGGTTCCGCAGACGCCGGGTCCGCTTCCCGGCGAAATAGATAATTTCCAAGCCGGCTCGGCCGGCGGGCCGCCTATTCGACCCTGACGATCAATCCCCGCCCGGTTCGAGGGCGAGCTTCCAGAGGCCGCTGGCCGCGTCCTTCGCCCTGGCGATCTCGTCCCTGAATCGGGTCAGGGTGATCTCGCAGGTCACCGAGACGACGGCTTCCTTCAGATGGCCGCCCCTAACGGCGAAGGTGTTGTCGCCGAGGGCGATGTGGGCGTGGATGAAGGGCTTGCCGTCGGCGACGGTGATGTTCCCGTAGAGGGAGACGATCTCGCAAGGGCCCGAGAGCTGGACCCAGGCGTAATCGTTCGACTCGGGATCGAAGCGGCCGATCTCGGCTTCCCCCACGGCGCCGAGGCCGTTGAAGAAGCCCCCGCCGATCGCGTCCCGCTCGCAGAGCGCCTTAAGCGTTTCGATGATCTTCTCCCCCGCGTCCAGCCGGACGACATAGGTCGAACCAAGCACAAAGTATTTCATCGGGCCGGAGACTTGGGCGCCTTATCCAGCTTGGCCTTCCAGTAGAGATAGGCCGGGATGCCCAAGCAGATGATGCCGAGCCCGAACATGGCGTTGCGGAAGGAGCTCAGGAGCGAGCCCACGGCGACGTAGACCGCGGCCAGGACAAAGAGGACCGGCGTCACTGGGTAACCCCAGGTCTTGTAGGGCCGTTCGAGATCGGGCCTCTTCTTCCGCAGGACGATGACCGCGGCGACCGTCATGCCGAAAAAGATCCATTCGCCGAAGATGACATAGGTGAAGAGCTGTTTGAACGTCCCGGTCAGGGTCAGCAGGATGCTCCAGATCGTGATGGCCACGATCGAGACGTGCGGCGTGAGGAACTTCGGATGGCACTCGCCGATCTTCTTGAAGAACATGCGGTCGCGGGCCATAGCGAAGTAGACGCGCGGCGAGGTCAGCATGTTCTGGTTGGCCGCGCCCAGGATGGAAAAGAGGATGAGACCGGTGATGATCGCAGCCAGGGCTGGCCCGCCGATAACCTGCATGACGTCGAGGGCGACCCGGCCTTCGGACGCGGCGATCTTCCCGACGGGCATGATGTAGAGATAGGCCAGATTGGCCAGGACATAGAGGACGATGACGGCGACCGTGCCGATAAGGATGCCCAGGGGCAGGTTCTTTTTCGGGTTCTTGACCTCGCCGGCGCTGTAGGTCGCCGCCTCCCAGCCCTTGTAAGCCCAGAGCGACGCGACCAGCCCGACACCGAACGCCCCGAGCAGCCCGAAGTTGAGGGGCCCGGAGGAAGGCTCGACGAAGTTGCGGACATTTCCCTGGCCCTTGGTGAAGAAGAAGACGCCGATGACGATGATGCCGATGGCGCTTGTCTTGAGATAGGTCGTCCAGTTCTGGAGGCGCGACCCCCATCGGAGGCCGACATAATTGACGGCCCCCAGGAAGGCGACGAAAGCCGCGGCGATGAGCTTCTTCACGAGCGGCGTCATCTCGACGAAGCGCGGCAGGATGTTGTGCGAGAAGGCGACGGCCAGGGTCGCGATCGAGCCCGAGTCGATGACCAGGAACAGCGTCCAACCGAAGAGAAAGGACAGGAGCGGGCCGTAGGCCTCCCGGAGGTAGATGTAGATGCCGCCGGCCTCGGGCATGGCCGCGCCCAGCTCGGCGAAGGCCACGGCGCCGAAAAAGCTGAACAGGCCCCCGACGATCCAGACGGCCAGCATCAGCAGCGGCGCGGGCACGGCCGCGGCAATCTCGGACGGGGACAGGAAGATGCCCGAGCCGACGACGCCGCCGATGACGATCATGACGACGTCCCAGAGGCTGAGGATGCGCGGCAGGGCGATCTTGGTCTTGTCGACGACGGGGCAGGCTTGGCCGTTCTGTTCCATGGGATTCATCTCCTTCCAAAGGGCCCGTTCATTGCGGGGGATTCTATCAACAATAGGGAGAAAGGGCAATCGGCGGCGGATCAGCGCAGACGGTCCATCATCCGGTACTGGACGGCCTCGGAGACGTGGGCGGTCTCGATGCCATCGCTTCCTTCGAGGTCGGCGATCGTCCGGGCGACCTTGAGGACCCGGTCGAAGGCCCGGGCGCTGAAGCCGAGCTTGGTCACGGCCATCTCGAGGAGCCGTTCGGCCTCGATGGGGAGACGGCAGAACTCCTTGGTCTCCTTCGGGCCCATCCGGGCGTTGGCGAAGACCTTGCGCCCGGCGAAGCGGGCCGCCTGCCTCTCCCTCGCCCGGGCGACGCGGGCCCGGATCGCGGCCGAGCACTCGGCCGGCGCTCGCGAGACGATCTCGCCGAACTTGACCGCGGGGACGTCGAGCTGGATGTCGATCCGGTCGAGGAGCGGGCCGGAGATCTTCGAGTAGTAGCGGGCCTTTTCGCTTTCGGTGCAGTCGGCGGTCTTGCCGAGGAGGCCCCGCCGGACGTCGGCGCAGGGGTTCATCGCCGCGACGAGCATGAAGGCGGCCGGGAACGTGACCGAGTAGCCCGACCGGGCGACCGTCACCCGGCCGTCCTCGACGGGCGTGCGCAGGTCCTCGAGGACCTTGCGCTTGAACTCCGGCAGCTCGTCGAGGAAGAGGAGGCCGTGGTGGGCCAGGCTGACCTCCCCCGGCTTGGGGACAATCCCCCCGCCGATGAGCCCGGCGTCGGTGACCGTGTGATGGGGGGCACGGAAAGGACGCGTATTGACCGTTCCCGCTCCGGTCAAAAGGCCGGCCGCGCTGTAAACGCGCGTCACCTCAAGCATCTCGTCGTAGGACATATCGGGGAGGATCGTCGGGAGGCGGCGGGCCAGCATGGTCTTCCCCGCCCCCGGCGGGCCGACGAGCAGGACGTTGTGGGCGCCGGCCGCCGCGACCTCGAGGGCCCGCTTGGCATGGTGCTGGCCTTTGACGTCCTCGAAGTCCACGGCGTAGACGGGCGCGGCGATGAGCTCGCGCTCGTCGAAGCGGCAGGGCGGGACATCGCCCGGTTCCCGCAGGAGCCGGACGACCCGGATGAGGTCCTCGAGGGCGTAGACCTCGAGGTCGCGGACGAGCGCCGCCTCCCGGGCGTTGGCCCCCGGGACGACGACGCCGCGGAAGCCGTTCCTCCGGGCCATCAGCGCGATCGGCAGGGCGCCGCGCACGGGCTTGAGGCGCCCGTCGAGGGCCAGCTCGCCGGCGAAGAGATAATCGCGGAGCCGCTCCGGCGCGATGACTTCGAGAAAGGCCAGGAAGCCGAGGGCGATGGGCAGGTCGAAGGCCGAGCCCTCCTTGCGCCGGTCGGCCGGGGCCAGGTTGATCGTGATCCGCTTCGAATCCATGTCGTAGCCGCAGTTCTTGAGGGCGGCCCGGACCCGCTCCTTGCTCTCGCGGACGGCGGCGTCGGGCAGGCCGACGGTTACAAAGGCCGGGAAGCCGGGGCAGATGTCGACCTCGACCTCGACGGGATAAGCCTCGATTCCGTGGAGGGCGGCGCTCGCGATCTTGACCAGCATGGGGCCCGTTGGGAGAGACGAACGGGCCCGCCGTTTGCGTCACGCCCGGCTATTTGCGGACGTACTCCTTGGAGATCCGGTCGAGCTCGGCCTCGATCTCCTTGCGGGATTTGAGGGTGATCCGGGTCGTGGATCCGGTCGGCGCCTTGGCCTCGCCCTGCCCTTGGAGGTCGTCGAGCCCGTGGGCCTCGAGGGGGGACGGCTCGTGTTCCGTTCGGGGCTTCGTCCCGAAGAGCTTCTCCCGGACGAGGGGCACGGTCAGCTTGGAGATCTCCCGGAGGGTCTCGAAGACGCCGACGCCGTTGACGGCCACGGCCTCCACCCAAGGCGCCCGCCGGGGATTGAGGAGGTTATTGAAGGTCTCGACGGGGATGAGGTAATCGAGGTCGCGCTTGTTGTATTGGAAGACGAGGGGGAGCTTCATCAGGTCGATGTCCTGCTGGAGGCAGTTGCGGCGGAGGCCGTCGAAGCTCTCGAGGTTGGCGTCGAGAAGGGGGATCTGCGAGTCGGCGACGAAGACGATGCCGTCCGCGCCGCGCAGGACGCTTTTCCGCGAGGCCTCGTAGAAGACCTGGCCGGGCGCGGACAGGAGCTGGAAGTGGACCTTGAAATCGCCGATCATCCCGGCTCGGATGGGCAGGAGGTCGAAGAAATAGGTCCGGTCGGTGTCCGTCTCGATGCAGATGAGCTCGCCCCGGTAGGCGGGGTCGAGCTTGTAGTGGATGTAGCGGAGATTGGTCGTTTTGCCGCTCAGGCCGGGGCCGTAATAGACGATCTTAATGGCGATCGTCTTCGTGGCGTGATCGATGAACGGCATGCGAGATTCGACCCTTTTTAACGGGTATTCCCTAACATACTCGGGGTGACAAGTCAATGAGCCGGAGCCGGGGCCGCGGGTACGGGGGCCGGCCCGGCTGTGGTAGAATAGGCCCGAAAAAGGCCCTGCGAGGACCCCATGAAAGACATCCGCAAGAGGATCCGCATCGCCGTCATCGGGGGCAGCCGCCCCGGGCGCCAGGCCCTCGAGGCGGCCTTCGAGGTCGGCCGGCTCATCGCCCGGGCCGGCGCCGTCGTCGTCTGCGGCGGGCTCGGCGGGGTCATGGAGGCGGCCTCCCGCGGCGCCCGGGAAGAGGGCGGGTTCGTCGTCGGCATCCTGCCCGGCGGTTCGCTGTCCGACGCCAATCCCTGGGTCGATCTGCCTGTCGCCACGGGCCTCGGGTACACGCGGAATTCGCTCGTCGTCATGAACGCCGACGCCGTCATCTCCATCGACGGCGAGTGGGGGACGCTCTCGGAGATCGCCTACGGCAAGATCCACGGAAAGAAGGTCGTCGGCCTCGGCACCTGGGACGTCAAGGGCGTCGAGCCCGCGGCCACGCCGGAGGACGCCGTCCGCCTGGCCCTCGAAGACCTCTCCGTTTAGAATGAAGAACTACAGGATCGTCGTCGGATACGACGGCACCGATTTCCGGGGCTGGCAGCGCCAGCCCGACGGGCGCACCGTCCAGGGCGTCCTCGAGGAGGCCGTCCGCAGGATCACGGGGAAGAAGGTCGCCGTCCACGGCGCGGGGCGGACCGACGCCGGCGTCCACGCCTTGGCCCAGGTGGCCAGCTTCCGCGGCGCGTTCAGGCTCGCGGACGAGGTCCTCCTCCGGGCCCTCAACGCCGTTCTCCCCGATGATGTCCGCATCTTCGCCCTCGAGGAGGCCCCGCTGGACTTCCACGCCCGGAAGTCGGCCCGCTCCAAGGTCTACCGCTACCGGATCGTCCACGCACCGCAGGCGAGCCCCCTCGACCGCCGCTACGTCCTCCACTGGCCCTATCCCCTGCGCGTGGGGGCCATGCGCCGGGCGGCCCGGCTCTTCGCACGGACAGCCGACTTTACGGCCTTCTCATCGAACCGCGACCGGACCCCCGTCCGGACCGTCGTCCGGTCGGAGCTCAGGCGGTCGGGCGACGAGATCGTCTATACCATAGAGGCCGGGGGTTTCCTGCGCTATATGGTCCGGACGATCGTCGGGACCCTCCTCGAGGTCGGCCGGGGCAGGCTCCGGCCCGAGCAGGTGGAGGACATCTTCCGGCTCAAGGACCGCTCCCTCGCCGGGCCGACGGCCGCGGCCAAGGGCCTGACCCTCGTCCGTGTCGATTATTGATCGAGGACGAGGCCGAGCACGCAGGCGTCCTCGTCCGGCTTGGTGTAATAGTTCTTCCGCATCCCCAGGACCTCGAACCCGAGCTTCTTGTAAAGCGCCACGGCCGCGACGTTGGACTGCCGCACCTCGAGGGTCATGAACTGCGCGCCGGCCGCCCGGACCTTGGCGATGGCGAAGCGCATCATGGCCTCGCCGAGGCCGAGGCCGCGGCATTCGGGGTGGACCGCGATATTGTTGACCTGGACGTCGTCGCGGATCTGCCAGTAGACGATATAGCCGACGACCTCTTCGCCCGGCCGCCGGACCACGACGAGCGGGGACGAGACCGGCGTGTTCTGGATCTCGCCGCGGAACGTATTGTCGCTCCAGGGATTGGAGAAGGACAGGCCTTCGATCGCCCGGACCGCGGGAAGGTCATCCTCCTTCATCCGGCGGATGAAATAGCGCTCCAAGCTGCTGATCAGCTCCGACATATTTCTTCGGCCTGCGATCTCCGGAAGTAGATGGGCTCCAGCTCCGCGGCGCCGACGCCTTTTCCTTGAAGGATGGCTCCCCGTCCGATCCGCCCGACCTCGGCCGCGATGAACGCGGACCGCCGCGGGAAGCGGGCTTTGTCCCGGACATAGGGCAGGAGCTTCGCGCGGTACATGGCCAGCCCGCTCCCGGCGAAGGCGATGACCCGCCGGGCGGGGAGCCGGGCGAAGAAGGCGTCCGGGCCGTAGGCGCCCTGCGGGATGAGTTCGGCGAGGCCGGACCGGGTCGCCTCGAACAGCGCGGCGTAGATCTCGCCCTTTTTGGCGTCGAGGAGCGGTGCCACGAGGCGCGCCCCGTCGGCCGAGAGCTTCGTCGCCAGGGCCAGGAGGGTCGAGACGGGGGCGACGGGCCTCCCCGAGGCGAAGGCCAGGGCCTTGACGGCGCCGAGCCCGATGCGGATGCCGGTGAACGAGCCGGGGCCCGCGGCCACGGCGAAGGCGTCGATCGCCCGGATGTCCCGGCCATGCGCGCCGACGAGGAAATCGACCGACCGGAGCAGGCGGGCCGAATGGGTCGCGGCCGACTCGACGTTGGCCTCGCCGAGGAGCGTCTCGTCCTCGAGGAGGGCGACCGATCCGCTGGGCGTCGTCGTGTCGACCGCGAGAATGAGCATCAGAGCTTGGCGGCGACGGCCCGGGCGACGTCGAGGCTCGTCGACGCGCCGCCCATGTCGTAGGTCCGCGCCTTTCCGTCCTTGATGACCGCGGCGATCGCGGCTTCGATCGCGGCGCCTTTGGCCGTCTCGCCGATCCAATCGAGCATCATCTTGGCGGCCAGGATCGTGGCGATGGGATTGACCTTGTACATCCCCGAGTACTTCGGGGCCGAGCCGTGGGTCGGCTCGAAGACGGCGTAGGTGTCGCCGATGTTGCCGCTGCAGGCAAAGCCCAGCCCGCCGACGAGCTGGGCGGCCAGGTCCGAGATGATGTCGCCGAAGAGGTTCTCGGCGACGAGCACGTCGTAGTCGTGGGGATTCTTGAGGAGCCACATGCAGATCGCGTCGACGTTGGCGTCCCAGAACTTGATGTCGGGATAGCCCTTGGCGACCTCGCGGGCCGTGTCGAGCATGAGGCCGCCGGTCTCGCGGAGGACGTTCGGCTTCTCGATGAGGGTCACGGACTTCCGGCCGTGCTTGCGGGCGAAATCGAAGGAGGCCCGGACGATCCGGGCGCAGGCGGACTTGGTCATGATCCGCGTCGACAGGGCGATCTCGTTGGCGGGGACGTCCTTGAAGCGCTTCATCTTGGGGTTCGTCAGAAGGGCGTCGCGGACGACCTGGGGCAGGGGGAAAAACTCGACCCCGGCGTACATGCCCTCGGTGTTCTCACGGAAGATGACGAGATCGATCCCCTCCTTATAGTTCAGGGGATTGCCCGGGTAGGCCTTGCAGGGACGGAGGTTCTGGTAAAGGTCGAACTCCTGGCGCAGGCGGACGATGGGGCTGAAATAGGACAGTCCCTTGCCCTTGAGCGAGGGGTCGAGCTCGAGGTCGGCATCCTCCTTGGGCTTGCTGGTGATGGCCCCGAAGAGGCAGGCCTTCGTCTCCCGGAGAAGCTTGAGCGTCCGGTCGGGCAGCGGATTCCCCTCCTTGCGCCAGAACTCCCAGCCGATGTCGCCGTAGACGTACTCCGCGTCGAGGCCGATTTTGTCGAGGACGATCATCGCCGCCTCGACGACGTCCTTCCCCACTCCGTCGCCGGGGAGGATGGCGATCTTGTGCTTGGGCATGGTCACTCCTGTTCTTGTTCGAGCTTCTTCTTGGTGTATTCGATCAGGCCCCCGGCCTCAATGATGCCAAGGACGGAGGCCGGCAGCGGCAGAAATCGGAACGTGCCTTTGGCCGAGCGGATCTCGCCGCGGAGAAGGTCGACGTCGACGTGATCGCCGGCCTCCAGCGCGTCGGCCGCCTCGTCGCTCTGGAGGACGGCCAGGCCGAGGTTGATGGCGTTGCGGAAGTAGATGCGGGCGAAAGACCTGGCCACGACGGCCTGGACGCCGGCCGCCTTGAGGCAGGCCGCGGCCTGTTCCCGGGACGAGCCGCAGCCGAAATTCTTGCCGGCCACGATGACGTCGCCGGGCTTGACCCCCGCGGCGAAGCCCGGATCGAGGTCCTCCAGGGCGTGCTTGGCCATCTCCTCCGGCGGCATGATCTGATAGGTGTAGCGGCCGGGGAAGATGACGTCGGTGTTGACGTTGTCGCCGTATTTCCAGACGATGCCGTGGCTCATGAGAAATCCCTCGGATCGGTGATGACTCCCGTGACGGCGGTGGCCGCGGCCGTGGCCGGGGAGGCCAGGTAGATCTCGGAGTCGCGGTGGCCCATGCGTCCCTGGAAGTTCCGGTTCGACGTGCTCAGGCAAACCTCGCCGGCGGCCAGGAGACCTTCATGGGCCCCGAGGCAGGGGCCGCAGCCCGAATTGAGGATGACGCAGCCGGCGTCGACAAGGGCGGCGAGGGCGCCCGACTTGAGCGCCTCCCGGTAGACCTCCCACGAGGCCGGGATGACGAGGACGCGGACCCCGGCATGGACTTTCCGGCCCTTGAGGATCGCGGCGGCGGCCTCGAGGTCCTCGAGACGGCCGTTCGTGCACGTGCCGATGAGGACCTGGTGGACGGTCTTTCCGGCGACGGCCGTTACCGGCTTGACGTTGTCGACCGTGTGGGGACAAGCGACCTGGGGCTCGAGCGCGCCCAGGTCGCAGGCGAGGACGGATTCGTAGCGGGCGTCGGGATCCGACGCGACGGCGACGAACGGCCCGCGGGCCCGGCCCTCGAGCCATTTGAGGGCCTTGTCGTCGGGGGCGAAATAGCCGTTCTTGGCCCCCATCTCGGCCGACATGTTGGCCAGGGTCAGGCGCGAGCCGACGCTGAAGTCCCCGGCCGCCGGCCCGGCGAACTCGACGGCCTTGTAGTTGGCCATCTCGGCGCCGTGGTCGCCGATGAGCTTGAGGCTGAGGTCCTTGGCGAAGACGCCGGCCTGGAAGCGCCCCGAGATGTCGATGCGCATGGTCTCCGGGACGCGGAGCCAAATCTCGTCGGTCGCCCAGGTGCAGGCCGTCTCGGTCCGGCCGATGCCGGTGGCGAAAGCGCCGAGCGCGCCGTAGCTCGGCGTGTGCGAATCGCTGCCGACGATGACCAGACCGGGGAGAGCGAAGCCCTGTTCGGGCAGGACCTGGTGGCAGATGCCGGCGTTGATGTCGAAGAAGTGGGGGATCCCCTGCGCGGCGACGAATTCGCGGATGGACTTGTGGTTCTGGGCGTACTTCTCGTCGGCGGCCGGGACGATGTGGTCGAGGACGATGACGATCTTCCCGGGGGACCTGACCTTCTTGACGCCGAGCTTCTGGAACTCATTGATGATGGCCGCGGAATTGTCGTGGGACAAGACATAGTCCGGGGAAACCGAGACGACCTCGCCGGCCTGGACGTCCTGGCCGGCCTTGCGGCCGATGACCTTCTCCGACAGCGTTTTGCCCAAGTCGAGCCTCCTGGCCCCCTCATTTTATGGGGGCCCGGAGGCCTTGTCAACGGAGCCTCGGGATATCGTCTCCGCTCGCTGCGGTGTCAGCGCGGGGACATGTACCCGGTACGTGTCCCCTATTTTGATGCCCGTTGTCTAACCTTCGGGCCGGGGTTAAGATATCAATAAGTAGAAGGATCCATGAACCGACCATGGAGCAAACCCGCGCCGCCCTTTTTCAACTATCGGGAAGGCCCCGGATCGATGCCGAGGCTAAGGAAGGACCCGCGGAAGTGAGAGCCGATCCGGATTCTTTTTGGGAATTGGTCGATCCTCACAAGCTGAAGCTCTATAATTTTATTCACAAGTCCTTATCCTTCTCAGAAGAAGCCGACGACATTTATCAGGAAACCCTCCTGCGCGGCCTGAAGTATCTCCATACCTATGAATCGAGCAGGAGCTTCGGCACCTGGCTTTTTGCGATCGCCCACAACGAGATCCGGAAACACTTCAAGAACGCGCGGCGCAACGATCCTCTCCCCTTGCCGGAGAGTCTGGCCGTCTGCGACAAGGGGGTCGACCATGAACGGGTCCGGGAGGTGTTCCGCTTCGCGGCGGGCCTCAAGCCGAAACAGCGAGAGGTCTTCTTCCTCTTCTATGATAGCGGGCTGAGCGTCGCCGAGATCTCCCGGATCACGGGCGTCCGGGATGGGAACGTGAAGTTCATTCTGAACCGGGCCCGTAACTTCCTTCGAGAGCGCTTGGGAGTGAACCATGGAAAGACATGAGTGTCTTGACGAGGATTTGAGGAGGATTATCCGGAGCGTCGAGAGAACTATCCCGACGGACCTGGAGGCGAGAGTCCGGGCCGAGGCCGAAAACCGGCGGACTCAGCAGAAGCCCCGTCTCCCGCTCATCCGGCAGCGGATCTTCCTTGTCCCCCTCTCCGGCACCGTCGCCCTCCTCTTGGCCTTTCTGGTCCTCGTCCCGCTCGCCCGCGGCCGGAGGGAGCCTCCGATCACCGAGATTAGGACGGAATTCGAGCTCGCGGATAATATCAAGATCGTTTTCATTCAGAAGCCGGATTTTCCAATACTCTTAACATCTTTCTAAAGTAAGGAGCCTGCAATGGAACATCGCCGACATTACATCGTGATCATCCTTCTGGCCTTATTTGGATCGGTCTGGACGAATCCAATACGGTCGGCCTCGGGCCCGGCCTTTCAGGAGCAGCTTGCCCAGTCGGTCACCGAGTCGCAAAAATCCGGCGCTCCCCACCAACTTCCGCAGCTCGTTATTAAAACCTATACCCTGAAGCACATCCGGCCGGAAGCCATCATGAACGTCATCAGGCTTTATGCGGAGCTTGAGGCCACGTCCGTCGGAAACGTGCTCACCGTCAAGATCTGGGATAATCAAGTGCCCAAGCTCGAGGAACTGCTGAAGAAGCTGGATGTCGAAAAGAAGGCCGTACAGTTCCAGGTCTTCGCCATCGTGGCTTCCCGTGAGCAAAAAGAGGGGCATAAACTGGAAGCGGCGGTGGAGCAGACGGCCGCCATTACCCAAACCGCGAACTTGAAACAGAAGCCCGGGATCAAGACGAGTTCACAGACCGAGCCGGTTTACGCGGGCCAACGTATCAGCGTTAAGCTCAAGGATACGGACATCCGGGACGTCGTCCTTTATATAGCAGAACTCGCCCGCCTGAATGTTGTTTTCGACGCTGAGGTCCGGGGTATCGTCTCCTGCAATATCGAGGACATGCCTTGGGATCAAGCCCTCGACATTATTCTAAAACAAGCCCAAATGGGGAGGACGATCGAAGGGAAAACGCTCCAAGTCGCTCCTTTGAGGATCATCGACCGTGAACAAAACCAGGGAAAGGCCGCGGCTATCGAGAACAAAGAATTGAAGAAGGTCCTGGATGAGCTCAGGTCGCTCTGGAACTTTAAAACCTACGACGTCGACGGACCCTCTTTTCTGACGGTTCTGGAAGACTCCGGACCGAACAACTTCAAGCTGGTCACCAACCGGGCCCTGAACTTGGTTGTCTCTAACGTCCGGGTCCAGGGAGATGAGCCCGGTCAGCGGACGATTTCTATCGAACAGCTGAAGCTGACAGGAATGACCAATTTCGTCGATTACGTCTTCATGGACACTCGCGACGTCACCCTGAAAGAGAAGGGTTATCTTGTCGCTGGGGTCAGCGGCTACGGCTCGGCCTCAAACGCCCTCATCCTGGTCATCAACGCCGAGATCAAATAGAAATCTATTCCAACCAGATCTTGAGGAGGCCGTCCTCGCCGCGAAGCTCGATGAGGCAGGACGGGCCGGCCTTCTTCAGGTCCCTGTAGAGGGCCTTGAGGTCGATCTCGCAATCTCCGTCGTCCACCCTGAAATGCCGGCTGTCCGTACAGCCCAGGATGAGCTCGATGAGGGACAGGGGAAGAGTCACGCTGACCCGTTCCTCCCTATGCCGGAGGTCCGTGATCAGGATCTTGAGGTATCTGGCGTCGCGGCCCGGTTCGTAGGCCGGATTCTTCTTGACGGCCTTCTGGATGATCTTGAAATCGTTATGCTCCGCCGCCGCCAGGACGGGGGCGGCCAGGACGCCGAGGCACACCGCCGCCAGAATGACCAACGCTAGCTTTTTCATGGGTCTCCTCCCCGTTTTCCCTCAATCGATCCAGATCTCGATGACCGAGCCGTCGTCGCCCTCGATCTTAAGGATGCTCCCCTTGGTCCGGGTCAGGTCGCGCACGATCTTACTGATGTCGTAGCCCTTCTTCCGGAGGGCGGCCTTGTCGTCTTCGCCGAGGGCGCTCAGGGCCAGGTCGGCCAGGGCGAAGGGGATGTTCAGCGAGAAGACGGGTTCCTTCCGCCCTCCTTCGCGGATGCGGATCCTGAGCATCCGGGGGGACCCGACCCTGACGGGCGTCCGGTCCTCGACATCCTTCAGGCTCTCCGGCGAGACGCGGAGAAGGGCGATGCGGGCCCGGTCGAGGAGCTCGGGGTCGTTCTCCGTCTCGACGATCCGCACGAGCACGGGAGCGGCCTTGGCCGCGGCTCTCTTGTCCTTGGCCAGGCTCAGCTTGTAGGCCGCGTAATAACGCACGACCGTGTTCTTGTGCCCGAGGCGGCTTTCGACCTCGCGGAGCGCCGGGGCGTCGCCGCCCTCGTAGAGCTCGAAGGCCAGGTCGATGATCCGGCCCTCGGCCTCCTCGACGAGGTTGGCCCTGGCTTCGGCGGACTTGAGGTAGTCCTGGTAAGTCCGCAGGGCCTCCCGTTCACGGCCTCCGAGGCCGTTCAGGCACTCTCCTTTATAGAAGAGGGCCTGGCCGACGAGGGGGCTCGACGGGTGCTTTTCGCCGAGCTCCTCGATCTTGTCCAGGGCGGCCCGCCAGTCCTTGTCGAAGACGAGGAGCTTGGCCTCGCGGAAGAGCGCTTCGTCCCCGGCCGTCTTCTGGGCCTGAGGATGGGCCCTCAGGACCGCCGCCTGACCCAGTCCCAGGATCAGGGCGAGACCAATGATCAGGGTGGTTTTTCTCATGTCAAACCCCGCTTTGCAGTTCTTTCTTGACCAGGTTGATCTTGAGGAGGAGCTGGCGCTTCTCGACGAGATCCCTGATCCTCTCGAGCTCGGCCGCGGACATCTCCTCGCTGATATCGGAGAGCTCGCGGAAAAGCACCTCGATCTGGTCGCAGATGGCCTTGGCCTTGGCCATCTGGAACCGTTCGAGCTGACCGTTGAGATATTTCTTGCGGGCCAGGAGGTCCCGGGTCTGTCCCGATCTGAGGGCGGCCGGCGCCGCGCTCCCCTCCCCGGCCGATTCGAAGACGTCAAGGAGGACGTACTGGCTCTTTTCCAGGTAGTCCAGGGTATTCCGGCGGGCCATCTCGAGCTCGGCCCGGTCGAGGAA
>Ga0209253_10002615_pt1 | contig 15954 bp, 14 predicted proteins | sample FrelakmetBRP12BR_FD_187145 | JGI IMG/M metagenome (GOLD analysis project Ga0209253, IMG submission 187145) | Freshwater lake sediment microbial communities from the University of Notre Dame, USA, for methane emissions studies - BRP12 BR (SPAdes)... | ecosystem: Environmental > Aquatic >...
ATGGCATCGCCCTTCTGGAGGTTGCGGACGACCATGGAGCCGTGGGGAAAAGCCGTGTTCGGACCAAACTGGGGTCCGCCGCCGCCGGAGACTCCCATCTGCTGGTGGGCGGCGCTGACGGCCGCAGCCAGGTCGCCGGGACTCATGCCGTCGCGGATCTTTTTGAAGGCTTCGCGGTAGGCCAGCTTGGTGATTTTATTCGCCAGGTCCATGTAGGCGACTTCTTTTTCCGTCTTGACGCCGCGGCAGCCCTCGGTAACGACGGCGCCGTCGACGAGCTCGATCCCAGCCGCGTCCCGACGAAGGCCATAGTAGATGAAGTGTCTCATCGAAGGGTCAAGGCCCAGGCGTCCGCCGCCGGCGCCGAGGTCCTTCATGATGCCCGCGATCAGGGCATACGGGCTCTCGTGCTCCTCCCAGGTCCGGATCTCTTGCTCCTTGGGCACGAGCTCTTCCGCCCTTTCCCGTTCGAAAGCCGGGCAAACCCAGACAGGAGCCCGTTTTTGACTGAAGACGGCGCCGAAGGTCCTCTCGCTCCGCCACCAGTTGACCTTGGTGAAATACTGAAGGTTAGTCCCGCCTTCCAGGAAAAGGCCGTCGAGCTTGTTCTCGGCCATAATCCGGCGGGCTTTTTCGAGACGGGCGGCATAGTCGTCGGCCATGAGAGGTTTCACATCCGCGACCATGTTCTGGAGGGGCGAGGTCTGGGATGGGGCGGATGCGGCCAGCCTCTTCGCCACCCAGCTTGAGGCCGTGACGCTCAACCCTCCGATCTTGAGGAAATGGCGCCTTGTGATCACGGTTTTGCTCCTTTGTTTCTCCAGGATTGGCAATGACCCCTCTTTGGCCGGCGGATAAAGCGAAAGATTTTCATGGCGGGAAGAAGGAACGTATATCACTCCGGCCGCAAACTGTCAACGGAAGGAGTCACTTCCGGTTTCCGCGGGCAAGAGAAGCAAAGACCCCGGCGAAGCAGAGCGCGGCGAAGATGAAAAACCCCGTGTGGGCCGCTTGCAGAAATCGGGCCTGGTTGGCGGCCGTAATCTGCACCCGGCCGACGAGTACGGAAAGGATCATCATTGCCATCCCCATGCTGAACATCTGTCCGACCAGCCGCATTGTTCCCAACGTGGCCGAGGCGACGCCGTAGAATTTTTTCTCTACCGAGCTCATCACGGCATTCGTGTTGGGCGAGGAAAAAAGGGCGAACCCGAACCCGAGAACGACCAAGCTGGCGATCACAAAAGCCAGGACGGAGTCGGCCCGCAGGAAGGCCAGGAGCAGGAGCCCAAAGCTGGAGATGGCCATACCAAGCGAAGCGACGACGCGGGGCTCGATCTTGTCCGACAGACGGCCGGCGAACGGCGAAAAAATCGTCATCATAATCGGCTGGGCGATCAGGACGAGCCCGGCGCTCCGGGGACTCATCCCCTTTAAATATTGAAGATAGAGGCTGAGGAAAAATCCGACAGCAAAGGTGGCGCTGTAGTTGACCAAGGCGGCCAGGTTGGAAAAGGCGAAGACTCTGTTTTCCCGGAAAAGCTCGATCTTGATTAGAGGGTTTGCAGTTTTCATCTCCCTGAAAACGAACCCGGCGGCCAGGACGACGCCGATACCGAGGAGAAGAAACCCGGTCTTTTGCGGGAGCCGGGAAAACCCGAGCATGATGCCGATAAACGTGAGGCCGTAGAAAGCGGCTCCAAAGAGATCAAACCGCTCACCCTTCGCTTCCGCCCATTCTCCCTTGAGCATGGCCAGCACGAAAGCAATGATGACCAGCCCGAGGGGGAGGTTGAGGATAAAGATGCTGCGCCAGCCGAATTGCTGGGTCAGCAGGCCGCCCAGAACCGGTCCCAGGGACAGACCGAGATAAGTCGAGGCGACGTTGATACCCAAAGCCTTTCCTCTGGCTCCGGGCGGGAAGACCGAAGTCAGGATGGCGACGCTTGTCCCGAAAATCAGGGCGGCGCCGGCTCCTTGCAGGACCCGGAATCCGACCAGGGTCCAGGCCGAATCGGCCAGGGCGCACAGAAGCGAAGCGGCCGTGTAGACAAAGATCCCTATGAGAAAGATCTTTTTCCGGCCATGGATGTCGGCGAGTTTGCCGAAGGGGACAAGAAAGACAGCGGCCGCCAGGATATAGGCGGTGGCAACCCAGCCCAGCATCACCGCGTCTGCCTTAAACTCGCGGCCGATCGAGGGCAGGGCGATGTTCACCGACGCGCCCATGAAGGGCGCGAGGAACGCGGCCAGCCCGGCCACGATCGAGGCGGAGAGCTGCGCTTTTCTGTCCATCGCTCAGCGCTATATATTATATGACCGGGTTTTTCTTGACAACGCCGAGCCGTCGGCGATATGGTCTTAATCAGGAGCGAGCTCGGGGATTGTCAAAAGGAAGGCCCGCATGAGAAAAACAATCCGGCTCGCGCTTGTTATTCTCGTCTTGGCCGGATGTAGATCCGGGCAGCAAAAAATCGAAAGAACAACGGATGAAGGCGTCGAAGTCGTCCTCAACCATCTTGAGCCCTACGTTATCAAGGGCATTCCCTCCCGGCTCATCCTCGAGAAGGAATTCTCCATCGACACGGAGAACGAGGCCATGGCCAAGGTCGGGCTCGCCGAGATGGAAACGTTCGACGTCGACTCAGAAGGGAATATCTATATCATCCGCTGGAGAAGCAATGAAAACTACGCCTTCAAGTTCGACCGAGGAGGGAATTTCCTGACGTCATTCTTGAGGAGGGGCCAGGGACCGGGCGAGCTCGAATGGGGCGGGACGGTTCTCATCGACCACGAAGGAAACCTCCTCACAAAAGACCCCTCCAAGGCGAAATTTGCGGTCTATGACCGTGACGGCCGGTTTATAAGAGAGCGACTTTTAAAAAAGAATATCGACCCCGTCTCTTCGCTGAGCAATGGCCGCTATTGCTGCTTTGAACAGATCCAGAATCCGGAAACCCTCGAGAATTATTTGGGCACCTGCGACTCAGGCTTCGAATCTTTCAAAGAAATCTACCGAAAAGACACTCCCAACCCGTTCCAGTCATCCGAAGCCAAAGTCAAAATCTCCGGCCGGTCTCTTATTTATCAAGCCGGAAAGGACAGGCTCTATATCGGCGACACCGACAAGGGCTATGAGATCCGGGTCTATAACCTTGAGGGAAAACTCCAGAGGAAGATCCGGAAGGACTACAAGCCCGTCCCCGTATCAGAGGGATTTAAACAAGAGTTCTTGGCCCGCTTTCCGAAAGACTATCCCATGCGTGATCGGTTTGAATTTGCCGCTGCCTGGCCGCCCTTCATGTCGTTTGTCGAAGATGAGGAAGGTCGGCTCTTCGTCGGGACATTTGAGAAAGGTTTGAATCCAAACGAAAATCTGTTTAATATCTTCAGTCCAGAAGGAGTTTTTATCGGCCGAGTCAGCATCGCTTGCCGAAACGCGCAGCAGGAACAATATTCGCTTCCCTCTATGTTCAAAGGCGGCCGGTTCTATGCCATCCAGGACAAAGAAAGCGGCTATCGGGAGCTCGCCGTCTATCGGATGCGCTGGGAACTATAAGTGGGGTCAGGTCTTAACAATCAACAATTGCCGCATTTAAGTATCAGCCACTAACGCAAGTTCCTCCATTTTTCATAAATTCAATGGAGCAGATCTAAAAAGGCTCCGCTTTTTGTTGAATGTGGAGACCTGATCCCAGTTATTTCACCGCCGTCGCCCTAAGCACGTTCCTTATTTTAGCTTGAGGACGACCTCATGGCGCAGGAACTCGCCTTCCTTTCCGGAGGTCAACCGGATGGTGAGCCGGTTTCCCAGGACCGAAGCCCCGATCACGTCCTGGACCAGCTCTCCGTGTGTTATCCGCAGCGTATAGCTCTCACCGGCCAGACCCTCGACCACCGCCCTGAGGTCTTTTCCGGCGATCTCTAACTTGATGATTTTCAAGCCCTTATCATAATCTCCAACCTGATGTTCGTTAGCCGGGGGAAGGATCTCGACGGTGGGCTCCAGCTCGACCTGGATGACGTCACGCCCGGTCAGGCCGAAGGGGAGAAAAACGGGTCGTTCGGTCTGCCGGAAAGCCTGGAACACCGGACTCGCCGCTGACTCCAGCAGCCGGCCGTTGACCAGGGCCCGCCGGATTTGCGTTCCCAAACCAAAGGCCGGAGAAAAATGAAGCCGGAAAGAATTCCCCGGCCGGGAGGTCACCTCGACCACGACCTTGGCATCGTCGCGCTTGTAGTGAAAATCAAAGGTCTCCTGGCCGAGACGGAATTTCCCGATCGTTACTTCCGGCCAGTCGGCCGGAAAATGGGGCCTGAAGATGATTTCTTTTGTAACCGCGTCGCCGCTCAATCCCAATAATCCCCGGACAAAGGGGAGGACAAAGCCTCCCGTAGAGAATCCCTGATGGGCCACCGCTTCCTGCGGCCAGACATAGAGGCCGCCAGAAAAGAGCTCGGTGGAGGAGCCCAGGGAGTTATCGAACAGATGCCTCGCGTTGGCCACGACAAGCCCGTATCCTTGAAGCCCCTGACCGTGCTCGAAGAGAGCGGAGGCCGCATAGCCCGTCAGAAAGGGCCAGACGGCTCCATAATTATAATTGAGCGGCTCATAAAGCGGACTCTTGCGGGTAAGAATCCTCATACCCCAGGGCGTTACCAGGTCGGCGGAGTTCATTTTTTCCAGGGTCCAGGCGGCCCGTTCCGGCCGGCCCGTTCCCCACATCAGGGGCACGGCGCACCAAGGAGTGAGCTCCTTGACCAGCTCGCCTTTATCGTTAAAAGCGTAAGAATACTGGCCCTTCTCTTCATCCCAGAACCTTGACTCAAACGCGGCCAGCGCTGCTTGATGGGCGGCGGCGGCGTCTGCCGCCAGCTTCTTTTCGCCCATCTCCCGGGCTAATCTCTCCATGCTCCGGGCGGCGCGAACCCAGACCGCAGCCAGATAGATATCCGTCTGAATCCCGGTGAGCGAGCCGAATTCGAGCGCCCCGAGCCCGGCCTTGGAGTTGTCCATCAGGCCGTCCCCATCGCCATCCGTGGACCGGCACCACTCGAAGGCCCGCTTGAGCGAAGAAAAACTCTGCCGGATGAAGTCGAGGTCGCCGCTCTTCGAAAGATACTCCTCCATGGCCGCAATATAGTAAGGGGTTGTGTCGCCATGAATATAGCCGTAGGGATATTCTTTAAACCAGTCGATGTATCCGGCCGCCTGGGAGAGCTCGTGGGCCATCTTCCCGTCCTCGCGCTGCCATTTCTGCGTAAAAGTCAGAGCCTCCCGGGCGGCTTCGAAGTCGCCGTAGCTGAGCAGGCTCAAGGAATTGAGGTAGGCATCGGTCCCGAAAAACCAGCCGAACCCGGGACGGCCGCCACTTCCCGAGAGGCCGAGTCCGGCCACCAACCCGCGGCCCAGCTCGGGATTTTCAACCCGGAGGTTATCATAGGATACCTTGGACCACTCCAGGGCCAGCCTCAGGTTTTGGACCGGTGTCTGAACCCGGAGAGTCTGCTGTCTCAAGTCTCTGTAGTGCTGGAGACCATCGAGGTAAACAGAGCGGGGATCGGCGGCCATTTTCTCGTAGACCGCCCGGACGTCCCCCCGCTTTCCCTTGCCTCCGGCCAGGACAATCGGGATGAGCTTGCCTTCGACCGCCGCCGGGTCGTCGATGGTTATGGTGAATTCGCTGGGCGCGTCCGACAGCATGTGCGCGGGAGTGTAGGAAATCCCCCGGCCCGCGGGAGACCCGATAAAGGCATGGTTCTTCTGCGTCGGCTCTGAGACGAGATAGGCCTTGATCTGATCATCCCAATAGGCGTATTGCCCCCCGATACCGGCCGGCCACATCGGCTGAAGGACCGGCAGGAAGCCGGCCACGACGGTCAACGGCTCGGTGGCATCGATATCGAGGAGGATGACGGCCCCGGGATCCTTGATGGCGGTCAGAAAGGTGGCCTTGACCGTCAGGGATTGATAAGCATAGGTCAGCGTCGTCGCCGCCGGCGTCACTTCGATAAACCGGACGATATCTTTGGCCGGGATCGGCCGGGTGCTGTTCTTGAGGAGAAACGAGAGCTCGAAATTGCGCAGGAGCTTGAGAGGATAAGCCCAGGCCTCGAAAGTGCCGCTCTCCAGCCCGAGGAAGGCGAACTTGCGTCCGGCCTTGTCGAAATAGGTGCTGACTTGGGCCGGCCGACCGAGGGTGAGGTCATCCCGCTCGATCGGGAAGGCCGGGATGAGTCCTTCTTGAGCCCGGGAGTAAGAAGGATAAAGAAAAAGGAAGGCCAGGCCGATCCAGAGAACGCCTTGAAAAGTCCGGTCTTTCTTTCTCATGATCTCCCCTCGATGAACATGCGGGAATTATAGCACAATTCCGGCGCTCGAGACCGTGCCTGCCTGCCTAGAAAAGAAACAGGAGCAGGAACGCGCCGGCGATGAGCGCCAGCGAAAACGGCAGGACCGCCCGCCATCCCGCATTCGCTCTCTTGAGGATCTCGAACTCGGTGACATAGACGGTCTCACAGGCCTGGCCGCCGATGTCTTTACGGGTGGTGCTCGTCCCCCGCACCACCTGGGATCCCTTGTGCCCGTACTTGGCCAGCCAGCCCCGCAGGCGGACCTGGTCGCCCCGGTTCACGCTCTTGACGAGCTGGCGCAGGCTGTCGTCTTCCGTGATGAGGTGATTGTTCGAGATATGAGATTGGGAAAAGCGTTGTCCCGTATCCGGGCTGGACCAGGAATAATAGCAGGTGAAATCACGGCTCCAGAACTTGATCTTCCGGAAGGCGCCTGTCTCCAGGTTCTTCCCCCAGATGACGCAGAGGTCCTTGATGTTGAGGTAATCCTTCCACATCTCGTGGGCGTAATCGAGGAAAGATCCGGCGTAGTGCGAGGAAACGACCATCCCCCAGAGCTCATAGTCGAATTGGGGATAGACGGTATAGGTGAAGCCCTTCTGGTCAACATCAAAAGGCGCCGGGAGATCGCTTGATCCCTGTACCGGTTCCTGAAACAATTCGGGCAGCAGCTCGCCCTCACCCGGCCAGCGGTTTCGAAAAAGGATGCTGAAGAAGAGAAGAAAAAGGCCGGCCAAAAGGATAACCTTGACAAATTCCCTTTGCGGGCGCGTCAGCTGTTTCTGGGCCCACATGGGATCTTCTACTTTTCATTCCGTTCCGGTTGCATAGCTATGCCTCTCTTGTGATCCTGCCAGTGATGCGTTCGAATGAGCCGCCTTGGCATATGTGCAATAGCCCGGAAACGGGGCTATATTACCACGAAATGATTATCAGTTCCTAAAGACATCATCAATCAGGATATTGCGGAGGGCTTCTCATTCACGGGGAAATTCATTCGCCGGATCAATTCCTGAAAGCGGGGATCATCGCGCAGCGGGTCCCAGTGGGGATACACGTTCAAATAGACCAGGTCCTGCATTTTTTCCTGGTAGGCGATCTCGAGCCAATCCAAGGCCTTCCTCTTCTCTCCAGCATAGGCATAGAGCGTCGCGATAGCCAACGAGTAGGCCCGGTTGGATCGGGCCGCCAGCGCATCGGCCGCCTGACGCATCGCCTCCTTATACCCGCCCGCCTCATTACCGCGGTTGAGCGCTTCGAGGAGATCCTGGTCGCCGGTTGCGGCATAAAGTCTTCGCGATACAGCCAAAGCTTCTTGATACATCCCCTTATGGTGGTAGCAGTTCCTGAGGCCACCCAAGGCATCCGCGAAATCGGGCTGCAGGGCCAGACCGCTTTGGAACTGAGCGATGGCCTCATCGAACTGCCTCCCGCGCAAAAAGGCGAGGCCCAGGTAGCTCTGGTACATCGAATTCAAAGGATCCAGTTCGATGCCGATCCGGATTTGCGCCTTCGCTTCCTCAAAACGGCCCATTCCGGTGAGGAACAATCCATAAAAAACCCGGGCCTGGGCATAATGGGGATTGAGTTCGATTGCCAAAAGAAACTCATGTTCCGCCTTTTTCCAATCAAATTCAAACCATGTCGCGTTGCCCGCAAGCATAAAATGGGCCTCCGGCAACATACTGTCCAACTTGAGGCTTCTGTCGAGCGCCGCCATCATTCTAGACCTGATCTCACTGGGCAGCGCACCATAATACGTTCGACTGCCCCAGACGGAGGCGATACCCGTATAGGCCTGAGCATACTCTGGATCCTTTTCTAAGGCTAACTCGTAGTATTGGAGTGCGGTTTCAAGGTCCTTTTCCGTAAATTTATGCCAGTGGAACTGGCCTTTGAGATAGGCCTCGTAGGCCTCGCGATTGACCTGCCGTGCAGTGGCGAGCCTTGTTGTTTCATCCGCGGTTAGGTTGACTTTGGTGTTTTCGGCAATGGCGCGGGCCATTTCGCCGTATAATACCAGGACATCGTTCCCAGCCCGCTCGTAGGTCTTGGCCCAGAGGTTTCGCTCCTCGGGGAGAGCATCGATCACCTGCACACGGATGCGCACATTTTCTCCGAATTGATACACCGTGCCCTCCACCACGGCATCGACGTTCAATTCCTGGGCGATATCCGACAGAGGCTTATCGGTATGCTTGTAGCGGATCACGGATGTGCGGGAGATGACCCGGCGCAGCCCGCTGATCTGGGCCAGCTGGCCGATCAGCTCGTCGGTCACGCCGTCCACGACGTATTCTTTCTCCGAATCCCCCGTCAGGTTTTCGAAAGGCAGGACGGCGATCGAGTCGATAGCCTCGGCGCGCCCCCGAAATACCGTCAGGATCAGAACGACCGCCAGGACGGCCGACCCGGCGGCCCCGGCATACAGGATCGCCTTCCTCCGTCGGCGCAGCTTGGCCTTCCTCAGCCGCGCCTTGATCTCGTCCGGGACGATTCCGGCGGCGATGCACTTGAGGTCGTCCAGCAGGTCCTCGAAGCGCTGGTATCTCTTGTCCGGGTTCTTCTCCAGGGCCTTGAGCACGACCTGCTCGATCGCCGGGGGAAGGCCGGGTCTCGAGCTCGTCGGGGGCTTGGGCTTCTCCTTCAAGATCGCGTAGACCACGGCCTGGGACTGCTCCCCCTTGAACGGAAGCTCGCCCGTGAGCATCTCGTAAAGGACCACCCCGAACGACCAGATGTCCGTGCGGTGATCCACCTTCTCCCCCCGGGCCTGTTCGGGAGACATGTAGCTCACCGTCCCCATGGTCGTCCCCTCCTGGGTGACGAGTGTGGCTCCCGCGACCCTGGCCAGCCCGAAGTCCATGACCTTGGCTTGGCCCTTCGGCGTGACCATGATGTTGGCGCTCTTGATGTCGCGGTGGACGATCCCTTTATTGTGGGCTTCTTGGAGCCCTTCGGCAGTATGAATCGCGATCTTCAGGGCTTCCTCGAGCTCGATCGGACCCGAGTCGATCCTCTTCCTTAAGCTCAGGCCCTCGATAAAAGCCATGGAGATGAAGGCCCTGTCTTCGGCCTGGTCGAAGTCGTAGATCGTGCAGATATTGGGATGATCCAGGGCCGCGGCGGCTTTAGCCTCTTGTTTGAACCGATCCCTGATCTCGGGAATGTGGGTCAGCTCCGGCGGCAGGAACTTCAGGGCCACCGTCCGCTGGAGCCGGATGTCCTCGGCCTTATAGACGACTCCCATCCCTCCACGGCCGAGCTCCCCGATGATCCGATACTTGCCGGCGACGAGAGCATCCTTGGAGATGGGGGGTGCAGCGGCGGCGAGGGTCCTCGTGACGGAAGCGCCCTCGAGGCCGGCTCCCGCTCCCGGACTCAGCGGCGCTGCGCAGTTGCTGCAGAACTTCGAGTCGTCTCTATTCTCTGCATGACATTTGGGGCATTTCATAACGCTCGCTCCCATTTCTTGTCGCCGATAGGTAGCTTCAACTTGCGCAGTAGCTCCTGATAACGGAGCTCGTCGCGCAGAATGGCATAAGACGGCCGTCCAATATAGAGAATATTCGGATCGCGCACTTCGTAGGCCTTCTCCATCTCGTCCAGGGCCCGCTCCTTATTCCCGGCAAAGGTATAGAGATCATAGAGAAACGTCGGCGCGATGTACCTGGATCCCGCCTGTGCCAGGAGCGTATCGGCTTCGAGGCTCAGCGTCCCGGCATAACCCAGCTCACTGAACCGATCGAAGACATGGTCGAGGTCCGCGAGCTCCTTGGAATAAAGGAGCTTGATCGCTTCAAAGGCCTGGTCATATCGTCCGGTCACGTGCGAAGCATGATAAATGCAATCCAGCACATTATTCATCGAGGGGTTCTTCTCATAAATGTCACGGCTAACCGAGATGGCCTCGTCATACCGGCGGGCATAAAGCAGATCCTGCGCGTACCACCACTTGATCGCCGGATTGTGGGGATCCAGCCTGAGCGCCAGCTCGATATTCTCCATCGCTTCGTCCGTCCGCCCGAGCATATTCAAGAGATGTGAATAGTCGGCGTGGGCCTGGGCGTGATTGGGATTGATCTCGAGGGCCTTCTTGAGCGCGGCCTCGCCGCCCTCCAGGTCGAACTCCCCGTAGACCTTCATGCTGGCCACGGCAGAGTGCACGTCCGCCAGCGTGCTGTCCAGTTCGAGGGCCCTTTCGACGGCTTCCACAATCTTGGGTCCTGCTTCCTCCGGCGCGGCCCAGCCCAACTGCTGCCGGAACAGCCAAACACCGCTAATGCCGACATAGGCCAGGGCGAACCGAGGGTCCCTATTTCTAGCCTCTTCGAAGTAATGCAAGGCCGTAGCGACATCATCCGGGCTCGCCCCGTTCATATAGAAATTGCCTCTCAGATAAGAATCATAAGCCATCTGATCGGCCGTGGGGACCTTCTCGATGAGCCGCTTCTCCTCCGGGGCGATGACCGCCTTGAGGGCACCGGCGACCGATTCCGCGATCCTGATCTGGACGTAAAAAATATCCTTAACATCGTTGATATTTTGCTGGAAAGACTCCCCCCAGAGATGTGACTCATGCTCGGCCATGATCAGTTGCATCCTCAGCCGGAACGCATTGCCGTATTTCTGGCCGCTACCCTCCACGATGTATTTCACGTCCAGTTCTTCGGCGATCTCGCGGACGGGCTTCTTCCTGTCCCGATATTGTTCGACCGACGTGCGCGAGATGACCCTGAGCGCCTTGATCTTCTGGAGGTTGCTCAGGATCTCCTCCATCACCCCGTTGATGAAGTAGGTGTTCTCCTGGTCGGGGCTGTCGTTGATGAACGGGAGGACGGCCAGCGTGATGGCCCGCTCGCCGCGGCCCTCTCCTCCGAAGATCCGGCTCCGCAGGCCGCCGACGTCAAGACCGATGAAGAGCGCCAGGGCCAAGGCCAGGGCGGAATAGATCAAGGCCATTCTTATCCCGAGGAAAGTCCGGGGGAGGCGGGCTTTGAGCGGTCTAAGCCCTTCGGCCACGGCCGCAAGATCGCCACGGACCTCCTCCATGCTTTGGTAACGGTTCCCGGTATTCTTGACAAGAGATTTAAAGACGATCTCGTCCAGCCCGGAAGGTAGGTCCGGCCGGACCTTGGACGGCGGCTTAGGAGGCTTATGAAGGATGGAATGGATGACCGTCTGGTCGTGGTCCCCCTTGAAGGGAAGCTTGCCGGAGAGCAGTTCGTACAGGACAACCCCCAGCGACCAGATGTCGGTGCGCTGGTCGAGCTCCTCGCCCCGGGCCTGCTCCGGCGACATGTAAGCCACCGTGCCCAGCGTCGTCTGCGTCCTTGTCAGCGACGAGCCGCCCCTGAGCTTCGCCAGCCCGAAGTCCATGACCTTGGCTTGACCTTTGGCCGTGACCATGATGTTGGCGCTCTTGACGTCCCGGTGAATGATGCCCTTGCCGTGGGCTTCCGCCAGGCCAGAAGCGACCTGGTTGACGATATCCACGGCCTCGCCCGGCTCGAGCGACCCCTTCCGGACCCTGTCCCGCAGCGTCTCGCCCTCTACGTATTCCATAGCGATATAAGGCCGGCCCTCGCTCTCGCCGATTTCGTGGATGACGCAGATGTTCGGGTGCGAAAGCGCCGCGGCCGCTTGGGCCTCGATAAGAAAACGCTCTTTGAGATCGGGAGAGTCCATGAGATTCGGCGGCAGGAACTTCAGGGCCACTGACCGCTTGAGCTTGATGTCCTCGGCCTTGTAGACGACCCCCATGCCGCCAGCCCCTATCTCCTCGAAGATCCGGTATTTCCCGGCGATGAGGGCGCCCGCCTTCAGGATGTGGAGAGGAGTTTCCAGGGTCCTGGTAACAGAAGCGCCCTCAGGGCCGGCGCCCACTATCGGCCAGAGAGGCGCGGCGCAGTTACTGCAGAACTTCGAGTCGTCTTTATTCTCGGTTTGGCATTTGGGGCATATCATTGGCATCTCCCCCTCCCTTGACAGGCAAAGAAGCTAACCGTAAATTTTCCAAGCAATACGGGGCTACGGAGCCCCAGGCACCAGCGGCTCAATTTGCCTGATCAATTCAGGGACATTTGTGGCCACAACAGCCCAAATGCGTTCTTGGCGTATCTCTCCGTATTCATGGGCCAGGACATTTCGTAGACCGATCATCTTTTTCCACGGGATTTCAGCATGACCGGCTTGGAATCCTTCCGAAACATGCTTGGCGGCAATTCCGATGATCTCCAGCGCCCGCTCTACGGCCATCTGCAATTTTCTGTCTTTCAGGTATTGTTCAAAAGTCACTTGATTCGTGAAAGCCTGGACAGCCTTGGCTGCATCCAAGATATCCCAGAGATAGGCCAGGTCTTTCTTTTCAGGCGGCATAAACAACCTGACATTGGCTCAGGATCTCGTGTCTTCGGAAAGGATTCCGGAGCGCCTCTTTTTCCACGAGATCCACTTTGCGGCCAAAAATATTCTGGAGTTCTTCGATCATTTCCACGATTTCGAAGAGCCCCCAGGGAGTGCCACCCTGGAATGTCACCAAAACGTCCACATCGCTATCGGGCCGAAAGTCATCCCTCAAAGTCGAGCCGAAAATGGCGAACTCCTTTATTCTCCATCGTCGACAAAAGTCATGAATCCTGTCATGGGGAATTTCAATTTTGGTTATTCCCTTTTTCATATCACAATATTAGGTCAGCAGACCAAGCGAGTCAAGGGCGCATGTGTCAGGTCGCCGAGATGAGAGCGCCCTTGGAGATAGCGGAAAAAAGGATGGCCATGGTTTTCGTTACGGAAATCCCTTCAGGGCCGGCACCCGCGCCTGGCCCCAACGGCGTCGCGCAGTTGCTGCAGAACTTCGAGTCGTCTCTATTCTCTGTATGGCATCGTGGGCACTTCATTATCCACCTCTTGCATCAGGGGCTAGTCTAGGCATATCACCAAGTTGACCTCGCCCTAGTTTATGCCGAAGACGGCCAAGGCGAACATCAGGAGCGGGCCGATGATTCAGTTCTGGACGAGCGACAGAGCGAGAACGCGCGTATTCTTGAAGACGTCGCCCAACTCTTCGTATTTCACCTTGGCCAGCGGCGGGTACATCATCAGGATGAGGCCGGCGGCGATGGGGATGTTCGTCGTCCCCGACTGGAATCGGTTGATGAAACCGACGGCAGCCGAGAGGCCTTACTTCGAGGCATGGGACCACTTCTTTTCATTATTGCGCCCGGCAGATTCTTTGGACTTTTTCAGGATTCCTTTAAGGGATTATCAAGCCCGCTTCCCTTGGAACTTGACGGCCAGAATGACGCAGGCTTCCTCGACAATCGTTTCCGTGACCTCCGGCTGGACAACGGTGATCGCCACGTCCGGCTTTTCCGGAAGCTCCGCCAGGGACGGGAAACACGGATTCTCCTCGATGGAATCGTAATTGGGATTGATGGCATAGGCTTTATAGCCGTAATCGGTCAGAATCCGGAAGATCTGGTAGCCATATTTGTCTTTGTTCCGCGTCGCCCCGACGACGGCAAACGTTTTGCTCTTTCTTAAGACATCTTGGGGATGCAGGCTCATCCCATCCTCCTGAAACTGCATCTCTGCCTGGACCCAGCGTTTGATTTGTATATCCGCCTCACTTCTCTCATCCCAGCCCGGCCGTCAGGTGCGGCCGCGTTTCTTCCGGACCTCTTCCTTCAGGCAAAGGTCGATCCGTCGTGCGTCCCGGGTAGCTTCACGGACATCTTCCGGCCCGGACTTGGGCACCTCGTCGAACATGCGCTCAAGGCTTTCCCGGACTCTCTGAGGAATCCGATAGACAATCCATTTCCCTTCCCGGATATCCTCGGCCATGTCGGCGTCCCGGAGGATGCGGAGTTGATGCGAAACCCGGGATTGCTCCATTTTAAGGATGAACACAAGCTCGCAGACACAGAGGTCTCTTTGAAGTAAAAGACGGAGAATCCGCAGCCGGGTGGGGTCGGCTAGAGCTTTGAGTGTTTTGACAGCGTTTCTCATTTTATATTATTATATGAACACATATTCATATATTAGCCCAAAATAATGGTCAGGTCAATGGCTTCGAACGGATTAAGTTATTGGCCCTTTGTCAGGAAGGCCTCGACCTGGCTGCGGATTTCGTCCCTGACCCAGCGGAAAATGGTCGATGCCGATCTCGGCGAGTACGTGGTATCCAGCAGAGACGCATCAGGCAAGGCTCGTCCTTGAAGCGGTTTTGATAATTGGAGTGATTTCTGGAATTTATGCAGCTTGACAAGAACCCATCTTTGCAGTATATTCTACTTCTCATGAAGTAATAATTACTGCGATTGGCCCTCATGCTCAAGGCTCTCTTTGGCTCCAAATTAAGGGTAAAGTTACTCGGCTGGTTGATGACTCATCCGGAAGAGCGCTACTTTATCAGGCAGTTGACTGCCATTCTTGAAGAAGACTCGACAAATGTCAGCCGCGAACTTGCCAGGCTAGCCCGGGCCGGAATTCTCACTTTTAAGAACGAAGGCCGGCAGAAATATTATCAGGTCAATCAGAGCTGCCCTATCTTCGAAGAACTCCGGAACCTGGCCATCAAGACTATCGGCCTGGGTGATTTCTTACGCAAAGCACTTCAGCCCCTGGCCGATCGAGTCCGTGTGGCCTTTATATACGGCTCTTTTGCCGAGGGAAATGCCAGCGCCAGCAGTGATGTGGATGTCATGGTCATCGGAGACGCCACTTTCGCGGAGGTGAATCAGGTTATCAGGACGGCCCAAGAGCGCCTGAATCGCGAGATCAACCCTTCGGTCTATCCGGTCGCCGAATTCCAGGCGCGGGTGGCCGGGGGACATCATTTTCTGAATTCTGTCCTTAAGGGGAAAAAAATCTACTTGATCGGAGACGGGCATGAGCTTGGGCGATTGGAAAAAGAGCGGCTGGCTCGTTGAACACAAGACAAGCCCGAAAGAGATAGCCGACATACTGGCTGCAGTCGATCGTGACCTCTCCGCGTGCCGCACACCGAACCTCGATCCGGATTGGCGATTCAACATCGCCTATAACGCCGCTTTGCAGGCGGCGACGGCGGCGTTGGCCGCGGCAGGCTACCGCGCGCCCAGAGAGATGCATCATTATCGGGTCATTCAATCCCTGTCTCTCACAGTGGGCGCTGAAGCTGCCATGATCGACCTTCTTGACCGCTTCCGAAAAAAACGAAATATCGGCACATATGAACGCGCCGGTATCATTTCCGACCATGAAGCCGACGAGCTGCTTGATATCGCGGGAAAACTGCGGGCCCTGGTCCTTGACTGGCTGCGCCAAAATCATCCGGATCTGCTGCCGTAAAGCAAAGAACTTTAAAGCCTGGCCTTTTTTATTTGATAGACTCGCTTCAGTGTTCGGGAGTAAGTCCTGTCGCGTTTTACGGCGGGCCCTTTGTCAGGAAGGCCTCGACCTGGCTGCGGATCTCGTCCCTGATCCGGCGGAAGACGGCCAGCCTTTCCTCCTCTGTGCCTTCTGCCTTGGCCGGGTCATCGAATTCGTCGATGCTCTTGCTGCGAGCTGCGCTGTGGTCAATGCCGATCTCCGCAAGAACTCGGATGGCCGACGAAT
>Ga0209253_10002616_pt1 | contig 15951 bp, 13 predicted proteins | sample FrelakmetBRP12BR_FD_187145 | JGI IMG/M metagenome (GOLD analysis project Ga0209253, IMG submission 187145) | Freshwater lake sediment microbial communities from the University of Notre Dame, USA, for methane emissions studies - BRP12 BR (SPAdes)... | ecosystem: Environmental > Aquatic >...
CATCGAGCATGACCTTGTTGCAACTCTTGACATCATCTACGAACATGCAAAAACAGGAAAATGGAGCGATGTCCTCAACGTGTAATATTGAACAGGCTCAAATAGGGGAAGGTTCCGGTCTCGGTGAACGTAAAAGAGAAACTCTGGTTATTGCCATCGATGGGGGCATCAAATAAGGTACCTGCGTCTGGGTCAGAGGAGTTTTCGCCGCTGGTGATGGTGTGAATCCCTTCACGCCAAACCCAGCGCACAGTATCCCCTACGCCGATAGTTACGGTGTCTACCTGAGTAGTATCGTTATTATCTGCATCAAATCGGAAATTCTCAACATTGATCTCTGCTGCGGGTAAAGTGGCAGATACGATTTTGAACACCTGGCCCGAAGTGCCCGTTGGGCCAGCGCTAGTGGTTGTAAGCAGATAGATCTCACCCTCGGTGTCCTGACCAAAACCAAGCAGGAAACGATTGAGCCTTCCGTTCGTCTCACCATCAATACCTGCTTCGCTCAGTTGCCATTTTCCGTTTTCATCCTCTTCAATGACGAAGAGTACGCCATCCGTGGTAATAAAAGTACTTGAAAAATCACCACAGATATATCGGCCCACAAGGCCTGGTATGGTACTGCCACGGTATACATAGCCGCCAATGACCGAAGTATGCACTGTTTGACCAGCCTCGTTAAGATGGCTGTATTCTATGATCGGGGCGATCAATGGTTCTCCCCGTGCACCACTTTCGAGGCATTGGGTGGGAGGATTAGTTGGGTTATCAGGGTCGAAACAGTGCGTTCCCTCTTTAATATGCCAGCCGTAGTTACCCCCTGCGGTTATTATATTTACCTCTTCGTAGAGGTCTTGTCCTACATCAGCACAAAAAAGTTCCTGCTCGCCACCTCGGTCAAAGGAGAATCTCCAGGGATTTCTAAAACCATAGGCGTAAATCGGTTCCAGAATTGTTTCATCGCCAACGAAAGGATTATCAGCTGGTACGTTGAGTGTTCCTGGCGTGTCAGCATCGTAGCGAAGCAGCTTACCTAGCAGGATGCTCGTATCCTGCCTAGATCTGGGGTATGACCAGTACCCGCATCATTCGCACCGCCACCATCGCCGATTCCCACATACAGAAAGCCATCGAAACCAAAGGCGAGTTGTCCGCCATTGTGGTTAAATTGAGGTTTGAGAACCTCCAAGAGAACAATTTCACTAGTGGCATCAGCTAGGTTTGCATTATCTTCTGAAACTCGAAATTCTGAGACACGCACTCGGGAATTGTAATTCTGAGGATCATCAGCTTGGAGTGGTACGTTATAGAAAACAAAGAATCTTTGGTTATTTGCATATTCGGGATGAAATGCCATGCTCAGAAGACCCCGTTCATCATACGAAGTTTGAAGGGTGACCATACGGTCAGTGACATCAAGGAAAGGGGTGTCGAGGAGGTCCCCATTGTTATCAATAACCCGGATTACACCAACTTGATCCACAATAAAGATACGCTTTGTGCCATCGTTGGGGACAGCCATTCCCACTGGATGAGTAAAACCTTCTGCAATGAGCGATAGACCAAGGGTGAGTTCTGGTGAGAGGGTGGGTGGGCAGCCGGGTAAGAAAATGATCATACCTAGTAAGCTTAAAATCATTAGTATAAAACTGGCCTGTTTCATTGGAACTACTCCACCCAATGAATGTCGGTGATTTTTCAAATGCCGAGCATGTCATTACAGCTCAGCTTCAGTTCAATCACCGTAAATGATGATGGCTTGCCGCCTCAAGGTGCCGAAGAGAATTTCCTGAATGTGAACATCGGTAAAATAGATCTTGGTCATGCCTGCCTTGTGGGCAGCATCGGTAATACATTGGGTATCCCACTCTGCTGATACCCGAGAACGGGCGGCGGGAAAGACAGATATCTGAAATTTATACCCGCCTTACCTAAAAAAGCAATAGTTACTACGGCTGGGGATGTTCCAGTCCCAGCCGTAGTAACTTATTCACCACCACTATTTGGGCAACACTACTGCATCAATAATATGAATCACACCATTGGTGCACATAATGTCGGTCTTCGTAACCTTTGCATTATCTACCATTACGGTGCCATCTTTAACCATGATGGTGAGGCTCTGACCATTTACGGTTTTTGCTGAGGTCAACTTTACCACATCTGCTGCCATCACTTTGCCTGATACTACATGGTAAGTGAGGATGCCCTGTAACTTAGCCTTACTCTCCGGTTTCAGCAGACTATCGAGCGTGCCTGCGGGCAATTTTGCGAATGCCGCATCAGTAGGTGCAAAAACGGTAAAAGGGCCTGCTCCCTTTAGCGTGGTTATTAGATCTGCGGCTTTCAAAGCGGTCGCGAGGGTTTTAAATGATCCTGCGGCAACTGCGGTATCGACAATATCTTTTTCTCCCATCGCACTCACTGATCCTATGGTCACAAGGGATACGATTAACACCCCAAGCAATAATAATCGTGTTAAAGCTGATTTTTTCATGATGCACTCCTTTCCTGATACGATGATGTTAGTTTTTTGTTTTCAGATTCCCTGTGAGATTCACCCACCTTATCTATCACCTCCCTTCATGGAGATGGGTGCTCTTTACCCTCCGATGAGGGGTAAATGTTTGTTGACTTTAAAATACACGACAAACTTGACTAATTTACCAATACCGGGTCCTACCATCCTGTCTGCTTCAGCCTGGATTTTTTCAAGTAGTGGTCCTGCGGTTTCCTCTTTTACTTTTTCAAGGAATAAACGCATGCCTTTAAACCCACCCTCATTGAATGCATATACCGCGTGGGGGTTACTCGCAAGGTTAGCATGGGTAAGTCGATCAGCCATGCCATAGGCTAACGTGCCATCTTCCATTACCTTTGGTCGTGAGTACACAGCGATATCGACCTCACCTTTGCTATTTGCCGTGGCTAGAAAACCCATTCCAGAAGCCTTGTCAAAATATTCTTTCCAGTCCATGGTGCCTCCTTTTAAAATTGTATTAGATAACCAAAGATAGTTGAAATTTTAATGCATTTTACAACTATCCTGACCATATACTTCCTCTCCCCTTCGGGGGAGAGGATTGAAGTAAGGGGGTGTTGAATCTTTATCACTCCTCATTCCTGAATCAAGTTCAGGACAGGCTCTGACCTTCTTCCCTCGAAGGGAGAAGGAACCTTTATGAGATAATTCTCACGAGATAAATTTATGATGCAGTAGATTCATCAGCTCTGTGGGTGAAGTCTCCTTCTATAATATTTTGGTGCAGGGTATAATTTTCTTTAATTTTTTCGAGACTGTCTCTTCTCTTCTGAGGAGAGCTTAGCATGGTGATTTCTCCCTGGAACCCATCGACGGTAACCAATGTGCCATCTTTGAGCTGGCAAGCGTCAGGTACCGATACAATTGCAGGTATTCCATACTCCCGGGCAATGATTGAGCTGTGGGATAGAAATCCTCCTGATTCAGCGATAATTGCTCCCGCTCGGGTAAAAAGGGGTGTCCACCCTACATCTGAATAGGGAATAACTAATACCTCTCCCTTTTTTAATTTATCAAACTCCTGAATGCTTTTTATAACTCTCACCCGACCTTTATAGAACCCTTTAGAAGTTGGTATTCCCCGGAGGGTGTGGCCCGCGTGAGATGTTATAGGAGGTGGTTGGTCCCCAAAGATGATCTGTGGGGGAGTAATGGTGCGGTATTCTTCCATTTCTTGTTTTCTCAAAAGGATGGTATCGTTATAGGTCGTATTCACACACCCTGTGCTCACCGTATCTTTTACCTCTTCAAAAGAGAGATAGAAGATATCTTCGGGCTGCACCATAATCCCTCTCTTTACAAAGTGGTGACCAAGGGCGAGAAAGTATAGGCGGAATAAACCATACCCATAGGTGTAGAGTGAGCTCACCTTTTCCCGGTAGAGCCGATAGGTGCGCGCAAATCGGCAGATGAGGTGTAGCAGCACTCGGCGTGGTGCTGATACCTTCAAGTGAGTAAAATCTGACTTGATCAGGCTTTTATCCATTGGTGCACTATAGTTTGCCATCATGGTGAGCACAAGGTCAGGGTTTTCCCTCCAGGGAACTGATGAGAAATCGTTACCACTATCGCTCAAGTGTCCAAAGTGCGTGATAAAAAGTTCCGCTTCTCTTTGCAACGTTTCGATGCCCTCAAGGGTGAGAAACTCACGGTAGGTGCACTTCTTAATTATTTCTCTCTGTTGCTCGTCCAGCTGATTATATGCGTGGCTTAGCTTTGCCAGACTCACCGTGGGATCAAATTGCTTCAACTCCTCCATATCTTTAGTCAGGTCGAAGTGTTCAAAATCAACTCCTACTTTTCTTAATTGAGATTTAAGAATGCCATTGTATAAACCCATGAGCAGGTAGGTGTTGATGGTACAGTAGGCGGTCTCCTCATTTAAGGCATAGAGTTTCTCAATTGTGGTAAGTAGTTCTCCCTCTGATAATTGAGCTACCTTGGTAGTGGAGAAGGAGTGATAGTGTTCACTCATTACGGGAAGGAATGACCTAATTTTCTTCGAGAACATGAGCTTATCGAAGGCACACCGGACCATTCGTGGCAGCAGGGAGAGGGTCTTTTTAGTAGGTTTGAATGAGGGTTTTTCGGCACCATTTGATTCGATACCTATCAAGAGCTCGATAGTGTTGGGGGGAAAGCCGAGCGCTTCAAAAATTTTTCCGATAGTCCCCATATTAAAATAGGCATGGTGGTAGAAGGATTTAGCCAGGCTTTGGGGATCAATGTCGTTTTTGCCAATCAATTCGGTAAAAAGTCTTACCCAGGCTCCGCAGACCAGGGGAACGTTAACCGACCACACCAGTGGTTTGATAACCCCTGGAAATACCTCTCTGGCAAAATGGTGTGAGTAGAAGGTGGTATCTTTTAAAGAGGTGATTTCGCGAAGCTGTACCCAGTTGATGGTGGTACCGTCATAGACCCACTCCACATCTATGTTTCTTTCATAGGCGTGGGCGATACGCTTGGTTTGAGTAACAACTTCTTGAATGAGGGTGAGGTCAATGTTACCATGGTCTGGTTGTACAATCCACTCTCCCCATTTGTTGACCCAGCGTTCAGGGGTGAAGCCATTCTGTAGAAGATTCTCACCATTTCCTTTAGTGGCTTCTACGATGATTTCATCCATTCCGGTTAAAGGGTTTTTACTAAAAGATACTCCTGAAATAAGCGGTGATACCATTTCCTGAATAAGTACCGCCATGTTCAATGTACGTGGGTCTATGCCAATCCTTTGTAAATAACTGGTTACCCCTGGTGAACAGGTTGATAACCAGATGGCTTCTATGGCCGAGACAATACTGCCGATCCCTTGTACATTAAGGATGCTCTTAAATTGACCGGCAAAAGAGTGGTGCTGACCGTCTTCACTATTGGCTGAAGAGCGCACTGCATAGTGCTTGTTGGGATTAATGCTTTTTGATAGTTGATCTTTAATACTATCATGGACCTGAGAGCTATTAAGTAAATAGTAGTGATATGCATCCCAGGTGCACACATAGGTTTCCGGGATTTTAAACCCCTTTTCCAAAAGGAACTTTAAATTTATTGCCTTACTCCCGATACGGGAGGGGAGTTTTTCCTCTCTCAGATTAAAGATATAGTGAGTACTCACTGATGTCCTCTTTCAGGTAGGCGAATTGATGTGTAGAGTAACAATTCTTTTATCTTTCGTATACGGGCGCACAATTAGGAGAGTTCAGCAAACTCTCTCAGTTCCATAAGGTAGTGTGGTTTTTTTAGCTTGTCCAATGCCACATTTAAAATTTGTCTGATCCTTTCTCTGCTCAGATTGAATTTGTCGCCTATTTCTGCGAGGGTATGGTCAGATCGCTTACCGATACCAAAGCGGAGTTTGATGATTTCCCTTTCCTGAGGTGTGAGCACAGTGAGGAATTCAGCAACGTTTTGAGATAAGTGAAGGGAGGTAACGCGATCTAGAATAGAGTTATCTTCATAATGGAGAGAAGGATTAATGATACCTTCACCTTTTTCTTCATTGAAGGTGTCCAAGGACACAGACTCCTTAAAGCTCTGGATCACGCTTTCAATAGAGGCTAATGGAGTGTGAGTTTTTTGCGCTATTTCTTTTAGGGTAGGTTCTCTGTTGCTTTTTTCTAATAATTGATTTGATGCTTTCATGATTTTGTTAAATTTTTCCTTTACGTACACCGGGGTTCTCACGGTCCTGCTCTGGCAGTCGAGCGCTCTAATAATCGCTTGCTTTATCCACCAGGCTGCGTAGGTAATGAACCGGTGCCCCCTGCGATAATCGTAGGTGTCAATAGCCCTGATTAAGCCAAGATTTCCTTCCTGAATGAGATCAGAGAGGGAAAGATCCTGTTTGGGATATTTTTTCGCGATGCTGATTACTAACCTGAGGTTGGCTTGAGCCAATTGATTTTTTGCCTCTCTGATTTCCTTTGAGGCAAGGCTCAATGTTTTTAGGATTTCCTTTAGTTTCTTTTCAGCGTGTAGTTGTTTTTTGGTTAATTTTGCGCCATTTGACAGCTTTTTAAAAATTCCAGTGACCATGGTGAGCGTCGGTTCGCTCAGTGTAGTTTCAGCAATGCATTTAGCGATTTCAGCCTCAACTTTATACAAGGCATCTGTTAACTCTTGCGTGTTACGTACTTTATAGTTACTGGTTTTTAGCTCCCGGACGATTTTTTTACGCTCTCTCTCCCACATTAAGAGCTCATCGAAAAAATGGAAAGAACCATTTAATTGTTGGATTTTCTGAGTAATGGTTTTTTTCTGTGTGTGGGGAAACCCTCCTATGAACTCTTTATTGAGGAGTTTATGCCACTCACTCGCCAGCTGCTTAAACTCCACCTCCCTATCTTTAATCTGTTTAGCCAGAGTTCTTTCCTCTTCTTCCTTTAAGAGAGGAAGTTTTCCTATTGTTTTAAAATAGGTGAGCAGAGGAGAGTAGGCATCATTCTGGAAGCTGTAATCGAGATCATCTCCCTTGAAATCATTTAGGGACTGGTCATCTTCTTCAATAATGGGCAATAGGGGAACACGATGAGGCATGTCTGGCGGTATCTTCCTATCTACCAGCGTCAGTTTAGGAAATACTTTTTGGTTCATTTCTTCAGGAGTGGGGGCTAATTCCGGTTCCTCGAAGAATTCATATTTTTTGCTGGGGTAAACATAGTTCATAACAATTCTCCCTCTATTTTTGTTTTAAAAGATAAAACTTTTTTTATATTTAGTAAATGGGGACAATGTAGTATTTTTAGTGAAATAGTGTAGTAGTGAACGCAACTGCCGTTTCTTAACATAAATGTTCTGTAACCTCTTGTATGCTCACCTTTGAGGGTAGCTTTTACGCTCCCGTTTTATTGGTGAAAGAATGGATTCAATCAATTCTGAAATTTGTAGAGCATTGGTTAATGACTTGGTGAGAAAATAGCTTGCTCCTGCCTTTTGTGCCGCGTCTTGATACTCTGGAAGGTTGTAGTTGGTGAGGATGATTATGACAGTGTCAGGATACGTAGCTTTGATTTTCTTAGTCAAGTTAAGGCCATTTTCATCTGACAATTTAATATCCATAAAAATAAGACGGGGGGGATGAGCATGTACTTTTTGAAGCGTTTCTTTCCCGTCTTGTGCCTCATGGATAGTGAGGGTGGGGAAACTGGTAGAAAGAATTTCAATAAGGGATTGCCTGAAGGGAGCATTATCTTCAACAAGTAGGATATCGCACATGGTTATTATTTGCCTTCTCACAAATATCTTTGGTTAGATTCTTACCTATGCAAATCTGAGAATTTCAGTGACATGGAGGATTTTTCTGTTAATTTTCCAAATAATTTTAATAGAGGCACGAGTCAAAATATCTGTTTACAACCATACGGCAGAGTGGTAAATAAATAAATACTCTCTATACCCTATATTCCCTGGTAAAAAGTTAGTATTTAATAAGTACAGATAATTTTACCTCACGAATATGGAAGCAAAATATAGGATTTTCATAGCAGAAGACCACACCATTGTGAGAGAGGGGTTAAGATCGCTGGTGTCCTGTAATCCTGAGTTTGAGGTGGTGGGTGAGGCAGAAGACGGCAGGGAAGCTATCAGAGGTGTTGAACAATGTAAACCTGACCTTATATTGATGGATCTCTCTATGCCCCGGATGAACGGCTTAGAGGCGATACGGGACATCAAACGGGTCTCTCCCGTAACCAAGATCTTAATTTTGACCATTCATAAGACAGAGGAATATATTCTTCCCGTGCTCAAGGCTGGCGCTCACGGGTATGTATTAAAAAATGACACCCAGGCAGAGTTGATGACTGCCATCCAGAATGTGCTTAAAGGGAAGTCGTATCTTAGTCCTGGTATCTCAGAGAAGGTAATAGAGGGCTATGTAGAGGGTAAAAAAACCATTAAGACTACTTCATCGTGGGATACACTTACCCAAAGGGAGCGTGAAATCTTGAAACTGATTGCTGAGGGATATAAAAGTAAAGAAATTGCTGACTCTTTGTGTATTAGTGTAAAGACCGTGATCAAACACCGGTCTAATCTTATGGAGAAGTTAGACCTGCACAATATTTCAGCGCTGACTGCATTTGCGATCGAAAAAGGACTAGTGAGCAGGTAAGTGAGTTACGCAGGGCCATTCTGCTTTTATAAGGGTGCCTCCCTTTTTTTGAAAGGTAATGACCAGAGTCCCGCCAGATAATTCAGCTCTTTTGATCATACTGATGAGTCCTAAGCCGCCCTTTTCACGTTCCTGAGCGAGAGCTTGTTCCACATCAAACCCACTGCCATTATCTTGAATAGCCATCTCTAGAGTGTGATTTATTTTTTTAAGAGAAATTGTTACATGGTTTGCACCGCTGTGCTTGGCGATGTTGTTGAGGACTTCCTGTAGGATACGATACATAACTACCTTAAGTGCTTCAGGTACTTCTTCTTCTTGCAGAGAGATTTCTTTTTCAATGTGAATGTCTGAATACACTGTCTCGAATTCCCTGCAAAACCAGGAGAGGGTAGCTATGATACCCAGATCATCGAGGATGGAAGGCCTCAAACCCTTACCGATTTTGTCTACTTCTTCAATAGCATCTTGTATTTTAGGAATGAGTGCCTCAAGTTGTGCGTGGTAGTCTTTCATTTCTCCTCTGCGTATCTGAGTAAGAATATTTTCTATCCTGTATTTTAACGCGGTCAAGGTTTGTCCCACACTGTCATGTAGTTCCTGCGCCACCCGTTGTCGTTCTTTTTCCTGAAAGGTGAAGAGCTGAGAAGAGAGAGATTCGAGCTGTTCCTCCGATTTTAGCAGTTCCTCTTGTGCGTGCTTACGTTCTGTTATTTCCTTTTCCAGGGTGGCGGTGTGGAGCTGGATCTGTCGATAGAGCATAGCATTTTGTAGTCCAATAGTGATCTCGCCCGCAAGCACCTTCAGAAAATCAGCTCGTTGCTCAAATTCACGAGGGGTGTAAGATCCCAGTCCCAGTACCCCAATGACTTCATCACCAATTGAGAGAGGTAGCGCGGTAAATGATTGTATGCCTGCCTTTTTACATTCTTCCCAGGTGCACCGTTGGTCGCGGTGAATGTCGCTGGAGAAGAGCGGTTCTCCACTGCATACCGCGAGTCCACAGAGGCACTCTCCCACCCTGTGTACCGGCGTTTCTCTATAGGGTGAAGTAGAGGATGCAGGATATGAACCCTGAAGGATTAAGTGCTCTCCCTCGCGCATGAAAAGGAGGGCTATATCGGGTGCAATGAGTGCAACGATTTCATCGAGAGCAGATTGCACCACCTGATCGAGTATAAGACTGGTACTCACTTTATGAATTAAGGTGTTGAGAACAAACAATTCTGCATTACGCTCTCGCAAGGATTGTTCAGCCTCCGCCCGCTCTATAATCTTCCACATGCCATCGGTGAGGAGTCTCAATTGGTTGAGATCTGATTCGTCATAGTCCTCTCCTTTGTTTCCCACCGCGAGCACAGAAACTACCTTATCTTTTGCGAGTGCGGGCAGGATCAAGAGCTGTAACAAGGGTACGTGACCTTCTGGATAGCCTTTTTTGGAGGGATGGGGGGATGAATAATCATTTACGAGGAGAGGCATTTTTTGCCGAACTGCTTCTCCCCAGAGACCTGCCCTCTCTAGGGGATAGTGAATTGGCTTGTCAATGATCGCACATTCTTTCATTACTGACTTTGACCAGGCGTACAAGGTCATAACCTGCCCATCCTTTTCCATAAAGCCAAGGAAACCAATCTTACTTTGGGTCAGTTTCACCCCTTTCTCAAGCACAAAGACCGCAATTTCATTTAGTGATGCGTCTCCCATGGTGCTCAGCTTGATCAGTGCCTCCAGACGAGACTGGTTAAGCCTAAATTTCTTTTCTATATTTTTTCGCTCTTCTATTTCCTGCCGAAATTGTTCATTGAGTTTTTTAAGCTCGCGGGTTCGCTTCTGAACTTTTAGCTCGAGCTGATCATGGGCGCTCTTTAGTTCTTCTTCCGTGTGTAGACGTTCGATGATATGGCCAACCCGCTCTGCAATGGCGTTGATAAGATATCGCTCTTCCTTAAGGAAGGGCCCCTCATCTGCGACTGGTTTTTCTTCAAGGTAAAAGATTTCTAAAACACCTACTCGCTTACCCTGAGCATGAATGCTGCTCGATTGTTTCCAGGGAGATTCGCTAAAATTGGGTGTGGTATAGATTTGCCCTGCATGCACTATTCGTGCACAGGTGATTTCAGGATATTGATAGGCAGGGGGAATAAGCTCTATGGTTTTTTGAAATAGTTCTTCTAGTCCGACACTAGATTTTTCAACAATTTTGGAAAGGGCATAGAGACAGTTCAGTTCTTTAACACGTTCATTGAGGTCATAGGTGCGCTTTTGTAATGCTTCGGCCTGCTTACAGTGTTTCAGTGTATAATCTACGGGCTTCTGGGTGGCACTTAATTTTTCCAGCCTCGCAATCCGCCGCTGAAGTTTCTTCAGTTCATCTATGAGGTGTGCTTTAGTTTGATGCTCATATTTCATTGAGGGATCCTAAAATATAAAAAAGTTTTTCACGCATTAGCATTGAAATAACATACTAGTTTTATAAGTCAAGGTGTTTAAAGAGATTTTGAGAAAGAGATGGTAGTAAAAGGTGAGAGATAATAATTTTCCCCTTATTTATAGTAAATAATACTTGACGTAATTGGTAAAATATAATATTTTTATACTAAATTAAAATTATAGATTAATTATCTCTACCGTGAGGGGTAAGCTTAAAGGTACGGTGTTAGAGATGAAAGATTTTATTACCATTACCGCATTTTAAAAAGAATTTTAGCTATGCGTCTTACTACAAAAAGTAGATATGGAACACGCGCTATTTTTGATATTGCCTACCACTCTGCTGGCATGCCGATGCAGGTGAAGGATGTTTCTCGGCGTCAAGACATTCCACCCCGTTACCTTGAGCAGATATTCCACCAGCTTAAAAAGGCCAATATTATAAAAAGTGTAAGGGGACCTGGGGGCGGCTATGTATTAACGAAGCATCCACATAAAATTACGGTGGGAGATATCATTAAGGCAGTGAGGGAACCTACGGACCCTGTCTTCTGCGTTGAGAGCGATAGTAAGCACAAAAAGAGATGTAGCAGGGCAGAGCAGTGCGTTACTCGGTTGATATGGAAGGAAGCGGGAGAAAAAATTACTCAATTATTTGATTCTATTACTATCAGTGACCTTTGTGAGAAAGCAAAACACTTAGGGATTAAGAAGGAAGTGAAGCATCACTTTGACTATAGTATATGAAAAGGGAAATGTTGCGGGTTGCGAGTTGTGAGTAGTAGATAATGAGTAATGAGTTAAATAAGCTTGCACGCCTTTAAGATTAATGCCAATGGAGGTACTTTTATGGCAAAGATAGCGAATGATATTACCGAGTTAATAGGTAATACTCCCTTGGTGAGGCTGAATAAACTGACCAGGGGACTAAAAGCCGAGGTCATCGCAAAACTGGAATCCTTTAACCCCTGTTCCAGTGTAAAAGACCGTATCGGTCTCAACATGATCGAGGCAGCCGAGAAGAAGGGGTTGATTAAGGAAAACACGGTCATTATTGAACCAACCAGCGGTAATACTGGAATAGCCTTAGCCTTTGTATGTGCAGCCAAAGGGTATAAATTGCTGCTCACCATGCCTGAAACTATGAGTCTGGAGAGGAGGCAACTCCTCGCCTCACTGGGCGCAGCATTAACGCTTACTCCAGGGACCAAGGGGATGTCAGGTGCGGTGAAGAAGGCAGAAGAGTTGGCTGCTGAAAACCCGCACTATCTGCTACTTCAACAATTTGAGAACCCTGCTAATCCCGAAATACACCGAAAGACTACCGCCATGGAAATCTGGAGAGACACTGATGGTAAGGTTGATATTCTGGTTGCGGGGGTGGGAACAGGAGGAACTATTACAGGGGTTACTGAAATCATCAAGAAAAAGAAGCCAGGCTTCAAAGCAATTGCAGTAGAACCTGCTGATTCCCCAGTGTTATCAGGGGGTCCCCCAGGTCCCCATAAGATTCAAGGTATAGGGGCTGGGTTTGTTCCCGGGGTATTGAGGATGGATCTTATTGATGAAATTGTAAAAGTAACCTATGATGATGCGAAGCATACCGCCAAACGATTGGCCAAAGAGGAAGGGATCGTGGCTGGCATTTCTTCAGGCGCTGCCACCTGGGCTGCGCTTGAGGTTGCCAAGAGGGCAGAGCATAAAAATAAAATGATTGTCGTGGTAATACCGGATACAGGGGAACGTTATCTATCGACAGAGCTCTTTCAATAAAGGATGTGCTCTATAAATCATCCTTAGTGCAACACTTTAAATTTTAATACGAGGTAGCAGATGGCAAAGACCATAAAGGAAATCAATGAACGTATCAAGCAGGGTAAAGCCGTGGTGGTGACTGCTGAGGAAGTAATTGAGCTGGTAGAGAAAAAGGGAGTCAAGAAAGCATCACAGGAAGTAGATGTAGTAACTACCGGTACCTTTGGACCGATGTGCTCTTCCGGTTGCTATTTTAATCTTGGTCACTCCAAACCCCGCATCAAAATTGGAGGTGGCATTGCCTATCTCAATGGTGTACCTGCCTATACGGGTTTTGCTGCGGTAGACCTCTTCCTGGGAGCAACTGCCCTTCCTGATGGCGATCCTCGAAACAGTGTATTTCCAGGAGAATTCAGATACGGAGGCGGGCACGTTATAGAAGATTTAGTGAGCGGTAAAGATATTCAACTGGTTAGCACCGCGTATGGGACGGACTGCTATCCCCGTAAGGAGCTTGAAACCTGGATCAACATAAGAGATTTGAATGAAGCACTACTTTTTAATCCCCGCAACTGCTATCAAAATTATAACGTTGCGGTGAATCTCTCTGACAAGGTAATCTATACTTATATGGGAGTGCTTCAACCGCGATTGGCGAATGCCACCTATTCCAGTGCAGGTCAGCTCTCACCCTTGCTCAATGATCCCTACTATAAGACTATTGGTATCGGTACCAGGATTTTTCTGGGTGGTGGGATAGGGTATGTGGTCTGGAATGGCACTCAACATAATCCTGGAGTAAAAAGGGGTGAAAATGGGGTTCCTAAATCACCTGCGGGAACTTTAGCGGTGATGGGTGATCTTAAACAGATGAGCCCTGAATGGCTGAAAGGCGCGAGTTTTACCGGATACGGAGTAACACTCACCGTAGGCATTGGTATACCTATACCTGTTTTAAATGAAGAGATTTTGAACTATACTGCTGTCAAGGACGAAGAGATTTGGACTCAGGTGGTAGACTACAGTCAGTCTTATCCGCAGGTTCACGCAGGAAGTCTGGGAGAGGTAAATTATAAGCAGCTTAAGAGCGGGAGTATTACTGTTGATGGGAAGAGGGTGCCTACCGGTGGTTTCTCCAGTTATGCAAAAGCAAAAGTGATCGCATCTACTTTAAAAGAGTGGATACTAAAAGGTAGATTTTTCTTGACTGAACCAGTTTCACCGTTACAGTCAGTTGATGCAGGGGTTACCTTTAAATTACTTCATGAAAGACCTTTGCCGAAATCACAACACCCATAAGCAAATTACCCTCAACTGCGTTTAGGAGATTATAGCGTATGAAAAAGAAGAGAATTGTGCTTACTTTCCCACCTAACCTGATTGACCAGCCCATTGCCTATCATCTTATAAAAGACTATGATTTAATGGTGAATATTCTGAGGGGTACCATTACTCCCAGGGAACAGGGAAGGCTGCTAGTAGAGCTGAGTGGGAAAAGGGGAGACGTAGATAAGGGAATGGCCTATCTTACCGGACTGGGTATAGAGGTTCAACCACTGGCTCAGGATATAAAATGGCACGAGAAGAAGTGTACCCACTGTACTGCGTGTATCCCGATCTGTCCCTCCAGTGCCTTGGCATTAGATCGGGAAAAGATGCTCGTTTCGTTTGATAAGGATAAGTGTATTGCCTGTGAGCTCTGTATCCCGGTATGCCCCTATAAGGCGGTTGAGATTCAGTTCTAGGGTATGCTATGGCAAGAGTAATCGCCGTCTGTAGAAGCGATAGCAAGGGGATTAGAAAGGAAAGCGTGGGGAGCGGTCTCTTCAAGGAAAACTTCGGGATGATCGATGATGCTCACAGTGATTGTCACACCCATCGACAGGTGAGTCTATTAGCCCTGGAGAGTATTCACAAGATGCGTGAAATGGGGTTGAATCTTGTTCCAGGAGATTTTGCAGAGAATATTACTACCGAGGGGATTGATCTTCTTACACTTCCCGTGGGAACCAGACTTACCGTAGGAGAAGTGATACTGGAGATTACCCAGATTGGCAAGGAATGTCATACCGGCTGTGCTATCTTTAAACAGGTAGGGAAGTGCATCATGCCTAAAGAGGGTATTTTTGCAAAGGTAATCAGCGGAGGAACGATAAAGGAAGGAGATACCATCTATCCAGAGCCCACAGTAAAAAATTAAACCTTCAGATTTCACTATGCTTACCATTTAGATTCTTAAATTTGTAAATCTGAGAATTTCAGCGACAGGGGAGATGTTTCTGAGCCCAACAATATATTCATTGGCTTTGGTTACGACCCCGTAACTTACGTATTATCAAGAAGACAGGCAGTTTCCTTAAGCCTTTGACAAAGGGGGATGGAATGGGGCTTGGCACTGTACAATTCGCAAGGCTCCTGCCGTTCTACAGATGCTTAGGCACTTTTGTGTTGTGCCTCAGAAAAATCTCCCATGTCGCTCATAAAGGGTCTTAAAAAATTTCAAATATGTTTGGCTAGATTTTATCCTTCATCCAGAAGATAGCGTTAGGGAAAATAGTTTAAGATATAAGTTTAACAAATATTTTTAACCATCTGTATTTGAAAATATATTTTAATTGTATGGGAGAACCAAACTGATATGGTAGCGAGCCCAGATGGCAAAATTATTGAAGACATCCTGAAATTAAAAAAAGAGAGGGAAGCAGTTATCCTTGCTCATAACTACCAGTTGGGAGAGGTCCAGGATATTGCGGACTTCATCGGCGATTCACTCGATTTGAGTCAGAGGGCTGCGAAAACTGATGCGAGGGTAATCGTTTTCTGCGGGGTCCATTTTATGGCAGAGACTGCCTCACTGCTCTGCCCTGATAAGATTGTCTTACTTCCTGATGAACATGCAGGCTGTCCCATGGCTGATATGGTTACTGCAGAGGCGCTTCGAGATAAAAAAAGAGCATCTCCTGAAGCCAGCGTGGTTTGCTATGTTAATACCACCGCAGAGGTGAAAGCTGAGTGTGATATCTGCTGCACCTCAAGTAATGCGCTCAAAATAGTTGCAACCCTGCCTAGAAACAAACCTATCCTTTTTGTGCCCGATAAGTACCTTGGT
>Ga0209253_10002617_pt1 | contig 15944 bp, 13 predicted proteins | sample FrelakmetBRP12BR_FD_187145 | JGI IMG/M metagenome (GOLD analysis project Ga0209253, IMG submission 187145) | Freshwater lake sediment microbial communities from the University of Notre Dame, USA, for methane emissions studies - BRP12 BR (SPAdes)... | ecosystem: Environmental > Aquatic >...
GGGTTCGTAAAAAGTCATCAAAGCCGTCACCCCGGCGAAAGCCGGGGTCCAGAAGTGCTTGTTTTTCCTGGATTCCGGCTTTCGCCGGAATGACGGAAAGCCTCATTTCCAGACTTCTTACGAGGCCATCAATATTGAGACTTCACTCGCAGGCGCTCGAAAACGAGGAGTCTTCGTCGATGCGGCGAGTGGGGGACGGTGTAAGAGATGTCCTGAATCGGCTTGTACGTATCTCGAAAAGCGCTCACCGCTTCCTCCAACTCGTCGTTGCAGGACGGCCCCTTCATGAAAATAGCCCTTCCGCCCGGCGCAAGGCAATTCATGACGCGGTCCAAGGTCTTGGAAATAGATTCCAGGGCCCGCGTGATGACACCGTTCACGCTCCTGCTAAAGGAGGGGTAGATTTTGCCTTCATAGATCTCAATGTCTCTCAGCCCAAGGGCGCCCACCACTTCGTGCAGGAAGGCTATTCTTTTGTGCCTTCCTTCGGAAAGAATCAATTCTGTTTCAGGGCAGGCGATCTTCAAGAGAATACCGGGCAGACCTGCGCCTGTACCGATATCGAGGAGCGGTGAGGGAAGGTTCCAGTCCAGCATTTTCGCAGCCAGAACACAGTCGACGTAATGCTTCTGAACCATATTGTCGAATTGATAAATGCGAGTGAGATCATACTCCTCGTTTCTCTTTCGCAAGAGGTTGTGGTATTGCCATAGCTGTTGGAACTGTTTATCACTAAGGGGCAGCCTGCTTCGCTCAAACCATTTTCTGAGGGAAGGCAGGCCGGGAGGAAGCTTGTGCTCTGCCTTGCTCTTGAACCTTCTCTCTTTCGTTTCAGTGGGAAGACGCATCGCGGACCAGGGATCACCTATGGAGAAACTGCAAGTTCTTTATGAAGACAACCATTTGATCGCTGTGCATAAGCCCGGAGGAATCCTTGTGCAGGGAGACATCTCCCGTGAGACCTCCCTCCTGGACATGGTCAAAGACTATATCAAAAAGAAGCACAACAAGCCAGGGAAGGTATTTGTCGGCCTGGTGCACCGCCTTGACCGCCCGGTGTCAGGCCTTGTTCTCTTTGCCAGAACCTCTAAGAGCGCATCGCGCTTGTCCGAACAGTGGCGGCAGAGAAGCATCACCAAGATCTATTGGGCTCTCGTTCACGGAAAGATGAGGCCGCCCTCCGGCAGGTTGACTTCCTATCTGGAAAAGAAAGCGAAAAGGGTCTCCCTTGTTGACGGGAAAGACAAAGAGAGTCGAGAGGCTGTCTTGAGTTACAGGACTCTTCTTGTGAAAAGGAATCTGTCCCTTCTTGAAATCAATCTCCACACAGGGAGAAAACATCAAATCCGCGCTCAACTGGGCGCTGAAGCATGCCCTATTGTGGGCGACGTGAAATATGGAGCGCCTGACCGGCTGAAGGACGGCACGATTTGCTTACTGGCAAAATCCCTGACTTTCATGCACCCTACCAGACCTGAGACGATCCACATCGAGGCCCCCACGCCGGACTGGGCGTTCTAACGAAGCGCCGTCAAGCGGTGCTTTTTCACGGACAAACACGCTTGGTCCGTGCCACCCGGAAACGCCGCCATCCATTGTCTTTTCACGGACAAACAAAGTTTGTCCGTGCCACCCGGAAACGCCTGTTGCAGGTTGCAGAAAGATCTTCTCAAAACCCATCACGAAAGCACGAAAAGAAGATTCCCCTGTTTACCCTTCGTGTTTTCGTCCTTTCGTCGTTGTCCGGTTTTACTGATCACTGATCACTGGTAACTGATCACTGGCTTTTGAGGCACTTTAGGCATTTATCTTGAAATACTCTTTCACACTGGCTAGGGATATCTCCTCCCGATTTCCTAAGAATTTTGTCTTCATCTTCCTGACTCTTTCGATTGATTGAGCAAGTCGTTCCGTCGATATCGTTCCTTCTGCAAGCGCCCGCCGCAACAAATCCAGGCTTTCACGGACATGACTCTGATCCTTGCAGATGAGCAGGATATCGGCGCCGGCCTGGAAAGCCTGAAGCGCTCCGTCAGCCACACTCCATTCCCTGGCAATCGCCCCCATCTCCAGGTCATCTGAGATGGTCAATCCCCGGAACCCCATTCTCTCCCTCAGTAACTCGGTTAACACCAGGGGTGACAACGTTGCAGGTCGGTGGGGATCGAGGGCGGGATATATGGCATGGGAGGTCATGATTCCGCAGACGCCTTCTTCGATGGCTGCCGCAAAGGGAGGGATATTGATTCTCTCCAGCTCTTCCAGATCAATGTTGATTTTGGGCAAGTGAAAATGGGGATCCACATCTGCCCGGCCGAGGCCTGGAAAATGCTTGGCCACAGCCATGATCCCATTTTCCTGAAGGCGCTTGACGACTGTTCTCCCGAGGAAGGCGACAACCTCCGGGTCCTCACCAAAACTTCGACCTGCGAGGTGTTTCTCAATCTCTCCTCTTTGAACGTCAACCACAGGGGCAAGGTTCATGTTAAGGCCCACGACTTTCATTTCCCTGGACGTCACTGTTGCGAACTCGATGGCTCTCTTGACCGGTTCTGCATCCATTCCAATGGCGGCATTTCCAGGGAAGCTTCTGAAAGGCTCCTTGAGTCTCGCAACCCTGCCCCCTTCCTGATCCACAGCAAGAAACAGGGGCGAGCCCTGCTTCTTCAAAGCTTCGCCCTGAAGATCGCGACACAGAGCGCCCAGCTGCAGTGGGTCTTCGATGTTCCTGGAAAACAATATGATGCCGCCGACATGGTGTTCACGAATCAGAGTATCCGTCTCTTTATCCAGGTGAGGCCCCGGCATCCCAACCATAAAAAGCTGTCCGATTTCTCTTTCCACATCAGAACGATTCAATTAGAACCTCCCTGCTCCAGAGGCCAAGAAGCAATGACCTAATCTTTTTCAGGGTCCCGCCCTGCACCGACAAGGGGCAATACTTTGTCCACCTTGAAGAAAACCAGAAAACGCGGCTTTCCTTCTTCTTTTCCTCCCGCATATCTCTTGCTCCGCATCGAATAGAGGAGCTCGCTGTCTTTTTCTTCTCTGAGTTTGGTCAGGAAAAGGCGAATGCCCTTGTATCCTGGGCCGTCCTCCTTGAAGAGATAGGCGGCATGGTTGTTGGTCTGCAAATTGTGATGGGTCAACCGCTCCGCCATGATGAAGGCAGCAGTCTCCTTGTCCATGATGTGAGGTTTTGCGTAGATCGCCGTATCCACGTGGCCCTCCGCATCCGCTGTTGCCAGAACACCGGTTCCCTTCGCTCTTTCGAAATACTCCTTCAGATTCAGCTCCATATTTCTCCTCCAATTGATTTTGCTCTTGATCGGAATTGAGTTGAAAAACCTTGGGAAAAGATATGGATCACCGTTCTGATTTCAAGCCTTCCCCGCCAGCATGTCTTGAGTAATGTCAGAATGCATTAACGTATGCCTGTTGACAAAGCGTTAAGTGAAATTATTTTATACCAGGTTTTTAGGAACATAAAGTCTTAACCCGCCCATGTTTGGGGCCACGAGCCGGGTTTTGTGATGACCTGGCTTTTTTTATGGAGGGAACCCATGAATATCGAGAAGGATGTGACAGAGAGAACTCCGTGCAACGCGAGCCCTATTTTCGGCATTGACGCCTTTTCCAGGCTGGATGAATCCGATGATTTGGAATTCTATTCCAGGGACAGATTTGTGAGCCATCTGGACTCCCTTGCTTTGGCCACTGTGGAGAAGCTCATTGGGACGCTCGTTGTGGAAGAAACTCCTGCTATCCTGGATTTGATGGCTGGCTGGGATTCTCACGTCCCGGGGGATCTTCGAGCGTCAAAAGTCGTAGGTCTTGGGTTGAACGAAAACGAACTCAGAAATAACAAAGTCCTGTCAGAGGCCGTAATTCACGATCTCAACAAGGATCCTCGTCTCCCATTCCCTGACAACCGCTTTGATGTGGTCATCAACACGGTTTCCGTGGATTACATGACAAAGCCTGCTGAGGTTTTCAAGGAGGTGGGGAGAGTTCTTAAACCAGGAGGGTTGTTTCTGGTCATTTTCTCCAACCGGATGTTTCCTGAAAAGGCGGTCAAGGTCTGGCGGGAGGCGGGTGAAGATGAGAGAGTTCTTCTGGTCGACGATTTTTTTAGGGAAGCGGGTGTGTTCCAAAAGCCCTCCGTGTTCCTTTCCAAAGGCAAGCCCCGGCCGAAGGATGACCAATATGCGCCTCTGGGTATCCCCAGCGACCCCATCTACGCGGTTTATGCGGATAAAAAGGGAGGCGATCCGTTGCGAAGCGCAAGACCTGAAGTCCTTGTTTCTTATGGAGAACCGCTGGATCAGGAAACCTTTGAACTCAGAAAAAACGCCATTAAGCACACCCTGCGCTGTCCCCACTGCGGGGAGAAAATGCTGAAATGGGCTGTACCGGACAATCCCTTTGAAGTCACATGGGACAATGATTTCATGTATATCTGTTTCAACGATGCATGCCCTTATTATGTCCGAGGCTGGGATTTCATGCACCGGGAAGGGAACAGGGGGTGCTCCTATCGCCTGATGTACAATCCTGAAAAGGATTGCTGCATGCCCATTCCTGTCCCCACGCCCAAGGCTCTAAGGGAAAGTATAATAGAATAAGGGTGCACGGTACACGGTGCAAGGCACGAAGATATTGTACTTGCCTTGTACCCTGCGCCGTGTACCGTGTTTACGCGTGATTTCTGAGTTGCAGGGCAATGGGATGAGGATTCAAATAGAGCTGCTGCCTTAGATAGTCTTCCTTGTACTTTCGTACATGATGATTGATTAAGGTGATCGGGACGATCAGGGGGATGTACCCGTTCCGGTATTCATCGAGGATCTCAAGAATTTCCTGTTTCTCATCTTTCGACAACTGTTCTTTGAAATAGCCCATCATGTGCTGCAGAACATTCGCATTCTTCTTGACGGTCGTCTTGAGCTTGAGCGCTTCCATGAGCAAGGTCTCATACCTCGCGTAGAGTTCATTCAAAGGGAATTTCTTTCCTTCCGCTACCAGCTTGCCCATCGCGCGGTAATGCTTCTCGCTGTGAGAAAGAATGAGCAGCTTGTGCTGTGTGTGAAAAGCGACAAGATTGCCCAGACTCTTTTTTCCCTGCACGATCTCGCGCCATCGCTTCAGCGTGAAAATGCTCTCAATGAAGCTCTCTCTCAATTTCGGATCATGAAGGCGGCCCTCCTCTTCCACTGGAATCAGAGGGAAATGCTCCATGAACGTCTTGGCAAACATTCCTTTTCCTGCTTTTTCGGGCATGCCTTTCTCATTGTAGACCTTCACCCTTTCCATGCCGCTGCTGGGAGAGTCACTCTTAAAGATGAAACCGCAGAGACCCTCTCTCTCGATCTCCTCTACCCGCTTCTTTGCCCAGATTAGCATACGGTCCGTAAGGTCCTGATTGGTTCTCACCGTGACGAGCCTTGGGGATTCGGGGTTGCCCACAAGCCTCATCGCCTCTCGCGGTACGCCAAGTCCGCACTCCACTTCAGGACAAACAGGAACATACTCCACGTACTGCCCGAGCGTATCGGTCAGGTAACGATCGAGCTTGTGTCCCCCGTCGTATCTCACGTTCTGCCCCAATAGGCAGGCGCTGATTCCAAGTCTTATCTTATCTTCCATAGGGCACCCTTACTCTGATTGTTTGTGGAAATCGATTTGACTCTACCAAACAGGGCACATTCTATCAATGGAAAAGGGGCACGACCCTTGCGGGACTTGAACGAGCTTTTCCATGAGGACAGAATGTGGTAGTTAAAAAGGGGCGAGGAGGGCGTCCGACAACTTAACATTCATCTCCCCTTCAAAGGGGGACAGGCACAGGAGATCAGGAGAGATCAACAATGATCGAATTGATGAAAAAACTCGCAAGAGAAAAGGACATCTGCGTTCTGGCTACCGTTTCAGGTGAGAAGCCTCACTGCTCTCTCATGGCCTACACAACGGATGACGACTGCAGCGAGATCTACATGGCCACCTACAGGAGCACCAAGAAGTTCAAAAACCTGATGGAGAATCCCTCTGTCAGCCTGCTGATCGATACCCGGGAAGAGCACAGGGGCTCTCACCGCCCTGAAGCAAAGGCCATGACCGTTTCCGGCGCTTTTGAAAGGCTGGAGGATAATCAAAAAAGCGCGCGGCTGAGGGCCAGACTGCTTAGCCGGCATCCTCATCTCAAAGAGTTCCTGGACCATCCGGATGCGGAGATCATTTGCATCAAAATCCATTCCTTCTTGCTGCTGGATGGTCTCACGGACGCCCACTTTGAGGAGGTCTCCAAATGAGCATGGTGCCTGAGATTCGAGTGACCAGGTGTAATGATGTCCCGGTTCGTTCAGAAGGGGAGTTCGTCCTTTACTGGATGACCGCCTTCCGGCGCACTCGCTATAATTTCAGCCTCCAGAAGGCTGTGGAGTGGGCCAATCACCTTGCAAAACCACTTCTTATATTTGAGGCTCTGCGCGTCGGCTACCCCTGGGCCTGCGATCGCTTCCATCGCTTTGTCATCGACGGCATGGCGGACAACTCCGAGAGTTTAAGGAAATACGGGGTCTCCTACTATCCATACCTGGAACCCGCGCCCGATGCGGACAAAGGTCTTCTCGTCGCTCTTGCTGAAAAGGCCTGTCTCGTGGTTACGGATGACTTCCCGGTCTTTTTCTTGCCCCGCATGATCGCCTCCGCATCAAAGAAGATCCCTGTTTACATCGAGAAGGTGGATTCCAATGGACTGTTGCCCATGAGATCCGCTGACAGGGTGTTCGCAGCAGCCAAGTTCTTCAGGCTCTTCCTCCAGAAAGAACTCCCATCCCATCTCTCCGCGATGCCTGATGCCGAACCCCTGAAAGGCTTGAAACACAAAGCCCCTGTTCATCACCTCAAAGACATCCTCAAGCGCTGGCCTGCCGCCTCCTCAAAAATTCTTGAAGGAGATCCTGACTCCCTGGCCGGGTTCCCGGTGGACCATGAGGTCAGCGTCGTAGATCAGCGAGGAGGCGCCACTGAGGCCTCCAGAAGAAGGAAGAGTTTCGTTGAAAAAAAGCTTTCAGCCTACGAGGAAAACAGAAACCATCCTGACGATGACGCTACGAGCGGGCTTTCCCCTTATCTCCACTTCGGCCACCTCTCGGTTCACGAGATCTTTCACCACCTGGCAGCAAAAGAGGAGTGGACCCTGGATCATCTTCCCAAGAAAGCGACCGGCGGCCGAAGCGGATGGTGGCACATGAGTGAAACAGCAGAAGCCTTTCTCGATGAACTGGTGACATGGAGAGAACTGGGCTTCAATATGGGCCGGCAGAGAGAAGACTATGACCAGTACCTTTCCCTGCCCAGCTGGGCTCAGCAAACCTTGAGAGACCATCAAGCGGACCGAAGGCGCTATGTTTACAGTTTGGAGGGATTTGAGAAGGCACAAACTCACGATCCCCTGTGGAATGCTGCCCAGGGACAGCTCCTTGAGGAAGGCCGGATCCACAACTACCTTCGGATGGTCTGGGGAAAGAAAATCCTGGAATGGACGTCCTCCCCTCAGGAGGCGCTCGATATCATGATTGAACTCAACAACAAGTACGGTCTCGACGGCAGGGATCCCAATTCCTACACGGGGATCATGTGGATCCTGGGCAGATATGACAGGCCCTGGGGCCCGGAACGACTGATCTTCGGCAAGATACGGTACATGAGCTCGGAGAACACCTTGAGGAAAGTGCGGGCCACTGAATACATGGAGAGGTACAAACCGAGATAACCTGGCCTCCTAATGCAGGCGTATGGCCGCAACCAAATTAGAATCCGGAAACCCGAATGTCGAATGTCGAACAAGGAATTTCGAATGATGAAGTTGAATCTCTTCTCTTGTTTCCTTCGGCGTTCGTTATTCGTTAATCGACCTGCCCGCTATGCCTTCAAGCGGATTTCCACTAGCTCGCCAATGCCCACGGGAGCTGGCACTACCGTTACACCACAAATTTTTCGCATGGCAGGCAGGTATTCTGCGGTTCGCTTTTGAGCCTCTGTGCAGCTTGCGGATAAGTCACAGGCGGAGACTCTAGCGCTTTGGCCTGACCCTGTCGTAGGGGTAAGGGTAGTACCAGGGTCTCCAGAAAGGATCATACCACCACCAGGGGTAACCGGGATAAGGATAGGGCGCTAGCCGTTCCTTGCTCGTGTCCGGCCAGAGGTAAATCTCTTGGGCAAGAACCAGAGGGTAGGTGTACTGGATCTCGCCAAGAGGCATGATTCGCTTCCCCTCGACCTCTCCACCGACGGTCACCTGTCTTCCCTTGGCATAGACCGCGACGTCAAGGTAGGAAGGATAGAGCGCTAAAAAACGCCCCTCTGATTTGTCCACCTCCTCCGGTGCTCCCAGGAAATCCGCGGGTTTCTGAAGGATTTCGATCTGAGTTCCCTCTTTCGTATTCTTTGCCTCTATGATCACTCCAGCCCAGATCACCACGTTGCCTTTGTGCGCTTCAGGATCCTTGAATACGTCCCCGAAGGTGAGGTTTTTGTCGACCTGATCCCTCAGCGGCTTCGAAATCGCCGGAGCGCAGCCCATGATAAACAGCAGGGCCAGCGCAACGATCCATTTTTTTCCGAACTCAGTTCTCATCTCAAACGACCCTCTCTCAACGTCTGAAATCTAATCATCCCCTGCGGACATACAATTATCTTTTCCCCTGGCTTTCCTCTCTGATAAAGTTTCTTTGTCCGGCTGCCCTTTGGCTTGAATAACCACTGGAAAGCAGGGAATCACATGAATGCAAATCAAATATCTGCAAAACTGCTCCGATGGTACGCCCGTCATGCCCGCGATCTCCCCTGGCGGCACACAGGGGATCCGTATTCGATTTGGATTTCCGAGATCATGCTCCAGCAAACCCAGGTGGAGACGGTTATTCCCTATTATCGTCGCTTTCTCGCGAGATTTCCATCCGTGCGTGCCCTGGCTGAAGCTCGTGCGGATGAGGTGCTGAAAATCTGGGAGAACCTTGGCTATTACTCCAGAGCGCGGCATCTCCACGCTGCGGCAAAGGAGATCGTTGTCCGCTGGGGGGGCAGGCTTCCTCAAAACAGGAAAGAGCTTCTGAGCCTTCCAGGGATCGGAGAATACACAGCCGCCGCCGTCCTCAGTATCGCCTTCGGTCAGAGTGTTGCGGCCATAGACGGCAATGTTTTCCGGGTGATCTCCAGGCTTTTCGCTCTTCGAAGCCCATTGGGTTCTTCAGAGTCCAGGCGACACATCCGCACTCTGGCGGATCAGCTCCTGAGCAAAAGGAATCCTGGTCACTTCAATCAGGCGATAATGGATCTGGGCGCGACCGTGTGTACACCACGAAATCCTGACTGTCTATCGTGTCCTTTGAGGGGTCTCTGCAAGGCAAAAGATCTGGGTTTGCAGGAACAGCTTCCTGCTGCTAAAAAGCGCCCCACCCTTTCCCACAAGCACATGACAGCAGCCATCATCCTTGATCGAAAGAAACGAGCCCTTGTTGTCAAAAGGCCCGTCTCAGGGCTTCTTGGCGGCTTGTGGAAATTTCCTGGAGGGGAAAGAGGCGCAAAAGAGACTATAAAAGGGGCTTTGCGCAAAACGGTTTGTGAAGAACTTGGCATTTCGATCTCTGTGGGGAAGACGGTTGCATCGATAAAGCATGCTTACACACATTTTCGTGTGACTTTTCATGTTTATCAATGCGCCATTGAGCGAGGCAGGCCCAAGTCTCAGGAAGGGCGTCTATGGCAGTGGGTCTCCCCCAAAGAACTCCGCCGACTGGCTTTATCAAAAGCAGAGAGAAAAATACTCGATGTTCTCCCTCACAGCTGACCCGACGTGGCGTCCCAGCTCTGCAAAAGCTTCTTGTACTCCGTGTCCTCATAGCGGCTGAGTAAAAAGGCAGGCGCGTAGTCAGGCAAAGCGCTTCCGCTCACGTGGTTACCGAGCAGTTCGCCGGCAGCCATACCGGCCATGATCCCGAATCCGGAAAGAGCGCCCATTACAAAGGCTCCCTTGACCGGGAGAGTCCCGATCAGGGGCCGGTTCTCCTGGGTCTTGCAGTAGTAGCCGCCGTCCACATAAGGCTTGCCGACTTTTCCCAGATACACGGATAACCCGGGAATCATGCCTGCCATTCCCCGGAGCACGATTTCCGCATACTCAGAATCGAAGACCGGCGGCCAGACCGGTTCCTGGGGCTTGATGTCGTATGTCCAAAGAGCCAGGATGGTCTGGCTGCCCTCCCCTCCCTCTGGTCTGAAATGGACGCCGCTTGGAAATTCCTCCAGAAGCCATCTTGTTTTTTCGCTGCCTTCGAGCACTTCTCTTTCCTCTTCGGTCCAGGGGAGCTTCATCGGGTCTGTCCAAATCATGAGGGGGACATCACGAGGAACGACCCCGTGAGGATCATTGAATGCGATTTTCCCGTGGAGTTCGTTGAACACAGGAAGATCAATCCCGATCAGGGCTCCCGCCTGTTTGAGAAGCGGCCCTGCAGCAATCACAAAGGATCGCGTGGAGATGTCCAACTGGTCCTTTTCCCCGGTCACTTGAACGGACTCTATCCCTCCCTTTCCCACACCAACGCCGGACACTCGACCCATGAGATACTGGGTGCCTGCCGCCTTGGCCTGCTGGAGAAGATACATTCCGAGCTGTTGTGCGCTGAGCCAGCCGCAGCGTCGAACATGGAGCATGGCGATAGCCGTGTCTTTGATGAAAGGATATTGCTTGCGAACCTCTGCCGGATTCAGGACAAGCTCCGCACCGTTAAGACCTGGATCAAAACCCCTCGGCTTGCAGGCCGGGTAGGCCGGATCATGCGGCCCGCCGCGGTAGGTCCTGATCGGTCCGGCTCCTAGGCCTGAGATCTCTTTTGCCACTCGCTCCATGACCCGGGCCTGCTCAGGCCTGGCCGTGAGGAAAACGTAACCCCTGCGGCTCATGTTGAAGTAATTATCGCTTTCGGCCGCAAGTTGCTCCAGCAGATCAATGCTCCGGTTCATGAAGCGCACCATCGTGTTGCCCGGCCCCGGCCACCAGTTGCGGTAGGCTTCCGTTGATTTGTCACTCGTAAGCGTCAAGGGAGCTTGCTCGTCCACGAGGAGGACTTTCTTGATCCCGTGCTTTACCGCGAGATGGTGCGCTGCCGAGACTCCGGCGATTCCAGCCCCGCAAATGACCACGTCGGCACTGACCTTTCTCATGATGATCCTTTCCCAAATGGTTCGTTATCGAAGTCTTTCATGCGCCCGTAGAAACGGGGCACACTGAAGGCATGAAAATGGGGCTGCAGCCTGAAAGACTAAATCTCCCCTCACCCCTCTTTACAAAAGAGGGGGAAACCATGAGACACGATAGCTTCCCCCCTTATAAAGGGGGACATGAGGGGGATTTTGGGATTCAGCGTCATCCAAATGCACTTTCTGAGCAGAGCAACGCAGGAGCGCGATTTACTCTGTCACGCATGAACTCTGTGCTGCACTCTATTAGGCCTTCACGAACCAGCTCACAGGCCTTCGGAGACTGACCGGATCCGGGTATTCGTCAACGTATCCGACCCTCAAGACAAACTGGGGAATCACCGGGGCTGAGTGACTTGAAGCAATTTTTTCCAGCCCCTGTTTTTCTTCAAGACACTGCGTCATCGGATGAATGCATATCTTTTTCTCCCCAGCTGTCAGAGCCATTCTCTCAAACTTGCGCCCCGTTTCAATCAGATCGGAAACGCTTGCTCCCTGACTCGTAACAATGAACCAGCCTCCGCCCTGCTCAACCTGTTTTGCGGCAAGATCGATGCCCTGCTTTCGAAAGCTTTCTTTCGTCACATCCTCCCTGCCCATGAAGTTCCGGACATACCATCCGCCAAACCCCTTGATGTCCATGCTTTCCGTCGTCAGCCCGTCTCGATATTTCCTGGCGTCTTCGTTGCTGAAGCGAATCCAATCCGCCAGTTCCTTTTGGGCTTCGTCCCGATAGGTCTGGAGGCGGAACGTTTCAAGAGCGGCCTCCTGAATGCACTTCGCATGATCCGAGCCCCGGGGGTAATAGAAGAGCTGCCCCTTCAGCGGGTCTGAAAGCGCTTTGACATCCTCACTCCTGATTTCGTCGGATCGAAAGCCCTGCTTGACGGTTCTTCTAGAGGCCAAGCGCTTCAGGGGATAGTTGCCTTGCCTGCCTTTCTTCAGAGCGATCGAAACCAGATCCTCGTCCGCAGAAGTCTTTCCGATGACTTCCATCTCGGCCTCATATCCCATGGCGCTTGCCGCGATGGCAAGGTTCTCCACAAAGGCTCCGATGGAAAGAAGCAGCTCTCTGTTCTGCGGGTCCACGGCCGGCAATCTCCTTTTTGGATCGCCACCAATGATCCACTCTCTCTGTGAAGTCACTTTCACCACCCATGGTTGCGCATTGTGCCCGCTCGGCGCCAGGGACGCGTAATAGAGGATGGCGCTCGCTTCATCGCCCAGGGCAGGCACTGTTTCAAATTCGCGACCTTCAGGTTGAAGATCAGTCCGCTTGACTCCGGATCCACAGGCGTTCAACAAAGAGCTTGATCCCGCTATCAGAGCGCCGGCGGCCAAAGTTCTTTTGATAAAAACACGTCTATCCATAATGGCAGAGCACCTCCTTGCGGAACACCTTACAGGGTCCTGTCCGACAACTACTCTCCCCTCCCTTGGTGGCCTCCGGCTCTTAGAGCCCACGGCTCGGGGAGGAGGGGACAAAGGGGAGGGGGAGGGGTTTCATAGGTTGGCGGATAACCCGCTAAAGATTCTTAGAAATGGACACATGGAACGCCGCGCCTTTCCTGATGGCAGGCTCCAGCCACACGTGGCCTTTGTGCTGTTCGGCAATTTCCTTGACGATGGCGAGCCCCAGACCGGCTCCATCCACCTCGCTGGCTACCCTTCTGCGTTTAAAGGGACCAAAAAGTGTCGTCGTGTCTTCGTCTTTCAAACCGATTCCGTCATCTTCCACTGACAGGATATGGCTGTCCTCCGACTCCTGATAGCTTATCCTGATTTCGCTCAAATCGTGCCCTCCATACTTCAGAGCGTTGTCCACAAGATTTCTTAAAACCCTGACCATGGAAGTTCTATCCGCGTTGACCTCAGGGATCTCTCCCAGCTCGAGCCAGCGGATCTGGCGGCCAATGAGTTGAGGAGCAAACTCTTCCTTTACGGTGTTGACGATTTCTTTGAGTCTTACTTTCTCGATCGAAAGAGGGACTTCTTTCGTTTTGATATAAAGGTTGATCTTCTCCACCAGAGAAGCGATGTGCTCTGAGGCTTTCAAGATCTGCTCGCAATAGCTTCTTCCTCTCTCGTCCAGCCTGTCCCTGGAATATCTGTGGAGGCGTTTGGCCAGGCCATAGATTGCAATCGCAGGGTTCTTGAGATCATGGGAAACCGAATAGGCAAACATTTTTATTTTGTTCGAGCTTTTTACCAGGGCCTCTTCAGCCTTCTCCCGTTCCAACTTGTCCCGGAGTGCCGTGAGACCGTAAGAAAGGTCATTGGCCAGTTCCTCCAGGAGATGAAGCTCCTCAGCGTCAAACGCATCCGGCTCCGTTGCGTAAATGTTCAAAGCACCGATCACTTTTCCGCCCATCCTTATAGGAAGAGCAATGGACGATCCGTATCCCCGCCTGACCGCCTCCCCCCTCCATGGAACAAACTCCGGATCTTTCAAAATATTCTTACAAACGGCCGGCTTGCCTGTGCGGATGGCCGTACCTGTAGGCCCTCTCCCCTCCTTGGTTTCCGACCAAGTGATATCGACCTTTTCCAGGTAACCATTTTCAAAGCCGGCTTGCGCAATGGGCAGGACGGATTTTTTCTCATCCTCCTGAGCAAACCCAATCCAGGCAAGCCGATATCCTCCCACATTGACGATCATGCGGCTCACTTCAGCCAGGAATTCCTTTTCATCCGCTGCCTTGGCCATGGCCTGGCTGGATTCCCCCAGGACCTTGAGAGCCCTGTTCACCCGGCGAAGCTCAGTCTCAGCGCGTTTTCTGATGGAGATATCCCTGTTGCTTGCTCTGCGTCCGAGCCACTCTCCGTCCCTCCCGAAGACTCCCTGACAGTAATGGCTGATGAAGCGCTCCTCTCCGGTTCTTGTTATAATCCTAAAATCGATGTGAAGAACGTCCTGAGCGCGGAAATCCTCCAGAAAGTGTTTGGAGGTTATGGCCTGATCCTCAGGATGGACGATACGGGCTACGAGCGAGGGATCCGCTATGAATTCCTCACTCCTGTATCCTGTAATTCGTTCGCAGGACGGAGACACATAAACGTACTTGCCGTCAGGGGCCCGCCACGTTTCCCAGTCATAGGTGGTATCTGCAAAGGTTCGAAATCGCTCCTCGCTCCAGCGCAGATCTTCCTCTCGCGATTTGAGCTGGCTTTGCACACCTTCCAGTTCAGCCACCTGCCGTCGCAAGGCTTCTAACTCAGCGAGGAGCTCCTCTTTTGCTTTGTCTTTTTCTTTCATCGCCTGTGCCCGGATGGATCAATTCGGTTTTCTTGCAGAGTTCCAAGCTCCGAGAGTCAGGAGCTCTTAAAATTGAAGCACCGTCGGTCAGACGAAAAGTGAGAAAGGATGTTCCAGATGAGAGATCTACCACAGCAGGAACAAAATAAGATTACCTCACTATTTTCAGAGTGGCAAGAAGGAAAAAAGGTCAAAATCCAGGGGGAAACGATGGATCAGGAAGGAGGAATGAAAACAACGCCGGTTATTCGAAAACCGAAACAACGGCGCGATGAATAGCCGCTCCGATTTTACCCAATCCGAGGGACGAGTCGCCGGCTACGTCTTTGTTCACTTCCTCGCCGGATCTCGGAGCGTAAATCACGTTTGCCGCGAGTTCCTTTCGGACAAACGCCGCGTTCCATCCCTCCTCAAGGAGATAACTCGCGCACATGGGTTCTTCGTTGACTGGATTCTCTTTGAAATAGTCCTCAATGGCATGCCTCAAATAGCTTTCGAAAAATTTGGTTTTCCCCTCGTAGAAGTCACGATCCAGGATGAAAAAGCTCAGCCTCGTCGAGTCCTGTGCCAGCGCCTCAACCCCATTCAAACAAATCACCTCGGAGGCCAGGACCGCGTTTGTGGACTGTGCGATGAGCTTGCCCACGCAAACCGCGGAAATGCTGAATGGGATCTTGAGAACCATTTCTACGGTCTCCTTGAAGAAGGAAAACCTCTTCTCGAACTCCCCTTCACCATACCTGATGATTTCTTTTTCGCTACCGCTCCGGATATAGTTGCATATGGCACCCTTGATGGTCCATTCGCCAAGGTTGGCATCTTCCAAATAAGCTCCTGTGAGATTTGCACAGCTCAGATTGGCCTGTTTCAGGATGCTCCACTTCAAAATCGAATCCTGCAGATTGGCTCCTTCCAAGTTCGCCCCCGTCAAGTCGGCTCCAGTGAGGTCTGCTCCCAGGAGGTTGGCTTTGAGAAGCGAAGCGCCGTTCAGCTTGGCCCTTACAAGACGGCACCCACTCAAATTGGCATCCGCGAAATTCGCTCCACTCAGATCCGCTTCATCGAGGTCGGCACTGAAGAGGATTGCTCTGCTGAAATCAACCCCGGCAAGATCCGCCCTTTTGAGCTGTGCTTTGCTTAGACTGGCCCCGACCAGGTTGGCGTCTCTGAGGCTCGCACCGTACAGGCTGGCTGCATCGAGGATGCTCTCTCGAAGCACGGCTCCGGTGAGGTTCGCCTCCCTTAGGTCGGCCTCGGAAAGATCCGCCTCCCGAAGGATGGCTTGTGCCAAGTTCGCCTCAATGAGATCCGCGCCGCTCAGGGTTGCGCCTTTCAGATTGGCTTTCTTGAGGGTTGCGCCGATGAGGCTTGTCTGTCTCAGATCCGCATTGACGAGAATGGCTCCGCTCAAATCCGCCCCGATCAA
>Ga0209253_10002618_pt1 | contig 15938 bp, 16 predicted proteins | sample FrelakmetBRP12BR_FD_187145 | JGI IMG/M metagenome (GOLD analysis project Ga0209253, IMG submission 187145) | Freshwater lake sediment microbial communities from the University of Notre Dame, USA, for methane emissions studies - BRP12 BR (SPAdes)... | ecosystem: Environmental > Aquatic >...
AAGCCGGAGACTTTGCTCTACTGGCAGCGAACCCTGATAAAGCGGTTTTGGACCTTTGAACATGATCCATCGAAAAGAGGCCGTAAGCCTGTCAACACGGATGTCAAGAACCTGATTTTGTCAATGAAGAACGACAATTTGCTCTGGGGTGTGAAGAGGAGCAGGGCGAACTTCTGAAGCTCGATATCTCTTTGAGGACAAAGACTATCCGGAAGATTCTTCTACCGCTTGAGGACAGGGGACGATTGACCGCAAAGTAGCGATTTTGATTTGAATTCGCTATTATCCATGCGGGTAGAATCTTGAAAAGGGACACGTTGAGGAAGTCGCTGCTTCACCGAGCCTTTGCGGGAGATTTATGAAAGAGTCCGAACAGCCGCAATCCAGCATCATTCTCTACCAGACGGCAGATGGCAGGACGCGCATTGAGTGCAGGTTTGAGAACGAAACCGTATGGCTGACGCAGGCGTTGATGGCGGAGCTTTTTCAGGTGACTCCCCAGAATGTGACCTTGCATTTGAAGGCCATTTATGCCGAAGGCGAACTGGATGAGACAGCAACTTGTAAGGAATACTTACAAGTTCGGACGGAGGGCGATCGGCGGATCACCCGCGCCTTAAAACACTACAGCTTACCGGTCATCATCGCCGTCGGCTACCGGGTGCGTAGTGACCGGGGCACGCAGTTCCGCCAGTGGGCAACCGCCCGGCTGACAGAGTACCTGGTGAAGGGCTTCACGCTGGATGACGAGCGGTTGAAAAATCCGCCGGGCCAGGGGCAGACGGACTACTTCGACGAACTCCTGGAGCGCATCCGCGATATTCGCTCGTCTGAGCGGCGCTTCTATCAGAAGGTTCTGGATATCTATGCAACGAGCATGGACTATTCGCCCAACACGGAGATCTCGCAGCAGTTCTTCGCGACGGTTCAGAACAAAATGCACTGGGCCGCGCACGGGCATACGGCGGCGGAAGTGATCCACGAGCGCGCCGATGCGACCAAGCCGCTGATGGGGCTGCTGACGACTCGCTCTGGGAAGATCATCCGTAAGGATGATGTCTCCATCGCCAAGAACTATCTCAATGAAACGGAACTCCAGGCTCTGAACCGGATCGTGAACCTCTACATCGAATTCGCGGAACTTCAGGCCCTCAGCCGCAAGCCAATGACCATGCGCAAATGGATCGAAAAGCTGGATGAGTTCCTGAAAATCTCCGGGCGCGAATTGCTGGATCACGCCGGCAAAATCTCCGCTGAAGCGGCCAAGTTGAAGGCAGAGATGGAATTCGATCGTTACCGCGCTCTGACAGACGTCCAGCCGCGACCTGTGGATGCGGACTTTGAACAAGCTGCGAAGCGGTTGCAGAAAATGTCCAAGCCGAAGAGACGCAAGCCACCCAAATCATGACCAAAACCAAAACCGGAGCCGAACATTTCGACCCCGCTGTTCCTATTCAAAATGTCATCCCGGTGGCGATCGGCCCGCGAATCGCACCTCGTGCAAAATACAGCTCACGCCTCCGTCGCCTTCATGTCGTGTGCGTTGGCATCCCTGAACGCATGCGTGCTGTGCAATCGGTACTGTAACCAGGATGTAATGGAATTGTGTAACTCGATGCACTTGGTGGACAAGAATTTGGAAATAGTGCCCTATTTTCGCCGGATTGAGGGGTAGTTGCTTTTTTCGGGACCAAGAGGTCCCGGGTTCAAATCCCGGCGCCCCGACAGGTTTTGGCACTTTTTCCCTCGCGCCTTCCCCAGTGCGTGTCGTTTTTTTGCTTCTATTGCCCTGACATCATCCGCTGATTTGGTGGAGATTCACTCTCAGGCGAATTTCCCGGATATCCGTGCGAAGATCGTACGGAAAAGAAATTCCTTTTCCTTGCCCGCGGCTCTACCGGGGGACTGCCTACGACAGTCCGGAAGTGAGGGGGGGTTCTCTTTTGCGGGTAGTCCTGATCCTGCCAGCAGGGAGACGCCTGAATGATCTGTTGCAGTACGAAGTGGGCAGTCATAGGACCCGCCGTCTTCATCATTGTCTGGTACTGTTTGTCATTGCTGCCGCCTTCATTGTTTCATCAAAATATGAAATCTTGATGCTCGCCGTCATCGACAACAAAGCCGGGACGGACGACGCCATCGCAGACGCCATTCATCGAAGGCTGAAGGGCTGGATCCCAAGGCGTGATACGCGGAGGTAAAGCCAAAACTCCGCATCGTATGCGAATTGATCTAACTATTGCTTGGCTGAGAAGAGGTATTCTATGTACAGTAAGATCGTGAAACGTATTAAACCTCCTGACGGAATATTCCCTTACATCATTGCTCGAATCAAATCGTTGAGGCTAGCCAATCGATTGGGATTTGAAATATTCCGAATCCCTAAGAGTTCTTCAATGGCTCATGAATATGGGCCGGTGCGTCCAGCCGCGACGTATAGTCCCTGGAACAAGGACCACCTGTTTCAGGCAATGTTCGCTTCGATAAAAGGATTCACTCTGGTTGACAAATATAGGTGCTTTGAACTCTGGAAGCTTATTGAGCAAGTCTCAAAACTCGAGAACGGAAGCATTATTGAGATCGGTGTTTGGCGTGGTGGCACGGGTGCACTCATTGCAAAGCAAGCCAAGAATTGCCAAATCAAAGACACGGTCTTCCTCTGCGATACATTTACTGGCGTGGTAAAGGCGGGCGCAGAAGATTCCGTTTACGTAGGTGGGGAGCATGCTGATACAAGCCGTCAAGCTGTGGAAGAGCTGATTTTCACTCGAATGAGTTTAGATAATGTTGAGATACTGGAAGGCATCTTTCCAGACCAAACAGGTTATCGGGTGGAAGGCATGCGATTCAGATTCTGCCATATAGATGTGGACGTGTATCAATCAGCTAAGGATGTCGTCGATTGGATCTGGGACAAGATGGTTCCCGGCGGGCTTATCGTTTACGACGACTACGGGTTCGGTGGTTGCGAAGGGATTAGAAAACACGTAGAAGAGCAAATGATGTGCAGAGATAGATTCGTAGTTCACAATCTCAATGGCCATGCAATCATTCTGAAGCTGTAGAAGTGAGCGGCCTGCGAGGCGCTGTACTTGTGGCCTGGGACTACGGTGGCAGGTCAAGCCGGACCTCGGATCAACCACACATGAAGAGTGGTATGTGCGGGGTCATTTCACGATTTCAACCTGGACGGTGGCCGGTCTGTAGTGCGTAAGGTGACGGACGGCAATTTCAAGGAGCATGGAAGTGGACAATACCTGGAGAACAATCATCTGGCAGCAGTTCGGGGCGGCAATCGACATGCTCGAGAATGCCGTGCTTTCATGTCCCGACGATCTGTGGAACGACCGTTCCCAACGACCGGAGTTCTGGTATGTGGTCTTTCACACGCTCTTCTTTCTCGATCTTTATCTGTCGGACTCGGACGTGGGATTTGCCCCGCCAGCACCTTTCACTCTTGACGAATTGGATCCAGCAGGGTTGCTGCCCGAGCGGGTATACACAAAACAGGAGCTGTGCGCGTATCTCGACCATGGCCGTCAGAAATGCCGGGCAACGATTGAAGCTCTTACCGACGAGAAGCTTCATCGACGCTGCGGATTCGATTGGCTTGACATCAGTGTGGCCGAGATGCTTCTGTATAATATGCGACACGTTCAACATCATGCCGCACAGCTGAACCTGATTCTCAGACAGAAGGTGGATTCGGCTCCACGCTGGGTCAGAAAGACAAGTGGCGCACTTGACACCAACGAGAGATAGTGGTGTTCCCCCCTGGCCAGCGGCCCGTCCCGATCGCTGACGGCTGTGGAATGAAGGCTTGAATGTCATCCGATTCCCCGGCAAGGGGAACAGCTGTTTGAGAGACTGAATCACACAAGAGAGCTATGTCCAAAGGCCCGAGCCCGGTCATTGTTACCGCGCATGACGTATCGATGCGCTTCGCTGAACAGGTCGTGCTGCAACATGCGGCCTTGACCGTTCACCAGGGCGATAGAATCGGATTGATCGGAAATAACGGTTCCGGCAAATCCACACTGCTCAAGATTGTTGCCGGGATCATGCAGCCGGATTCAGGAACGGTGTCCCGCAGGAGAGACATTGTTACAGGATACCTCGCTCAGGACTTTCAACTCGACCCGTCACTCTCAGTGTACGAGAATATCGCGGAGGGAGCGCACGATGTCATCGCCATCCTCAGGGAATACGAGTCTCTTCCGCCCGCATCAGATCGACGTCATCTTCTCGAAGCACATATTCACCACCGGGGGGGATGGAACCTGGAAAACAGGATTGAAGCGGCGATGCATGCGCTGAATGTGCCCGGGAGGGATCGTGAGATTGAGACGCTTTCCGGCGGCGAGAAACGGCGCGTAGCGTTGTGCAAGGCAATCATCTCCCGTCCCGATCTTCTCATCCTCGACGAACCGACGAATCATCTCGATACGCAATCGATAGAGTGGATCGAGGGATTTCTGGCGAACTACTCCGGCGCGTGTCTCTTTGTTACGCACGACAGGTATTTTCTCGATTCCATTGCCACCCGGATTGTCGAACTTGCGGACGGCGTTTGTCACGCCCATGCGGGCAACTACACGGACTTCCTGCTTGACAAGGCGGAACGTGAAGCGCAATTGGGGACGGAGGAAAGGAAGAGGAGTCGATTCCTGCGCCGTGAGCTTGAATGGGTGCGCAAAGGCCCGCGTGCGCGGAGAACCAAATCGAAGAGCAGGCTCGCCAAATACTTCGAAGAGGCTGAAAAGAAGGGACATGAGCCGGAGGCGGCAGTTGAGTTGATTGTTCCCCCGGCGACGTCGCTTGGCTCCAAGATCCTGAACTTGAAAAACGTCGGGATTGAGCGTGGCGGCGAGAGACTCTTCGGTGGAGTGAATTTCAATTTCGACAGGAAGAGGAAGTTGGGCATCATCGGTCGCAACGGTCTTGGCAAGACCACGCTGCTGAGAATCATCCTGGGAGAACTGGTTGCAACGGAAGGTCACACGGAACTCGGCGAGAGAACACGCTTCAACTATGTGGATCAATCGCGCGTCGCGCTGAACGATGAGAACACCGTCCTGCAGGAGATCGCCGGGGGACAAGAATACCTTACCATGGGCGAGGAACGCCTGACGGTGTGGAAATATCTTGGGCGGTTCCTGTTTGCTGACAACCGGATGCAGGTGAAGGTCGGAACACTTTCCGGCGGAGAGCGAAGCCGCCTCCTCCTCGCAAAGATCTTGAAAAACGGTGGGAATTTCCTGATCCTGGACGAGCCGACGAACGACCTGGACCTGTCAACCCTGAGGGTCCTGGAAGAAGCGCTGGCAGCATTCGACGGATGTGTTGTTGTGGTAAGCCACGACAGGTACTTCCTGAATCGCGTGTGCAACGGCATTCTGGCGTTTGAGGGAGATGGCTATGTACACTTCAGCGAAGGCGACTACGATTACTATCTCGAGAAGCGCAACGCCAGGTTCGCGGAAGTGGCGGCGCAGTCTGCTGTTGCTGAAGTGCCAAAACAGCGCGACGAGCAGATGAAGCCGCAGTCAGTCAAAGCGGGAAACACGTTGAAGTGGAAAGAAGCGAGGGAGCTGGAGACAATCGAGGGGGATATTCTGAGCGCAGAGGCTGAGGTGGAGCGCATTGTATCGATCTTTTCGGCGAATGATTTCTACGAAAAGCATGGGGTGCAAACAGCACAACTGACGGGCGATCTGGCCGCCGCAAAGGAAAATGTCGAGCGCCTCTACGCGCGATGGCATGAGCTCGAAAGACTGCGTTCGGGGATGCAGTGAATGCCGATTGGACGGCGTCCCTAATGTTGGGACCGCGCCCGGAGAACATCGCAGCCGACAACCATCGCACGTCGTTCGGATGCACGAGGCTGCAGATATCGGTGCATTGACCTCCGCGCGACCCGAGCACAAATGGCTGCACTCCTTCCGGGGTGCCGCTGCAAAATCCGAGGGACAGTTCGATGACGTATCCTTCGCTCCTCTCGGCCATCTACGCCGACTACGACAGGCTGCTCCCCGCATGGGAGGCGGAGAGAGAGAAGACAAAGAGTATGGGGGTCTTTGCCTTCCTGCCTGACGGCTATGCGGCGTCATTGACTCTCACTGAATCGCAATACACGTTCTGGCCGATTTCGCGAGTGGGAGCCTACCTTCACTCTGTGGGGTTGACAGACGACGGTTATCTGGACCTCCTCGAGGGGTTTGAATCAGGGGAGGAGTTTCTCGTGATGATCGTGGAGTCCACGGGCGAGCGGGAGAAACAGGCTGTACACATTCACAGGATCACGAGGGTGGGGATGAATTAGATGCGCGGCCACGTGCTGTACCGCGAGCTTCAGCTCGCGCTCCCGGATGGCACGGACCAGAGTCCGCGGTGCACCTCAAGAAATCAAGGAGAGCCTGTGTCAGCTTCAGCTCAGCCAAGACGGCGTGTGACCATCCTTGGGGCCGGCTACACCGGACGGTTTCTCATCCGGTGCCTTCTCGATGCAGGATATGAAGTCGTTGCCACAAGGCGCAGACCGCCGGCTCACGCCGTTTCACATCCTGCTCTGCGGTGGACGGCGTTCGACCTGGAAAATCCGGGAACCTGCGAAAACGTTCCGCCGTCCTGGGGACTCGTATGGTCCTTCCCGGCCGAGCCGCGCCCGGCTGTAGAGAGCTTTGCCCGGGCGCTGCCCCTCCTGGCGGAACGGGTTGTCGTGATCGGAACCACGTCATCGTACCTTCAGGAGGCGGAGGACGATCTGGTGACGGAGTCTTCGCCACTCGATCTCTCTTCACCCCGTGTGGAAGGGGAGTCCGTTCTGCAGAACGCCGGTGCTGTGGTGCTCCGGAGCGCGGGGATTTATGGTCCGGGAAGAAATCCGCTCGACTGGTTGCGGAACGGGAGGATCTCGAGCGGGGCGAAGTATGTCAACCTCGTTCATGCAGAGGACCTCGCGGCTGCGATTGCCGCCGGGCTGGAGTCCTCGGTCCGGTCGGATCATTTCATCGTCACGGATGGCACACCGATGCAGTGGGGCACGATTGCTGCCTGGGCCGCGAAGAAAGGGTTCCTGTCAGATGTGCAGTGGAGAGGATCGGCGGGTCTTTCTTCGCGCCGCCTGTCGAACGCAAAGATGCTTTCGGTCCTGCATCCTTCCCTGACGCATGCCAGTCTTTTCGGTGAACTTGAGCGGCTGGAAGGGGGAGGTCAACTCCCGAACATGGAAACGTCACCCGCACCCTGACGCAGCACTTTTGGCTCGTCGCCCGTAAGGTCGAGGACCGTCGATGGATTTGAAGGAAGCATCCCGCCGTCGATGATCAGGTCCACGGCGTTGTGGAACCGTTCCGCGATCCCCGCCGGGTCATTCATCAGCCCCCCGGACTCGTCCGTGACGCTTGTGCTGAGAATCGGATGACCCAGTTCCCGGACGATGGCGAGCGACACCTTGCTGTCGGGGACCCTGATGCCCACCGTTTTCCTTTTCGACACGAGGATCTTCGGGAGCTGTTTCATTCGCGCGGCCGGGAGAATGAAGGTGTACGGTCCGGGGATCAGATGCTTCATGATTTTGAATGCCGCGTTGCTGACATGCGCATATTCGCTGATGTGCGTCAGGTCGGAGCAGACAAAACTGAAAGGCTTGTCGGAGCGCTGGCGCTTGATCAGATAGATTCGTTCGATGGCATTCTTGCTCTCGACGCCGCAGCCGAGGCCGTAGACTGTGTCGGTGGGGTAAATGATGATGCCGCCCGCTGCGAGGATCTCCGCGGCTTTCCTGATCACCCGGGTCTCGGGGTTCTCGGTGTGGATCGTGAGGATCATCCATTCTCTCCTTGTGCAACATAACGTAGGAAGAACGGGAACAAGTGGCAACATTGTAATTCAGGGGAAAAATCTCTACCCTTTCAACGATATGGACAAGCCCGTCAGAATCCTCGTGGTCGAAGATAATTTCGAGCACCTCAGACTCACACGCTATATCCTCAAGCGGAATGGCGTTCCTGGGGAGCTCTTTATCGTGCGGGACGGTCAGGAAGCGATCGACTTTCTCTACCAGCGGAATCAATATGCTGACCGGAGCCAGCACCCACGTCCCAACCTTGTGCTTCTCGACTTTAACATCCCCCGTGTCGATGGGAAGCAGGTCCTCCGGATTATGAAGGGAGACGACGATCTGAAGGACATCCCCGTGGTCGTCGTGAGCTCATCCAACCGGCCCGAGGATGTGGCCTTTGCCACGGAGCACGGGGCGGCCGCCTACATCTCGAAATCCTCTGGATTCGAGAAGCTGAGCGAAGCACTCGCGTCGATCCACAAATTCGCCCACCGCGACACGTAGTCTCCACTTCACCCCCGCCCCGCGTCCTTGTAACTCGCGCTGGTTCTCCGTATCTTAAGGAAAATCTTCAGGTTATCGTCTATGTCCCACTGGCTCGTCGCTCTTGTCGGGCGACCGAACGTTGGCAAATCCACCCTTTTTAACCGCTTTATCGGCCAGCGGAATGCCATTGTCCATGACATGCCGGGTGTCACCCGCGATCGTCACTATGCCGAGACCGAGTGGGCCGGGAAGAGGCTCACGCTCGTTGATACGGGGGGATTCGTCCCCGCATCCGAGGACGTCATCGAAGCCGCCATCAGGGAACAGGCGCAGATCGCGATCGAGGAAGCGGATCTCGTCCTCTTTATCGTCGACGGACTGGACGGCCTCCATCCCGGAGATGCTGACATCGCCGACATCCTGCGTCGTGCGCAGAAGAAGGTGGTCCTCGTCGTGAACAAGATGGACACCGAGAACCGGGAGGCGATGCTCGGCGAGTTCTACAAGCTCGGGCTTGGCGAGCCGATTCCCGCGTCTGCCCTGCTGGGCCGGAAGATTGGGGACCTGCTCGACCTGGTGACCCGCGACTCTGTGACTGCGGCAGAAGAAACCACCGATCCCCGCCTGCGCGTCGCGGTTATCGGCAAACCCAATGTCGGGAAATCTTCCTTTGTCAACGCGCTCCTGCAGGAGTACCGCCACATCGTGACCGATATCCCCGGGACGACGCGCGACCCCATCGATGCCGTCCTCCGGTATCACGGCGAGGAGATTCTTCTCGTCGACACGGCTGGCCTTCGCCGGAAGGGGAAAATCAAGGAGAGCATCGAATTCTACAGCGCAGTCCGGACGCTGAAAAGCATCGAACGATGCGATGTCGCGATCATCCTCCTCGATGCCCAGATGGGGACCGAGCACCAGGACCTGCGCATCATCGAAACGGTGGTTGAGCGCGGGAGAGCGGCCGTGATCGCGGTCAACAAGTGGGACCTGATCGAGAAGGATGCCCGGACCGCCGACCTGTACGAAAAGGCACTCCGGGAGAAACTGCGGATGTACGAGTTTCTCCCCGTGATCTTCATCTCTGCGCTGACGAAACAGCGGATTTACAAGGTCATCGAGCTGGCGAAGAGGGTCGATGCGGAACAGAACAAGCGGATCGTCACGAGCGATTTGAACGAACGCCTCGGGGCCGACATCAAGATCTTCCCTCCGCGGAGCCGGTCGGGCAAGGAGATCAAGATCAACTATATCACGCAGGTCAAGGCGAAACCACCGGTCTTTGCCTTCTTCTGCAACGATCCCCGGCTCATCGACGACAGCTACAAGCGTTTCCTCGAGAACAAGATTCGCGGGCACTTCGCGTTCACCGGCGTTCCTCTCGTTCTCTCCTTCAAGCGCAAATGAAAAACCTGACCATCATCGACCACCCTCTGATCAAGCGCGATCTCACGACGCTTCGGAACAGAGAGACCGACAACCATCTGTTCCGGACCGTCCTGCGGCGGGTTTCGTCGGTGATGGCATTTGAAGTCACCCGTGATCTGAAGCTCACGGTGGGTCGGGTGAGGACGCCGCTCGAAGTGACCACCGGCCACACGCTAGCCGATGATATCGTGATCATCCCGGTGCTCCGCGCCGGGCTCGGACTCGTGGAAGGGTTCCTGGATTTCCTCCCGGAAGCACGTGTCGGTCATGTCGGGCTCTACCGGAACGAGAAAACACTCCAGCCTGTCGACTACTACTCGAAATTCCCGCGCGCCATCCAGCGCAGCCTGGTTCTGCTCCTCGACCCCATGCTTGCCACCGGCGGGAGCGGGAGTGCTGCCATCACCTTTCTCAAGCAACAAGGGGCGAAAGAGATCCGGTTCATAACGCTCCTTGCCGCTCCCGAGGGGGTCCGGAAAGTCTCAAAAGCCCATCCCGACGTCAGAATTTTCTCCACAGTCCTGGATCGGGAGCTGAACCGCCATGGGTACATCCTCCCGGGGTTGGGCGACGCAGGCGACAGGATATTCGGGACGGAAGAGAATCTTCGGTAACCGAGAAACTCCCCAATCCCGAATGCCACGTGGGAGTTGGCTTTCCCTGGCCGTTGCGCTCTCACATGGCAGGCGGGGCATCCGGAATTCCGCCCTCGTCTCGCCTCTCTCTTTGTGCTTTCCCTCTTTTCCTCTCACTTCGCTTGACAATCCCCGCCTAACCATCTATATTTTTTCAGGTTACGTATTTCGGGGGAAAGGGGGGTGGATGGGAGAACCCTTTTTTCCCGGACGACGTTGTGAGAGGAGGAGAACGGTTTCCAGTTGGGCATGACAAATCAGAAATTCAAAAAGAAACTCGACGATCTTCTCCTGATCTGCCAGAAGAACCTCCCCCGGGTCGATGAAAACCTGATCCGGCGCGCCTTCGAGTTTGGGTTCAATGCCCACCGGCACGACATGCGCGCCTCCGGCGAGCCGTTTTTCGACCATCCGTATGAAGTGGCCCGGATCGTCGCCAAAGAAATCCCGCTCGATGATGTCTCCGTCGCCGCCGCGCTGATGCACGACGTGGCTGAGGACACCGAGTATACGATCAAAGATATCCGCGAGGAGTTCGGCGACACGATTGCCGATATTGTGGACGGGGCCACGAAAATTTCGGATATCTTCAAGAGTCACGACGTGACCCAGGCGGAGAGCTACCGGAAAATGCTTCTCTCGATGGTGAATGACATCCGGGTGATGCTGGTCAAATTTGCCGACCGCCTGCACAACATGCGCACGCTGGAGTACCTCCCTCCGGAAAAGCAGAAACGGATGGCGAAGGAAACGCTCGACATCTATGCGCCGTTTGCCCACCGGTTCGGCCTTGCCAACATCAAATGGGAGCTCGAGGATCTGGCGTTCAAGTATCTCTACCGCGACTCCTACGACACGATTGCACGGGAGCTGAAATCCCGTCGGCGCGAACGAGAACACTATATCCGGAAATTCTCGCAGCCGATCGAAAAGCGCCTGCGCGAAGGCGGCTTGAAGTTCGAGATCAACGGACGCCCGAAACACCTCTATAGCATCTACAACAAGATGATCAAGCGGAACAAGCCGCTGGAAGAGATCTACGACCTCTTCGCCGTCAGGATCATTCTTGACACGGAGGACAATAACGAGTGCTTTGCGGTCTACGGCATGATCTCGGACATCTACATCCCCAACCCCGAGCGGTTCAAGAATTACATCTCGGTTCCCAAGAAGAACGGCTACCAGTCCATTCATACGACGGTCGTTGGACCTGAAGGGAAGATGGTGGAGGTGCAGATTCGTTCTCGTGCAATGCACGAAGTTGCCGAGAAGGGCATCGCCGCTCACTGGAGGTACAAGGACAACGTCGTCACGGTCGACGAGGAACTCAACAACTGGGTCAGCTGGGTGCGCGAGATCTTCGAGAACGCGGCGGATGGGCAGGTCCCTACCCAGCAGCTTATGGAAAGCTTCAAGCTCAACCTGTATCAGGACGAGATCTATGTCTTCACGCCGAAGGGCGATCTCAAGATCCTCCCGAAAGGTTCGACCCCGGTCGATTTTGCCTACGAGATCCACTCGAAAGTCGGTGACCATTGCATCGCGGCCAAGGTGAATGGGAGAATCGTCCCCCTCGATTCGGCGCTCCGGAGCGGCGACCAGGTTGAGATCCTCACATCCAAGAGTCAGACGCCCAACCCGGACTGGGAAAAAGCCGTCGTGACCCACAAGGCAAAGTCCCATATCCGCCGGTGGATCAAAGAAGAACAGCGGAAGGCCACCGAGGAGGGGAAGGAGATCTGGGAAAAGAAAGTGAGGAAGGCCAAGCTGGCGATCAACGACGACGATCTGAACATGTTCCTTCTGGAAAGGAAACTGGATAACTCCGCGGCTTTCTTCCTCGGGATCCGCCAGGGGAAGATCGACCCGGATGAGATCATCGGCATGATCGTCGAGGAGCAGAAACATCCGCAGCCCGTGGTGACGGAGGAAGGGAAGATCGACGGCCTGTTCAACCGGTTCATCACGACGGCTCGGGACGTCGCCGGCGGCGGCATCGTCCTGGATGGGTCGCACGACAACTTCATGCACAACTACGCAAAGTGCTGCCAGCCGATTCCGGGGGATGAAGTGGTCGGGTTTGTGACCACGGGGGAAGGAATCAAGATTCATCGGAGGACCTGCAAGAACATCCGGCTCATGATGCAAATTGAGAGCAAACGGATCGTCGAAGTCCGGTGGCCCACGGACAACGGTATCCTCTTTGTTGCCGGTGTCAGGATCTCCGGCGATGACCGCCCCGGAATGCTGAATGATATCACCCATGCCATCTCTACCTATCTCAACACCAATATTCGCAGCGTCAGTATCGATTCGCAGGACGGCATTTTTGAGGGGACCTTCATCCTCAATGTTCAGAATACGGACCATCTGGGCAAGACTCTGGAGCGGATCCGCCGTGTGCGTGGCATCAAGCGCGCGGAGAGGTTCGAGGAATGACCGCTGCGGCACAGATGCCGGGACGGATTCTGGGGATCGACTACGGGAGCACACGGGTGGGCCTCGCCGTCAGCGATCCTTTGAGGATTATCGCGCAAGGGGTCGGAACGATCGACAACGACGACAGGCTCTATGACCGCATCGCGGTCATCATCCGGGAACAGGAGGTTGCGCTCATCCTGGTGGGGATGCCGTACGCGCCCGATGGGGGCGAGGGTGGGAAGGGCCGGGAAGTCCGGGGCTTCATCGAGAACCTGCGCCGGACCACTGCTGTTCCGATCGAGACGTGGGACGAGAGCTTTTCCTCCGTCAACGCACAGAGCGCCATGATCCATGCGGGCATGAGGCGGAAAAAGAGACGCGTCAAAGGGCGGGTTGACGAAATGGCTGCCCGGCTGTTGATCCAGGAGTATCTGGACAGCCATCATCATGGGTGATCGGAACGTGGCGGACGACCGGACCCCGGCAGAAGGGACGAAGAACGAAGGCGGTGCCGTGGAGGGCGTCCCCGGCTGGAGGAAGGCGCTCCGCTGGGTGGGCGTGCACAAGGTCAGAACCGCCCTCCTGGTGATGTTGTTGGCCGTCATCGCGGAGGCCTTCACGATTCCATGGTTCGGAGTTGCGCGGCTGAAGACGGAAAACCCCACGGAGACAGCCCTGATGCGCCAGCGGAGGACCGAGGCGGAACGCGAAGCGAAACCGCTAAAGATCATCCAGCGCTGGATACCGATTTCGCGAATCCCCGCCCACGTCATCAACGCGGTGATTGTGGCAGAAGATGGAACGTTTTACTCGCATGGAGGATTCGACTGGTACGAAGTCCAGCAGTCCATCGAGAAGAATGTCGAGGAAAAACGTCCTGCCCGGGGGGCGAGCACAATCACGCAACAACTCGCAAAGAATCTGTATTTGTCAACGTCCAAAGACCCTGTCCGCAAAGCCAAAGAGGCCGTGATCACCCTGCTGCTCGAGTACCATCTGGAGAAGAGCAGGATCCTTGAATTGTACATGAATCTCATCGAGTGGGGGAGGGGCATCTTCGGAATCGAGGCTGCCGCCCAGACATATTTCGGGAAGTCGGCGAGCGGACTTACGGTTGCGGAAGCGGCGCGGCTCGCGGCGGTTATCCCGAGTCCGCTGCGCCATCGACCGGATGCCGACAGCCGATACACTCTGCGGCGAATGCGGATCGTCCTCGGCAGAATGTCGGGGAGAAATTTCCTCTCACAATCACGAGCAAAGGAGGATTCATCAAGCCGGCCGGACCAGGAACACCTTCAGACCATGGATGCCACAGACTCAACAGCAATAGACGAGGGTGACAGCAATGGATTATAAGGATGTCCTGCGCCTGATCGAAGAGGGCGAAGGGTTCGAGATCGAGTTCAAGAGGAAAGTCTCCACGCCGGAGAAAATCGCGCGGGCGCTTATCGCCTTCGCGAATACGAAAGGAGGACACATCCTTTTCGGGGTCGACGATGATGGATCGATCATCGGTGTCGAAAGCGAAAAGAGCGAAGTGGATCTGATCCGTCAGGCCGGTACCGTGTATTGCTACCCGGAGATTCATCCCGCCATCGATATCGTTGCGTTCAGCGGCAAGGATGTCATCGTCGCAACCGTGGAAGAGAGCGCAGACAAGCCCCACTTCTTCACAGGGGAAAATGCCGGCAATGGAAACGGGCAAGGGGATGACCATACGTCCGTTTTCATCCGCGTCAATGACAAGACCCTGATGGCCAGCAAGGAGGTGGTCAGGATTCTGCGCGCCGAACGCCCGGATGCCCCGCCGATGCGGATCGAAATCGGGGACAACGAGAGACGGCTCTTCCGCTACCTGGACGACAATGAACGGATTACAACGAAAGAGTTCAGCAGACTGGTGAATATCTCAGAGCAGCGAGCGACCCGTATTCTGGTTTCCCTTGTGCGGGCCGGGGTCATGAGAATCCATACGCTGGAAAAGCGGGACTTCTTTACCCTCGCGTATGATGTGACGAAGGCCTAGACCACCGGTTGATATCCCGACTCAGAGGAGTACCGTCGGACCTTGCCAAATTCTCACCAGATCGAAAACGGCGATCCCGTACGCGACAGCGGCATTGAGCGATTGCTTCGTGCCGAACATCGGGATCTCGATTGCCAGATCGGCGGCGGCGACGATAGCGGGGGAGATGCCTGTCAGTTCGTTCCCGACAACAAGGCAAAGAGGAAAATCGGATTTGTCGAGCGTGTGGTACGGAACGCTCTTCGTCGTATGCTCCAGCACGCAAATTCTCGCCCCTGAGGAACGTGCCGCGGCTATTGCCTCGAGCGGATCCGCAAAATACGACCAGGGAACAGTATCCGTCGCCCCGAGGGCAGTCTTGGAAATCTCTCTGCGGGGAGGTCGGGGGGTGTAGCCGGTGAGATAGAGCTCGCGGATGAACGCCCCGTCAGAGGTCCGGAAGATCGAACCGACATTGTACATGCTCCGGATATTGTCCAGCATCCCGATGATAGGAACCCGGGGGGCCTCATGGATGGCGTCTTTAGAAAGCCTCCGTGAAGCGATTTCGTCGTGGGTCAGTTTTCGCAAGGAAACTCCCTTCTGGGCCAAATATAGGGATTTGCGGCGGTTTCTTCAAGAAGTTGTTCTTTTTTAGGGGATTGTGTATATTGAAAAACTTTCAGGTTTTCTGATTTTGGATCCGAGAAAGCTGGTCATCGCCATCGATGGCCCTGCGGCCTCCGGCAAGAGCACGACGGCAAAGCTCGTTGCCAGGAAACTGGCCTACCTGCATGTCGACACAGGGGCGATGTACCGTGCTGTCACCGTGAAGGTTCTTCGGGCCGGTCTCGCGTTGGACGACCAGCGGGGAATCGGGAAGCTCATGGAGTCAACTCACGTCGAGCTCCGGGGCGTTGACGGAGAATTGCAGGTGCTGCTGGACGGCGAAGACGTGAGTGACGAAATACGAAGCGTGACGGTGACCAGGGCTGTCAGCGCGGTCAGCAGCATGTAACCGCGCGTTTCCTGCGAGTAATAGACCGCCAGGGGCGCAATTGCCATCAACCCGGCGGCGACGAGGCCCGCGCGTTCAGCGTAGCGCCTGCCCAGCGCATAC
>Ga0209253_10002619_pt1 | contig 15932 bp, 15 predicted proteins | sample FrelakmetBRP12BR_FD_187145 | JGI IMG/M metagenome (GOLD analysis project Ga0209253, IMG submission 187145) | Freshwater lake sediment microbial communities from the University of Notre Dame, USA, for methane emissions studies - BRP12 BR (SPAdes)... | ecosystem: Environmental > Aquatic >...
GCCGCGCGTCATGCCGGCGTTCCGATCGAAGTCGGCATTGCCGCCCTCGGCAGCTTCCGCAACGTCAAGCGCCGACTCGAAGTGCGTGGGGTGGTCAATGGGGTCACCGTTTACGACGATTTCGCGCACCATCCGACCGCGATCGACGCCACGATCTCCGCGCTCAGGAGCCGTGTCGATGGAGCACGCATCGTCGCGGTGCTCGAGCCCCGCTCGAATACGATGAAGATGGGTGTTTGGAAGGACAGTCTCGCCGGCAGCCTCGCCAACGCCGAACGCGTCTTCTGCTATACCGCAAACCTTGGCTGGGACGCGCCTTCTGCCCTTGCTCCACTCGGTGCGAAGTGCACCACCTCGGACGAGCTTGGCACCCTGGTCGAGTCCATCGCCCGGGAAGCCCACGCTGGCGACCATCTGCTCGTCATGAGCAACGGCGGATTCGGCGGCATTCACGAGAAGCTGCTCGCCCGGCTGGCCCGGGATTGACTGACGCCTCTCACCGCACCTTCACTTCCACCCACAGCCGGTTTAACAGCCTGCGCGTTGTCCGGTCGTGGTCCTTTAGGGATTGGAGGTGTTTGAACCGCTCGGCATCGGGAAAGATGTGCGGGTTGGCGGCGACCTCGGGCCTGACCCACTGCATCGCGACGCGGTTGGCGTTGCCGGCACCGATCGCGTTGGTGATCTCGGCGGACGCGGGGCCTTCGAGCCAGAACTCGATGAACTGATGCGCCAGATCGGGGCGCAGCCCGCTCTTGTGTACTACCAGGTTGTCGAGCGCGAATACCGCGCCTTCCTGCGGCGTCGAAAAGCCGATCGTGAACTTCCGCCCCGCCCTCCCGGCGTCTTGCTGCGCCGTGTAGAAGTCGTTCGAATAGCCGTGCGCGAGCCAGATGTTCCCGACCGCGAGCTCCTTGAAGTAGCTGCCCGAGTTGAAGGCAGCCCAGTGCGGCTTCGCGCGCAGGATGAGATCGCGCGCTTCGCGCAGCTTCGCTTCGTCGGTCTCGTTGACCGAATAGCCGAGGTAGATCAGGGCCGCGGCGAAGAGCTCGCGCTGGCTATCGAGCACCGTCACTTTGCCTTTGAGCTTTTCCAGGTAACGCGGCTCGAACAACACGGCCCAGGTGTCGGTCGGGATGCCGAGCTCGCGCAGCTTCTCTTCGTTGTAGCCAAGAATCGTGAGCGAATAGGCATACGGCACGGAGTAGCGGTTGCCAGGATCGAACCACGGGTCGAGGAACTGCGGCTTGACGTTGCCGAGGGTGGGGATCTGTTGACGGTCGAGCGGGCGTAACTGCTGCGAGGCGATCAGGGTCTCCACTGCGTTACCGGTCGGCACGATGACGTCATAGCCCGACGCGCCGGCGGCGAGCTTGGCGAGCATCTCCTCGTTGTCGGTGAAGTAGTCCTGCGCGAGCCGGCACTTGCAGCGCGCCTCGAACGCCTTGACCGACGCCTCGGTGATGTAGTTGTTCCAGTTGAAGAGGCGCAGCACATCCTCCGCGAGGGCGGGGATGGCTGCCAGCAACGCAATTGCCAGCAGAACTCGCCGGCGCATCAGCCCTTGCCCCTAAGCGCGTCGGGTGCGATCCGAACGGCAGTCACGATCAGCGCCAGCGTGAGCAGCATCAGCAGCGTCGAGACGGCGTTGACTTCCGGCGAGACTGCGACCTTGATCATTGTGTAGATCTCGAGCGGCAGCGTCTTGGTACCGACCCCCGCGGTGAAGAACGTGATCACGAAGTCGTCGATCGAGAGGGTGAAAGCCATCAGTCCGCCGGCGATCACACCTGGCAGGATCAGCGGGAAAGTCACCAAGCGGAAGGTCTGCCACGGCGTGGCGCCGAGATCGCGTGCCGCCTCGAAGATGGATTCGTCCATGCCCGCGAGCCGCGCGCGGACGATGATCGCGACGAACCCGATCGAGAATGTGATGTGCGCAATGACGACCGTAATGAGCCCGAGATCGCACTCGATGCCGACGGTGGCGAGCACCGGGCGGGCCGAATTGAGGAAGAAGACGAGCAGCGACACGCCGAGCAGAATCTCGGGCATCGCCACTGGCGTGAAGACCAGAAACGGCAGCAGGCGCGGTCGCCAGCGATGCATCGCGATGCCCGCCATCGTGCCGAGCACGGTCGCAATGCCGGAGGCGACGATCGCGATCATGAGCGAATTCGCCGCTGCCTGCAGCATGGCCTCGTTGTGCAGCAGCCGCTGATACCACGCAGTCGTGAACCCCACCCACTCCGCATTCAGCCGCGAGTCGTTGAATGAGAAGATCACCACGATCGCGAGCGGGATGTAGAGAAACGCGTAAACGGCAAGGCTTGCGAACCACAACCAGAAACCGGGCATCGTGCGCCGCGCACCGAAGGCGCCGAGCGCAGCGGCTGCGACCACCACCGCGACACCTATGGCGAACGCTGCATAGCGCGCCTCGCCAGCGAAAAAGCTGCCGAAGATCGCGAGGATGCCCGCGACCTCTACCACGAGGGCGAGCCTACGCATGACCGGGCGCTCCGCGCCGGGCGAGCCAGGCTGCCGCACTGGCGACGGCGAGCACGCAGACCGTCAGCATGATCGACAGCATCGATCCGAACGGCCAGTCGCGCACGCCGAGGAAGGCTTCCTTGATCATGTTGCCGACCAGCCAGTCGCCGATGCCGCCGAGAATCTCCGGGATCGCGAACATGCCGAGCACGGGAATGAACACCAGCGCAGATCCAGCGAACACACCCGGCAGGGACAGCGGAAAGGTCACGCGCCAGAAGCGCCGCCAGCCGTCCGCGCCGAGGTCCTGCGCCGCGTCGAGCAGCACCGGGTCATGCTTCTCGAGGTTGGTATAGAGCGGCAGGATCATGAAGGGCAGATGCACGTAAACCATCGCCGCGATCACCGCGAAGGGCGTGAACAGCAACTCGAACGGGCCGAGCATGATCATCCAGGCGTACACGCGCACGAGAAAGTTCGACGCGAAGGGCAGCACGCACAGGAGCACCATCAGGTCGCGATGGCGCCGGGGGCTGTGCGCGATCAGCAGCGCCAGCGGATAGGCGAGCAGCAGGCACAGCACGGTCGTGAGCGCGGCCACGCCGAACGATCTTAGGAAGATCTCGAAGTACACCCAGTCGCCGAAGAAGACGCGGTAGTTCTCGGCGGTGAGGCCGGCCTCCTCTCCCGAACGCGACGAGAAGAGCGGCGCCAGGCCGCCGAACTCGCCCGGATGGCGGAACGACGCGACGACCATGATCAGCGCCGGCACCAGGAAGAACAGCAGGAGGAAGAGGAACGGGGGCGCAGTGACCAGCCACCTGGTCGAGCGTTCAGGGCGCTGGGTGGCCATGCCTCGGAGGATCGATCGGCTGGCGCAACATCGCGCGCTCAATCGGCGAGGAAGATGCCAGCGTCGTGCCGCCAACCGACGCGCACTGCCGCACCGATCTCGAAGAAGTGCGCGCGGCCCGGCGCCGCATTGGCAAGCAGCGCCTCGATGCGCCTGCCGTTCGCGAGCTCAACGACGTAGGTCGTCACGTCGCCGATGTACAGGAAGTCCAGGATGCGGCCGGAGAAATGATTCTTTAGGTCATGTGCAGCGTTGGCCGCCTCGAGCCGCACTTGCTCGGGGCGCAGCGCCAGCACGCCTGCCTGGCCCGCCTGCGCAGTGGGCGCCGGAGGTGCTGCAACCAAGCCGAGGCATGTAGCATCGAGCGTGAGGCCGTGGCCCGTCACCTCGACCACCGTCGCATCGATCAGGTTGACGTTGCCGATGAAGTCGGCCACGAAGCGGTTCCTCGGGTAACTGTAGATTCGGGACGGCTCATCGAGCTGCTCGATGCGGCCGTCCTTCATCACCGCAATCCGGTGCGACAACGCGAGTGCCTCCGGCTGCGAATGCGTGACGAACACGAAGGTAATGCCGACATCGCGCTGCAGAGCGATCAGCTCGATCTGCATCTGCTCGCGCAGCTTCGCGTCGAGCGCGCCGAGCGGCTCGTCGAGCATCAGGAGGCGCGGCCGGTTCACCAGCGCGCGGGCGAGCGCGACGCGTTGTTTCTGTCCGCCCGAGAGCTCGTGCGGAAAGCTCGCGCCCTTGTCTTCGAGGTGAACAAGCGCCAGGATCTCTTTCACCCTGGCCGCGATCTCCTCGGCGGACCTGCTCGCCATTTCCAGTGGGAAGGCGACGTTGCCCGCCACGGTCATGTGGGGGAACAGGGCGTAGCTCTGGAACACGGTATGGAGCGGCCGTTTCTCGGGCGGGGTGTCCGCCAAATCCTTGCCGTCGAGCAGGATCGCGCCGGCGTCCGGCAGGTCGAAACCCGCGATCATGCGCAGGATCGTCGTCTTCCCACAGCCCGACGGTCCGAGCAGGGTAAAGAACTCCCCCGCCTCGATCGAGAGGCTGACGTCGTCGACGGCTTTGAGCGCGCCGAATTGCCGCGTGACGTTCCGGATTTCGAGCAGAGCCACGGTCCGATGCCAGACGCCAACCGTCCCGAACGGCCTTCCATGCCGCTCCCGCTTGCCCGCCTTGCGATGCGGGACATTCTGGTCGCAAGTGAGACGGCGCAACCGCGAGGCAAGCGTTCGTTTCCGGCGTCACCACGAATAGTGAACAACTGCGTTGTGCAGTGCAACTGTCCGACATGCACAGATGTGGACGTCGCGCGGCCGTGGCGTAGCTCCGCCTTTTTTTCCCGGCGGCGCGTGGCGCCTGAGACGCGAATTGTTGGGGGAACCTAGGCGAATCCTCACGGTCTTTGTGCTAGACTTAGGCCTCGTGACGGCGCTCGAAGGCGCCAACTTACTGCCCTGAAACGCAATTTCGATTTTTCCTCCGCGGTCACACCCCCGAGGCGACCGGAGCAGATCCTGTGGGTGGCGGTATTGAGCCGCGCCGTCCTGGACGTGCGACACGGCACCGAAGAGGAGGCTCTGGCCGTACTGAGCTGGATCGAGCGCGAGCGCGACGAGTTCCAGCAGGTGATCGCACTTGCGGGTCTCGAGAGCGGCCACGCCGAGCGATTTGAGCGGGCGATGCGAACGGCCTGCGAGGCGCGTTTCGGCTTGAAGTCCGCCCACGTCCCGCAGGGTCGGTCGGTCGAACGGCGCGTGGTCGCGGCGTAGCTTCGCCGTTCTTCGGCTCCACGACGGGGTCCGCCCCCCGCTGTCGCTGCGGTCGGCGCGAGGCGATGTTGCGCCCGCGGACCGGCGCCTGGGACATAGATCGCGGACGTGATGGGTGAGTCGCAGTCCGCTCCCAACTCGCGCCATGATCCTCTACGTTCACGGTTTTCTGAGTTCGCCCCAATCGTTCAAGGCGCGGCTCGTCGCGGCGAGACTCGCGCAGCTGGGTCAGCGGGACGCCTTCGCGTGCCCCATGCTCATGGGCGATCCGAGCGAGATCGTCTCTACGCTCGCCGCAGCGGTACGTGCCTCGCCCGACGAACCGGCGTTGATCGGCAGCTCGCTGGGAGGGTTCTACGCCACCCACGTTGCGGAGCGATTTGGCCTGAAGACGGTGTTGCTCAATCCTGCAGTACGACCCCATCACTTGCTGAACGACTATCTGGGCGTTCAGCGCAACCGCTACACCGGCGAGGAGATCGTCGTCGAGCCGCGGCACCTGGAGGAGTTGCAGGCGCTCGACACCGAGACGCTACAGGATGCCTCGCGATATTTCTTGATTGTCACGACTGGCGACGAGGTGCTGGATTATCGGCACGCGGTGGAAAAGTACCGGGGCGCCCGACAGTTAGTGGTCCAGGGAGGGGATCACAGCCTCGACGGGTTTGCGGCCTACCTCGACGACGTTCTGCGCTTCTGTGGCGTCCCGATGCCCGGTTCTTGAGTCGGGTATAATCCGCGCCTTCTAGCGGGAGCGGTCCGGCCGCCCCGTCCCGCCTTGCTTCCTCCGGAAGCGCTGCAACGTTTTGCGTCGCCGCCATGCATGTTTTCTACGAGGACGAAGGCAGCTTCCGCGTCGGCACCATCCTCGCCGACAACAACACCTCGCTGCAGGTGGAAACCGCCCACGGGAAGCGCACCAAGGTCAAAGCAGCGAATGTGCTGTTTCGCTTCTCGGAGCCTGGCGTCCACGGATTCATGGATCAGGCGCAACGCCTTGCCGAGGACCTCGACGCCGAGTTCCTGTGGCAGTGCTGTGGCCCCGAGGAATTCCCCTTCGCCGCTCTCGGGCGCGAGTATTTTGGGCGGCCGCCTACCTCTCTCGAATCCGCCGCGCTGCTAATCCGCCTGCACGACTCGCCCATCTATTTCTACAAGAAGGGCCGCGGATGCTACAAGGCGGCACCCGAGGAGGCGCTCAAGGCGGCACTCGCAAGCGTCGAGCGCAAGCGGCAGCAGGCCCTTCAGCAAGAGCGCTACGCCGAGCAGCTCGCCCGTTTCGAGCTCCCGCTAGAGCTTGCGTCAGCGTTGCCGATGATGCTCTACAAGCCCGATCGCAATTCCATCGAGGTCAAGGCGCTGGAAGCGGCGAGTGCAGCCACGAAGCTCGCCCCGCTGCGGCTCCTGGAGCGATGCGGGGCGATTCCGTCCACCCGCGACTACCACGTGAACCGGTTCCTCTACCAGCACTTTCCCTATGGCGCCCAACATCTGCCAGTCGCCGAGCTTCCCTCAGCGGATGCGCTGCCGATCGCGGAGGTTGCCGCGTTCAGCATCGACGACAGCACCACGACCGAGATCGACGACGCCTTCTCGGTGACGCGGCTCCCCAACAGCAACTGGCGCCTCGGCGTGCACATTGCCGCGCCGGCGCTGGGGGTCCCGGCCGGCTCCTTGGTCGACCGCGTGGCAGCGAAACGGCTCTCGACCGTCTACATGCCCGGGGACAAGATCACAATGCTGCCGGACTCAGTGATCGAGCGCTACACCCTGGCCGAAGGGCGTGACGTCCCGGCGTTGTCGCTGTACTTGGAGCTGAGAGGCGACCTTACGCTCCTCGGCACGTCGAGCCGCCTGGAGCGGGTGCCGATCGCGGCCAACCTGCGCTACGACGCACTCGACCGCGCGTTTTCCGAGGAGGCATTGCAGGCCGACGAGGTTGTCCACAGCCACGCGCGCGAGATTCGGCTCCTATGGGAGTTTGCATGTGTGCTCGAGGCGGGCCGTGGCCGGCCGGAGCAGCCGCGCCAACTGCCGATGGACTACAGCTTCTACGTGGATGACGATCGGGTGCGCATCGTTGAGCGTCGGCGCGGCGCGCCGATCGACAAGCTGGTGGCGGAGCTGATGATCTTCGTCAACACGGAGTGGGGCCGGATCCTCGCCGAGCACAGCGTGCCGGGGATCTACCGGGCGCAGTCTGGCGGGCGGGTCAAGCTCTCCACCGTCCCCGCACCCCATGATGCCCTCGGCGTCGACCAGTATTTGTGGGCCAGCTCGCCGCTGCGTCGATATGTGGATCTGGTCAACCAGCGCCAGCTCGTTGCGGTGCTCGAGGCAGACGCACCACCCTACGCCAAGGGGTCCGAGGCGCTGCTCGCGGTGATGCGAGACTTTGAGATTGCCAACGAAGCCTACACCGACTTCCAGCGCTCGATGGAACGGTACTGGTGCCTGCGCTGGCTGCTGCAGGAAAAGGTGACTCTGTTGGGCGGTACGGTGGTGCGGGAAAACTTCGTCAAGCTCGACCCGATTCCGCTGATCGTCAAGGTACCCTCCCTTCCCGACCTCCCACCCCTGACCCGTGTGGAGGTGGAAGTCGGTGCGATCGATCTTCTCGACTTGGCGGTTTCCTGCCAGTATCGCGCCCGCCTGAATCAGGAGGCGGCCTAACACTGGGCCACCACACGCATCTTCGGCACGGGGCTTGCTCGCGCCGGCGGCGAGCTAGCCTACAATAGCGCGTGGTGCTTTCCCCAGCCCAAGACCTCGATACTGTGTCGCGCAGAAGATCTCGGCGCACTTCTCTGATTAGGCGGGCCCTACCTGCCCTGCTGACGGCCAATGCCGCGCCGGCAGTGCGCGCGCGCAACGCCACCTGGCTCGACGAATCGTGGCTGGTCGATCCTGCCAACCGCACGATGCTCATTGCGATCGGGCTCTCGATCCTCTTTCATGCCGTTGTCTTGAAGATCCACTTCATCGATCCGCGGAACCGAGCGGCCGACATGTTCCAGCCCACCCTCGATGTGGTTCTCGTGAACGCCCGGTCGACCTCCGCACCGAAGAAGGCCGAGGTCCTTGCCCAGACCAACCTCGACGGGGGTGGTAATACCGACACAGAGCGCCGGGCGAAGACGCCCCTTCCGCCGCAGCCGCGCGCGCAGGTGCTCAACGAAATGACCGTTGCCAGCCGGAAGGTGGAGCAGAAGGACGAGCAGGCGACGAAGCCTCTCACTCACCAGAAATCCCGCCATACCATCGCGCAGGATGCGAATTCAAGGGCAGAGCGGCAGGTCCCCCAGGACGCGGCCGGCAAGCCCGATATCGCTGCGCTGCTCGCCCGCAGCATCGAGGCCGCGCGCCTGCAGGCAGAGATCGACCGCAATCTGGAGTCGTACGCAAAGCGTCCCCGCCGCAATTTCGTGGGATCCCGAGCGAAGGAGTTTCGCTTCGCCCGCTACGTCGAAGACTGGCGGATCAAGGTCGAGCGGGTCGGCAACATGAACTACCCCGAGCGGGCACGCCAGCAGGAAATCTACGGCACCCTCCAGCTGACTGTGTCGATCAAGGCGGACGGCACGGTCGAGAGCATCGACCTCAATCGACCGTCCGGCTACAAGGTCCTCGACGAGGCCGCCCGCCGGATCGTTGAGCTCGCCGCCCCGTTCGCGCCCTTTCCGGCCGACATTGCGAAGGATACCGACATTCTCAGCATCACCCGCACCTGGACGTTTACGCGCGAAAGCGAACTGATCAGTCAATAGGTCCCCGACGCGCAGACGTTCGCTCGCCCGCCGATGTCAGACCAATACGCCGTCATCGGCAACCCCGTCTCCCACAGCAAGTCACCAGCGATCCACGCGGCCTTCGCCCGCGCCACCGGGCAGGACATCCATTACAGGGCCATCCTGGCACCGTTAGACGGCTTTTGGGACACGGTCGATGCCTTTCGAGGGGCGGGCGGGAAGGGGGCCAACGTGACGCTCCCCTTCAAGCTTGAAGCGTTCGCGCTTGCGAGCGAAACCACGGAGCGCGCGCGGGCGGCCGGCGCTGTGAACACGCTGAGTTTTGGTTTGCACGCTGTGCGCGGCGACAACACCGACGGTGTCGGGCTGATCCGGGACATCGAGATCAATCTCGGCGTCGACATCGCGGGCAAGCACGTGCTCCTCATGGGTGCTGGCGGCGCCGCGCGCGGTGTGCTCGGCCCTCTGCTCGAACAACGGCCGGCCATACTGACACTCGCCAACCGCACTCCCGCGCGAGCGACGAAGCTTGCACGCTTTTTCGCTGCGCACGGTCCTGTCGAAGGGTGCGGCTACGATGGTCTGCAGGGCCGTAGCTTCGACATCGTCGTGAACGCCACGTCAGCGAGCCTCGCTGGCGACCTGCCGCCAGTTCCGGAGGGGATCTTCGGCGCCGGCGCCCTGGCTTATGACATGATGTACGGCCGGGAACTGACTGCCTTCCTCCGCTGGGCCGGCCAACATGGTGCCGCGCGCCTCGCCGACGGGCTCGGGATGCTCGTGGAGCAGGCTGCCGAATCGTTCCGTGTGTGGCGTGGCGTGCGGCCCGCAACGGCGCCGGTGATCGCAATGCTGCGTGCGGGCTAAGGGGATTGGGTCGCCTTCTGCTCGGGCTTCTCGCCATCGCCCTCGCAGCATTTCTCGCCTACCAGTTCTCGATTTTCGCGCAGGTGTGCTGGTGGACCGCAAACAATCCCAGCAGTACGGCATTCATGCAGGCACAACTCGACGCGTTGCGCGAGAAGAATCCGAGAGCGGTGCTGCAACAGCAATGGGTGCCCTACGATCGCATCTCCATTCAACTGAAACGCGCCGTGGTCGCGGCCGAAGACGCGAAGTTTTCCGACCACGAAGGGTTTGACTGGGAGGCGATGGAAAGGGCCTACGAAAAGAACCTCCGTAGGGGCCGCGTTGTGGCCGGTGGTTCGACCATATCTCAGCAACTCGCCAAGAATCTGTTCCTGTCCGGGAATCGTACTCCGCTGCGCAAGGGCCAGGAGGCGATCATCACGGTGATGCTGGAGAGCGTGATGACCAAGCGACGCATTCTTGAGATCTACCTTAATGTGGTCGAGTGGGGCAACGGCGTCTTCGGAGCTGAAGCCGCGGCTCAGCATTACTTCCGGGTGAGCGCCGCGAACCTCGGCGCCGATCAGGCGGCATGGCTCGCGGCGATCTTGCCCAATCCACGCTTCTACGACCGCAGTCGCGGAACGCTCTGGATACAACGCAAGACCCAGCTCATCCGCTCGCGCATGGGAGCCGCTGAGGTCCCGTGACGCCCGCAGCCGCGCGGGCAAATCCTCGCGCGAGGCAGAGGAGATTCCCTAGAATGACGCCTTTTGCGAACTTCCGAGCCAGTGGGTCGCGTCGATGCCCGAAGTCACCGAGCGAGCGGTTAACGTCCAGGAACACTTGCAGCAGGTCGTCACCCTGCTCAGCAAGCAGCGGATGGTGGAGGACATCGTCCACCGCCAGACCATGCCCCGCCACGACCTGGTCGAGACTCTCGTCCACAAGCAGCACATGGTTGAGCTCGAAAGGAAGCTCAACGAGATGCACCCCGCGGACGTGGCCTACATTCTCGAAGCGTTGCCACTCGCGCAGCGTCTGCAAGTGTGGGATCTGGTGCGGGCCGAGCGCGACGGGGAGATTCTGCTCGAAGTCTCGGAGCCCGTACGTGAGACCCTCATCGCGCACATGGATCGCGATGAGCTCGTTGCAGCGGCCGAGCAGCTCGACAGCGACGAGATCGCGGACATTGCACCAGACCTTCCGCGCGAGGTCATCACCGATGTCTTCAACCTGCTTCCGGTCGAGGAGCGTGAGCAGCTCCGCGCCGCCCTCTCCTATCCGAAGGACGCCGTTGGCGCGCTAATGGATTTCGGCATGGTCACGATCCGGGAGGACGTGACGCTGGAAGTCGTGCTCCGGTACCTGCGTCGCATCGGAGAGCTACCCCGGCACACCGACACGCTCTTCGTAGTTGACCGAATGAATGCCCTGCGTGGCGTTCTCATGCTCAACCAGTTGCTGTTGAACGAGCCCGAGGCTGAGGTAAGCGCGCTGGTACAGCGGGACGTGGTGAAGTTTGAGCCCGATGACGATGCCCATCAGGCGGCAGAAGCGTTCGAACGCTACAACCTGATCTCTGCGCCGGTCGTCGATGCCAGCGGGAAGCTCATCGGGCGCGTAACGGTGGAGTCTGTGCTGGACTACATTCGCGCGACCACGGACACGGAGCTCCTCAAGATGGGGGGTCTGCGCGAAGAGGAGGACATCTTCGCGCCGGTCTGGAACAGCCTACGCAACCGTTGGCCCTGGCTTGCCATCAACATGGTGACCGCATTTGTGGCGTCCCGGGTGATCGGTGCCTTCGAGGGCTCGATCGAGAAGATTGTCGCGCTCGCCGCGCTGATGCCGATCGTGGCGGGCATCGGCGGCAATTCCGGCAATCAGACCATTACCATGATCGTCCGGGCACTTGCGCTGGGACAGATTACCGCTGCCAACGCCACTAAACTGCTAGGCAAAGAGCTGCTGATCGCATTCATCAACGGACTGCTGTGGGGCACCATCCTCGGTGTGGTGGCGTTCCTTCTCTACAACAACTTCGCGCTGGGAATGGTGATGATGTCGGCCATGACCCTCAATTTATTGCTCGCAGCGCTTGCTGGTGTGGCCATACCGTTCATCATGTATAAGCTTGGACGCGATCCTGCGGTGGGGTCCAGCGTGATGATCACGGCCCTGACGGACAGCGGCGGGTTCTTCATCTTTCTTGGGTTGGCGACACTTTTCCTGCTCTAAGCGGTCACTAGTGCCGTGTGGGTCCTTCCAATGTGCAAATCTGTATTGCTGCGGCTAGCGGCCTGCGGCCTTTCGGCACTCCTTGCGGGGTGCTCGCCGCTCGCGGCGCTTAACGCGACCATCCCCGATCAGGGGTTCATGGCGAGCCGCAACCACGCGTACGGCGAGCATCCGCGCCAACAGCTAGACGTCTACTCCCCTCGGGACGAAGCCGGCCGAGCCCCGGTCGTCGTATTCTTCTATGGAGGTGCCTGGCAGCGAGGCAAGCGCGCGAATTACAAGTTCGTTGCAGAGGCGCTGAGCTCGCGGGGCTTCGTCGTCGTGATACCGGACTACCGGCTGTATCCGGAGGTGACGTTCCCGTCGTTCCTTGAGGACGGGGGCGCCGCCGTCGCGTGGACACAGCGGAACATCGCCGGGCACGGTGGCGATCCGCGCCGCATCTATGTGATGGGCCACTCCGCGGGCGCATACAACGCGGCCATGCTTGCGCTTGATCCGCGCTACATCGCGGCCGCGGGCGGCCGTCACGAAGACGTGATCGGCTTCATCGGCCTCGCCGGACCGTACGATTTCCTCCCGTTCACCAGCGCCACCCTGGAGCAGGTCTTCGGGGCGGCACCCGATCTGCCGGCGACCCAGCCCGTCAACTTCGTTGCGCTCGACTCTCCGGGTGCGCTGCTGCTCTATGGGGAGCAGGACACGACGGTCCTACCGGAGCACTCCCGCCGCCTCGCCCAGCGCATCCGCGCAGTTGGAGGTCGGGTGGTCGAGGTCGGCTACGCTGATCTGGGGCATGTCAGCATCGTCGGGGTGCTTGCGAAGCCATACCAGGGGCGGGCGCCGGTTCTGGAGGAGATCACGCGCTTCATCGCAGCAGGTGATACGCGGTTCGCCTGCTCCTTCCATCGCTATCAACTGTCGGACGACCGCGCAATGGGATCGGCGCGCCCGTGAGATAGCGGGCGGCGACAGCGGGCTGATCTCGGGGCGTTGGCGCGTGGCGCTCCCGGGAGATATCCGGGCTAAAATGGCGGGCTTGCGTGGGCGGTCGTTTCCGCCACCGCCAGGCCCCCGTGATCCCACGTTCCCGCAGCATCATGCCCAAAATCTTCCGCGCACTGTTCCCAAGGCATCTCACGGACCCCCTTCTTCAGCAGGCGGTGCTTGCCGAGGAAATTGCGCGGGTGCGGAGCGAGATCGGGCGCGACATGCCGGAGAACCTGCTGCTCAACGGATACAAGATCTACTCCCAGACCGATGAAGACGGCATCATCGAGGCTATCTTCGAGCGCATCGGAGGGGGCAGTACGTTCGTCGAAATCGGGTCCGGAAACGGCACCGAGAACAACACCCACGCACTGCTGCTGAAGGGCTGGCGGGGCGTCTGGGTCGACGGTCGGGCGGATCGGATCGCTTTCGTACGCTCAGAAGTCGGCCCCTCTCGGGACCTGCTGGCAGAGCAGGCGTTTGTCACGCGGGAGAATGTGGCGTCCCTGCTTGAGGGCTGGCTGGATAGCCTGGGCACCCGTGAGATCGACTTTTTCTCGCTCGACATCGACGGTAACGACCTGCACGTGCTTTCGGCTGCGCTGGGGGTCTTCCATCCACGGGTGATCTGCGTCGAATACAACGCCAAGTTCCCGCCGCCTGTGGAAGTCTGCATCGAATATGATCCGGAGCATGCCTGGAGCGGGGACGACTACCATGGGGCATCGCTGTCGGCGTTCGTGTCCGCCCTGTCACCTCTGGGCTACACGCTCGTGACCTGCAACATTTCGGGTGCCAACGCGTTCTTTGTCGCAACCGCCCTTGCGTCGCGATTTACCCTGTACGAACCGGCCCGGCTGTTCCAACCTTCCCGCTTCCACCTGTGCGCATTGGAGAGCGGCCATAAGCCATCTCTGAAGTTCCTGAGGGATGCACTGCAGAAACGCGAGGCCCTGAGAAAGCGGGCCTGACCCGAGCGCGGAGTGCTCAGGCGTGGGCGACGTAGACGATGCCCGGTTCGACGAAGAGTTCTTTGGGACCGACCCGGAAGAGGCGGGGCACAGGTACCACGCGCTCAAAGTCGTAGCGCATGCCCTTGAAGGTCACGTACCGGTAGATGTTGGAGTCCCGGTAGCGGCCGATGATCTCAGCCACCCCATCCAGCGCATCGAAGCTGCGCACGATTACCCCGTAGCGCAAGAGATAGGAGGGATCCCGGATGAGCGCCAGATGTCTGTGCAGCAATAACAACACGGGCAGGTAGCTGAGGCCGAGTACCAGTGCTACTGCCAATAGGGATCGAAGTCCTTCCCAGACAAGAACCGCAAAGTCCATGGCGTCACCCGCTCAAGTATGTCGTCATTGCCGAACCAAGCGTGAGCAAGTTCTTGGCCAATCGTTACTACCATTTCTGGAACGCGTCGACCTCGCTGCTGGATGACAGGGTGGCGCGAAATACCCGTCCCGGGATGTCGCCCTACGGCGTCAGGAATGACGCCTTTCTTGTGTGGTTCCCCCGGCGGCGCGCCTGCAGGAAATACCTGGGGCGCCGAGCTGCGCGCGCTCCGTCAGGGGAGCAGATGCTCTCGGGCAAAGAGGTCCGGAACCTGCTCCCGGTCGCGGATGACGTACCATTCGGTGCCATCCGCCAGCACCTCCGCCGCTCGCGGGCGCGTGTTGTAGTTCGAGCTCATGCTCATGCCATAGGCCCCGGCAGACATGATCGCGAGCAAATCGCCCTCGGCTACGGCGAGCGTGCGGTCGAGCGCGAGAAAGTCGCCGCTCTCGCACACCGGGCCCACCACGTCGTAGACCTCGGGGGTTGCTGCCTGGTGCTCCCGGACCGTCAGCACCTGGTGATACGCGTTGTAAAGCGCCGGACGCAGCAGGTCGTTCATCGCCGCATCGACGACCACGAAGTGTTTCGTCTCACCATGCTTGAGGTACTCGACCCGCGTGAGGAGGAGTCCGCCATTGCCGACGAGAGATCGGCCGGGTTCGAGCAGGAGTCGCTCCGAGCGCCCGGCCATCCGGTTCCGGATGGCTTGCGCATACTCCGACAACGCGGGCGGTTCCTCGTCCCGGTAGCGGATGCCCAGTCCCCCGCCGAGGTCGATGTGTTCGAGCGCGATGCCGTCCGCGGCAAGCTGAACGACGAGTTCCAGGATGCGGTCGAGCGCGTCCACATAAGGGGCCAGTTCGTTGATCTGGGAACCGATATGGCAATCGATACCGACTATCCGAACGTGCGGCAACTGCCGCGCGCGGCGGTACAGCGCTCGGGCATCGCGATGGGGCACGCCGAACTTGCTCTCCTTGAGCCCCGTGGAGATGTAGGGGTGCGTACCGGCATCAACATCCGGATTCACGCGGAACGACACGGGTGCGACCTTCTTTACCTCGCCGGCAACCTGGTTCAATCGCTCCAGTTCGGAGGCCGATTCGACGTTGAAGCAGAGGATGTCGTGTTCGAGGGCGAACCGCATTTCGGCTGCAGCCTTACCGACACCGGAGAACACCACCTGCTCAGGCGCTCCACTGGCTGCCAGCACGCGGGCAAGCTCGCCACCCGAGACGATATCGAAACCGCTGCCGAGGCGCGCGAAGAGGTTCAGGAGCGCGAGGTTGCTATTGGCCTTCGCTGCATAGCACACGAGCGTCGGTGTGTCCGAGAAGGCGCTGGTGTAGGCCTGGAACGCTGCCGTCAGCGCTGCGCGCGAGTAGACGTAGCAGGGCGTGCCGACTGCCTGGGCGATCGTCTCCAGGGAGGCGGATTCTGCGCACAGCACGCCGTCCCGATAGGTGAAAGGGTGCACCGGGTCGAGACTATTGTGGGGGCGCCGACGGCCCGAAGCTCTCGTCGGGTGTCACGATCTCCGACGCCGCGGATGGCGACGTCCACGGATCCGTGGCGCTCGCGCCACGGGCGGCCGGCTCACCCTGGCTCTGGCCGCCGGCCGCTGGAGGGGTTGCGTC
>Ga0209253_10002620_pt1 | contig 15928 bp, 13 predicted proteins | sample FrelakmetBRP12BR_FD_187145 | JGI IMG/M metagenome (GOLD analysis project Ga0209253, IMG submission 187145) | Freshwater lake sediment microbial communities from the University of Notre Dame, USA, for methane emissions studies - BRP12 BR (SPAdes)... | ecosystem: Environmental > Aquatic >...
GGCCCAAACGATGACCAAGGCCCGGAAAGCCTAGCGGGTGGTGAATCTCAGGGGAGATCACTCATCCCAGGAAGGATACTGTTCCGGCGCTTCACCCTGGGATTCCACAACCTTGGGGGCGCCGATTTTAGGATCCACCGGCTCGATCCGTTCAAGCAACACTTCAAATTCCCAATTATCCCCGAAATCATACGAATAGGTCATTGCTTCGCCCGGCTTGAGTCCCAGGTCACCGACCTGCACTTCATCCGCAAAGGGCGCTTCATCCATATAAGGATGATTGACATGCGCCGACACGCCATAACGGTTTTTGTACGTAAACTGGTACAAATGATCGTAATCAAACTCAAAGGCGTCCAGAATACTGCTGCTGAATTGTTCCAAACTGGTTTCTCCGGGCGCCACAATCCGTCGCCATATCTTTTTCTCTAAAGCCACCTTGAAGACGTAAAGCCCGTTTTGAAACTCTGTCTCCGGAAGCACCAGATTCTGGCGCCATTCCGGAAAAAAAGGTTGTAACAGCGGCTGCAGGCTTCCCAGCGGGCGGTCTGACATTTCTCTCAGATCCCAGAAACGCTCAAAATGATTGAGAAAATCCAGCGATAACAGCGCCAGCAGCGCATCCCCCAGCGGCGTTCGCTGCACTCGTTTGATATTCCAGCCTTTTCCTGGTTCAGGCTTGATTTGCTCCAGGGAAATCAGGCTGAACAAATGCAACAGCGCTAAATTATGCAGTCCAGGATAATAGGACATATTTATTTGCTGGTTCTTATCGCCCGCAATCGCCAGTCCGGTCTCGGGTATCTTTTGAAAAAACCCTTTCCAGGGCACCATCGGAGACTCGGAGAAGATACCCTGGCGCTCGCCCAGGATTTCGACGTCGCTCCAAAATAACCAGGTTTCTAAAAGGGTGAAATAACGCTCCGTTGGGTTCAGTTGCCGCCAGGAATTCAGCACGACATCATCCAAGGCCAGGACGGCCTTGTTGTCGATTCGTTTGACGATCCCTAATCCTGTCGCGCGTAACAGAAGGTAAAGGCCGTTGATGTTGGGATAAGACTTTTGCTGGGGACGCTTGAGATCGAGCTCGATGGGGTGGGTAAATTTAGCGTTAAGTTCCGGCAGCCGCTTCATCGGCAACAGATCGTGTTTACCGCTGACCGCTATCCCCTCGCCGCCGATAAAATCCAAAAGACTGGCAAAATCCTTCAGGATCGTGCCCGGGCTATCCTCATCAATGGTCTGCTGGCGAAGAATCGTCTGGTGTTTGGACGCCAATTTGTTGGAACCACCCATTAATCTACTCCCGTGTCTCGTTACTTTATAACCCCATCCTGCCACTGTCCATGACAGGAGGCCCTGAGGGTAACCTTCATCTCCGCCGGGGCTATTCAGTTATTGGTCGTGCCGGCGTCGTGTTTGTGCACGCAGCAAATGAAGGTGCGGTCCTCGACCCGGGCGACATCTGGTTTTTTTACAAAATTGGGAAAACCGGTTCGACTTTATTAATGTGCTTTACAGTGGTTCGATACGTCATGGTTGGCACTCCATCGAGCATCAAGAAAGTTCGGGTGTTCTCGGCTGACGAAAACACCTGGAGCTACAAAACCTCAACCCCAGGCGAGGCTAATACAGCGCTACCGAGTATTATGATGATCAGCTTGCGTCTTTCAATTGTCTTGCTTTTTCTTCGTAGGCATGACATGGCGCAAAGCATCTTGGATTATGGAAAATAACTTTTTTATATCAAATGGTTTTGACAAGATGTCGTAAGCTCCCTGGTCAAGGGCCTGGTTCGCGATCTGCTCTAGGGGATAACCCGTGATCAGGATGACCGGCGTCTTGGGATTCACTTGCTTCACCCGCTCCAGTACTTCCATGCCGTTCATGGTCGGCATCTCGAAATCAGTCAGGACCAGATCGTAATGCTTGGCTGAGAATGCTGCTAAAGCCTCCTGCGGGTGTGTATAGGCACCGAGCGTGTAGCCGCGGTCCACCAAGACGATCGTCAACAAGCGGCACATGGACTCCTCGTCATCGATTAGGAGGATGTGTGGCTTGTTAGCGGGCATCGGCCGGTCTTTGGTTAATCAGAAGTTGCATGATGGCATCCGGTTAAATCGCAGCGTAGCGCAATTTCCAAAGGGCCTAACGGCATGTATAGTGATCTGATGATTTGATCTAAAATGACGTATAAAACATTACAACTAATGTTTAAATGAAATAATTATTATTAATTTAGTTGGCTTGTCAAATATATTTTGTTACTTTTAATAAACAAAACGTGTGAGCTGATACTTCAAACATGCTAACTGCGGCACAGTTGAGGGCGGCGCGCGCGCTGCTCGGTATCGATCAACGCACGCTCGCGGAAGCGGCCGGCCTGTCCCTGCCTACGATCCAACGAATGGAGGCAAGCGAAAGTACCATCCGTGGCAACGTTGATTCCCTGGTCAAAATCGTGGCCGCCCTTGAAGCGGCGGGCGTGGAGTTAATTAATGAAGGCGCTGCCAGCGAAGGCGGTGGACGGGGGGTCCGGTTGAGGCGCTGAGCCCAGCGCCCAGTCGCCGAAAAGCAGATTACCGTATACGCAGGGGGAGTTGGTTTTTTCAAATGCATCTGAAGCTACTGTTAGGCTTAACGGCCGCGCTGTTCGTCACCGGCTTGTATGCGGTTGCCGCATCCCGCCGCCCGGGATGCAGTCGCACCGTCTACGGCACCGCGCTGGCGGTTTGCTGCCTTGCCCTTCTGGTCGCACTGGGGCATTTGGCGGGCGCTACGGCGGCGACGCTCACGCTGCCGCTGGGACTGCCTTGGCTGGGCGCGCATTTTCGCCTGGACGCGCTGGCTGCCTTTTTCCTGGTCGTGGTCAATCTAGGTGGCGCCGTCGCCAGCCTGTTCGCCTTGGGCTACGGCCAGCACGAGCACGCGCCCGAACGGGTGCTGCCGTTCTTCCCGGCGTTTCTGGCGGGTATGAATCTGGTGCTGCTGGCCGACGACGCCTACGCCTTTCTGTTTTCTTGGGAATTCATGTCGCTGACCTCCTGGGCGCTGGTCATGGCCCATCATCATGAGCCGGCCAATGTTCGTGCCGGTTACCTGTATCTGGTCATGGCCTGCTTCGGCACCCTGGCGCTATTGCTGGCTTTTGGCCTGCTGGCCGGCCCCAACGGCGGTTACGACTTCGCCACCATCCGCGCCGGCACGGTAACCCCCGGATTCGCGGCGCTGGCGCTGGTGCTGGCGCTGTTGGGCGCCGGCTCCAAGGCTGGGCTGGTGCCGCTGCACGTCTGGCTGCCGCTGGCGCATCCCGCCGCGCCCAGTCATGTCTCGGCGCTGATGAGCGGCGTGATGACCAAGGTGGCGGTATACGGTTTCATCCGCATCGTCTTCGATTTGCTGGGCGAGCCGGTCTGGTGGTGGGGCGGAGTGGTGCTGGCCCTGGGTGGGATCACCGCCGTGCTGGGCGTGCTGTACGCGCTGATGCAGCACGACCTGAAGCGGCTGCTCGCCTATCACACGGTGGAGAACATCGGCATTATCTTCATCGGCCTGGGGCTGGCGCTCGCCTTTCAGGCCAATCATCTGAACGCTGCCGCCGCGCTGGCGCTGACCGCCGCGCTGTTTCATGTCCTCAATCACTCGCTGTTCAAAAGCCTGCTGTTCCTCGGCACCGGCGCGGTGCTGACCGCCACCGGCGAACGCGACATGGAACGGCTGGGCGGTTTGATCCACCCGATGCCATGGACCGCGCTGGCGTTTCTGATCGGCGCAGCGGCGATTTCAGCGTTGCCGCCGCTGAACGGCTTCGTGTCCGAATGGTTGACCTTCCAGGCCATCCTGGTCAGCCCGGAATTGCCGCAATGGTTGCTGAAATTCCTGGTGCCGGCGGTCGGCGCGGCGCTGGCGTTATCCGCGGCTTTGGCGGCCACCTGTTTCGTCAAAGCCTTCGGTATCACCTTCCTGGGCCGCCCGCGCACGCCCGCTGCCGCCGAGGCGCGGGAAACCGACCGCTATTCGCTGGCCGCGCTGTTCACCCTGGCGGCTTTGTGTCTGTTGGCCGGGATTTTGCCCGGTCTGGTAGTGGACGGGCTGGCCCCGGTGATCAGCCTGCTCAACGATGGTACCCGGTTGATGGCCCAGAACAGCCAGCCCTGGTTTACGCTGGTGCCGGTGGCCGAGGTGAAAAGCACCTACAACGGCCTGCTGGTGCTGCTGTTCATGGCGTTCTCCGGCACCGTCGCCGCCGGCCTGATTCACCGGCTGGCCTCCGACGCGGTACGCCGTGGCGCGGCCTGGGACTGCGGCTATCCCGACCCCAGTCCCGCCACTCAATACACCGCCGGTAGTTTTGCCCAGCCGATCCGCCGGGTGTTCGGGAGCGTGGTGTTCCAGGCCCGCGAGCGGGTGACGATGCCGCCGCCCGGCGATTTACGCCCGGCACGCCTGGAGGTCGAACTGTGTGATCCGGTCTGGGACTATGGCTACGCCCCGATCGTCGCTGCCGTCACGGCGGTCTCGACCCGCTTCAATTACCTGCAATTCCTCACCATCCGGCGCTACCTGAGCCTGGTGTTCGGTGCGCTGGTGTTTCTACTGCTGGTGCTGGCGTTATGGCGCTAATAACTGACTATCTGGTGCAGGGCTGCCAGATGCTGCTGGTGCTGCTGCTGGCGCCGCTGCTCACCGGCTGGGTCCGCAGGCTCAAGGCACAGCTGTTGCGCCGGCGCGGTCCGTCGTTGCTGCAACCCTACCGCGACCTGTTCAAGCTGTTGCATAAGGAGGTGGTATTGGCCGACTCCGCGTCCTGGCTATTTCGGGTGGCGCCCTATCTGATTTTCGCTGCCCTGTGGGTGGCGGCCTCGCTGGTGCCAACCTTCGCCAGCGGCCTGCGGTTCAGTTGGACGGCGGATCTGATCGCCATCGTCGCGCTGCTTGGCAGCGCCCGCTTTTTCCTGGCGCTGGCGGGGCTGGACGTCGGTACCAGCTTTGGCGGCATCGGTGCCAGTCGGGAGATGATGATCGCCTCCCTGGCCGAGCCAGCCATGCTGATGATCGTGTTCACTCTGTCGCTGCTGGCGGGTACCACCGAACTGTCGGCGGTCGCCCAATTCATGCAGACCGCCGAGGTCGGCCTGCGGGTGTCGCTGGGGCTGGCCCTGATCGCCCTGGTCATGGTGGCGATCGCCGAAAACGCCCGCATTCCAGTGGACAACCCGGCCACCCATCTGGAGTTGACCATGGTGCATGAGGCGATGGTGCTGGAATACTCCGGCCGCCATCTGGCGATGATCGAACTGGGCGCCTTCCTCAAGCTGCTGCTGTATCTGTCGCTGCTGGGGTGTATTTTCGCGCCCTGGGGCATGGCGACCGCGGGGGCGGGACTGGTGGCTTATTTAGGTGGCTTGGCCGTATATCTGGTCAAGCTGGCGGTGGGCGGCCTGCTGTTGGCGCTGTTCGAGAGCGTCGTCGCCAAGATGCGGGTGTTCCGCGTGGATCAATTTCTGGGAGCGGCGCTAATGCTGGGGCTGCTCGGCACCCTGTTGCTGTTCGTGTCGAGGAGTCATTGATGCACGGTCTGGCATTCGATATTGCCCACTTGCTGGCAGGCGGTATGGTGGTGGTGAGCTTCCTGATGCTGTACCAGGATCGGGTATACGCGCTGCTCAATGTGTTCGCCGTGCACGCGCTGGTTCTGGCGCTGGCGGTCGGCTGGCAAGCGTATATACAGGGTGCCCATCACCTCTATGTCACGGCGGGTATCGCCCTGGTGTTCAAGGCAATCATCATTCCGACCGCGCTCCACCGCATGGTGCAGCGACTCGATATTCATCGCACCCTGGAAGTGGTGGGGGGAGTGGGTCTCGACATGCTGGCCGGCACGGCGCTGGTGGCGCTGGCGATTCTGGTGATGCTGCCGGTGACGGCGGCGGCCGATGCGCTGGCGCGCGAGGATCTGGCATTCGCATTGGCGGTGGTCTTGCTGGGATTGCTGCTCATGGTGACCCGCCACAACGCGATCAGCCTGGTGGTGGGTTTCATGTCGTTGGAGAACGGGTTGGTGCTAGCCGCCGCCGGGGCGCGTGGCATGCCGCTGGCGGTGGAAATCAGCGTCGCCTTCTCGGTGCTGATCGCGCTGATCGTGATCGGGGTGTTTCTGTTCCGCATTCGGGAACGCTTCGACAGTGTAGACATGCAAGCATTGGATGCCTTCCGGGAGGAGCGGCGGCAATGACCGATACTGGCCTCGTTGCGATTACCGCGCTGTTAGCCGTCCCGGCCAGCACCGCGCTGCTGCTGGTGTTGCTACCCGGTTACTGGTTCGGCGCCCGGCTGAACGTCGGCGCGGCGCTGCTGAGCCTGCTGGCTGCCGTGACCTTGTTCTGGGCGCGGCCCGAACCCAATCTCTACCTGCGGGTGGACGACTTCAACATCTATCTGGTCGTGCTGAATAACCTGGTCAGTTTTACCACCAGCGTGTTCAGCGCCAGCTATATCGCGCATGAACTGGAGACCGGGCGGCTGACGCCTAAGGACATGCGTTTCTATCATGCCATGTACCAGGTGCTGCTGTTCGCCATGAACCTGGCGCTGCTCGCCAACAACATCGGGCTGCTGTGGGTGGCGATCGAACTGGCGACCCTGATCACGGTGCTGATGGTGGGTATCTATCGAACCCACGCCGCCCTGGAAGCCGCCTGGAAGTATTTCATCCTAGGCAGCCTCGGCATTGCCCTGGCACTGTTCGGCACCATCCTGGTGTACCTGGCGGCGCAGCCGACGATGGGGGAGGGGTTGCCGGCCATGGCTTGGGATCGGTTGCTCGTTCACGCTGGCACCTTCGATCCGGCGCTGCTCAACCTGGCGTTCGTGTTTCTGCTGCTCGGCTACGGCACCAAGGCCGGTCTGGTACCGCTGCACGCCTGGCTGCCCGACGCTCATGCCGAGGGTCCTACGCCGATTTCGGCGGTGCTCTCCGGCTTGCTGCTGAACGTGGCGCTGTACGCAGTGCTGCGGTTCAAGATGCTGATGAGTGCCAATCCGGCAGCGCTGGCGCCGGGGCCGCTGATGGTCACCATGGGGCTGGCGTCCCTGCTGTTTGCCGGGCTGATGCTCTACCGCCGGGGCGACATCAAACGGCTGTTCGCGTACTCCTCCATCGAACACATGGGCATCATCACCTTCGCCTTCGGCATGGGTGGACCGCTGGCCAACTTCGCCGGATTGCTGCACATGACCCTTCACAGCCTGACCAAATCGGCGATTTTCTTCGCCGTGGGCCACATTTCCCAGGTCAAGGGCACCCAGCGAATCTCCACCATTCGCGGCTTGACCGCCACCCATCCGACCCTCGGCTGGGGGCTGGTGGGGGGCGTGATAGCCATCGCCGGAATGCCACCATTCGGCGTCTTCATGAGCGAGTTCCTGGTGGTGAGTTCCACTTTCGCCCGCTACCCGCTACTGGCGCTGCCACTGGCAGTGGGGTTGCTGCTGGCGTTCGGTACGCTGTTATGGCGGCTGCACGGGGTGGCGTTCGGCAAGCCGGACGGCGGGCCCGCCGCGCCGGTGCAGGCCAGCATCCTGCCGATGATGGCGCATCTGGCCCTGGTGTTCATGGCTGGAATCTGGTTGCCGCCACCACTGGTTGCCTGGTTCAAAAACGTTGCGGTTCTGCTGGGTTGAGGGTGAAACGATGAATGCTACCCCGACTTTACTCGCAGTGCTGAATGCCGGCCGGCTGGTGACTGAACATCGTCCATGGCCGCGCGCCGTGGTGACTCCCGAAATCTGGAATACGCTAATCAAAGGACTGGCCGGCGGTGCCTGGACGCTGCTGGGGCTGTGGGGTGAAACCGGGATGGTTCACCTGGCGGCGCGCGAGGAAATTAGCGGGACGCTCGGCGTCGCCAGTTTGCCGTGTCCGGATGGGCAGTTTCCCTCGGTGGGCCGGTTGCACCCGCCTGCGCAACGGCTGGAACGCACTATCGCCGACCTATTCGGTTTGCAGCCGGTCGCTGGTCCCGATCCCCGTCCCTGGCTGGATCACGGTCGCTGGCCGGTTTTCCATCCGCTCGGTTCGGCGGCGGCGCGAACCGAGCCGCTGTCGCCTTATTTGTTCCTGTTGGCGAAAGGCGAGAGCCTGCACCAGATTCCGGTGGGACCGGTTCATGCCGGCATCATCGAACCCGGCCATTTCCGCTTTACCGCTAACGGCGAAGCGGTAGTCCGCTTGGAAGAACGGCTGGGTTATGTCCACAAGGGTATCGAATCGTTGCTCGCCGGCGCAACGCTGGAACGGGCAGCGCGGCTGGTCGGGCGGGTGTCGGGCGACAGTACCGTGGCCTACGCGCTGGCTTTCGCCCGCGCCGTCGAGGCCGCGACCGAAACCGAAGTGCCACCGCGTGGCCAATGGCTGCGGGCGCTAATGGCGGAACTAGAGCGCCTAGGCAATCACTGCGGTGATATCGGCGCTATTTGCAACGATGCCGCCTTCGCGCTGATGCAGGCCCATTGCGCGGTGCTGCGCGAGCAAGTCTTGCGCGCCAGCGTCGTTTGTTTCGGCCATCGCCTGCTGATGGACTGCGTGATACCCGGTGGGGTCGTCGCGGACTTGCCAGCGGACGGCGCAAACGTCTTGCACGCGCTGGTCGCCGAGATCCGCCGCCGGTTTCCGCCGCTGATCGAGCTGTACGACAACACCGCTTCGCTGCAGGATCGCACCGTTGGCACCGGCTTTGTCAAGCCGGCCTTGATCCGGCAGTTCGGCTGCGGTGGAACCATCGGCCGCGCCGGCGGCCGTGCGTTCGATGCGCGCCGCCAGCCGGGTTATCCGCCCTACGATCAGTTGGCATTCGAGGTGCCGGCGCGGGCCGAGAGCGATGTCAATGCGCGGGTATGGCTACGTATCCGCGAGGTGGAACAGAGTCTGGCGCTGGTCGAGCAGATGCTGGAGCGGCTGCCGGCAGGTTCTGTGCGCGGCGAGTTGAACCACCCCGGTCAGTCCGGTGAGGGCCTGGCGCTGGTTGAGGGGTTTCGCGGCGATATCCTGATCTGGCTGCGGCTGGCTGCCGATGGCACGGTGGCGCGCTGCCACCCGCGCGATCCCTCCTGGTTCCAGTGGCCGCTGCTGGAAGCCGCCATTGAAGGCAATATCGTGGCTGACTTTCCACTTTGTAATAAGTCCTTTAATTGCTCGTATTCGGGTCACGATCTGTAGGGGACGTCATCATGCGCAAGCTGCTGTTTCAAAATTTGTGGCGGTCCCCGTTGACGGTCGCCGGTCCGGCTCCTTCCGAACAGGCATTGGCCGAACTGGGCGCCCGGGTCGATCAGGTAGCCCGGCAGCGACTCGGTCGCAGCCTGGCGATTCGCGAGGTGGACGCCGGCTCCTGCAACGGCTGCGAGCTGGAGATCCACGCGCTGAACAATGCCTTCTATGATTTGGAACGCTTTGGCCTGCGTTTCGTCGCCTCACCGCGCCATGCCGATGTGCTACTGGTGACCGGTCCGGTCACTGTCAATATGCGGGAGGCGCTGGAACGCACCTATGCGGCCACGCCCGATCCCAAATGGGTCGTGGCGGTAGGCGATTGCGGGCGGGACGGTGGGGTGTTCGCCGGGAGCTATGCCTGTGTCGGTGGCGTGGCCGCGGTCATTCCGGTGGATCTGCATGTTCCCGGTTGTCCACCCAATCCTATACAACTGCTGGAAGGCTTGCTGGCGTTGTTGCAGGTCCAGCAGGCGTAAGCGTCGAATAGGGTCTTGAGCATCCTTGAATTCGCAGGGCGCCCGTTTTTTTCATCCGACCTTAGGGAGTGTCTGTAGTCGTCCTCATGAAACCTGACCGTAAGCATCCGTTATATCTGCTTCCCTTCGCTACCGCCCTGCGCGCCAAACTGCGCGGGGGCTATAATCTAGCCAAGCTGCAAGCCGATCTGCTGGCCGGCATCACGGTAGGCATCGTCGCGGTACCCCTGGCGATGGCGCTGGCCATTGGCAGCGGAGTGCCTCCACAGTACGGTCTCTACACTGCTATCGTCGCCGGCCTGCTGATCGCGTTGACGGGCGGTTCCCGCTTCAACGTGTCCGGACCGACCGCCGCCTTCATCGTTATCTTGCATCCCATCGCCGTGAAGTACGGTCTTGGCGGGCTGGTAACCGCCGGCTGGATGGCTGGGATCATGCTGATCGGCATGGGCTTGGCGCGGATGGGTCGGCTGATCCAGTTCATCCCCTATCCGGTGACCACCGGCTTTACCAGCGGTATCGCGGTGGTTATCGCCAGCCTGCAATTCAGGGACTTTTTCGGTCTGCACCTTGCCGGGCAACCGGAGCATTTTCTCGAACGGTTGTGGCTGGTAGGGCAGGCGCTACCCGGTGCGCACCTCCCCGATTTCCTGATTGGCGCACTGACGCTGGCCCTGCTGGTGTTCTGGCCGCGCCTCAAAATCGCTTTGCCAGCACCGCTGGTTGGCATCGTCTTGGCTACCCTGTTGGCCTGGCTGCTCGGCCGGTACGTGGACGGCTTTGAGGTCGCCACCATCGCCTCCCGGTTCAGCTATCTCAAGGCTGGGCAAACGCTGCCGGGTATCCCGCCATTCCTGCCGCAGTTCGTGCTGCCATGGTGGTTGCCTGGACCGGATGGGCAACCGCTGGGGCTGTCGTTGGGGCTGCTCAAGGATCTGCTGGGTCCGGCGATGGCGATTGCGGTTCTGGGCGCCATCGAGTCGCTGTTGTGCGCCGTGGTAGCAGACGGCATGACCGGCACCAAGCACGACCCCGACGCCGAACTGATCGGGCAGGGCATCGGTAACACGGTGGCACCGTTCTTCGGCGGTATCGCCGCGACCGGGGCGCTAGCTCGCACCGCCGCCAGCATCCGTGCTGGCGCCCGCGGTCCGCTGGCCGCCGTGTTTCATGCTCTGTTCATCCTGCTGGTGCTGGTGGCGCTGGCGCCGCTGCTAGGTTATCTGCCCATGGCCGCGCTGGCCGCATTATTGTTGCTGGTGGCATGGAACATGAGTGAACTCAAGCACTTCCGCCATATTTTCCGGGTTGCGCCCGGCAGCGATATCCTCGTATTGCTGGTGTGCTTCGGGTTGACAGTGGTGTTTGACATGGTGATCGCCATCAGTGTCGGCGTGGTGCTGGCTTCGCTCCTATTCATGAACCGTATGGCAGAACTGACTGGCAGCAAGCTGGTGGAGTCCGACCATCCTCATCTGGAAACTCCGTTACCGGAGGATGTGCGGCTGTACGAAGTATCCGGTTCACTGTTTTTTGGCGCTGCCGAGAAGGCCATGAGCGCCCTGCATGATATCGGCACCCGGCCACGCGCGGTCATCATCAATATCGAAGGCGTGACGGTTATGGACGTATCAGGGTTGGTGGAACTGGACTCGGCCATTGAGCGCTTGCAAAGCGACGGCATCCTGGTAGCAGTGGCGGGGGTACATGGCCAGCCGGCGCTGCTGATGCGGCGGGCCGGCCTTCGCAACATTCCCGGTAAACTGCTGATGTCGTCCAGTCTGTCGCTGGCTCTGGCGCGAATACGCTATTATCTAAGCGAGTCGGCCACCGGCCAGCGCGTGATTACCGACCATATCACCTGAGCACGAAAGGGTTCTCATGCTGTTGTTGCCCGATGATTCGCGGTTGGAAATGTTGCCTTCGGCCACCGCCGACGTGCCCGTCTACTGGTTCGCATTCTGCCGGCAGTGACCTGCTGGTGAGGCCCACCGACAGCCGGATGAATTAACGCGGGTGGCCCATAAAGCCGACGGTAAAGCTTGTATTGGGGGAACGGGATTTAAGATGCTCAAAGACAGTGGGAAGCAGGTAAACGTGGTGGTTCAGGGAATCGTTGGCGCGCCTGGTGTCGCCATTGGGACGGTGCTGTTACCTTCGCCGCTAGCCAACCTGGAGTCCATCCCGGATCGCAAGCCTCAGGCTGTGGAGGCCGAAGAAACGGCTTTCAGGACGGCCGTGGCCGCTTTGCAGCAAGAATTGCGTGCCAACAGTGCACGTCTAAACCAGCTCCTACCCAGCGATGCACATCAAATCTTTGATTTCTATATGGTATTGCTTGAAGACAGCAGTCTTGTCAGCAAAATCATTGAACATATTCGCGCCGGCAACTGGGCGCCGGGCGCCTTGCGGGAAACCATTCTGGAGCAGGCACGGCTGTTCGAGGAAATGTCAGACAGTTATCTGCAAGCGCGCGCCGAGGATATCCGGGGCATCGGCCGGCGCCTCCTGATGTATTTACAGGCGGACGCGTGGCAACCCAGAACCTATCCAAAACGGTGCATCCTGGTCGGTGAGGAGATCAGTGTCGCCCGGATGGCAGATGTGCCGGTGGGGCAGTTGGCCGGCATCGCGTGCACCCGTGGCTCGGTGTTATCGCATACTGCCATCTTGGCGCGCGAACTGGATATCCCCGCGGTCATGGGCTTGGGGGATGTGGCCATTGGCAATCTGGAGGGGCGTGAAATGGTGGTCGACGGCTATCGGGGGCGGATCATCATTGAACCCTTGCCAGCCGTGCGGATGGAATTTCAACGGCTGGTCAGAAGCGCCAAGAAGCTGACGGTTGAATTGGAAGCGTTACGGCCACTCCCAGCGGAAACCACTGACGGCGTGCGGGTGCCGCTGTACGCTAATATTGGCTTGCTGTCCGAGATCACCTCTGCGGTGGATAGTGGCGCCCAGGGAGTCGGCCTGTATCGCACGGAATTCACCTTCATGTTGCGCGAGTCGTTCCCCTCTGAAGAAGCGCAGTACCAAGTCTATCGCGCCTTGCTCGAATTCTTTGCTCCCCGGCCGGTTACCATGCGCACTCTGGATGTAGGCGGTGATAAAAGTCTACCCTATTTTCCAGTGCAAGAAGACAATGCTTTCATGGGTTGGCGGGGTATCCGTTTTCTGTTGGATCATCCCGAGATTTTTATAACCCAGTTGCGGGCTATGCTGCGGGCCAACATAAACCTTAATAACCTGCATATTCTGCTGCCTATGATCAGCAGCTACCGGGAAGTGGACGAGGCGCGGGTACTGCTAGAGCGCGCCTACCGCACGCTGCAGGAAGAAAACCAGCCGGTTGCGCTGCCACGATTGGGCGTTATGCTGGAAGTACCCGCCGCGCTCTATCAGATCAAAGCGCTCGCGCGCCGCGTGGACTTTTTCTCGGTAGGAACCAATGATCTCACCCAGTACCTGCTGGCGGTGGACAGGAATAACGCGCGGGTCGCTGGGTTGTATGACAGTTTTCACCCGGCCGTAATCGGCGCGATCCAAGCAGCCGTGCGGCGAGCCCATCGCTGCGCCAGGCCTATCAGCGTCTGCGGCGAAATGGCGGGTGATCCGCTCGCCGTGATTTTGTTGGTGGGCATGGGGGTCGACGCGCTGAGCATGGCGGCACCCAGCATACCGAAGATCAAATGGGTTATCCGCGCCCTTTCCCAGCGCCGCGCCCGGCAACTCCTAACTAACGTCTTGAGCCTGGAAGATAAGCACAGCATCCGTCAACTGCTGCAAGAAGCCCTGGAACAGGCTGGTCTGGGTGCCTTGGTGCAACGCACCCCATCTCCGGGTAACCGCGGCAATGTTGACCTGGCCCCTCGCCTGGAATAGATTGCCGTCAGCCCGTGTTTATATTCGAATCGCGCGACCGACGGATAGGTATTTCAATCACGCGAGCCTGCGTATTGGGGGTTCGGGCGTGCGGGACAACGGTCGGTTGTTGGCGGCAACTGGCCGATCCGCATACTTGTCGTAGGACTTCCGAGCGGACACCGACGACAAGTTGGCCGCGCGCCGGCAGGCTGGGGGTTTTTTACGCAGACGCAACAACCATAGGAGAGCACCATGGGACTTTTCGATTTCATCATCGGCCAAGGCAAGAAACTGTTCGGCGCGGGCGACGATCCCGCCGCCAAGATCAAACAGGAAATCGAGGCCGCCAACCCCGGCATCAAAAATCTGGGCGTCGAATTCAAGGATGGCCAGGTCAAGCTTTCCGGGGAGGCCGCAAGCCCTGAGGCCATGGAGAAAGCCGTCCTGATGGCGGGCAACGTCCAGGGGGTCGAGACGGTTTCCGCCGATCAGGTGCACGCGCCGCCGCAAACCGGCAAAGTCGAGTATTACGTTATTCAGAAAGGCGACACGCTCTCGGCCGTTGCCAAGCAATTCCTCGGCAACGCTTCCGCGTATCCGAAGATTTTCGAAGCCAACCGCGAGGTCATCAAAGACCCGGATCTTATTTATCCCGGCCAGAAAATCCGCATTCCGCTGAGTTGAACGAAAAACGCTTAGGCTGCTCCCCCTGCTTGCGGCGGGGGGATAAGCGATCTTGGCAGCAGGCTCGATGCCGGCCTACGACAACGATTCCTTCATTTTTGGGCCATAGGGCCGTTCTAACTTCGCTAAACCCCGCTTGGCGAAATTAGGCGATCGGTGCGGATTCACGACGACCGGCATTTGGGCCACGGCATCCAGAAGGCGCAGGAGCGAGGGCGTGCGTTTTGGTCGGAAGCAGCAGTTGACGACGCTACCGATTCAAGGCTGCCTGACCTGAGACCCTATCCCGGTATAGTATCCCTACTGGGATAGGGCCTTAGCTCGATCGGCTTCACTGCTAGGAATACCACCCTCAGACCCACGGGGGAGCGCAGAGACATACAGCCAGAGCAGGCCAACAGCCGCTGCAACGACGGAGGCACTCAAGATGCCAAGCCTGGCCTGCTCGAAAAGCTCCGGACTAGTAACAAAGGCCAGCTGGCTAATAAACAAGGACATGGTAAAGCCGATTCCCCCAAGCCAAGCGGCACCGAAAATATGCCTCCACTGGACTCCCGTGGGTAGCCTTCCCAGACCGAGTCGGACGGCTATCCAACTGGTGACCCCGATACCAAGGAACTTGCCCACGATCAAGCCAAGGATCACCCCGACCGTAACCGGCTGCGTCAGGGCAGCGGCCAGCTGGATCTGACTAAAATCGATCCCGGCGTTGGCCAGCGCGAATACCGGGATGACCCAGAAAGTCACCCAGGGGGCCAGCGCATGTTCCATGCGCTGTTGGGGAGCTTGGACGGCATTGGCGGCTATCTCTACGTTTTCGGCGATGGTCGCCAGGCGCTCATTGCTCAGGGGATTGTCGGGTGTTTCGGGATTCAGGGTCTCGGCACGCAGCGCCTGAGCAAGCTCGGTAAGCCGCTGGTCAAACTGCTGGGGCGTATAGGTGGGCCGCGCCGGAATGGTAAAGGCCAGTAGGACACCGGCAATGGTGGCATGCACTCCCGAATGCAGTAACGCCGCCCATAGGCATAACCCCAGTAAACCATAAGGCAGGGGGTGGCGGATGCCACCGCGGTTAAGCAGGGTCAAGGCAACCAGCAAAGCAGCAGCAATCCCCAGGGCCGCAAGGTGCAGATTGGCAGTGTAGAAAAAGGCAATGACGAGCACTGCGCCCAAATCATCGGCAATGGCCAGGGCGGTGAGAAAGAGAATAAGGTTGCGGGGGATACGCCAGGTCAGCAAGACTAACACACCGACCGCAAAGGCGATATCGGTGGCCATGGGAATCCCCCACCCCGGAGCCGCCGGCCCCTGCGGGTTGAACGCCTGGTAGATCAGCGCCGGGACCAGCATACCGCCGATAGCTGCGACCACCGGCAGGGCCGCATCCTTCAAAGAGGCCAGTTCGCCAACCAAAATTTCCCGTTTGAGTTCCAATCCAACCAGCAAGAAGAACAAGGCCATCAGACCATCGTTCACCAGGTGATGTAGGGTTAGCGGTAACTGCCAAGACCCTACACGGATCTGAAAAGGTTGCTCCCAGAAATAATGAAATGCCGGCCCCCAAGGCGAATTCGCTATAAACAGGGTTAGCAGCGTCGTGCCCATCAGAACGATACCGCCTGCGGTAGTG
>Ga0209253_10002621_pt1 | contig 15923 bp, 11 predicted proteins | sample FrelakmetBRP12BR_FD_187145 | JGI IMG/M metagenome (GOLD analysis project Ga0209253, IMG submission 187145) | Freshwater lake sediment microbial communities from the University of Notre Dame, USA, for methane emissions studies - BRP12 BR (SPAdes)... | ecosystem: Environmental > Aquatic >...
AGTTCCTTGAATAATCGGGGGTCAGAAAGTGGCCAACGTGTAGAACTTCTGGCGGTTATCCACCGTCGTCATCTTCACGGTATTTCTAAGACTCGACACACTAGCAGAAACGAGAAGAGAGGAAAGGGAAATGATATCCAAGGACGTCCCCCGTGCTTTCCGGAACGGACCGGCGATCCTGATGATTCTGGGATTGGCGATGATAGTGGGGAGTGCGCCCGCCCTGGCAGGCGGCGATAAAACAGGTTCTGCAGAGAAGAGATCCCCTGCGTTTCAGCAGCAGACTCAGGACAGTTCATGGAAGGGCACGGCGAATGGCGCCCAGCCACCGTCACTCAACCTCTGGGGCCTTGACATTCTTGTTTCGAGCGATGGTTTCGGGCTAGGGACATTCTACCGCAGGGAAGTCACTCCGGACATCTCCTGGTTCCTCTCTTTCTCCGTCTCGGAATCCAAGGATCCACGGGAAGTCGAACGGTATGACCCGTACACCGGAGTTTCGTTTGTCCCCGGAAAACTCAATCGCTTCATGGTCCTCCCGCTCATGGCCGGCCTGCAATACCGGATCTTCCGGGAAGAGATCATGGACACGTTCCGGCCCTATGTCAATGCTGGGGTTGGCCCGACCATGATCTACGCCATGCCCTTCAGCCAGCTCCGTCCGGTGGGAAACGGCTATTTCGAGGCGACGCAGGTGGAGTTTTTCAAGAGCATCGGGATGGGGAAGGCCTACTACACGGTGGCCGCGTACATTGGGTTCGGAGCCCATTTCGGCAATGAGAAGACGAGCGTCTTCGGGGTGAACTTCCGGTATTACTTCACCTACCTCTTCAATGACGGGATTCCTTCATTGTACAATCCGTCCACCGGCACCATCTCGTCCTACAAGACGGATTTCGGCGGGTTCTTCATCACCCTCAACATCGGGATGGGCTACTAATTGCGAAAGGCATTGAACGACACTCTGGATCTCCCCCTGCATCCATCGTGTCGCCAATGCCTTTCAGGACAACTTGCGCAGTCAATCTACGACGGATCGATTCCCGGGGCATTGACGCCCGTCACCGGTGGGGTCACCTCTCTCTGTCACTCACGTCGCAAGGTATGGCTTCAGTGCACGCCCCGTGTGTGAGCCCGAATGGGCCGCGACTTTTTCGGGCGATCCTTCCACAACCACCCGGCCTCCAGCGGCACCGGCTTCCGGTCCGAGATCGATGACATGATCAGCGCATTTGATCACGTCAAGATTGTGCTCGATGATCACGACCGAATTCCCTGCCTCGATCAGAGCATTGAAGCAGGTAATCAGCCGGGCAATATCATCGAAGTGAAGTCCCGTCGTCGGCTCATCAAAGACAAACAACGTGTGGCGGTCCCCCTGGGGCACCCCCAGATGCGCCGCGAGCTTCACCCGCTGCGCCTCGCCGCCGGAGAGCGACGTGGCGGGCTGCCCGAGGCGCACGTATCCGAGGCCCACCTCCTCCAGTACCTTCAGCCGTGACGCGACGCGCCGTCCCGCGGGGTCCTGGCTGAAGAACCGGATCGCCTCGGTCACAGTCATCCCCAGCACTTCATCGATGTTCTTACCGCGGTACCGAACATCGAGGACCTCCTTCTTGTAACGCTTTCCCTTACAGACATCGCACGGGAGAAACAGGTCCGCCAGAAACTGCATCTCCACGCGCACCACGCCGTCGCCTTCGCACGCTTCGCACCGTCCTCCGGGAACGTTGAACGAGAACTGCCCCGGCTTCATCCCGTGCACCTTTGCTGCCTGCGTTGCGGCAAAGAGATTGCGGATCCCGTCGAACACCTGGATATACGTGACCGGATTCGAGCGGGGCGTCCGCCCGATCGGCGATTGGTCCACCAGCTCCACGGCACTCACCGATTCGTACCCTTCAATCGCCCGGACCGCGCCCTCCCGCGCCGACACGTCGCCGAGGGCTCTCCGCAATCCACTGCAGAGAATGTTGTGCACGAGCGTACTCTTCCCGCTCCCGCTCACGCCGGTTACGCACACAAACATGTTCAGGGGAAACTCAACATCAATGTTCTGTAGATTGTGTTCAGTGGCACCCCGCACCCTGATCGAGAACCCGTTGTGCGAGCGCCGGGAAGCGGGAACGGGAATCGATTTTCTTCCACTCAGGTAGTCGCCGGTGAGCGACCGTTTCTCCTTCAGGACACCGGACATCGGACCACTGTACACCACTTCCCCCCCCTGTTCACCCGCCCGCGGACCCAGGTCGACGATGCAATCGCTCGCGCGCATCATCTCAGGATCATGTTCCACCACGATGACCGTGTTCCCCGCATCACGCAGCGCCATGAGGATCGCGATCAGCCTCCCGTTGTCACGTGGATGGAGCCCGATACTTGGTTCGTCCAGGACGTACAGCGCGCCCACCAGAGAGGATCCGAGCGACGTTGCGAGGTTGATCCGCTGGGACTCCCCTCCGGAGAGCGTGCTTGAAAGCCGGTCGAGGGTCAAATAGCCGATGCCGACGTCATCGAGGTACGCGAGCCGTTTCCGGAGTTCTCCGAGAATTCTTCGCGCGACGGAGTGCTCGTACGGCGTCAATGTCAGGCCTTCAAGCATCGTGCGCACCTCAGTGATCGTCATGCCGACGATCCCGGCGATCGTGTGGCCGGCCACCTTGACGCTCAGGGCTTCCCTCCTGAGCCGGGCGCCTCCGCATTGGGGGCAGATCGTATATCCCCGGTACCGGCTCAGAAGGACACGGTAGTAGATCTTGTATGCCTTCTTTTCGATCTTCCGGAAGAACGCCGTAATTCCGTTGAAATCCTCAAAGCCGTCCGCAAGAGTTCCCCGCTCCCGCGCATCCAGCGCACGGAATGGGACGTCAAGCCGGATCCCTGCCTCCCCTGCCACGCGGACGAGCGACCGGAGTTCATCTCTGAATTTCGGAGTCGACCAGGGCTGAATGGCCCCCTGGCGCAGGGATTTCTCCTTGTCCGGGACGACCAGGTCCATGTCGATCCCGACCGCCCTGCCGAAGCCCTGACATTCCGGACATGCGCCAAAGGGGTTGTTGAACGAAAACAGCCGGGGGTCTGGCTCTTCATACCCGATGTGGCAGTCGGCACATTCGAAGTTCTGATTGAAGTTCAGCCACTTGTCTGAATCCGCGAGGACGACCGAGGCCCGGCCGGACCCCGAGGCGAACGCCGTCTCCATGGAATCGGCGAGCCGCGTGTTCTCTCCCGCCGGGGCGTACACGAGACGGTCCACCAGGACCTGTACGTCTTCGGGCTTTGTCTTTGGCGGGACGCTTTCCTCGTTGAGGTCGATGACCATCGTGTTTGCGAGAACGCGGAAGAATCCCTCCTTCAGCAGATTGGCAAGGGCCTGAGCAAGACTCTCGCGCGGATGGACCGGCAAAGGGAAGGTCACGTACACCTTAAGGCGGTCCATCCCTGCCGCAGCTCCTTCTTTCTGAAGAGACTCCAGAACCGTCCGCACCGAGTCGCGTGTCACAGGCTTTCCGCACTGCCGGCAATAGGTCCTGCCGATGCGCGCGAAGAGAAGGCGGAGATAATCGTACACCTCTGTCGTTGTCCCGACGGTCGATCGTGGGTTCCGGGTGTTGGTTTTCTGCTCGATGGCCATCGCCGGGCTGATCCCCTGGATGAGGTCGACATCAGGCTTGTCCATCCGTTCGAGGAACTGCCGTGCATACGAGGAAAGACTCTCGACATACCGTCGCTGCCCTTCGGCGTAGATGGTGTCAAACGCGAGGCTGGATTTCCCCGAGCCGCTGACACCGGTGACGACGATCAGCGTGTTCCGGGGGAGCTCGAGACTGATATTCTTCAGGTTGTGGACCCGCGCGCCGCGAATCAGGATCGAATTGTGCACAGGGGTTGTCGCAGGAGATGATCGCATAAGCAATTCAAACTACGTGAATCAGGAGGAAAAAGCAACGAACAGGAAGGGTGGTTCTCCAGCACGGCGCCGGAGCACACCAGAACAACCGAGGCCTCCGCCCTGATGAGCGGAGGCCTCGAGACTACAGAAACCCGACGGCCGTCGTTACCGGACGGTACCGCCGATCGTATAGCTGAGCGGGCCGTCGTTGTTCGGGCTGACGACGGTGATGGTCACACTCACAGGCGTGGCATCAGTGACGGCCCACGAGCCGTCTCTGAGCGTGAAGCTAAACACCGTTCGACCCTGGCCGGGGAAGATCATGTCGGGAAGAGCGATGGAGCCGTTGTTCCCAAACACGACGAACACCTGGTTCTGTGCCACGTTCGGGGTCGGCGGAGGCGGAATGGTGGCGACGACGCTGATGGTCGTCCCCTGCGAAAGAGGATGACCAAGCCCATCCGCAACCTTGAACGTGAACGACTGCGATCCCTGATTGGGGATATCAAATGTCCCCGGCGTGAGGCTGTCGATTCTCCCGGCTCCGGTCCAGAGGATCAGGATGCTGTCCTGCACCGGTGTACCGTTCTGTCCGAGCGTTCGCGCCGCGAGATAATGATACCCGTCGCCGAAACCCGCCGCTGCAGAGCCCCCGAGCGGGGCCGGATTGCCGCTGATCAGGGCCACCGAACCCTGGCCATCTCCGTTGGTGAAAACGCTGGGCTGGATGACTCCCGCGCTCGTGCGGAAATAGACCGCCGTCCCCGGAGAAACCGGATTGCTGTAGATGTCGCCCGCAAGCACGCTGATCGGCAGGGTCTTCCCCATCACGCCCAGGGCCGGGAAATTGAACTGCTGGGCACCAAGAGTGAAGTGCGACTGAACAGGGAATCCGCCATTGATGACTACCTGAACCGGGCTCGAGGTGATTGTCCTGCCACCAACGGTCGCCGAGGCCAGGATCTGCACCACGCCGGCACGCGTCCCCGCATTCAGCGTCGTAACAGCCTGTCCGGCCGCATTGGTTGTCAACGTCGGCGGCGAAATGTATTCTCCGCCATTGGGTCCATTGACCGAGCTGAAGGAAAGCGCAACTGCGTGGCCCGCATCGATCGGCAGGCCGAGGGAATCGCGCACCTCCCACTTGAGGACCGCAGTTTCCTTGCCCCCCACACCGTACACCGACACGGTCTGTGGCAACGCCCCGAGAAACGCGATGGTCTGCGCCAGGCCGGTGCCGCCGCCGGGTGGAACCACTCCACCCTTCGGGTTCAAGGCAACGTTGAGAAACGTGACATTGCCCGAACGGATTTGGGTGATGAGCGTCGTGTCCCGGAATCCGTTTTTGGAGTATGTCACCGTCACCAGGGCACTGCTGTCGATCGTGAAGTCGACCCGATAGTTCCCCTGTCCATCGGTCGTTGCGCTTTTCGATCCCGCGAAACCGCTCTGGGCCTGCACCGTCACGCCGGCAAGCGGCGCACCGGTGGAGACATCGGAGACCACGCCGCTGACAGCCCCCTCGCCCGCCGCCGCCTGTGTGGAGGAGTCAGACTTACAGCCGACGAGTGCGACCGCGAACACGGCAACCGCGGCTACAAGAAGCATGCATGTACGATTCATCGAAGTTCCCCTTGCTTAGAATGACAGTTCGCCCGCTGGCTTACTCCTTGCTCCCCTTCACACGACGTTCTCTGGTGTACTGTTCGTCGCGCCATTTGGCGAGCAGCTCGTCTTCCCTCGACTTCTGCGTGATGCGTTCCTGAAGTGTGGGCACCAGTTCCGATTTCATCAGGATCACCAGTTCTTTCTTCACCACCTCGTCCTTGTCATACCCGAAGAGATACCGGAGCCCGAAGACATACCAGGGGAGATCCTTGAGGAACGGCACGCCCTGGCGGACGGTGTTTACCTCATTGTTATAGAGTCCGCCGACGATGGTTTCTTCGCCGTCCAGCAGGAGGACGTTCGTGGTCGCTTTGGTCTTGTTGATGATCGTGCTGACCGCGCCAGGTGTCACCGAGCTGCGTTCCACGTCCACGGTCATATGGACGAAATTCACCCCCTGCTCGGTAATAACCTGCGGGCGCACCTTGATGATTGTGCCAGCGCTGTAGAACTTGTCCAGCAGGTTTCCAGCAAAATCCCGCTCACGGATCGAGAAGTCCTGGCCGACCTGGATGCGCCCTTCCTCACCTGAACGGACGATCAGAGACGGGCCCGAGAGCACTTCGCCGAGAGAATAGTTTGAGAACACGCGCGCCAGGAACGTCATGTTGGCGAAGCTCACCTTGGGAAGGACCTCCAGGCCGAACATCTTGTCGCTTACTTTGTCCGCACCGTTGAATTCCGCCCCCACGGTCACATTGCTGGTGCTCTTCATGAAGGTCCAGTTGATGCCAACCTCTTCAACCTTGGACAGGTTCACCTCGAAGAAGACGGCTGAGATCTTGATCTCCCGGCTCCGGAAGTTGGCCATTTCCGAATGAATTTCACTCCCACCACCGGGACCCATCCCTGTCCCCACCGGCACGCGGTCAACGCCGCCAGTCTCGGTCATCTGAGGAGAGGAGATTTGGAGGTAGGTTTCGTATTCGCTGTACCAGAGGTTGTTCTTCCGAAGGATCGTTTCCAGCGCGTCGCGCCACTGGATCCCCTGAATGTCTACGCCGACGGGCATATTTCGGCGATCGGGATCGATGATCACTTTGCCCACGAACTTCTGGCTCACTTCGCTGATGGCCGCGAGCGCTTTGTCGAGCGTCGTCGACGGCGCAATCGAAATCAGTTCCTGCGGAGAGGTGTACTCCCTCAAGGCTTTCCGCTCCGAAGGGGTCTTGCCGCCCTGGGCCAGGAGCGTGCTCTCGCTGCACAGGAGAAGGGCGATTCCCGCAATGACTAGTGATCTTTTCATGCTCTCCTCGATCCTATTTTTGAGAAACTGTTTGAAGCGGACCAAAACGTATTTTCAATTCCACTTTTTCGATGATGCCGCCCTTGTTGAGGGTGCACTCGATCCGCCCGGCCTCCGGATCAATCCTGGTGACGTAACCGAGATACACCTCGTCACCCTCGCGGAGCGCTTTGATCGTGTTGTTCTGATCCAGGACGAACGCCTTTCCGGGGATGACCGCCTTCAGGTCTGACCGCTCGATTTCAACGAGTGTCCGGATGTTCGGCGGGATACCGCTCGAAATGACCGGGGCGAACGGATCAACATTAAGGCTGTTCGGCGTGAGCGACCGCTCGCCGAGCGAACTGGAGAGCTCCGATACGGCCGAGAAGTACGCGTGGACCGCCATGTCAAAGGTCACGACGATCTTCCCCTCATCCTTGTCCGTTGGGGCGACTTCGAGCCCTTTCAGCATAAGGTTCTGGACCTTGTAGAGTTTCCGGTCGTTTTCGAGATACCAGATGAACCGGTAGAGGTTCTCGAACGGCGCCTCCCCCCGCAGGTTATAGACGTTGAAACCGTAGTTCGGTCGCGACTGCGTCCCCTGGAAGATCATGTCGAGCTTTACCTCACCGCTCAGATCGATCAGGCGGCTGAAGTATGCATAGCTCTGCGATGTGATGTCGACCGGTGGAATGTCTTTGTTCCGGTTCTCCCAGCGCTTCTGCGTGTCCGTGAGGATGGCACTCAGATCGTTGAACTGGTTCACGAGGTTCGGCGTGTTTTGCAGCTCCTCGTCGATCTGCTTGATCTTGATCTCAATCTGTTTCGCCTTCTTCGGAAGGTTGTACGCTCTTATGTACGTTCCGATCCCGATGATGAGAAACAGCAGGATCCCGATGGCGATACTATTGCGTATTTTATAGGACAAGACGTCCCTCCTTTTCTTTACTGTTTCGGTGGGGGTGGTGGAGGCACATCGATCTTGTATTTGTACACGGTCTGCTCCCTGATCGCCTGCACGTTCACCTCTCTCAGCAGGGAATTGTCGAAGAGCGTTGACAGCCGGGGGATTCGCGTCCGGTACACGGCGTAGCCGTTCATGCCGACAGACCCGTCCTGCGCCCCGCTGAAGTCCGTGAGCCAGATGGAGTTCAGGTCTTCGACCCCGTGACTGAGCTGGGTGAGCACTTTGCTCCAGCGCTCGCTGCCGGGGACGAGAGAATCGTAGAGCGCGAGCGACGTCCTGTACCGGGTCAGCTGTTCTTCAAGGGCCGAGATCGAATTCGACAAGGTCATGTTCTCGGCCTTCTGGCTCTCCTTCAACGTCAGGACGTCCCCGAGATCGCGGATCTCCTTCGATTTCTGGGTCACCTGTGTCGTGAAGAAGAGCGTCGAAAAGAACAGCAGCGCCATCAGAACGTAACCGTGCCAGGCCAGCTTGAACACCCGCTGCCCCTCGCGCACATCAGCGGGGAGCACGTTGACATTGTAGACCCGCGGGCTCTCCGGATCGAGCACCTTCCAGGCAGCGCCGATCGGCACCGCAAACTCGGAGATCATTTCCTGGTCTTCCGGGCTCAACATGCTCGAGTCGAGCTGCGGCGCCAGAAGGTAGTCGATCTCCTGATCCGGGAGCTGCTGGGCCAGAAACTCCTTGAACGCAACCCTCTTGCACTGACCCGCGAGGACGATTCTGTTGATGCGGGGAATCGCCAGGTTGTCCTGCTCCAGAAGCAATCGGCTGTAGACCGTGTTCTGAAGGTTCGGGGAATCGTACCCTTCACCGATAATCGGGGCAAACTGGTAGAAATGGTCGCCACGCATGAAGATCAGCCGCGTGAATTCGACACCGACATAGATGATGACCGTGACGTCCTGGGGTTGGAGGTCGTAGTTAAGACGGACGAGGTTCATCAGCGACACGTCGGCACTGTCGATCGCCGGGATCACGGGGATCCGGTTCCCGATGAAGCCCTTGATGTTATCGAGGGCATTGATCAGGCTCAACCCGTCCTCACGGACGATGCAGAGCAGGTTTCCCTCGTCGGTCTTGATCGCGTCCACCGCATCCGCCGCAGGCTGGAACGCACGGATGCTCTTCAGCTCGTCGAGGATCCGCATTTTGAGCTTCTTCCCCTTCAAGCCGAAGTCGCTTTCGAGGACGTGGTAGTAAATCGACGGCTCGGCGAGACTGTAGGTGAGGGAGTATCTGTTCTTCGGGTATTTTGCGAGAAGCCCGAGGAGAACGGCGTTGTTGTCCTCTGTCTGCCCCTCACTTGCCGTTTCGGCCCCCGGCGAGCCCGCCAGATTGAAAGCGTCCGCTCCGTCCGACGACACGATCGCGGCTTCCTCCGCCACCTTGTGCTCCTGAAGTTTCGCGACAAGCGTGGCGGACGTCAGACCCTCGACCACCACCCGGTTCTTCTTTACGGTCAGGTGTGCGAGTTTGACATCCAGGCCGTCGACGAACAACCCGAGGACTGTCTTACTGCGCGATGCCATAGGGAAATTTCCCGGTTAAGTTGAACATTGTCCTTGCGCTCCGGACGGACCGGCGAGGTCAGTCGCCCGTTGGCGTAAGGTTCATCAGTTGCTGGAACCGCCGTTTATTGTTTGCATTGACAATTCCGTTTTCGAGCGAGATCCGCTTCGCCAGATAGAGACGCTTCAGGTCCTGCTCCAGCGTCGTCATTCCCTGGTCGGCACCTTCCGCCATCATCTGATAGATTTCGCCGGTGTTGTTGTTCTTGATGGCGGCCCGTACCGAGGGGGTCATCACCATGAGCTCTTTCGCCAGCACGAGCTTCCCGTCCAGGCTCGGAATCAGCTTCTGAGACATGACACAGGACAGCGTATCGGCCAGACGGAGGCGGACGCGCTCCTGTTCGATCGGCGGCACTTCGCCAATGATCCTGTCGATGGTCTCCACTGCCGAGGCGGTATGCAGCGTCGAAAAGACTTTGTGTCCAGAATCGGTAATCTCCAGGGCGGTCATGATCGTATCCGGATCCCGCATTTCCCCGATGACGATCATGTCCGGGTCCTGACGCAACGATTGGATCGCACCGTCCTTGAACGAGAGGACGTCGCGGCCCACTTCCCTGTGACGGATGATGCACCGGTCGGGCTTGTGCACATATTCCACCGGAGAGGCGATAATGACCGCGTGAGCGTCAACGGTATGATTGTTGGCGTCGATGATGCTGTCCAGCGTCGTGCTCTTGCCTGAACCGGTGATGCCCGTAACAAGCGTCAGCCCCTGCGACGTGTGCGCGAGGCTGAGGATCCGCGTGACGTTCGGATGGAGCTCGAGGTTCTTGTAGGGACGGATGATCATGTTGATCGCGCGCATATTGAGCGCGAGATGGTCCAGGTCGAAATAGGCGTTCGCCCGGAACCGGAACATCCGCTCCTCCTCCATGATGGTGTAGGAGAAATCAAGGTTGCGGTTTTCATAGAGGAAAAGACGCTGCCGCTCGATCAGAATGCTCTGAATCAGCACGTTGAATTCGTCGAGCGTGAACTTCCCCAATTCCTTGCTCGGCTTCTTGTCGCCGTAGATGCGGTACCAGATGTAATTGCTGCTGCCAAAGCCGCCTACGTCGATGTCGGAAGCGTTCATCTTTGACATCCTGAGGAGATAGCTGTCCATCAACTTCCGCAAGGCGGTCCGCTCGGCGGGCGACTGCTTCGACACCAGGTCACCGATGAGCATCTGGCGTTCCATGCCAGGAACCGTATCCGGGACGGAAGCCGAGATTTCCTGAAGCAACTTGATGGCAGTCTCAATCATGTGGCATTACCCTGTGATGCACAACATATTGCTGGAAAATCATTGGACCCAATTTAACATTTGAAGTTAGCAAAGTCAATTTCATAGACGCTTTAATCGTGCCCGCTATCTTTATGCCCTGTATGGTTTTCAGGCAAAAACCGGCGGTTTCAGCAATTCCGGACCCGAAAAGCCTGACACCCATGGTAGCTCAATACCTGTGCCAAGAATCACGCTGCGCGGGAGTGCGATTTGAAGGGAATTTCGAGGAAGGGGTCGAGAAGAATATTCCCTGATTGGCACTTTTCGCCAATCAGGGAATATCGATTTGGTAAAAACCTACTCGTACCAGGCTAGGATCTCGTAGGCACCTGTGGTCGGGAAAAAGGGCGGAGATGAACTTCTGAACCTTTCATCGAAAAGGATGCGGCATTTGTAGCCTTTGCTCCCTGCTGAACCTAGGGCTATGCCGTTTGAAGTTGCGTAAATATTTTCTACAATCCACCCACCAAGGGTCTGAAGCTGGCCCGGGGGCCGGGTGTTGTAGTTCTCCACCGTAAGCCCGAGTTTGTAACTGAACAACGAGGCCTGGACATGAAACTGGGCCGCGCCATTATCCTTGATGTTGACGTCGTTCCACGCCACAATCCCGAGCATATCCGTGGCAGTGGGACTCGTGAGAGGATTTGTTGCATACTTGAGATCACCGGTGATGACGACCCTCCCCTTCGAGGCGCCCCCCGTGCTGTCCAGCGATCCGATGGTGTAGCGCCCTTTTACAGTCCCGTCCACAAAGATATTCCCCGTCCCCGCCCCCAGAACGATCGCTCCGTTCGGGGAAAATGTTGGGAGGTATGATGTGGTATCCGGCTTCCCGGCTCGATGCCACATGATGGAGTCGCCTTTGAACTTCAAATAGAGATCGCCCGCCCCCGTAAACAGCTTGCCGTTATTGGCCGCCTTGTCCGCCAGCTTCCGGTATGTCTTGTTGAGCGGAATGCTCACACCGGTTTCCAACCCGGCGTTGAAGATGGGATGGGAGGCACCCAGGGAGGTCGAGTCCACCCCGTTTTTTGTGGTTACTTTCCCCCCGAAGAACGGCCTGCCGGTGGTTTTCAACGTCCCCTGCGTGTGCACCGGGCCAAGGACCGAGTCCCCGGTTTCCCAGTATGCGTTTGCCGCCGAAACACCGGCGTACACTGCAAATTTCGCGAAGTTGCTCGGCCGCATGATGACTTTGACAGAGTATGAGCTATCACGGTAGTTCCCCGTCGACAGGAGCGTCAACCGTCTGTCCCCCGTCAGGGGATCGATGCTGGAGGTGGAATCCACGACGACGGTAAACGACCCTCCGGCGAACTGAACCGGGGTGGCATAGCCGGGGAACCAGGGATTGCCGTTTATGAGGGGCGGGTTGAGAAAGAGATAGTTCGCCGCCATGTTCGCGCCGGCAACAGCTATGTTGCGGACAACAGCACTTTCGTAGTAGCCGATGGCATTGTCATACGCCTGCGTACTCACGCCGGACAGCAACGCACCGCTCATCAACATGAGCAGGCTGTAGCCGGCAACGAGAAGAATGGATGCTTTCCCCATAGCTGTGCTCCCCTAGCGGTTTCTGTAATTACGGGACGATAGGCGCATCTGCTGCCAGAACGCCGACGCATACTGCTGGTTGAGCGGCGCGGTTTCCACAAGTTCCGCCGCCACGACATTCTCCACGGTGATGGAAATCTGGATCGTCTGGATTCTCTGGAGATTGATCCCAGTGATCGGGAGGGCGAGACCGTTCCCCTGGGAGTCGAAATATTTCAGATTGAAATATGTCACACCAAGGTTAGAACCTCTGGCCGCCTGGCTGTTGACCACGCGGTAGAGGAGGCGGTCCCGGGGGTTGGTCGTCTCCGCGAGCTCGCTGGTCGGCCCCAGATAGTACGAGATGCTGTCCAGATTGCCGTCAGGCCCGGCGCCGGTCAGGTCCACATCCGTCAGAAACGTGATTCTGTTCGAATCGGCAAGCAGGATCGACTTGGTCGGATCGGGCAATCTGTTCGGCTCCAGGCAGAAGCCGATCTTCCGGAAATCGTATTCGAGCAACTTCGTCACCTCGACGAGATTCTGCTGGACGAGCAGCTCCCCCCGGTACGTTTGCATGTTTTCGGAGTTTGCGACGTTCATTCTCAGCGACATCAGCATCAGCCACCCGAAGATGATAAACGACCCGATGATATCGATAATGACCTGTGAGCCCATGCGACCCCCTTATCGGAAATACCAGTAGCTATAGACAGACTGAAACATCAGCGTGTCCTGCATGAACGGGCTGGACACCCACACCCGGATCCGCTTGTGATACGTCCGGCCGACCGACGGGACGATTGCGTTGGAGGCGATCGTGACGTAATCCACCGAGTCCCGGACGAGATAGTCGGCCGAACGGAACGATATCGCGTTTCCCAGCACCCATTTCGAGAACCCGTTGTAGTCGTCGAAGTCGTTGAATGTCGCCTCGGTCTCGCCGGATTCCTTCCCCAGGCTCGACGTCAGCGCCGAGGTGCCGCTAATATCCGACGAAACGGTGTTCTGGTCAAAGGCCATCCCCTGTGCGCGCTCCAGCGTGGAAATCCCCAGCGAGGAAGCCATGATACGGTATTCCGATTGCTCAATGGCTTGCCCGTTGTCCAGGGTGTTGTTGTTGACGGTCAGCATCAGCGTCCCCAGCATTGCCAGCGCAAGGATGGTCAAGAGTGTCTGTCCCATACCCATGCCTGTAGTCTCTCCTTTCGGCCGTTAGTCTTCCATGGTGGCGGAGGCGATCTCCTCGAGTGTGGATGTCCCCTCCTTGATCCGCTCAATGCCCGATCGGCGGAGAGTCCACATCCCGTCTTTTATCGCCTGTTGCCGGATCGCTTCCTCGTCAACCTCTTCGCCGGACTTCATGATGAGCGCGCGGATCTCGCGCGTGAAATACAGCGCCTCGTGGATCGCGGCCCGGCCCTTGTATCCGCCATTGCACTTGTCGCACCCGGCTGCCTCATAGATGGTGATCCCCTCAAGATCGTGTTCGTCCCAGCCGAACTTCTTGTACGCGTCAACATCGATCTCGTTTTTCGGCACTGGCCTCTTGCACGAATTGCAGAGCGTTCTGATAAGACGCTGAGCCACGACGATGTTGATCGCATACGCAATCAGGAACGGCTCGATCCCCATCTTATACAGACGCGAGACCGCGCTCGGCGCGTCGTTCGTGTGCAGCGTCGAGAAGGTGAGGTGACCGGTGTTCGCCAGCTTGATCGCGATCTCCGCCGTCGCCTTGTCACGCATCTCACCGACCAGCACGATGTCGGGGTCATGCCGAAGGATACCGCGGATCGCCTGGTCGAAATTCATCTTCGGACCGATCCGCAGCTGCCGTGCACCCCGGATGATGTATTCCACCGGGTCCTCGACCGTCAGGACGTTCACCGTCGGGTCAATCACCTGGTGCAGCGCCGCCACCAGCGTCGTGCTCTTCCCGCTGCCGGTCGGACCGGTAAGGATGACAATCCCCTGCGGACGCCCGATAGCCTTGTAGAAAAAGTCCCGCGCCGGTCCCTGAAGCCCCAGCTTGCCCAGGTCGGTGATCACCTTCCGGTCGTCAAGGACGCGGATGACAATACTTTCGAACTTATGCCGGAGCTCGATTCCGACGATCGGCATGATCGACACGCGGAAACGGATCATGGTGTCGTCGATCTGTCGCTGGATGAAGCCGTCCTGAGACATCTCCCGCTCGAACCGGTCGACATTTTTCGAGCGGTCCTTCACCACGGCGGCGACCGCCTCGGGCATTGTCTTTTCCTGCACGTGCCACAGCTTGAGGCTGCCGTCGGTACGGAACCAGAACTCCGTCCGGTTCCCTTCCTTCGCAATAATATGGATATCGCTTGCGCCCTGGCGCACAGCCTCCACCAGCGCTCCCTCGACAAGGTTCACGAGGGCGCTCTTGCTGATTTCCGCTTCGAGTGCTTCCTCATCGACGACCGCCTCGTCGTCCTCCTTCACCTGGAAGCCACCCTGAGAATTTTCCAGGAGTTTCAGGAATTCGTTTTCGGGCGGTATCACCTGCTCGACCAGCGCCTGCAGCTCCTTCAGCCGGCAGAACGCCACCTCGTACTTCTTGCCCCCGAAATTCCGCGTGATCAACGGAATGCGGCGGTCCGTGGGGTCAGCCGCAATGATGATCAGCTTGTCTGGCTGTTTGTCATCGTACTTCAGCGGGAGCATCTTGGTCTGCAGCAGCATCTCCCGCAGGTTCTGCGGGAGAGCGTCGACGAACTTCCTGATGAAATCGATGCGACCTTTGTCCACCTTTTCGTCCGCGAGGAACACCTCGCGGAAGGCGTACAGATCCGCCACCTCCCGGAACACCGCGTCGTGGTCGGCGCCGAAGTCATTCACCAGGATCTGCCCGAGGTTGCGACGGTTTTTCTTGTCCTCGGACTCCTTGACCTTGAGCGATTTCTCCAAGGTCTCGTAATCGATCACGCCCTTTTTCAGCAGCGCGAAGCCGATCTTGTCTGTAATGTCAATGTGCGCCATGATTGAAGCTTCTCAAGCGTTGGGGGTACGGTTGAGCTCAGGCGACCGGGCGCTCCGGCTGGACAAGCACCGCCTGGCTGATCACAGGATTCTTCGGCTTGATTGTCGCCGTTTCGGAGGACACGATCGTCAGCGCTGTCAAAACCACCATAATGACCATCGCGATCCAGAGCTGAATGAAATCGATCGCGTTCTTCATCTTGTATGTCGTTTCCTTTTCATAATATTCGGCCAGCTGGAAGGCCGTATGCTTCACGGTCCCCGTCTCGGCGCCGGAGTGGAACCGGGAGAGTGCCGTCTTCGTGAAGACCCCGGTCGCCTCAAATGCCTCGGTGATCCCCGCACCTTTCTGGATCATCATCGGAAGCGCTATCGTCTTGATCTGATGTTCCATGTACTTGTTCCCGCACGCTTCTGCGGCCATCCGGATCACGTCGATGTTCTCGCCGGCGCCGCTGTACAGCGCATAGAAGACACGACAGAAGATCTCGATGCTCGTCTTGTGAAGAAGACTGCCGATCACAGGGATGTTCCAGACGAACCTGTCCACGATGAACCGCCCCTTCTCGGTGGTACACCAGCGCACCGCAAGCACGGTCGGCACAATGGTGAGCAGCAGGATGACCCAGATATTGCCCACCAGGAAATCGCTCAGCGCGAGCGTCGCCTTGGTCATGGGTGGGAGGTCAATCTTGAACTTCACAAACAGTTTGGCCGTCGCGGGGAAAATGTACCCGACGTAATAGATCACCGCACCGAACAGTACGACCAGCGTCACAACC
>Ga0209253_10002622_pt1 | contig 15920 bp, 12 predicted proteins | sample FrelakmetBRP12BR_FD_187145 | JGI IMG/M metagenome (GOLD analysis project Ga0209253, IMG submission 187145) | Freshwater lake sediment microbial communities from the University of Notre Dame, USA, for methane emissions studies - BRP12 BR (SPAdes)... | ecosystem: Environmental > Aquatic >...
CCGCTCCCCCTTATTTTGGCGAGTTCATAAATTTCCCTGATGAACATCTTCCCATCGCTGTCCTTGAATTCCATCAGATCCCTCCCGACGAGCTGAGCGCTGACGCCGTGGGCGACACACTTCATGTTGGCGTTCATGTCGGCGACCCAGATGTAGAGATCTCCGTCCACGAATTTGCCCTTCGGGTCGCTGAAAACCGGGAAGGCAACGTCAGGACCGTTCGTTTTCAGATAGGCAACGGCCCTCTGCACCATGGCCTTCGCTTCCTTTGCTGAACCTGTATCCTTGGCCGCTGCGTAGACACCACCCGCGCACAGAAGAAGGGTCAGGATCGCCACCAGTGCTTTTTTCATACGGGCAACATCCTTCAATGTGATTTCCATCGGAGACATACTATGGATGTCCCGATAAGTCCAATGAAGATAACCATGCCTGAAGATTTTTCCCTCCGGCTGGGCAGGTCGTTGAGGTTCAAAGACCGGGGCTTGCGCGTGTCTCCTCAAGCGGTTATTTCAATTCGTGGAGCGCGGAAGTAAATATCGGGGTCTCCGAGAGCTTTCCGGTTCGGCGCCACCGGCTTTAGGGGGTTCTTTTCGGCTTAAAGTTTCGATTTGTTTCTGAATGTCCATCGCTCTGGCGCTTCCGGGCGGGGCGTACTTGAGCGCTTCACGAAAATGAAAGAGAGCGCTGTCCTTTTTTTTCTTCTTCTGGAAATAGATGCCGAAGTAATAGTGCGACTCCCCCGGGTTATTGAGGTGCCCGTAATTGGTGGCGAGGTTATAGTATATGTTTTCGTCGATGTGATTTTTCTCTCCAGCTTTCTGGAAGACCGCGAGAGCCGCCTGGTAATTTCCGGTCTGCTCGTACGCCCGGCCGAGACTCATGGCTGTTTCCAGGTCATTCTCGTCCAGGGCGTATGCCTTCGCGAGGACGCCCACGGCCTCGGCGGCCCTACCCGTTTCAACCAGGCTTTTACCGAGTCCCCGGAGCACATCCGGATCCTTCGGGGAAAGCTGGAGGGCGCGGTTGAAGTTCGTGAAGGCATCCGCCATCTGCCCGAGTTTTGCCTGCGTCATGGCAAGACCGAAAAGGGCATCCACATCCCGGGGGTTCTTTTCCGCTTCGCTTTTGAAATACCTCAGGGCGGATTGCTCATCTTTATCGTCGAGGCGGAGGATCGTCTGAATCCGTCGGAACCCGCCGATAATGTTCTCATTGCCGAACTGGTTATAACGTATTTGAATCAGGCCATCGAGGTATCGGATTCTTTCATCGGTTCCCGGATGGGTGAGAAAGTATGAGGGAACGGAATTGGAGTAGAACTCGTTCCGTCGCATGACCTTCAGGAAGTCGGGCATGCTCTTGGGGTCGTACCCGGCGCCGGTGAGATAGCCCATACCGAACCGGTCCGCTTCTTCCTCGTTTTCCCTGCTGTACTTGAGCTGCATGGTGGCTCCCGCCGCCAGGGAGAAAGTGGCAACGGCCATGGCTTCCGGGCTTCCTCCCCCGAGGACGGCTGCGGCGAGGATCCCGACAAGCGTGGCAATATTGATCTTTTTGGATTTTTCGATGGCATCGGCAATATGCCTCGCGTTGGCGTGAGCGATTTCATGGGCGAGGACACTGGCGAATTCGCTCTCGTTCTCCGCGACGATGATCAGCCCCGTGTTGACGTAGATGTAACCCCCCGGGGTGGCAAAGGCGTTGATGGCATTGCTTTTCATGACGGAGAATTTGAAATCGAAGGGGACCTTTTTGCTCTGGGCAAGGATTTGATACCCGATGGATTCGACATAACGGGTCACCCGGGGGTTTTTCAGGAAAAGGTTATGGCTGGCGAGCTGGTCGTAGATTTCCTTTCCGAGCTTCCTCTCGTCTTCCAGGGTGAATTCAGCGCCGGCACCACGGGGAGAGAAAAGAGCCAGAATAGAAAGGATAAAAAAGACCAGAAGAGATCTGGCGATAAGACTCTTTAAACGCATGAAGAACTCAAGCCACCTCATTTTTAGGGCTATTATAATGATTTTTAGTGCATAATCAAGCGGCCCTTGGCCGGGGGTTATGACCGGCAATTCAAAGCGGATCCGCGTCTCGTGTAACCCATCAGAATCATACGGAGTTCCCGATCGTTTGGATGATGTTTCAGGCATGCAAGAAACCCCCTTTTTCTTGTTGAGGGCCGATTTATGTGCTATAGGGACAGCGTTTCGAGAGGGCATTGTACCCGGCTTCGCTGAGCGCACGATGCCGTGAAAAAGGGGATACAGGGCCACCTTTAATTTCAGACAGGAGAATCCATTTGAGCAAAAAGGAAAAGCTCCACACGCGGGCGATAACCGTGAATTCCTATGAAATGGGTGATGGCACCATCCAGATCGAGGGCGTCCTCACCGACGAGAGGTTCTTCCCTTCTCTCTATTATTCGCGCAGTCAATTTATCGATCCGGGAATCTTCCATAAAATGACGGTGCGCCTGGACATTGCCCTCCCGGATCTTGAGATCAGGGAGACCCGCGCTGTGATGAACGAAGTACCGATCGACAGCTGTCGCGAGATCGAAGCCTTCGTGCAAAAGCTTGTGGGGCTTAAGATCAAGCCGGGATTCACCAAGAAGGTGAGGGGTCTCCTCGGCGGTGTCGAAGGATGCCTCCATTTGACGAATCTGATTCTAACAATGGGATCGGCAGCCGTGCAGGGCTTCTGGGCTTATTACAGCCGGAGGCGCGAAGGCGCTAAAGGTGTAAAGGCGCCCGAATTCGACCCGGACCTGCTGAAGAACAGCTGCTGGTTGTGGAGGGAGGAAGGTCCTCTATTCACCGGGATTAAGAAGCTGCAGGAGGACAAGGAACAGGTGGGCGAAACGGTCAAATGATCGTTAAACCTCTCGCGGACATGAAACGGCTCCCCACAAAACGATTTCTTTTCTATATATTTCCTGCCCTCCTTTATGCAGGATCCATCTTCTTCCTCTCCTCCCTCTCCGGGGTCCCGGAATTTTATCCTGATATCTTCGGGCTCGACTGGACTCTTCATTTTCTCGAATATTATGTTCTGGGTTATCTCCTCATGCGGCTCTTTGTGACATCTCACCGGAGGCTCTTCTTCGTACACCCTGCTCTTTTGACGGCCTTCTTCGGAGTGGCTTATGGTGTCTCCGATGAGTTTCATCAAGCCTTCGTACCGGGAAGAGACCCAAGTGCCGCGGATGTTTTTTTCGACACCCAGGGGATCTTCCTGACTTCGACGACTTATCGTCGCGTGAGATTCGGCATGACGCCTCTCAGAAAGCTGGAAGACATCATGGAGAGGGTATGGACGTATTGAAAAGACCTTACGTCATCACCATTGACGGACCCGCCGGTTCAGGGAAAAGCACGGCGAGCAGGATGCTGGCAAAGAGGCTTTCCTATTCGTATCTCGACACGGGGGCTCTTTACCGGGCCGTGGCCTACAGGGCTTCAAAAAGCGGGATCCAGCCCGACGACGAAGAGGGGTTGAGAAATCTGTGCAACCGGATCCGCATCGATGTCCGAAATCAGGATGGCATCATGAAAGTATTTGTGGACGGCGAGGATGTCTCAAATGTGATTCGAACCCCGGGGGTGAGCATGATGGCTTCGCGTGTCTCCGCTGTTCCCGCCGTTCGGAAGGCTCTTCTTTCGCTTCAGAGAAAAACCGGTGAGAAGGGCGGCATCGTGGCCGAGGGGAGAGACATGGGAACCGTTGTCTTCCCCGGCGCGGACTTCAAATTTTTTCTCACAGCCAGTGTTGAGGAGCGCAGCCGCCGGCGATATCTGGAGCTTGTTGAAAAAGGTGAGAACATATCCCTCGAGGATGTTCAAAAAGACGTGATCCGGAGAGACCGTCAGGACACGGATCGGGAGATTGCACCCTTGCGGCCCTCCGAAGGGGCGATCTTCATTGATTCGTCAAACCTGGGTGTATCCGAAGTGATTGAAAAAATGGCGGAAATAATCGAGAGGGGGAGATGAAAGCCGGGAATTTGCGACAAAAATCCGGCTTTCCTCTTTCGGTTAAATCGCTTGATATTTTGTTATCAGTATGTTACTTGCGCTCAGTTTAATACATGTTCAAAATATTCGAGGGGGTATTGTTCCATGGTCAACGATGTCAACAAAAAACCCAATCAAGACTTAGCGGAAGAGGAGCCAAGGACGGTAGAAAAAGAAGAGGAGATGGTATTTAAAGAGCTCTATGAACAGAGCCTTCAGGATATACGGAGAGGGGAAATTGTTACAGGCCGGGTTGTTCAGATCAACAACGATGTGGTGATGGTGGATGTGGGATCCAAGATGGAAGGGCAGATCCCGGCGGCGGAATTCAAGGACGATCAGGGGGGCATCGGCGTCGAAGTCGGAGACGAAATAGAGGTCCTCGTGGAGCGGCGAAACGAAGAAGGGGAACTCATTCTTTCAAGAAACAAAGCGGCACGCATAAAGGTCTGGGACAAAATTATCAATGCCCATCAGCATAACATACCCATCAAGGGCACCGTCGTTGAGCGGGTCAAGGGCGGCCTTTCCGTAGACATCGGCATTCCTGCATTCCTTCCCGGTTCCCAGGTCGACGTTCGCCCCATCAAAGACCTCGACCGCTTTGTCGGTCAGTCCTGCCTGTTCAGCATCATCAAGTACGACCGGGAACGAAACAATGTCGTCCTCTCCAGAAGAGCCATCCTGGAGACCGAGAGGGGAGAAGAGCGAAAGAAGCTCCTGGAGACCATTGAGGAAGGCAAGGTGATGGAGGGTGTCATTAAGAACATCACCGATTACGGCATATTCATCGATCTGGGCGGTATCGACGGACTCCTTCACATCACGGACATATCATGGGGCAAGGTCACCCGCCCGTCCGACGCCTTCAGCCGCGGAGAGAATATCAACGTCAAGGTGCTCTCTTTTGACCGGGACAAGGAAAGGGTGTCCCTGGGGCTCAAGCAGTTGACGGCGAATCCCTGGGATACGATCAGGGAGCGTTATCCGGTGGGGGCGATGATCGAAGGGAAAGCGGTGAGCATTGTCGATTACGGCGCCTTCGTCGAGCTCGAGCCGGGTGTTGAAGGGCTCGTTCATGTCTCCGAGATGTTCTGGACCCGGGAGGTCAAACACCCCTCGAAGATTCTCTCCGTCGGGGACCAGGTGACGGTTATGGTCCTGGACGTCAATCCCGAAAACAAGCGGATTTCACTCGGTCTGAAGCAAACTACGCCGAACCCCTGGATCACGCTGAAACAGAAATATCCCCCTGGAACGGTGATCAACGGAAAGATCAGAAACATCACCGATTTCGGCATCTTCATCGGGGTGGAGGAGGGGATCGACGGACTGGTTCACGTATCCGACATATCCTGGAAGCAGCGTATCAAGCATCCCTCGGAGGTATACAGGAAGGCTCAGGAGGTGGAGGCGGTTGTCCTGAATGTGGATGCGGAGAATGAGAAATTTTCTCTCGGGATCAAGCAGCTCGAAACCAACCCCTGGGAACAATTCGGTATCAGGCATGGTGCCGGTTCCATAGTTTCGGGTAAAATCACGAACATCACCGATTTCGGTGTGTTCGTGGAAGTTGAAGATGGGATCGAAGGCCTCGTTCACATTTCGGAGTTGAGCACGCGGAGGGTCAAGTCGGCATCGGAACTTTTTGCCGTGGGTGACACGATCACGGCCGTCGTCAAGAATGTCGATCCAAAGTCCAGAAAGATCCGGTTGAGTATCAGAGATTACGAGTCGAACGCTGATCAATCCGCACCGACCAAGGTGTACATCAACAACAAAGAAAGCGTCACTTCCAACCTGCTGGGCAAGGTCCTGGCGGACGTCAAAATCACCGACGTGTAGGCCCTGCCGCAGCGTTCAGGTTTCAAACATGAGAAAACATCCAGTACTGCTCGGGATTCTCCTGCTGTGCCTGATGGGGGTCCTGTTTTTTTTCTTGGTTTACGGGGTGGCTTCTCTGACGGGTGACAAATCGACCTTCTCCATGAGGGATAAGATCGGTGTTGTTGTCCTGAAGGGGATCATCCTCGATTCCAGGGTGGCCCTCACCCAGCTCGAAAAGTACGGCAGGGATGAAGGGATCAAGGCCATCATCCTCAGGATCGAATCCCCCGGGGGCGGTGTGACGCCGGCACAGGAGATCTACGAAAAAGTCCAGTCGGTGAAGAAAAAGAAAAAGGTCGTCGTGTCCATGGGTTCCATGGCGGCCTCCGGCGGCTATTATGTCGCGTGCGCGGCCGACAAGATCGTGGCCAATCCCGGGACGGTCACGGGAAGCATCGGCGTGATCATGCATTTCACGAACGTGCAGGATCTTTTTAAGAAAATCGGGCTTAAATCGTCCGTCATCAAGAGCGGCCGATACAAGGATACCGGTTCTCCTTTCCGGGATATGTCCCCCGAGGAAAAGGTACTGCTCCAGGGGGTTTTGGATGACATCCACGACCAGTTTCTGGACACGGTATCGACCAGCCGGGGCATCCCGAAGGAGAAGCTGAAGGAAATCGCCGATGGCCGGATCATGACGGGCCGGCAGGCCCTGCAGATGGGACTGGTGGATTATCTCGGTGACATTGAATTTGCAGCCGACGTTGCCGCCAAGCTCTCCGGCATCGAGGGAAAACCCGAGCTTGTCTATCCCAAGGAGGAACGCTTTACGATCTGGAGGTACATGCTGGAGGAAATGGTGTCCATCCTGAAGAGAGAGCTGATGGAAGAAGGTGTCGGCTTCAGTTATTTATATCAAACGACAGGGGATTGATTGTAAAATGACAAAAAAAGATTTAACGGAAAAAATTTACGAGAGGCTTCGGGATTACTCCAAGAAGGATCTGGCTTATGCCGTAGATATTATGTTCAACGCAATGACAGACGCCCTTAAGCGCAGTGAGCGGATCGAGATTCGGGGTTTTGGCAATTTCACCGTGAGGACAAGGCGGCCGCGCAGGGGCAGAAACCCCAAGACGGGAACCGGCGTGGATGTCCCCGTGAAGAAATTCCCCTTCTTCAAGGTGGGTAAGGAACTCAAGAAGACCGTGGATTACCCGAAATGAGGGGCAGGGAATTCCGATGACCTACAAGACGATCCTCGTGTCCAGGCAGGAGGGCTATGCCGTTGTGACCCTCAACCGCCCGAAAGAGATGAACGCCCTGACGAGGGAAATGAAAAAGGAGCTTGAGGCCTGCTTCGTCGAACTCGAGGGAGACGATTCTGTGCGGGCGGTGGTATTGACGGGCGGGGAGTACGTCTTCTCTGCCGGCATGGACTTGAACGAGATGGCGGCCCTGACGGAGGATGAGATCGACGATTACTTCAAAGCCATCAGCCGCTATCTTCAAAAAATATATACCTTTCAGAAGCCCGTCATCGCGGCGGTGGGCGGTATCGCCCTGGGCGGCGGTTTCAATCTTGCGACCGTCTGCGACATGATCGTGGCCTCGGAAAGTGCCATATTCGGTCACCCGGAGCTCAAATTCGGTTTGAACCCCCTTTACGGGCCCCTGAGTCGCATCGTCGGTATGGCCAAGGCGAAAGAAATTACGATGCTGGGTGAACCGATCGGGGCTAAAGAAGCCTTGAGAATCGGCCTGGTCAACAAGGTGGCGTCCCCTGAATCCTTCATGGAGGAGGCAACGACCATCGCAAAGGAACTGGCCAGGAGACTCCCGAGGGCCATCGAAGCGGTGAAAAAGGTTTCGGACGTGGTGCCCAGGCTGGACAGAAAATCTGCCCTGGAACATGAATTCGAGATTTCGGCACTTCTTTTCTCCCGATCAGAAAGCAGGGACAACATGAAAAAAGTGCTGGAAGATATGAAGAGAAAAAAGAAGAAATAAGCCTCCCGTGCCGTGGCACAGGAGGCTTTCCGTCAATCGGGAGCCGGCACGTGCCGGTAGATATCAGAGCAATTCCTTTTCGTAGTCCGGAGAAGCAAAATCCTTCAGTTGATCACGCCTCTTTTTGTGCTGAAGCTTCCTCAACGCCTTTGCTTCAATCTGTCTGATTCTTTCACGGGTGACCCCCATCATCTCGCCTACCTCTTCCAGGGTAAAGGGACCGTAATTGCAGGCCACCCAGGTGCAGTTGCAGAACATCTCGTTTTTGAGCCACCACTCACAGGTGGTGTCGGGGCATGGCTCCGTAATGTAAATCACTTTCTTCTTGCACTTGTACATAGATAGGTTAACCCGTTCGTTAAAGTTTTGCCCTTATAGTAATCGCCAATTTGATTTTGTCAACTCCCAATAGCCCGAAATTCCCAAATAAATGACCGATAAACACGGATCCGTTCGCTCTCCGGGCGATATCATCCATTCCGGGGGGGAGGGCATCCATGTCCGTGAATTGGTGTTTGTTGACCCCCGCTGAGTTATGAACAGGCTCTGTTTTCAGGGATGATCATCTCTAAGAATCAATGAGCGCGCTACAGTACTGGTGTGAGAGTTTAAAGACGGTTGCGGGACAATGATTTTCATTCCCGACGGTTGGGGAAGCAAGGCTTCCGTGGAGTTTCAGAGCCGGCGCGCGGGGAAATCAAGGGCTAATCTTGTCTTCGTTCTTCGAGTTTTTTTGATCAAAAAATTATTTCTAACACAACGGTTTTATTATGCTATTTTGTTCGTTAATCCTATACACAGTGCCTGTGGAATGTCTGTGGATAGCTCTGTGAAAACAGTTCATAAGTGCGGATCGGAGAAGGCATTTCACCGGATTGCCTATGAAGGGGGCAAATTTAAATCATAAATAGTTTCAATAGCTTAATTATATTTTTTGATTTCGAACCATTTTTTCATCGCCGTCAGGTAGATCCCTGCTTTGATGTTCTCTTCGCGAACACCCTCGGCTTTCCCCAGCATGGCTCGATAGGCCTCGATCTGGGGCCGGTAGAGAGCCATCTGGCCATCCACGAAGGCTTCGAGATTCCCGTCGGGCGGTCTTGATGTTTTAAAATCGATGATCCACCAGGATGTCCCATCGAAGGCGACAAGGTCGAGGATGCCGGAGCGGATCCGCCTTTCACCCGCAGAATCCTCGACGGCCCATTCGCTTCGGAGCACAGGCGTTTTCTTCACAAGGAGACGCCTGATGAATGGGTCTTGCAAGACGCCGGAAACCTCTCCCAGTATGTCCTGAGCCAAACTGGACGCGGATTCGTTGGACACCCCTTCACGGGTGAGGGCTTTTTCAATGGAAACCCGGGAAGGCATGGGGCCTCCGCGGATGATCCGGTTCAGGATCCCGTGCGTGACGATTCCGCGGGCCGCCAGGGCGTGGCTTTCCGGAGATCGCTGCTCGTCTTCTCCCGACGGGGTGGCTGTTTCGCCGGGCAGGGCGGAAGGGCTTTCGATGGCATAGGGTATTTTCTCCGCATGGAAGGGGAGGGGTTCAGGCAAGTCAAAGGAGATCCCCGGCCTCAGGGGGAGATCCGTTGTCACCTCGGGATCGACTGCGATCCGGATCTCTCCGCGCGGGTGTTTCCTGATATCCGACGGAGCGGTACCGGTCATTTTTTCGTGATCCATCACCCAGTCGAGGGGGCTTCCGCCCGGCACTTTGAGCACGCCGTCCTTTACGCTGGCAATGCCGCTCAGGAAAAGGGACTCCCTGGCACGGGTCGTTGCGACGTAGAAAAGGCGTTTGGCTTCCCCCATTCGGCGGTCCTGCTGAAATTTTTTCAGCAGTTGAAAAAGGGGTGTCGGCTCGCCCGTTCGGCGGTCCGTTCCCATGGCAACGAGATAATCACCCGAGGTGCCGGGAATCCTCTCCAGAAGATAAGCCGGCGGGGTCTGTCCCCCGCTCGACAGGGGACGCCAGTCCAGGAAAGGGATGAAGACGATGTCAAACTCCAGACCCTTTGCCCCGTGGACGGTCATCATCGTGACGGGCGAGCGGGATGCCATGGGATCAACAGGTTCGTAGAGCGTCTTCAGGAGCGACTCCAGGCGGGTCAGGGTCTCCTGGGGGATGCCCTGTTCGACGTCCTCCAGGACCTGGAAGAACTGGCGGCAGTTGGCAATTCCCGCCATGCCGTAAAGAGCGGCCGTGAGCCTGGGCCCGTCAAGAATCTCCCAGAAATCCCTGACGACCTGTCCGAGGGGATCCCTTCCACCCCTTTTCAGGGCGTGATCAATCGATCTGCGCAGGGCGGCCATCTCCGGGTGTTCCTCTGCGGCTGTGAGGATTTTGTCACGCCAGCCGACGGCGTCCTTAAGGGACGCCGTGTGGAGGAGGTCTTGTCCGAACCAATTCCAGGGCGAGCGGACCAGGGAAGCCCATGCCAGGTCGTCATGGGGCCGCGCAATGACACGGGCGATCTGCAGCAGGTGAAGGATCTCAGGCCGCTCCGAAAGGAGGAGCCCCTCCTTGACCTGCAGGGGGATGTTTTCCTCCTTGAAGGCCTGAAGATAGCGGTGAAGACGGTTTCTCGTGAAGAGCAGGATGGCCAGGGATTTCCTGCCATCCGTTTCCGCAAGCACCCGCCTCACCTCCCGGGCAAGCCACTTTGCTTCGTTCGCCTTTGATTTCTCCGCGTCCCCGGTAAAGAGGCTCAGGGTGATCATGGACTCCCCCCTGGTCCCCGGCGCGGGGACCGAGGCACTGAAGGGGACCTCATCGGCATCGGCATTCGGGTTGGTCATCACCGTATTTCCGAAAAGACCGTTGCACCAGTTGATCAGACCCTCGCGGGAGCGGAAGTTGGTTGTCAGCAGGAGGGACGTGAGGGGGAGCCGTCCCTGGCCGGGCAGGGGAAGCCCATCCCTGGCTTCCATGAAGAGCCGGACTTCGGCTTTGCGGAATGCGTAAATGGATTGCTTGGGGTCGCCGACGATGAAGAGCGTGCGGCCGTCACCGGTCTCCCAGCCGCTGCAGAGCCTCTTGATGAGTTCCCACTGGTTCCGGCTCGTGTCCTGGAATTCATCAACGAGAAGGTGTCTGATCCGGTAATCGAGATGGAGGTGAAGATCCGTCGGGTTGTCCTCCCTGAGGACGCGAAGCGCCGCGTTCTCCAGGCCGATGAAGTCCATGACGTGCCGCTTATTGCAGGCCTGACTGTAGGCAACGATGCAAAGGGCGGAAAGGAGGATAAAATCTTTGAGGGCCTCCACGTCCGTGGGTTCTTCATTTACCTCAGGAAGGGAGCGGACCTCGTGGAGCATGAGGCATACTTCCCCCTCGAGGTTCCTGATCATGCCTCCCCAGGGGGTCTTGCCGAAACCGCTGTAGAAACCGCCGGCAGGGCCGAAGGATTTTCTCGGGGTTCCCGCCCTGGTAAGAAGGGATTCGGCCAGCTGTTTCCACGCCGGCAGCGATTCCCAGCCGATCCCCGGCAGAGATGGCGGCAGATGCTCGCAAATCTTCGCGGAGCGGGACTTCAGATGGTCGATGAAAGGTGCCCAGCTCACGCCCAGATCGCTCAGGCGAAAGCCTTTCGAGAGGTTTGCGAGAGATGCCTCCACCGTCACTCTCAGCCTTCTCTGCAAGGCGTCGAGCACCGTTGAAGCGGAGGGTTCTTTGATCTCCCTAATGAGATCCTCGAAGCGATCCCGGCTCGCAATCACCGCCTTCAGTTCATTTGAAAGCCCCCGCCAGGCGTTATTGTGCGCCAGCAGCCTGCTTTCCATGGCTTTCCGCTCCGGCCGGTCCTTCGGCTGTTCGAGCAACTGTTTCATCACCTGCTGGACGATCTCCTCGAGAAAGATCGACAGGTCCTGCTCGCCGAGGATCTCGCAGTCGGGTGACAGGCCTGCTTCCAGCGGCGCCCTCTTGACCAGGTAGTAGCAGAAGCTGTGAAAGGTCATCACATTGAGGCCGTTTGAGGAAGTCAGGATGTGGCTGAAGCGCTCCTGTTTTTTCAGGGCCTTCCCTGAGAGTTCGAGGATCCTGGCCTCAAGGTCATCGGAGGGCGGCGCCTGGTCCCGGGCCATCTTGAGATATTGGATGATGCGGTCGCGCATTTCGCCAGCCGCCTTGTCCGTGAAGGTGAGCGCGATGATTTCCTTCGGGTGGTGAACCTCGCCGAGGAGCTTGAGGAACCGCATGGTGAGCAGCAGTGTTTTCCCCGAGCCTGCGGGTGCTTCCACGTGATGACTCCGCAGCGTGTCGAGGGCCGCCTGACGTTTCATGCTGTCGGGAAGGTCACTCTTCATCTTCGTCCTCCTCGCGCGCCTTCCATTCTCCGGTAACCCCTTTCTCGCAGAGCGTCACGAAGGCACAGGAAAGACAATCGGCTTCCACGCCGGGGGCGGAGACGGGATAGGGTTTCGCCGGGAAATCGTTCCCCTTAAGGATGACGCCTAACGCGGCGATCGTTCGTTCCCAGCGTTCAAGACACTCTCCCCAGGAAAATCCCTTTGCGCCCAGGGGGGCCATCTTGATTTTCCCCGCCGATTTCAAGCGGATGTATCCGGCCGAAAGTCCTTTGCCCTCAGCAGACAGGGTGGCTGAAGAAAGCTTCCCTTCGCGGAGGGCCAGCAGATAAAGGGGAAGTTGCGGCTCCTTGAATTGTTCCAGGACCTCTTTTGCCCTGGGGGGATTCCCTGTTTTGTAGTCCCAGACGATGAGCCCCTTCGTGTCATGGGCATCCATGCGGTCCATCCTCCCCCGGACCTCGAAGGACCAGTTTTTGCCTTTCAGTTTTTGAAATCTCAGTTCCTCCCCGAGAATTTTCCAGCCCTCGGAGAGATGCTCTGATTCGGCTTCCAGCCAGGCAGAGAGAATCCCCGGCGACTTTTCTCCGCCGCCGGATTGTTCGCCGAGCCAGAGACGCCGCTCGATGTCCCACTCGGGTTTCCCCCGGACATCCTCGAGGGCCTCATCCACACAGGTCTCGAGGATCGAGAAAAGCCTTTCACGGTCCGCCCCGGGGTCGAGCTCTTTCTCCCGGAGCTTCCTGGTGAAGGACCCCAGGGCGCGGTGGAGACGTGTGCCGCGTTCAAGCGGCGTGACGGCGGGACCCGCTTCCTCGAGCGGTTCGATGCCGAGGAGGATTTCAATAAAATATCGGAAGGGACAGGAAAGGGCGACCTGAACTTCCGCGACCGAAAGCCCCTCGGGGAGGAGCGGTTGGTCGGCAGGAAGACCATCGGGATCTTTCGTTTCCGGCTTGACGCCCTGGAGTTGAGAATGGGAGATGGGTCGATGCCTCGAGATGGGGTCTTCCGATCTCTCATGATAGAGCTTGAATCCCTCGAAGGCCGATTTCAGCCAGGCGGCGCGCATCCACGCCCGGCCGGGTTCCGACCAGATATTGACGCTTCTTTCCTCGTCCTCCCGAGGCCAGAAAGGGGAGGGAAGAAGAATCTCCGTGTCCTTTTGCTCCGGTCTCAAAAAGGTGATCCTGGGCGCGAGGGAAAGGAGATGGGAATAGGCCCTTTTCGCGAATTCGTACTGGCTCTCCGGCGTGCCGCCGAGAACGACCATGCGTTCCCGGCCATCCAGGAGAGGCAGGGGCCGAACCGGTTGGGGAAGGCCCCGGTCCGTCATGCCGAGGATGTAAAGCCTGTCAAAGTCGAGACCCCGTGACTCGATGAGGCCGAGGAACTGAATGCCGGCCTCCTCGGATGCGCTCTCCCGGGATTGCGTTTCCCTCATCGTGTGCATGAGCCAGGAGAGGAATTCGAATCCGTCCATCCGGACCTCTGGGAGCTGGGCCCGCAGATCTGCGAGGATTTCGATGAGGTGCCTCCAGGCGATTTGGTCCCGCTCGTCGGAGAGCACCGGGAAGGAAAGCGCCGACCAGAGGGATTCGAGCGATGCGATCCACGCCCTGACGGTCTTGATTTCGCTGAAGGGCTGACGGCAGAAATCAAGGAGCCGCGGCGCACCGTCCCGGAGGATTTTTTCATGAATGGCGGGATGAGCGTTCTTCGTGATCTCCAGGAGCTGAGAGAGTCCGCTTTCAGTGGATGTCTCCCGCCAGACCCGGTCTGCCCGCGCAATCTCGTGACGGACGCCTTTCCAGTGGCCGTAGAACGGACTCAGCAACAGGGCAAGAAAGAGCTCCCTTTTTTCTCCCTCTGCCACGAATCGCAGCGGGAGCAATCCCGCTTTGACCAGGGGAAAATCAAGGAGGGATTGTCCGAGCGTCAAGTTGTAAAAGAAAGAATCTTCTGCGGGCGGGGTGCCTGCAATGTCTCTCAGGCCCCGCTCCAGCAAGGGCGTGTACTCGTCGAGATCGGGGGCTACGACACCGATGCGATGAAGGGGAAGACCCTGCGCGTCCTCCACAATCCTTTCCAGAAGGTAGAGAACCTCCTGCTCCGGTGTGGGGAGGCGAAGGGCTTCCAGGTGTTCGGGCTCCCGCTTTCGGTCTTCTTCGGTTATCAGGGTCGTGCATTTTCGCAGTGCTTCAAAGAGTTCCGTCTCCGCCGGTGCGGGAGACTCGAAACCGAGAAGTCTTATTTCCCCGGGAAGATCGCCCCGATCTGCAGTCAGCGCCCTCATGATGCGCAGCGGAAGTTCGGCCGGGTGGAAATAGCCTCTTTCAGCGAGGGCCCTCTTAAAGGCGGCGCTTATTTCCTGCCGCCAGGCGACCAGCGGCGTGGAGGCGTCTCCGGCCGCAGGGTCAAGCCTGTGGCGGGTCATGACACCGTAGTTGTCGTCCAGGAGTTTGTGAAGGGCGATATCCGGGATCAGCGGCTCCGGCGGGGGCATCCTGCCGGCGAGGTTACGCCATATCGCGAGCCTCAGAAGTCCGGGCGCGGGGAGCGCTTCAGGCCACGACGAGGCCCAGCGTTCCTCGAACCAGGCGTTGAGGTGCAGAACCCTGAGGGGCTCCCAGGCGTCACGACCTGCCGACAGGTTCTCCAGCCTGTAGCGGTGGCGAAGATGCCGGGCAAGGCGGCCGGTCGATGTGAGGGTGAGGGTGTTCGGTCTCAAGTTCGAAGGTGACATGATGGTCCGGGCGTCATACTTTCTGTAATTCAAAATAGTCCTTCAAGATTCGGGCGTGATCAAACATGAGGGGACGGGGCAGGTTGTCTCTCCGGAAAATCCCGATCGCCTCGGCGTCGTCGGCGGCCGCGGGGACGCCCTTTCCCTTTGCGATGTAAACGGTCGTGATGGTGTGCTGCCGGGGATCTCTGTCCGGGGCGGAGTAGGTATGCATCTGGCCGGTCAGGGTCACCTCGAGGGATGTTTCCTCTCTTGCTTCCCGGAGGGCCGCCTGTTCCAGGGACTCTCCGTAGTCAACGAATCCGCCGGGTATTGCCCATCCCACGGGTTGGTGTTTTCTCTTGATGAGGACGACCCCCCCGTCCTCCATTTCGATGATGACGTCCACCGTGGGGACGGGGTTCCGATATGCTTCGATCGCGCCGCCGCAGCGGGGACAGGGGATGTTCTTCTTGACGGCCATGAGTGTTCTTTTTCCGTGGTTGCCGGGTCCGACTTTTTGTTTTTAAGACGAATGTTCCGCCCTGTCAAGGCTCAAAAGACAGACGCAATCCAGTGCGGTCAGGACCTCTATTTTGAAGGTGTCAGGTCCATCTGGCACGGTTTTTTAATACCTTGACAATTTTAGGCCAATCCATTAGTTTACGGCACTAATCTTGACCTCGGAGGCTCCGATGATCGGTGTTCTTGTCATAACCCACGGAAACCTCGGGAGCGAGCTGATAAAAGCAGCGGAGCTCATCAAGGGCCACTTTGAAGGCGTCCAGCACGTGTCGATCAATGCCTCAAGGGGCATGGAGGATATCAAGAAGGATATTACGACGGCCATCAAGAGGGTCGATGCCGGCAGTGGTGTTCTCATCCTGACGGACCTTTTCGGTGGCACCCCGTCCAATATATCGCTTTCCTTTTTAAAGACTGGCAAGATCGAAGTCGTCACGGGTGTGAACCTGCCGATGCTCCTGAAAGTGTCTGATCTCAAGGGGGAAAAGAATCTCGGAGAATTTGCC
>Ga0209253_10002623_pt1 | contig 15919 bp, 15 predicted proteins | sample FrelakmetBRP12BR_FD_187145 | JGI IMG/M metagenome (GOLD analysis project Ga0209253, IMG submission 187145) | Freshwater lake sediment microbial communities from the University of Notre Dame, USA, for methane emissions studies - BRP12 BR (SPAdes)... | ecosystem: Environmental > Aquatic >...
GATTCAACATGATACCGCAGCATGCGAGGAATGCCGCGCCGACGAGTGCGCCGGTGCGTTCCCGCAATTTCCTGCTCAACAGCACCGCTGCCGGTGCGAGACCCAGGAGAACGATTTCGGTGAAGAGGATCCATATCCCGAACGACTGCGATGCATAGAAGGTATAGGCGGGAGCGCCCCCGTCAGGTGCGGTGTGATTGATCCAGTACAGAGTGTCGATTGCCTTGAGCAGAACGTAGACGATGAGCAATGAGCCTGAGACCTTCCCCAGGAAGCTCAGGACTTCTCTCTTCACCAGCTGTTTTCCCGAAAACCGCTGGACAAGCCACGTGGTGAGCAGGACAAAACTCGGGCCTGCAGCTGCCGCGGAAATGATGAAGAGGTAAAACGTGGACGGCCAGATGCCCAGGACTTCCCGGTATGCAAATGGACGTCCCTGCAACACTCCGTAGAGGCCCCCGAGCGATCCCTGGTGAAAAAACGAAAGGAATGTCCCGATGCCGGCAAACACGGGCATCACCTTGTGGAGCTCAAACTCAAAGACAAGAAAACGCGGAACCTGTCTGAGCCTGCGGTTCTTCAGAACAACCGGCACGTATTCGATCGCGAGCACGGTAAGATAGCAGGTGAGACAGAAGGTCACTTCTGTCAGCATGGAGTGGGTGTTAGGGTGCCAGAATGTAAACCATGCGCGCAACGGCTGTCCCACATCGACCATCAGGACCGCGACCGCGCCGCTGTAGCAGATCAGCCCGAGTACCACAGCACTGTTGATCACGGCCTTGAGCTCTTCCCGGCGCAGTATGTACAGGAGAAAGCCGGTGAAAAAAGCTCCGGCACCGAGGGCTATGACCGTCAGATCAAGGTAGATCCAGAGCCCGAAGGCGAACCTGTTGTCCATGTTCGTGTGATGCAGCCCCTCGGCAAGGCAGAGATATGTGGCGTAGAGCCCGATCCCCAGCATGAGGCCCCAGGGGAGTATCCAGGCAACGAACTGTGTAAACGAACTCCGCTGTAATCCCCGTGGTATGAACTGCCGATCCATATTCGAGTTCCTCATGGGCTCCGCCCGACGGACGGAGCTGTGTGCATGTTATGTTGTTGGCACGCGTCCGGCCATGTTTCGCACCCACTCTTTCGAGGACGTATAGGAGAGTTTCGGGGCGTTGCCGAGTTTCGGGAGAAACTGAAATGCCTCCTGGCTCCGGCTGCGCCGGCTCACCTCGCTGCCCTCGTCCGCCAGATCCCCGAAGACGATGGCCCGGGCCGGACAACTTTCGACGCACGCAGGGATATAGTCGCCGGCCGTGATGTCTTTCTTCCCTCCGGCCGCTGCCTTTGTCCGTGCTGCGTGGAGGCGCCCGTGGCAGAAGTTGCACTTCTCGGCGACGCCCCTCATGCGGGGGGCAACATCCGGATTGAGAAGCGCTTCCGTTCCCTCCGGCCACTGCGGATCCCACCAGTTGAAATACCGTGCATGGTACGGACAGGCCGTCATGCAATAGCGGCAACCCAGGCACCTCTGGGGAATCTGCGCGACAATCCCTGTGGTGGGGTCGACCTCCACGGCGTTCTGCGGGCAGACCGAGACGCACGGCGTATGATCTCCGCATTGCTGACAGGTCATCGGAATGTACACCATGTCATGGGCTGCAAAAGGCTCACCGTTGGAGACCGGGTACACGCGTAACCATGTCACCCCCGTGCGCTCGGTGGTTTTCTGCTCGGCCGGGGCGACATTGTTTTCCACCGCGCAGGCGATCATGCATGCGCCGCATCCCGTACAGCGATCGAGGTCGATCACCATCCCGTAACGTGATGCGGATTGTGCTGTCTGTTCCATGATATTACGCTTTCGCAATCGTTGCTTCAGTGGTCCGCCATGAGCCGTCATCCCTGACGGTGCAGAGCTGCAGGAGGCCTTCTGGTTCAGGCCGCTCGTTTGATGCCGTGTTGTTTGGTGATGGCCCAACGGCGGCATGGATGATGCCGGGGAGAACGGTTGGATCGGCGACGGCCAGTGCCGTCATGGATCCCGCCGTTGTGGTAACGGTCACCGGCATCCCATCAGCAAGACCGGACGCGGCAAGCGTTGCAGGGTTGATATGCACACGACCGCCAAGATGCCGCAGATGTGATTCCTGGAACAGCTTGCTCATTACCGGAACAACGGTTGCCGTCGTCGTTGCATTTCGCCAGCCGAACGGCACCAGCTGCAGGGACGGACCACTTGCGGCCGGTGCAGGGATGTGCTCAAGACTGAGTGTCCCCAACAATGATTGACATGAGACCCGTTCGGCTTCTCCCGGGTCGTCAATCCAGTATCCTCCTTCCAAGAACCCCTTCCACAGCTCCTCCTCATTGGAAAGAGTGCGGACAGAGGTGCTCGCTTTCGTTGCAGGTCCCGCGAGGATGCCTCGACGGGAGAGCCAGATGTCATGCGCACGCCGCCGGAGACAGGACTCCGTCGTTGCTGCCTTCGCCTGCGGAAGTCCGGCCGCTTCGGAAATTCTTGCGAGAAACGCCGCAGGATCCACGGAAACCTCGCGCCGCCGCATCAAAGGAATCGATAACGCAAAGGTTGATCGCTGTGCACCCGGCGGCGCTGAAATTTCCTCCAGACACTCATATGCGGCAGGGCCGGGGACGACGTAGTCTGCCAGTGCGGTCCGCGGAGACAGGTAAGGCGACATCATGACCACCGTCCCGCCGTTCTGCATGAGTTTCCGCTTCAGCAGTGTTGCGGGATAGGTGCACCCCGACTCTGCGGCGTCAACAATGAGCAGGCGGAGAGAATGGTCCGGCACGTCAGCAAGCGCTTTCGCGGTCAAGGGAGACTCTGTTGATGAAGGGATGTCCCGGTGAAGCTGAATCCCTCCTTCTCTGCCGATGTTGCCAAGAAGGACGTTCAGACCTGCAATGAACACCTCGGTGGCAGCGTTAAAAGGCCCGCCTGCCGGATTGGAGCCGGAGAGAATGATCGATGGCGTCGACGCAATTGTGCGTGCAGTCTGGACGATGGCATTCGAAGAAAGGCCGCAGGCTTCCGCAACGGCATCGGGATGAAATCGAGCCACGGCATCTTTGTAGGCGGTGAAGCCGGCGATCGTCCTGTCGGCCTTCTGGTGTTGCAGCCCCTCGCGAAGAATGGTGTTGGCAATTCCCAGAGCGAGGAGTGCTTCAGTTCCCGGTCTCACCGGGAGCCACGTATCTGCCTGAAGGGCCGTGCGCGTCTGCACGCCCTCGGCCTGGATGAGCTTCATGCCGGATTGTTTCCGCGTTTGCAGAAGTGTTGTCATGCGGCCCGGTGTGCCCCAACCGTCGATCAGGGGAGCGCCGAAGCTCAAGATGGCGCGCGTGTGTTCAAAGTCGTATCCGGGCACTCCCTTCCCAAAGCCGCATAATGACCGGAGGGTCTTGAGGGTCGCATCTTCTGATCCGGGGGCGACGATGTACACGCCGTCCGGGCATTTCACGAGAAAATCCTGATAGCAGCGCGACATAGCCCTTCCCGGCCGGTGGTCAAGGACAGCAATGGTGCCCCGGGATCCGGATTTCTGGATTTCTCTGACGATTCTTGCGATGTCCGACACGGTGTGCTCTATTGATGCCGGAACCAGTTTGCCCTCAGGCCCCTTTCCGGAGAACACATGGGGTTGCCGGAGGCGGAGGGGATGCGCCGCCAGATGGTGGCCGGCGATTCCTGCCGGGCAGAGGCTACCGAAACTGACGGGATGATCGGGGAGGCCGGCCAAGCTGACGGGATAACCGTTCACACGCCTGGCTTTTAGCGCACAACCTCCTGGGCAAAGCGGACACGCGGTGAATGTGCATGTTTCGGGGCCGCGGGGGAGGCCGGGAATGAGCGCCCAGTTCTGTGTCCAGATTGACGAATCGTCCAGCAGCTTCCAGGGGACGGGGGTAAAAAGCGCACCAAGGAGCGATCCGCCTGCGAGTGTCAGAAGGTCTCTTCGCGTCATGTTCATTGATCTCTTCCCGTTCACTTATGGCAATCCAGACAGCTGTCATCCCTGCGTCGCTCTGCGTGGCAGCGCACGCACCTGTCCATTTTCAACCCTTCCCACGGTTGTGGACTGAAACCCGAGATGTTTCTGCCCCAGATGTCCCTGCTGTAGCCGCTGATACGATTCACCTGGTAGACGGGAAGGCTCATGCTTGCGCCGTGGGGCCCGTGGCACTCTTCGCATTTGAGTTCGGCCCTGTTCACATGAACGGCATGCGGGAAGAAGGCGTTGTCCGGTTGGCGCGAATAGACCTTCCACGGAATCTCCCTGCCGGAGGTCACGTATTGATCGACAAGCAGTTTCTCTGTTTCCGACGAGCCGATTGCAGAGGAATGACACTCTGCACACTTGGCAATTGCAGGAATGCCTCTGAAGGTGCCGTTTGCCGCGAACTCATGACACATGTCGCAGGTCATGCCGTTCTGCTCGCCCGTATGAATGGCATGATTGAATTGCATTGGCTGCGGCTCGGTCCGGTAGAGGACGGCAGGAAAAGCGAACCATCCAATCGCGAGGGAAGCCAGAACACCTGAGAGAAACAGGATTGTCCTTTTGAATCTCACGATGATTGCCTCCAGGCTGCGAGCGGCGAGAAGAACTCGTCGAAGACACGCAGCGATTCGTCACGCGTCAGAAGTTGCATGAACCCCGGATGTACCATACCCCCGTCTGCCATGACAACATTCCCTTCCGGGTTTTGTGCATGTGAGAATGTATGGGCCATTGCTGACATCCGGCTGATCTCCGTCTGCATCCAGTCAGCTGCTGCGCGTCCTGAAACCAGGCTCTTCTGCAGCGTTTGCGGACCTGTTTCTTCAGGGTCCATTGTTCCTTCAAAAAGCCATCCGAGTGTGTAGGGATCGGACAGGACCGTTGAAGGGTGTGTGCGCAGGTAGAGATTGCATGCTGTCAGGTGGACCCGATACGGGAACACCATCTGGAGGTCAACACCATGAACGGTGAAGACGACCGTCGGACGGTGGATACCGTGTGTCGTGACAAAGGTGATGCGGTCGATCGTATCGAGCACGGATGCCAGAAACGCGTCGATGCCGATGTGCACGACGCCATCAGTGCCCCTGTCGATCCACAGATGGTTTGCAGAAAAGGCAAGCCAGCCCGGCACGCGGATTCCTTCCACAAGATACTCCTGTGCTGCATCGTCAGCCTCTTGTGGGTTTGCTGGAATAGCTTCGACGTGCGTGTGTTCGGGGTGGGCGAGCGTAAGGAAAAGCGCACAGTATTTGTGACTGTCCGTGCCGCAATGGGAGAGCACCGCCTCGCTATACGGGATGTACTTCGTGACGGAAGCTGCCCCGCAGTATTGCATAAGTGCTTCCTGGAGAGAAGGACAATGCGCATTGCGGGCCCGGGCGTCAAGATGCGGTTGTGCTGCCGGACAGTGCACGTGGTCAGGTGATGTGCACCGGTCGGCATCCGGTTTGCCGGGAACACGCACAATCATCTTGCGGAAAGCGGATGCACGGCAATATTTCACCTGTGCCTCTCGGAGGAACGGGCATCGCATGGTGGCGTCCTTGTACTCTGGCCGGAGATTCAGGCCGGTGTGCTCTTGCTTTTCGACTCTGAGCCGGAGACTTTCTCGCCGCCGTCGGCCATGGTTATGCCAAGGTCAGGAAGGATGAGCGTGTGCGGATCGCTGTGCGGCCGTGCATGGAGGCGCCGGGCACGTCTTTCGCGCAGGATTCCGAAACCGATGTAACCTGCCGCAATAAGCGCAACCGCGACGAGAAACCAATTGGTGAAGTAGGTCCAGGACCGGGGATCGGAGAGGTCAAACATGGTGTCCTCTGGATGGAAGTTGGAGATGTTTTAGTGGATCTCCTTCCAGAGGGTCAATCTCTATGCCGTATTCGGGATATATCTTGTAACTGATTGATGGGAAAGGACTTGCATCAACTGGTCAATTGATCTTGAGGTCAAGAAGGCGAGACATATGTCGGAATTCCCTACAGAGTGTGTAGGAAAAACCTACAATGATGAGGCAATCGTGCTGTTGACCGCCGCAGGATCATCCCTGGGAGGGTTTTGCGCCGAACTGGCTTCAAAATTACACGAGGGGACGTCGTCGGATTCCCGGAGCGCGACGTCATGGGAACATCAACCCCTCCCCTCGCAACGAGAATGGTATACGGAGAACGCGCGCTTCCGCACACCCCTCACTCCGGATGCCCCGATTACCTCGCGGGGCGGCCGGGCACGCGCATGTCAGCTGAGACCGCCCGCAAAGAAATTCGGGCGGACATGCCTCGGTGTCGAGAAGGGCAGGACTTTAGGCTGAACGAGCCGCGCGAAGTCTATATAGGACATTTTGATGAGATCGCGGTGTGATCCGCCATTGAATGCGATTTCTTCGTCTGCCGTCAGGGATTCAGCCACGATCACATTCATCTTGAAGAGATTCCCGAAGGGGGGCATGGCACCGACTTCGCAATCGGGGAAGAGAGCGTTGAATTCCGATTCACTTGTGAGATGGACCGTGCTTGTTCCCAGCGCCTCACGAAGGATGCTCAGATCCACCATTTCCGTCGCCGGCAGGATTGCGAGCATGTGTTCTGTGCCGACCGTGAGCACGACGGTCTTGGCGACCTCATGGAAAGGGATATGAGCGGAGACGGCAACTTCCCGAGCGGTGAAGGCCGGAGAGTGTTGAATGAGGACATACTTGATCTTGTGGGCGTCCAGGTAGTCGGTGAGGCGTGTGAGCGTCATGGCGACCTCCATTGAAGTGGTAAGTGCTTTCGATGACAAAGGACACGCGCTTGGGAGTGGAGCGTACTGCGAGGATCATTGGGTGGTAGAACGACCGCACAGCGTGGAGAGTTTGGATGTTTCCGGAAAGTAAGGAAGAGTTCTGACAAAGGCAAATGGGCGCAGGGTGCCCCCCCCCAGTGTGCCCCCCGAGCCGGTTTAGGGCTTCGCTGCTCCTCCACGATTGGTTCCCTTGAGAAAGATCGCATCCGCCTGGAGAACAGCTCCGCTGGACGGATCCACGATCTGGTCAAAGCTCCCCGCAAAGACAAAGCCGTGTGTCCTCAAGAAGTCATACACCTCGTGAAAAAGCGGTTGTTTCTCGTACAGTTCCACCATGCTTGTCTCGACAATAAGCACATCCACGCGCCGCAGCGTTGCCGCCGCGCCGCTAAGAACGTCGAGTTCGAAACCCTGTACATCGACCTTCATCAGAACAGGCGATTCGTATGCCACACCGGACATCACGGCGTCCAGCGGCCGCACCGTCACCTGCTCTTCAATCGTATGTCCCGTGTGTGGAAAGGCTTCCCGGTGGCGTCCGGTCATGGGCAGCAGGGAAGAACTCGCGCTGAAATCGTTGTGATAAATGGTCGCAACGGCCTCCACCTTTCCCAGGGCAACAGGGTAGATGTGCATCGGCTGCAGGGATGGCATCTTCCGGGTCAGGAGGCTGGTGCACGACGCAAGCGGTTCGAAGGCATGAATTGTCGCACGCGGGAAGACCGTCCGCATCATCTCGGCAAACTGCCCCACATTTGCGCCGACATCAAACACCGTTGCGATCTTGCGCTCCTGTAACCAACGGTATTTCCCTCTGGCCATTTCATTGGCTACCGACGGGGTATGGCGGATCTCATATCCCGTGACTCCCAGCACGCCATTAATCACCTGTTTAATTCCCACTCTGCACCTTCTCATGAGAATTGGCAAGCACGCATTGTCACGCGTAAAGATACTACAAATGCATGGCAGTGGCAACTTTCACACTGCACTCGCTTCCCGGCACTTGCTTCCCGGGCTGTGAAGAGACCCGGACCCTTGCGCATTGGAAAGTAGCAACTATTCGCAAGCTATTCAATGCATCTTCCCGGAAAACAAGCATGAAAACGCGCGGGCCGGGTTGTACGTTGTTTCTCAACCGGAAGTTCCCGACATTCCTGCTAATCGCCACGAAGGAGGTCAAGGATGAAGTTTACGACCGTCGGTGCATTCCCATCACGTCTCCGGTCTGCTTTGATTCGTGCGAAACGCTGTGTGGCCCTCCTTGCAGTCCCATGTCTGCTGGCCACAGCGGCGCTCCACGGGCAGGAGACCTACCAGGAGTTTCAGAAGAGACAGAAGGAGGGAGAGCAGAAGGAGAAGGAGGCTTTCGAGCGATACAAGGAATCTGTCACCAAAGAATACGAGCTCTTCCTCCAACGGGAACGGCAGGCGTACCGGGAGTACCTGAACGATATCCGCAAGCGGTGGGGGAAAGAGAAGGCGAAGACAAGCAGCAAGAAGGAATGGGTCTCGTACGATACGGACTTCGGTGCCCGCCGGAGCGTGGACTTCGAGAAAGGCCAGGCTTCGGTAGAAGTACTGGTGGAGAAAGACCTGCCTGATGCGGAAGTGCGCAAACGTGTAGGATCGGAAATCCAGAAGATGATTATCGACAGGGGTGAAACCGACCCCCTGGAGGCGAAACAGAAGGCTCCTTCTCCGGCGCCGGTGCTGGAAGGGCAGATCGAGTCGGCTACCGCCGGGCCGGTAACCCCGGAAAACGCGGAAGCGTATGCCGACGAGATACTCCGGAAGGCCTCTGTCCGGCGCGAGACGGTTGTGGGCGCAGACGGGTCGTCGCGGATTGCCGCCCGGGTCTCCTTTGCGCTTGTGCCCGATCATGTCCGTGTGCGCGCCGAGAAGTACCGCGAGACCGTTGCGAAGAATGCATCCAGGTTCGGAGTGGATGCCCCCCTCGTCTTTGCGGTGATTCACACGGAGAGCTACTACAATCCCCGGGCACGGTCATCCGCGCCCGCGTACGGATTGATGCAGCTCGTTCCGCATTCGGGTGCCCGGGCGGCGCACCTGTTTGTGCACGGTGAAGACAGGTTGCTCCCTCCCGACCATCTCTACGATGCATCCAACAATGTGGAATTGGGCACAGGATACCTCTCTCTCTTGATGACGACGTCGTTCAAGGGCGTCACGGATCCGCTCAGCCGCACGTATTGTGCAATAGCCGCCTACAACACCGGGGCGGCGAACGTGGCGAGTGCATTTACAGGAAAAAGAAAGGTCCCCGAGGCGATCCAGCGCATCAACACGATGACTTCTGCGGAGGTGTTTGCCCGGATGCGGTCGAGTCTTCCGTACGCGGAAACGCGCAGCTACATTCTCAATGTAAGCGAACGGGCTAAGCTGTACCAGGAATGGCGGTAACGGGAAGGGGTCCGGAACGCGGGTTTACCGCGGTGTGCCGGACTTGCTTAACAGTTGGCGATTTGCAATATTCCAGCATCCGCGCGCGTCTCCTGCCGAGGCGGGAGCCTTTCCAGAGTTCATGTGCCTAACGGATGCCCGGAGGGCGATAATTTGACCGTATGCTCTACTGTCAGGTGTTCCTGTCCCACATAACCATGGAGGATCCATTATGTACAAGAGATTCACTGTTGGCGCAGCGATGGTGTCGATGTTGTTCCTCGGAGGCTGCGGCGCGTCAAAACAGGTCAGCCGCATCGACGCCGAGTCCACGACAGACCTGAGCGGAGAATGGAATGATACCGACTCCCGGCTTGTCGCACAGGAGATGATCAACGACGTGCTGTCGCAGTCATGGCTCAATCAATTCACCAAGAAGGAGAAGCGCAAACCCACGGTCATCGTCGGCAAGATCACCAACCGGACGAGCGAACACATCGAAACAAAGACGTTCGTGAAGGATCTTGAACGCTCCATGCTGAACTCGGGCCAGGTGGAGTTTGTTGCCGACGCGGCGGAGCGTGAACAAGTGCGCGACGAGCGGAAGGATCAGGCAAAGCAGGCATCGGAAGATACCCAGAAGGGGCCGGGCAAGGAAGTCGGATCCGACTACATGCTCATCGGCAACATCTCTTCGATCGTCGACCAGGAAGGCGGAGAAAAGACGAAGTTCTACCAGGTGAATATGGAGCTGATCAACGTTGAATCGAACAAGAAGGTCTGGATCGGCGGAAAGAAGATAAAGAAGGCCATCTCGCAGGATTCGGTCAAATTCTGAGAGTCTCACCATGATCCGTTCGGGCTGTCGCCTTCTCGCGCCGAGGGTGCTGCCGCTTCTCCTGCTGCTTGTGCTGTCGGGATGCGGCATGAACACCGACTTCTACCGCGAGGTCGAAACCAACCTCGCCGCCAAGAACTACGCGGTCGCTCTCAAAACACTGCAGGGCCAGGAAGAGGAATTCGGGGAGAAGAACCTCGTCCTGTATAACCTGGAAATGGGAACACTCACCCACTACAGCGCCCGGTACGAAGAGAGCAACCGCCACTTCCTTGCGGCCGAGAAAACCATGGAAGAACTCTACACCAAAAGCATCAGCACGGAAGTGGCTGCTGTTGTCCTCAACGACAACCTCATCCCCTATGACGGAGAAGATTTCGAGAAGGTCTTTGTCAACCTGTTCCTTGCGCTCAACTTCGCAGAAATGGGTGACATCGAAGAAGCGCTTGTCGAGGCCCGCAAAGTGGACCTGAAGCTTAACCAGTATTCGCGCCGGTACGAGGGGAAAAACGTCTACAAGCAGGACGCCTTTGTGCGCTACATCATGGGGATCCTCTACGAAGCGGCGGGGGAGGTGAACGATGCATTCATCTCCTACAAGAAGGCATATGAAGGCTACAAGATGTACAATGCCCAGTTCAAGACGGCATGCCCTTCCTTCCTGAAAGCCGATCTCGTGCGCACGGCGACCCTGCTCCGGTTTGATGACGATCGAAAACGGTTCGAGAAGGAGTTCGGCATCAAGTACGCAAGGCCCAGGAAGAAGGAAGGATCCGTGGTGATGATCATTCACTCGGGCCGGGGCCCGATCAAGGAGGAAAACAAGATCAAGGTGACGATCCCCGACAATGATGCGATCCTTCATACATTCACCGTGGCCGTCCCGAAATTCGTCTCGCGCGAACGGATACCGTCGGCGTATGACATAGAGGTCGGCAGCCAGGGGGTTCCCCCGCGAAAAGTCACGGCAGAACTGGGTCAATTTGTGACGGAAATCGCCCGCAAGTCGCTGGATGACCGTATCGGTCTGGTCTACCTTAAGGCGGGCGGCCGGGCTCTGCTCAAGTTTCTCGCCTCAGAAGCGGCCAAGAAGGAGTTGAAAAAAGAGGGGGATGAAGCAGGCAACTTCTTCAAGAGCCTGCTGGTCGATATCGCGGTGGACGCCACGGAACAGGCCGATGTCCGGACCTGGCGTACGTTGCCCAATCAGATGTTTCTCGTCCGGCTGGACCTTCCCCCGGGGACGCACAACTTTACACTGACCGGACGCAATCCGTCCCGGAGCCTGCTTGCAGACCAGGTGACGGTGAAGGAGGGGAAAGTGCTCTTCCGCGTGTTCATCGATGTAAACTAACCTCCGTACATGTACATAGTCGCTACTCGATTGTAAAGGAATGTCCTGCCATGATGACACGATTGATGTTCCTGCGCGCCGCAGCGCTGACCGCTCTTCTTCTCGCGTTGACCTCCGGGGCTGCGGCTCAGAAACCCGACTGGCTCCAGGGATCGAGCAAGCAATACCCCCAGCAACTCTATCTGGTGGGAGTGGGATCGGGAAAGACGCTTGACGCAGCCGAAAACCAGGCGCGTGCAAGTATCGCCAAAACGTTCAAGGTCGATATCAACGCAACGACCGGTGTACAGAGCAGCGAAGTGATGAAACAGAACAAAGACGGTGTCACCGCGGAGTCTCAGGAAAGGACTGCGACGAGCGTCGAAGTGGGCGTGCGGAAGACGATGGAAGGCATTGAAATCGCCGAGGTGTACGAAGATGCCGGCATCACCTATGCTCTCGCGGTTCTGAAACGGAGCAGTGCGATGGCGATTCTGGAAGATGAGATCGAGCGGCTGGACGAGGATATCGTGACACTGGGGAAATCCGCCGATGAAGCGACAGACAAGATCGAACGTCTCCGGCTTATGCTGCGCAGGAAGAACCATATGGCCGTTCGCGAAGGACTGAATACGGATTATCGTATTGTAAACAACGCCAACCAGAGCATCCCGGCCCCGTTTTCCGTCGAAAAGGAGAAATCCAAAATCGCCTCTTTCCTCAAGAACCAGTTTCTCATCGGCGTGACGGCGACAGGCGAGGAATCGCAGAAGATTCTTCAGCCGGCATTGAAGTATCTCTCGTCCAAGGGATTCAGCGCGAAGAAAGTGACTCCCGGCAACGAGGGTGCTGCGGACGTGGTGATCTCCCTGGAAACGGACCTTGATGCTTCGACGGAGCCGGTGGATGAGTGGTACTACTGCCGCTGGACGCTTGATGCGACCGCAACGGATCGGAAGACCGCGAATACCCTCGTGAATGAAACCAAATCGGGCAAGGCGGGTCAGCTGAGCGTGAAAAATGCGCGAAAAAAGGCGATCACCGAGATGACGAAAGCCGCCTCCGAAGTCATGGAGTCGGTCTGGAACACGCTCAGCGGAGAAGAGCAGGAATAAGGGGACCGTCGCACGGTGCACGACCGGATCGCAGAAACGATCGTCGTGTCTGACGCAGGCCGATCACAGAAGACGAAGTGATACAACGCCGGGCAGTCATGCCGGGAGAAAGCCCGCTGGACGGAGACTGACGCATGGCTGCTAAGAAGGACCAAGCACCCCTGGCGGTTCGATGCCCGAACTGCAGGCAAACCCGCGAGCCGGATTTCAACGAGGCCACCCACCGGTATGTATGTCCCATCTGTTCATGGCCGGTTGATGCGCAGGTGTTTATCGAAAAGAAAAAGAGGGGATTGAAATAGCCGCAGCGATGACGCCGGGCCAGCCCAATAATCCTCTGCACGGAAAGACGCTGGAGATGATTCTGCGTCAGCTGGTCGATCACTATGGCTGGGAAGAAATGGGACACAGAATTGCCATCCGGTGTTTCACCGATAATCCCAGTGTTCCCTCGAGCTTGAAGTTCCTGCGCAAGACGCCCTGGGCGAGGAAGAAAGTGGAAAGGCTGTACCTTGAAACCGAGGAGGAGGGAGCCCGGGCGCGTCGAATACCCCCGGAAGGTACGCCCCTTGACAATGGGTAAAAGTATTTCTATATTTGTCGAAATACTTTTACGAGAGCGCACCCCTGATCCCCGCACAACACCTTCACGACCTTCTCCGGTTCTTCAAAGCGCTTGGTGAACCCAACCGCCTCAAAATCGTCGGATTACTCGCCCGGCGGGCGCATACCGTGGAAGACCTGGGCCGGCAACTCGGCGTGGGGGTTTCCACCGTATCCCATCACCTCTCCCTGCTGGCCGCGGCCGGACTCGTTACCGCGAGAGCCGAGGGCTACTACAATCTGTACTCGCTGAGAACCGAAGTCCTGTCTGCCATGGCAAGGACCATTCTGCACGAGGCCGAACAGCCGCGCCGTGAAGAGGGCGAACCACTCGATGCGTTTGAGCGGAAGGTGATGGATACCTTCACGGCCCCCGACGGCCGGATCACCGCCTTCCCGGTGCAGGAAAAGAAGTTCCTCGTTCTTGTGCGTTACGTCCTCAGAGCCTTCGAGCCTGGTGTGAAGTACACCGAAAAGAAGGTCAACCAGATCCTCAAGGAGTACAACGAAGACACGGCCCGGTTGCGCCGTTCGCTTGTGGAATACAAGTATATGGCGCGGGAAGGGGGCGGCGGAAAATACTGGCGGATCGATAACGGCGCGCTGTCCTCGCCGATCAAGCCTGACAGAGTGCAATAGCATCATCCGCCGGACGGCGACACAACCCGCTGCCTGCATCCGGACAAGGGAGACGGCGCTCAGACATCGTGAGGCGTCGAACAGAACCGTGTGACCTCCGGCGGAACGTACTGCTTGAACCGGCGTGGCCGTCACAGGCCCGGTACCCCCTCCATAGAAGATAAGGACCTCCTATGCCTCTCTTCCCGCCGACCGACCGTTGCCCTGTCAACCCCTTTGTATCACGTATCCTCACGCTGGGATGTCTTCTTGCCTTCGTTTTCCCGATAACCAGGGCAGCACAGCCCGGGGGCATCCTCAGCGCGGGCACATCGGCTGAGCGACTTAACCGGATCCTCGCGCCCGCTTCCACATGGCACCCATTCCCCCGGGCTGCCGAACGGAAAGACTGGATGGTGCTTCCCGCCACCGTCCGCAGTGCGCACATCCGGGAAGGTGAGAAACTGCTCAACGCCGGCTGGGCGGCGCCCCGGGCGACCGACTTCCTGGAATTTGTCCGGACCGGGGACCGCAGTCACTACCAGAATCTCTCCTTTGGTCGAAGGCAACAACTCGCAACCCTGGTTCTCGCAGAATGTATGGAAGGCAAGGGACGCTTCCTCGACGACATCGTCAACGGTGTGTGGGCGATCAGTGAGGAGACGTTCTGGGGCGTCCCGGCACACCTCAGCCTGCAGCGTAAGGGGTTTGGCCTGCCGGATGTTACTGAGCCCACCGTGGATCTTTTTGCCGCCGAAACGGGTGCCCTGATTGCCTGGACCTATTATCTGCTCAAGGATTCGCTTGACGCCCGCTTTCCGGTCGTGAGCGAACGTATTCGCCATGAGGTTCAGCGCAGAATCCTTTCCGTCAATCTGGAGCGGGACGACTTCTGGTGGATGGGTTTTTCGGGAAAAGTGAACAACTGGAACCCCTGGATCTGTTCGAACTGGGTCGCTGCCGTGCTCATTCTCGAGGAGAATCCCACCCGGCGGGCCCGATCCGTATACAAGATTCTCGGGTGCCTGGACCGTTTTCTGAGTGCGTATGCCGATGACGGCGGTTGCGACGAGGGACCGACCTACTGGACTCGTGCCGGCGGTTCACTCTTCGATTGCCTGGAACTTCTGCATCTCGCGACAGGAGGCCGGATCAACGGTTTTGTCAATTCTCGCGTTGGAGAAATCGGGAGGTACATCGGGCGTGCCCACATACAGGGGCCCTACTACGTCAATTTCGCGGATGCGGCAGCGAAGGCCTCACCGGACCCGAGTACGGTGTTCCGCTACGGTAAAAGGATCAACGACAGTACGATGATGGCGTTCGGGGGGTATCTTGCACAAATAGAGCAGATGGGATCGGGTGCTGTGCCGGGCCGGTTTGGCGTGCTCGGGCGTGTCCTGCCCGCACTCTTTTCTCTGGAAGATCTTTTGCGCACCCGTCCGGCGGAACCCCTTCTCCGTGATTTCTGGCTCCCCGGCGTACAGGTGATGGGAGCACGGTCCTCCGGGGGCTCGACGGGCGGTCTTTATCTGGCGGCCCAGGGAGGTCATAATGGCGAAAGCCACAACCACAATGATGTCGGCAACTTCATCGTCTACGCCGACGGGGAACCGGTGATCATTGACGTCGGGGTGGAGACCTACACGGCAAAAACGTTCAGCGCAGACCGGTACACGATCTGGACGATGCAGTCGGCCTATCACAACCTTCCGACGATCAACGGCGTACAGCAAAAAGACGGAAAAGAGTACACCGCGCGGGACGTACACTACACAGTGGGCGATACGGCCGCGACGTTGTCCATGGATATCGCGCGGGCGTATTCCCGGGAGGCCGGTGTGCGCACCTGGTACCGCACGCTCTCCCTTATTCGCGGCCGGGAGGTGACAGTCCATGATGCCTATGTCCTCGATACCGTGCAAAGCGGGATCCGCCTGACGTTCATGACAAACCGGAAGGTCAGCGTTGAATCTCCGGGGACCATCATACTCGGGGATCGGTCGGGGAACGCCAGGGTTCGTGACGTTACCCTCATGTTCGACCCGGCGCTCTTTGCGGTTGATATTGAAGCCATTCAGATTCAGGACGGTCAGCTCAAGTCTTCCTGGGGTGAGCGATTGGAGAAAATCCTCCTGAGCCTGAAGCAGCCGCGCATTGCGGGGGACTTCACCGTGAGCATACGATAGCTCCGGTAGTCCGGGCAGCC